>Ga0255058_10000163_pt1 | contig 39231 bp, 30 predicted proteins | sample Cases_109_9_MG_FD_188637 | JGI IMG/M metagenome (GOLD analysis project Ga0255058, IMG submission 188637) | Seawater microbial communities from Amundsen Gulf, Northwest Territories, Canada - Cases_109_9 | ecosystem: Environmental > Aquatic > Marine > Gulf | place: Canada: Northwest Territories...
TTCTGCTGACAAAACGGAGCGGCTAACGCCCTCAATCTCTGCATCGAGTAGCAGAGCCGAGCGGACCTCCGAGCGGAGACGAAGCGCAACCTCTTAGCGAAACGGTTGCGACTTTCTCACGAAAGGAGGTGGAGGAGAATGTTATTTCTTCTTGCTTTGCTGACCGGATCTCTTGATTGGTGATCGATAACAGGGATTGAGGGCGATTTTTCTTGGGACAATGCTCAGTAGAAAGCTAAGACACGTTGTAACGGTGACGACGGCCGCTGCCTTCGCGGCAGTTGTTGCCGTTTTTGTGCTTCATCCGCCAGCGATTACATCTGAGGCCCTCCTGGCCCTGGGCACGCTTCTAGCCCTTGGGCTCTTCTCCACGCTACTCGATTTCCGGATTACCGAGGGCGGGTCGACTACCTCGGTTGATTTCATACCGCTTCTCGGTGCGGTACTCCTAATTGGTCCTTCGTACGCTCTCATTGTCACAGCGATCTTGTTCGTCTTCCGGCACTTCCTATCTGAACGAAGGGGCCGGAGGAAGCCGTTCCACAAGTGGCTATTCAATACGTCGCAGCGATTGTTGGCGGTTTCCGCCGCCGGACTGGTCTTCGCCTGGTTCGGAGGAAGCCCAAGCCTTGAGGCCGTAGAGTTCAGGTCGACCTTCCCGCCTTTCCTGCTTGGCGTAGTCGGCTACTTCATGGTAAACGCGTGCGCCGTCGTCTACGTAATCTCAATATCCGAGGAGACACCATTCGAAAAGGTCTGGCGAAATGTTGCCGGTCATCTGATCATTTTCGACGTAGCAATCAGCCCGCTCGCCTACCTGTTCGCCATCTTCTACGTGTTGTGGGGAGCCCCGACAGTCCTTCTCGCCATAATGCCCCTCATCGGGCTGAGATATAGCTATGGGGTCAATGTTGAGCTCCAGCAGCTGAACAACGATTTGCTCCGTGTGCTAGTTAAGACGATAGAGGCTCGAGACCCTTACACATCGGGCCATTCACTACGTGTATCTGAAAGGTCGCGCCAAATTGCTGAGAAACTAGGTCTGCCCAGGAAGCTCGTGAGACTGATCGAAACAGGGGCATTGCTACACGATATCGGGAAGATCGATATGGCCTACTCGGAGATACTCCGGCAAGCCGGCCCCTTAACTCCTGAGCAACGTGAGCTTATTAGAGCCCACCCGGACAAGGGCGTAGCGATCGTGTCCTCCGTGCGATCAATGGACCAGAAAGTGCTCGAGTACATCCGCCACCACCACGAGTGGCTAGATGGCAGCGGCTATCCGGTGGGTCTCTCCAACCGTGCGATTCCGATCGGAGCCAAAATAATCATGGTTTCTGATTCGATCGACGCCATGGCTACGGATCGACCGTACCGCGCAGCCCTTGGTCGTGAAGAGATTCGTCGAGAACTGGTGAGTAATACGGGAACGCAGTTCGATCCGGATGTTGTCCAAGCTACGTTGGAGAGTGGAATACTAGAAGAGCTGCTGCTGGCACCCAACGCGCCAGAAGAATCGGAGCGACCTGAACCAATCCGCGAAGTCATCGGGCACTAGACTTCCAGCACCCCCGGATCCGAATTTGCCGTCGCTGCAGCGTGCCACCTGCGACTGAATCGCGCGAACCAGCCCATCCCTGCACCTCTCAAATCAGTGAGGATCGTCTTTTCATCGCTACCAGCGGCCTTTCCGAAAAGAAGAAGGTTGAGCCACGACAGCTTGAGAGAACCAGGCAGATCAATCCTCCGAAGGTGAGCTGTCACGTCAGTGTACTCTCTTTCTTGGTGGAAGACCCCGGTCTGGGCTACAGCGAAAGCTCTAAGCCATTCGACTTTGAACCTCTCCTGCACGCCCGTGAGAGATTCGGAATCTATGTTCCTAACCGCTTTCCAGTGGAAACGCGCATCGTGCCTCTCCCCGAGCTGGAGAGCTACTAGGGCAAGGCTCGCCCGCAGTTGCCACAGGTAGTCATCGGACACGTGGCCCAGCGCCTGCTCGTAGACCGCCTTCGCTTCGCGCGGCCGGCCTTGGTACAGTAGCGCGTCTGCAAGGTTTGTCAGCGGTGCAGTTCTGACAAACGTGCCTTCCGGTAGAGTCGCATACGTTTGCAGGCTCTCGCCGCACAGCTGATGGGCTCGGTCCCACAAACCACGCTCCACAGCACAATAGGCCAGGTTGTTTCGCGCAATCCCAGCGTCGAGAACATGATTCCGCCGAAGAGCGCTTGAAAGCGCTTCACCAAGTAGACTCTCAGCTCGGTCCCATCTCGCGCGCCGGGCTTCCACTACACCAGCCAGCAGAAGCGTGCGCTGTAACAACTCCGGTGTATCGCATCGTGCTCTCGTTTCAGCCTCATTGATCAGAGAAGCCGCTTCATCAACTGACTCGAAGAAAGCCGCGAATGCCGCAAGTCCGTAGAGAGCTGTTGTTGCCGCCTTGTGTGTAATCGTGCGGCTCTCCGCATACAGCGCGCGAAGCGCCTCCGCCGTTTGTCGTGCCAATACAGGGTCGTGCCACCGGGTGGCTAGCTTAAGAGCCAACACGTGACGTTCGATCTCTATGTCTACCTGCTGGGCGGGTTCGGAGATTGCCGGTATTGTGCGGGAGAGTTCCTCCAGCGCCCTTGCAGCACCTGCGCGGTCGGAACGCTCCATCCTGGCGCGGGCGATGAGAAGTCTCGTGGTCGCACGATCGACCGGCGCCGTTTCAAGTTCAAGATCCAGTAAGCTCGTGAGATGATACTCGGCCTGCTGCATTGACCCTACAGCAAATTCCGCCCGACCTAGGATTCCGAGAGAAGTCGCGCGTTCTCCGTTGGTGACGGCTTGTGAGAGGGCAAGGGAAGCCATCGACTTCGCCTCCTCGTGGCCGAACGAGGCGATGGACGCTTTGGCCGCGCGAATCCCGTACTCGAAGGCTCGAGCACGATCGCCGCCGAGGTGGAAATGGCGGGCGATAGTCGGAAGGGTCACCTGGACGTCCCGCGCGAGAGCCTCGGCCACGAAAAGGTGAAGCGAGACCCTACGGACCCCTCCGAGGTTGTGGTACACGAACTCCCGCGTGATGTCGTGCGCGAACTCGAGCTGTTCCTCGACGTCACGAAGTATCCCGCGTGAATAGAGCTCCTCCGATACATCCGACGCGCCCGGAAGAGTTAGCCCCGCGGCGTCCGCCGCATGGGCCGGGGTCGCGTTTCTTCCCAGCACGGCGATCGCCTCGAGGAGTCGGATCGAGCTCGGGGCAAGGCCTTGCAGCCGTGTCTGCAGCAGGCTGCGCACCCGATCCGACTGCAGAGCCTCGCCAGCCAGATCCTCGGCCTCGGGCGTCGTCAGAGGCCCCGCGTCGCGCAGCAGCTCGAGAGCGAGGAAGGGATTCCCTCCGGACAGCCCGTGGATCCTCTCCGGAAGATCGGTGGTGGCGTCAACCTCCAGCCGCTCGATCAACGACCGTACGGCATCGAGTGACAGCGGACCGAGTGAGATCGTCGTGGCCTGTTGATCCGTCGATCGGTCGCGGAGAAGCTTCCGACAGGCTTCGCTCAGCTCGGCCTTGTCTCGGACGGTGATGAGCAGAAGGAATCGACGGTCTGCCAGCCTGCGAATCAGGTAGCTGAGCAGCGACGCGGACGAGCCATCTATCCAGTGGGCGTCGTCAAAGATCCAAACCGTCGTGGCATCTTCGCATAGCGTGGATGTCAGACCGACGATCTCCTCGTATAGCCGGCGGCGCTCGCCCGCGAGATCGGCCTCGAGATCCACGTTCGTGTCCAGGCTCGGTTCACATCGGAGTAGCTGACGAATGTGCGGGTACAGCGGACCGTCGCCTCCTTCCTTCGAGCAGATGAGGTCGGAGAACTCGCGTAACGCATCCAGAACTGGCCCGTAGGCGAGGTTCTCCTCGGCTGCGTAGCAGCGGCTCTTCAACACTCGCATGCCTTCCGCCGCTGCGCAGCGAGCGAGCTCGGCGCTCAAGCGCGTCTTGCCGATTCCGGCATCACCTCGCACGACCGCGAGGACTCCTTCGCTTCGGCTAGCCGAGTCGACCAGCTCCCGGAGGCGGGCGAACTCCTGCTCGCGTCCTACGATCGGTGGCTCAGCTCGGCTAATCCCGGCCGGCGCCGGTGGAGCCGAGCTTCGAATGCGCTGAACCAGCTCATGAGTCTCGAGGGAGATACCTCCGGGCAGGTCACTCGACAGCTGATCCTCGATCTCGCCGAAATGACGCAGAGCCGAGGCTTGATCGCCGTGCAGCCAAAGTGCCCTCATCAGGCGGCGGTGCGCCTTCTCGCTCATCGGGTTGATCCCCACCAACTTGACCGCGGCAACGCACATCTGACCCCAATCGCCCTGGCCGTCGCAAAGCTCGACGTACCTGTGAAGGGCCGCCTGTGCCAAGATCCGGTAACGGCGCCGCTCGTCATCGATCCAATTCTCGAAGACTTCCGTGCCCACCCGGTCGTAGGCGGCCGCGAAGTCGCCCCGGTAGAGATCGACCGCCCTGCTCAGGTCGTCTCGCTTGACGGCTTCCTCGAACTGCCCTCCCTCGAACTCGATGTCGCTCGCGAGCCGCAACCCGTCGCCGAACCGCTGGGTCGAGAACTCACCCAATCGGCGCTTGAGATCGTACAGCGCCTGGCTCAGCGAATGCCTGGCTAACGAGAGCGGTGAATCCCAAAGAAGGCGCACGAGCTCATCGCGCCCGTGCACGCGATCCCGGTTGGCAGCCAGAAAGGAGAGAAGAGCCACGTGCTTGCGGGAGCGGAAGTGGATCGCTCTACCATCGGTTCCCTCGACGGAGATTCCCCCAAAACAACGGATTCGAATCATCTGAGCGGCTCCATCCCGGGTCACGTTCGGCTCGATGGGCGACATGGCTACGAGAACACTCAGCCGGCCGCCTGATTCAAGATAAACCCCCCTATCATCTGACTATCAACCGGCTGGGACCGGAGCGGTTGATAGGCGCGTCGCGCCGCCGGGATGACGGGCTTCCGGTCAAGGCGCGCGTGTCAGCTTCCCAGCTTGCCCCACATCTCGACCAGAGCCGAGATCCCCTTGTGGTAAACGTCCAGGTCCAGCCACTCGTCGGGCCCGTGCGGGTTGGCGCCGGGGAGGCCGAAACCGACGAGGATGACCGGTGCCTGGAGGATCGACTCGAAGAGCGGGACGATGGGAATCGACCCGCCCTCGCGGATCAGGAGAGGCTTCCTTCCGAATGTCTCCTCGAGCGCGGCGGACGCCGCTTCGAAGACCGCTCCGTGAGGGTCGGCGCGCCAAGGTGTCGCCCCGTGGTGATGCTCCACCTGGACCTCCACCCCCTCGGGGGCGAGGGAGAGCACGTGCTTCGTGAACGCGGCCTGGATCTCTTCGGGATCCTGCTCCGGCACCAGCCGCATGGAGACCTTGGCCCTCGCCTCCCCCGGCAGAACGGTCTTGGCTCCTTCACCCGTGAACCCGCTGATCAGGCCGTTGACGTCAAGGGTCGGCCGGTACCACAGCCGCTCCAGCGTATCGTAACCGGCCTCGCCGGCCACCGTCTCCACTCCCAGATCGCGGCGGAAGGCGGATTCATCGAACGGGATCGCCCGTAGCGAAGCCCGTTCCTCTCCCGTCATCTCGTTCACACGGTCGTAGAAGCCGGGAACGGCCACGCGGCCGTACTGGTCCTCCAACCCAGCGATGATCGAGGCGAGGGCATTCGCCGGGTTCCGAACCGCGCCGCCGTAGCTCCCGGAGTGGAGATCACGGTTCGGGCCTCTCACGGTGATCTCCATGTACGCGAGGCCGCGAAGGCCGGCGGTGATCGCCGGCAGGTCGGGCTCGAGCATCGTCGTGTCGCTGATCATCACCGCGTCGCAGGAAAGGCGCTTGCGGTGATTTTGAAGGAATTTCTCCAGGTGCTCGCTTCCGATCTCCTCCTCGCCCTCTATCACCAGCTTGACGTTCACCGGGAGCCCTGCGGCGGAGCGCAGTTTCGCCTCCAGTGCCTTTACGTGCATGTGGACCTGTCCCTTGTCGTCCTCCGAGCCCCGAGCATGCATGCGGCCGTCGCGGACGTCGGGCTCGAACGCCGGTGTCGTCCACAGGTCCTCCGGGTCCGCCGGCTGCACGTCGTAGTGCCCATAGATAAGGACGGTGGGAGACTCCACGTGCGCCCGATGCTCGGCGTAGACGACCGGGTAGCCGTCTGTCTGTATCACCTCGACCGTCTCCAGGCCGGCGTTCGACAGGTGGCCTGCCAGCCACTCCGCACATCTGCGAACATCGCCGGCGAAGCGGCTCTCCGTGCTGACGCTCGGGATGCGGAGCAACTCCTTGAGCTCTTCCTCGAAACGCTCACGATTCTCGCTCAGATAGACATCGATCTCGGTCACTCGGGGCTCTCCGTTCGTTGTCGGGGTGCCGGCGTTCGAGACAGGCGGACCTGTCGCCGGGAAAAAGTATCGACGATCAGGGAATATCGGAACGGAGATCTCGTGCGCGGACACTGTTGCGGCGCGGCTCGGAGTGCGTCGAGTATGTATGCGCACGAAAGTGGGCAACCTGTACCTGGAGGACTCGATGATCGATAGGACTGAGGGCGACGCGTTCGGATCACCGGCGAGCGCTCGGTCGCTGCTGGCGCTGCTCGTCACCGCGTTGCTGTGGGCCGCTCTGCCGGGATTGGCGACGGCCCAGGACCAGACGGCCGCGGACGAGCCGGCCGAGGATTCGAACCGATTCTCCGTATCGACGATCCTGGACTGGGAGAACGTGGGAGATGCGCAGATCTCTCCGGACGGGGCGCAGATCGTCTACACGCGCCGCTGGGTCGACCAGCTCGAGGACGACTGGCAATCGGCCCTCTGGATCATGAACGCGGATGGCTCCCGGCAGCGATTCCTCGCGAAGGGATCCAGCCCACGGTGGTCGCCCGACGGTACGCGGATCGCCTACCTGGCGGAGGCGGACGAGAGTGGAGCCCAGATCTTCGTGCGCTGGATGGACGCGGAAGGCGCGGTCTCCCAGGTGACGCGCACTCAGCAGTCGCCCTCGAGCCTGCGCTGGTCGCCCGACGGGACGAGGATCGCCTTTACGATGTTCGTGCCGGACGAGAGCAAGTGGAAGATCGACATGCCGGCGGCGCCGGAAGGTGCGACATGGACCTCGCCACCGAGGGAGATCGACCGCGTGCATTTCCGCAGGGACCGCCGAGGGTTCCTGGAGACAGGCGCCACCCACCTTTTCGTCGTGCCGGCGACCGGGGGCACGGCGAGGCAGCTCACCGATGGCGAGGGTACGGTCGGACAGCTGTTCGCGGGCGTCGCAGCGGACGCGAGTCTGAGCTGGACGCTGGACGCCTCTGCGATCGTCTTCGAAGGCCTTCTCGAGGAGGACTGGGAGGAGCGTTACCGGGAGTCCCACATCTACGCCGTCGACGTGGAGAGCGGCGCCATACGACAGATCACCCAGGAGAAGGGGCCATGGTCGGGACCGCGCCTCTCTCCCGATGGCCGGCTGGTCGCGTTCACCGGATATCCGTGGTCACGGCAGACCTATAGAGCCGCCGACCTCTACGTGATCGGGCTGGACGGGTCGAACATGCGGAAGATCTCTGGAGATCTGGATCGCTCGGCGCAGAGCCTGCATTGGGCGCGGGACGGAAGCGGCGTCTTCTTCACGGCGCAGGATAGAGGTGGCAGCAACGTGCACTTCGCCTCGCTGAACGGCTCCGTGAAGCCGATTACGGACGGCACCCACATGCTCTCCCTCAACTCGCTCGCACCCGGCGGACGGGCGGCCGGCACCCTCCGGTCGGTAACCGAGCCGGGCGACGTCGTGGCCTACTCCCTGTCGAGCTTCGCTGGTTTCCAGACGCTCACCGCCGTGAACGACGATGTGCTGACGGGCCTCGAGCTCGGCGACGTCGAGGAAGTCTGGTTCACGTCGTCGGGGAACACACGGGTACAGGGGTGGGTCGTCAAACCGCCGGACTTCGATCCCGACCGCCAGTATCCCCTCATCCTTCACATTCATGGCGGACCCCACGCCATGTACAACGTCGCCTTCAACCTCTTCTTCCAGACGCTCGCCGCGAACGACTACGTCGTGCTGTACACCAATCCGCGCGGGAGCACGGGATACGGCACCGACTTCGGGAACGCGATCGACAACGGGTACCCGAGCGTGGACTACGACGACCTCATGGCCGGCGTGGACGCGGTTATCGATCTGGGCTACGCCGACAGCGAGAACATGTTCGTGACCGGCTGCAGCGGCGGCGGCGTCCTATCGAGCTGGGTCATCGGAAAGACCGATCGCTTCGCCGCGGCGGGCGTCCGGTGTCCGGTGGTGAACTGGATGAGCTTCGCGGGCACGGCCGACATCGTCCGTTGGGGATACGAGCGCTACGACGGCTACCCGTGGACGAACCCCGACAAGTACCTGGCGCATTCACCGCTGATGCTGGCGGGGAACGTGACCACGCCGACGGTCGTGATGACGGGCGAGCTGGACCTGCGGACCCCGATGTCTCAGTCGGAGGAATACTACCAGGCCCTCAGGGCGGAGGGGGTCCCGACCGTGCTGCTGAGGTTCAATGAAGAATACCACGGAACCACCTCCAAGCCTTCGAACTACATGCGAACGGCGCTCTATCTGATGAGCTGGTTCGAAAAGTGGGGGACCTTCGACGACGAAGAGGAGAAGGTGGCGGGCACGAACCGTTGAGCGAACCGGAGGCAGGCATCCAGCCGGAAAGCAGCCAGGGCTGGTTCGCTCGCGGCCTGCTGTTCGAGAACTGCAGCTGCCAGATCGTCTGTCCCGGCCACGTTCACTTCGACCAGCTCTGCACGCACGAGCGGTGTGAGGCGTGGTGGGCGATACGTATCGACGAGGGCGAGTTGGGCGGCGTGCGGCTCAGCGGCGTGAAGGCGGTGATCGCCGCGGACAGCCCGCAGCGGATGATCGACGGCGACTGGGTCCAGACGATCATCATCGATGATGATGCCACGCCCGAGCAGCGACGCTGTGCCGAGCAGATCCTGCGCGGGGAGGTCGGAGGACCATGGGAGGTGCTGGGTCGCTTCGTGGGAAAGCACCTGGAGACCCGCGTCGCCCCGATAAACATCGAAGACGAGCCGATGGCCAAGCGCATCTCCATCGCAGGACTGCTGCGGGGGGTCGTGACGGCGATTCGAGGCCGGGACCGGGACCGGCCGGTCAGCTTCGAGAACATCTTCAACCAGATCCACGCACCCACGCAGGTGATCGCCCGCGGCGACAGCGAATACGACGATGGAGTAATCAGCTTCCGCAACGAGGGCACGCACGGGCTCTGGTCCGAATTTCACTGGTCCGTGGAAGGGGGGTGACCCTCCGTCGCACGGCTGCCGGCACCGCCGGGGACTGATGGCGCTCTGGGCGTGGCGCTTGCGTCTGCCGGAGCCGCGCTGTTGGCATTGCCCGGATGACCGCTAGCCGTCGTGACACTACCCAGAGGCCGGGCAAGTTCTGCTTCGCGGATGCCGTGAGATGAACGCCGAGACGAACCGAACGCGCACGATCGTCGTTCCCTGCTACAACGAGGCGGAACGGCTCGACACCGAACGATTCCGCCAGTTTGTAGATGGCGGGCTGACGCGCTTCCTGTTCGTCAACGACGGCAGCAGCGATGCCACCGCCTCGATCCTCTCGGAGCTCGCCGGCTCGGAACCCGAGCGCCTCGGTGTGCTCACCCTGGAGCGCAACCTCGGAAAGGCCGAGGCTGTCCGGCTCGGCCTGCTCGAGTCCCTGAGGGAGTCCCCGGGAGCGGTCGGCTATTGGGACGCCGACCTCGCCACGCCGCTCAGCGCGATCCCTGCGCTTTGCGGGGTGCTGGAGGAGCGTCCGGAAGTGCAGATGGTGCTCGGCTCCCGCGTCAAGCTGATGGGGCGAGCGATCGAGCGACACGCTCACCGGCACTATCTAGGTCGGGTGTTCGCCACCGCCGCCTCGATGATCCTGCGCCTGCCCGTTTATGACACGCAGTGCGGCGCCAAGGTGTTTCGCACGACGGACCGACTGCCACAGATCCTCGCGGAGCCTTTTCGAGCCAACTGGACGTTCGACGTCGAGCTTCTGGCTCGGTTCCTGTGGAATGACCCAGAGGGATCCTTGCCCGACCCTCAGCGGACGATCTACGAGTACCCTCTGCCCGTGTGGCGAGATGTAGGCGGCTCGAAGCTGCGCGTGTCGGACTACCCCAGGGCGGCGGCCGACCTTCTGACGATCTACTTCACCTATGCTAGGCCGGCGCGCCGTGAAGGGCGTTCCCGGCGCTAGGCTCGTGCTGCTCCACTTCCGTCTCCGGGGCTGACGGGCGCGCGAGAAGCGCCCAGTCCCAGATGAACACCGAGAGCAGCCAGAGGAATAGTGGCTGAAAGCCGATGGAAGCACCGATGTGGTAGATCGGATAGAAAAGAAAGCCGACCGCGAGCAGCAGCCGCCAGATAAGCCGCGGCGGTCGGCCCTGACCCAACAGATAGTCCAGAGTGAGGAGCGTCGGAATCGCGAGGATCGCGACATCGTAATGCTGTAGATGAGGACTCACTAGCAGCGTTCCGCAGACCAGCAGGCCATAGAGAATGGGGAACCGGGTATCAGCCGGCCCGATGCGGCGCGCCTGCCACACGCACAGAATGGCCACGCCGGCGATACCGATCGCCGCCACCCAAACGGCGAACGGGCCCGGGAGCGAGTAGCCTGCGGTCGGCAGGATGGAGAAGTGGTTCGCGATGATCTGCTGCTCCAACGTCCGGTGCACGCGGAGGGTATCGAGCAACCTCAAGGGCCAATCCGCCCCCATGAAGACGGCGCCCAGGGCATAGTGGGCCGCCGCCGTAGCCCCAGCCGCCGTCAGAGCCACCCACATTCCCCTTGCTATGAAGACGGCGCCCAACAACAGCCCGAACTGTGGCTTGTAGGAGAGCAGGCCGAGCGCCACCCCGGCCAAGATCATCCGGTTGTCCCGCCATGCCGCGTACAAGCCCACAAGCAGGAGGATGGTGAACAGGCTGTTCTGGCCGCCCGCCATTGATCGGAAGAGCGGGAGCCAGGACGCGGTCAGCGCCAGGGTCGTAAGCCAGGTCAGCCGATCACGCGCCAGGTGCGTCAGCTTCGGTTTGAAGAGCACCATCGAGCCGATGAAGGCCAGAAGGGTCAGCACTGCGAAGGACCAATACGCATACCGGTATGGGAGCGAGGCCAGCGGCGCGAGAGCCACAGCGAGAAGAGGCGGATTGATGTACGGCTGCCACTGTGTGTTGGGCGGACCTGTCAACTCCAGCTGGTATTCATTCTGAGTGGCCAAATCATAGAGCTCTCGGCCCCTTCCATCGTTCACGAACATCGCACCCGTGTAAAAGGCCATGAAATCACCGGATGCGATGTCGCCGCCGGGCCCGAGCGGGCCGTCCACGGCACGGTGGTGCCGGACGCCGATCATCAAGCTCAGACTCAGGTTCAGGACCGCGTAGAAGGTCAGCCAAGGAGGACGCGTTGCGCGATCCAATACTCGAAGGATCACGTTGGGACGCCGACGGTTAGAGCGAGAAGACGCCTCTCTGGGACCTCGGTCCCGGCTCTCCGTCGACGATAGCGATGCGGTCATGTGACCTCGGGTATCTTCAGGGGATGCGGGGGTCAACGTACCTTCGATGCGCAGCATGGCATACGGCCCTCTGACGAGGACAGCTTCAAACCCACGTCAGTTTCTCAACTTCCGTGCCTGGGTTTCGTAGAAGGGCCTGGTGGGTAGGACTGTCGCCCCGATAGCTCCGGGCGCGTTCTTCACAAGGAGCACACCTCTCCGACTAGAAAGGAGCCTCTCCATGAGCCCGCGTGCCTTGCCAATGCTCGTTGTCGCTCTCGCGGCCGCCCCCAGCCTGACCCACGCGCAGGACACCGGGGGGAATTCCTGCGAAGGACCCGAGCACCGCCAGTTCGATTTCTGGGTCGGCGAATGGAACGTCGAGAACGCCGCTGGCGAGCGGGCGGGAACCAACCGGATCGAGCTCGTTCTAAAGGACTGTGCGCTCCACGAGAGTTGGGAGGGAGCCGGCGCGGGCCGGGGGTTCAGCTACAGCATCTACGACAGGCGAACCGGCAGCTGGCACCAGACCTGGGTGGACGATCAGGGCAGGCTGTTGCAGCTGGATGGCCGGCTCGACGACGGCAAGATGGTTCTCAAGGGAAAGAACCCGGGCCCGAATGGCGGCCACATCTCTCACGAGGTGACGTGGGAGAGGATCGACGGCGGACGCGTCCAGCAGGTTTGGAAGATCTCCCGCGACGAGGGAGACTCCTGGAACACCGTCTTCGACGGTATCTACATCCCGGCGGACTAGCTCGACGAGAGTGGCTCGGGCCGGGCCGCCAAGCCGCTCAATCGGGGAAGACGGATCGGATCGTCGCCTGGATCGTCTGGGCCGCCTGCAGTGGATCGGGAGCGCCCCGAATCGGGCGGCCGACCACGACGTAGTCGGCTCCGAGGCGGAATGCGTCCTCGACGCTGACGGTGCGTTTCTGATCGTCGAGGACGTTGGCGACGGGTCTGATCCCCGGCGTCACCACGAGCAGCCGATCACCCAGCGCGCTTCGAATCGCGCTCGCTTCACGGCCCGACGAGATGACGCCGTCGCATCCCAGCTCGAGGGCTCGCCGGGCTCGCGACAGGACGAGGGTGGAGACGTCGATCTGAAAGCCGAGGTCCTCGATGTCGCCATCGTCCAGGCTCGTCAGAGCGGTCACGGCGAGGATCTTCACATCGCCCTTCTCGGCGCAGGCCGCTTCGATCATCCCGTCGTTCCCGTGCACGGTGACGAACGTGATGCCGCGGCCGACCAGCTGCCGAACGGCCGATGCGACGGTGCTCGGGACGTCGAAGAGCTTCAGGTCGGCGAAGACGCGGACGTCGCGTGCCACGAGCCATCGGACAAGCTCGAAGTACTCGCCGGTCATCAGCAGCTCGAGCCCCACCTTGTAGAAGCAGCACGCATCGCCCAGCCTCTCGACCAGCTGTTTGGCGTCGCGAACGGTGGGGACATCCAGCGCGAGAATGAGACGCTCACGCGACGGGATCGGCTTCGGACTCGGCATCACCGGCTCCGGCTCGGAATCACCCGCTCTAAGCTGTCGGTCCGGAGATCCGCTCGAGCGCCATGTCTAGCGCCCCGGCCAGAAGCCGGCACTCCGCGGAACCCGCCCGCTGTGCGGCCTCGTCGAGCGCCCCTTCCACGGTGGAGGCCACCGCGTCGAAGAACTCGGAGACGGAGGCCGGGTCGTCGCGCTGCATCTGGAACGCGAAGGCGTGGGCCGCCCCGAGGTTCGCGATGAAGTCAGCGACGATCGCGAAGCGCGTATCCGCGTCCGCCTGCAGCGCCGTGTCCTCCGGACAGACGGAGGCGAACGGCAGGTTCGAGCCGCAGACGATGGCTCGAACCCCCTGATCCCCCATCTGATCGAGAGCCTCGGCCGTCAGTGTCCCGGAGGCGGCTGCGGTGATGAAGATGTCGGCGGGAACTCGGCGGAACGCGGCCAGGCCCTCCTGGCCGGCCTCGGCGGAACTGACCGGAAGCTCGGTTCGGGTGCGGCGCGCCAATAGCTCCCCCACTCCCTTCGCGTCCAAGCCCTCCGGCACCACGAGGCCGTTCGCGACGTCCACGATGCCGACGATCCGGGCGCCGGCTTCCGCCAGGTAGTGGGCAGCCCCACCACCGACGCACCCGAACCCTTCGATGAGGACGCGTGCCCCCTCGACGCTCCGTCCCTGCAGCTCGAGAAGACGCTTGGCCGCCGAAGCCACGCCATAACCGGTCACGAGATCGGAAACGCTTCCGTTCCAACCGGCAGGCGAGAAGGGAGAGCCCGCCTTCTGTTCCATCCCCTCGGTCATGGCCCGAAGCCGCCGCGCCAGCGCCTCACCATCCAGCCTATAGTGCCCGCGGAGAGCCCCCTCCTGAGGATGAGCGAGGCCGAGCCGTCCGCAGATCGGTAGTACCTCTCTGCTCTCGTCGACGTTCAGGTCGCCGGCGGTCCCATACACGGATCTCAGATAGGGGTTGATCGCGGTGAACCAGCGGCCGAGCACCTCCTCCTTTCGCGGGTCGGAGGGATCGAAGGCGATGCCGGACTTGGCTCCACCGATCGGTGGGCCCGAGAAGGCGAACTTGAGCTCCATCACCTTCGCCAGGTAGACGACCTCATCCCGGCCCAATCCGGACCGCATACGCGTGCCGCCCCCCGCCGCCCCTCCGCGCAAGCTGTTGAGAGCGAGCCAGCCCCGAGCACCGCTCTCGGCGTCGTTCCACTCGATCGCCGTCTCGGGTGGCGTCGCCAGATACCGGGCGTACCGATGCCAAACGTCGCGCAGCGTGCGTTGCCTTCCGGCCGGGGGTGTATCCTTAGTCTCCGTCGTGAGCACCCTCTTTCTCGTCTCCTCTTGGTCCCCGGTCCTCGGTCGATCCTCGGCGTCGAGGGACCTGGAAACTACGTCTGCGACCTCGACGTCTGTCAATCGGCGCGGCCCCGGGCGCCGGCCCCCGTTTCGCCTCCTTCCCACTCCGTCCACTCAAGCAAGGGAAGTAGCTGGAAGCTGCCGTCGTGCCGCCAGTCCGCCGGCGGCCAGGCCATACGCCCGAGCGGCGCCATGCGGCAGACGCCGAGATCGACAGCGGCCTCGGCGAGCGACGGAAGTCGATCCTGGGCGCCCGCGTATCCGATTGCCTGTATCCGTCCATCGAGCGGCCGGAGAATCTCCCGCAATTGCCGGATGGACTCGAAACCGCTCAGGCGGACGACGCGCGGCAGGGAATCGAACTCGAGCACGGGTCGGTCGTCGATCAGAACTGTCCACGACAGGTCTTCGGGACTTCCGATCACGAGGCTGCCGCCGTCATCGTAGCCGCGGAATTCGATCTCGGCCCGAAGAGCGCGGATCGCCACCGCTTCGTCGGCCCGCGGCGGGGGAGGCGGGATCCTGTGCGTCTCCTCGGCCAGCGCCGCGCCGAGCGCGTGCGCGAACGGCTCCACGGAGCCCCGAACGAGCACCAAGCGAGGAGACACGCAGCCCATCTGCTCGTAGGCACATACGTCGCGGGCCAGAGCGGATGCCGCGGGACCCGAATCGACGCCCGACAGCAGAACGGCGACCCCGAGCTTCGGACCGTACGCGAGAACCTGCTGGTGGCCCCGGACACGGTCTCGGACTCCGGCCACAGCTTTCTCTCCTCCGTAGACGACCACCGTCCCCGCCCGTGCGGTCCATTCATCCCATGTCGGTCCATCCCGGTCAGCCGGCCACCACGCGGCCGCCACGCAGGACGCGAGCGCCGAGTCGACCTCGGCCAGGAACCGAGCGAAGAGCACGACGAGGCCCGGCTCGGCCTCGGGCAGCTTGACGAGGACTCCCGACCGGCAGAGCAGCGCTCTAATCACCCCGGTGACGGCGACGCCCGGCACGTTACCGGCCATGACCTGCAGCAGCAGAGGAGGTCCGGCCGCCCGCCGCTGACGGCCCACCCCTGCCGGGCGGAATCCGTCGAGCACGTCGGGATCTGCGAGTTCGGAACGCAACACGTCCCAGAGCGCCTCCTCGGTCCAGACACGACCCATCTCCAACAACGTCTCTCGTGCCAGCGGCTCCGGCCATCCCAGCTCGTCAGCGAGGGTTCGAACCGCGCCGCCGTCGGCGTCAGATGCGTAATCCACCAGCCGGCCCGCGGCACCGGACAGGGCCCTCACCACCTGCGCGAGCGACCGTTCCCGACGTGCTTCGAGCGCCGCCGCACGGACATGATCGGCAACGCGAGCCGCGCCCGAAACCGTCAGCCTGGGCGAACGAAAACGGAGGCCCGCGGCGGTAACGCCCTCGTACCATCCGGAGCTGTACTCGGAGTCCGCGGGATCGAGCCCCGGCAGATGGAAGACCCTCTCGGGGGAGGCGCCTATCGTCACGGATCCGCCCTGCCGGCCGCTTGTGAGCGCAGCAACTCTTCCGTGGCCAGAGAGCAGCCTCGTGGCGGAGAGTCCGGCGTGCGGCCGACCCACCTGACCACGCCGTCTTCCACCGCGCCGAGATCCTCCGTCAGCACGCTGCACACGCTCCACGCGTTCGCCAGATCGAAGTGCGCCAGAACGCCGACCTCTCCATCCGGCAGCTCTTCCAGGGTCACGGGATCGAGCGCGCGGCTCCGCAACCATGGAGGTCCGACCAGGGCGGCGGGTGACCCGTAACGCTGGGAAAGCAGTTCGGTCATCCCGAACTCGTTGACGACGGCATCGGGAGGCACGCCGAGGCAACGCTGCATCCGCTCCAGGAGATTCTCGCGAGCCGATGTCTCCAGGCCCTTCGAGCCACCGGTGTCCATCACGAAGGAGCCGGCGGGTAGCACGACTCCGAAGCCGGCGGCCTCGAGGCGTCGAGTCCATCGGTCGAACGCCAGCGTGGTGCCGAAGAGGCCAACGGCCTCCGCCCCCGATGCGGCGTTGGCGGCGAAACGCTTCGCGTCCTCCCAGTCCACGCCATCCGTCGCCGCAAGGAAGCGGGAAGAGGGCGCTCCGAACCGGCCGATCACGGCATCGGCCATCCACGAGAGCGACGAGTGCGGGGCGTCGGCGAAGGGAGGGACGAACGAGCCGACCGGAAGCCGGGTGGCCGCGTCTGCGCTGGCCTGGTGCAGCACGAAGCGAAGGAATGTCGCCTCGAGCGAGAATCGGTAGAGCTCCGGATCACGCACGAGGTGACGACCTCGGCGGCTCTCGCCTCGGCTGGTGCCGCTGGTAAGGAACTCCAGACCAGCATCGCCGGGATCGCCGACCACCAGCGAGATCTCCCGGAAGGCCGCCGTCGGTACCGCCGGGACCTCCCGCCAGCCGCCCACCTGGTCGGACTCGACGCCCAACCGTCGACAGTAGCGCCGATAGGGCGCGTTGCCGGCTCGTTGGAGGGCGAACGTCCGACGAGCGAGCTCGTCCACCCGTTCGTCGGACCAAGGCCCGGGACTCTCCTCCCAGCGCCTGAACGCGTGCTTCAGCTCCTCGGAGAGGACGGCGAGCGCCGCCAGCACGTCTTCCGCGGCTGCGGGATTCTCCATGAAAGCAAGATCTGCCCGGTCATGCGGTCGCGACAGAGCGCACACGATGGGCCAAGGGACTAGCGCGGGGATGCGCGGGGATGGCGGGACCTGGAGGAGCTCTTCGACTACCCTTCGACTATTCGACTAGTCGTCGAGGGTGCCGGTCACGACCTCTCCGTGCCGGAGCCACTTCACCGTGACGCTCTCCTCGCCGGGCTGGACGAGAGCCGCCCGAAGGTCCGAGACCTCGTTGCACGCGGCGCCCGCAACCTCGGTGACCACGTCGCCGCGTCGGAGGCCGAGCTTCCAGGCCGGCGTTCCGGAAATCACGCGCAGAACCAACAAGCCCTGCTCCAGGCCTTCGTGGTGGAGTTGAGGCCCCAGCGGCTCGAACTCCGCGCCCGCTATTCGCCGCGTCGCCTCCACCAGATGGGCCGGCGGTGCGTAGCGGACTCTCTCCGAGGTTCGATAGGCCTGCCTGGCCTTCCTGACCTCCGCGAGCTTCGCGCGGGCCTCGGCCAGCACGGAATCGCGCAGCGCCGCCATCTCGGGACCCAGCTCCGCCTTCACCCGACCCCAGTACCTCGCCTGCTCCCGGGCGCTCACCGCCGCCTCTCCCTGCACCCGCACATACTTCATCTGCTGCTCGAGCTCGCGGAGCTCGATGTTGAGCTTCTTGAAGGCTTCGTCGACCTGGCCCTCCCCTTCCTCGGCGAAGAACTGGACTCGCCAGCCATCCTCGCTCGGGACGACTACGACGAATCCTTCGTCATCGCTCCGATACACCCAGTTGGAGCCTTCCGGTGAACCCTCAGGCTCGATGACGATAGGAACCTTCACCTCCATCTCGCCATCGGCCGACGTCCACGTCCGAACGCTCGTTCTCGCCCTCACGTGCATCGGCTTCGGCGGACGTGGCTGCGGCACGACCAGGACCGAGACCGGTCGTCCCGCCCGAGCGACCTCGATGGCCACCGGCTTTCCGACCTCCATGCCGTCGAGACCAACACGGAACTCGCGGCTCTCCGGCGTGGCTTTATCCAGCGACACGACGATGTCGCCGACCTTGATCCCGGCCGCCTCGGCGGGGCTCCCGACGACGACGGAGCTGATGAGGACGATGACCCGACATTCGTCCTCCGCGTCGGAGCGGCACTCCTTACGGGTCTCGAGTCCGACCCCGAGCCACGGCTTGCCGTCCTGCCGAACCGCGGGCGCCTGCTCGGGCGCGTAGGTTCGCGTGCTCGGAGGATCCTCGGGCGACGGCTGCTGCGCGAGAAGGGATCCCGAGCCCGCGAAGACCAGAATGGCTCCCAGCCCGATCGCGACCCCGCACAGCGCGAACTTTGAACTCGACTTCAGCATCGATCTAACATCCGCTCCACTTCTCTTTATCCATATCTATCTATACTCCAGCCCGGCCAAGCGAACGGCTCCCTCGAGGCCGGAGGCCATGTCGTCCCGCTCCTCGATCAACTCGAAGAGGAGGTTGTTGATCGTCGGATCCGTCGGGGAGGTCGCCAGCGCTTCGCGAGAAGCCAGGATGAGAGCATCCAGTCGCGCGAGACGCGCCGTCGCGGCCGCAGGATTCTCGATGAGATCTCTCGAGCTCACCGGTCGCGCTCTCAGTCTCTCGAGCTGCGCAACGGCTTCGTAGTACTGACCCGAAAGGAAGGGAGACGCTGTCTCGGGGCCGCTCGCAACCGCCTCGCCCACGTACTGGAGCGTCTCGCTTCCGGCTACCTGGGTGGCATCGCGAGACGGGCCGCCGGTGAGCGCGAGGCCTGCCACGATGCCGCCCGCGAAGAGGAGCATCGCCGCCGCCGCCTGGACGGGCCAACCCGTGAAGAGGCCTGCTCGTCTCAAGAAGAGCACACCCCTTTCCCGTGGAAGCTTCGCCTCTATCCGTTCCCATTCGTCGGCCGGCGGCTGCATCTCTCCGAGACCCGAGAGCGCCATGAGCATTCGGCGCATTCGCGAATGCTCCAGGCTACACTCCTCGCAGGCCGCCAGATGAGCCGCCGACTCCGCGTGCTCCTCCGGCTCCTCGAGCAGTACCGAGATCATCTCGAGCGTGAGGTGCTCTGACTTCGTTTCACTCATTGCAGGCTGTTCCCCGCTTCGCTGGCGACGGAGGTCGGTGCGATCAGCTCTCGCATCCGCGCCCTCGCCTTGTGTAGCTGTGACTTGGAAGTACCGGACGCAATGCCCAGCGATTCCCCGATCTCTTCATGTGTCCAACCTTCGACGTCGTGCAGCACGAGCACGCGTTTGTATCCCGGCGGCATTCTGTCCAGTGCCTCCGTCAACACCCGGCGGCTGATCACTGCGTCGTCGGACGGCTTCTCGTACGAGCGCATCCCCACTGCCGCACGCTCGACGTCCGGCCTCTTCGTTCGACGCCGAAGCCGGTTCAGCGCGACGTTCGTCGCCAAGCGGTGGATCCACGTTCCGAACGCCGCGTCTCCGCGATAGAGGTGAAGGCGCTCAAACGCCCTCACCCATGCGTCCTGCGACAGATCCGCCGCCAAATCGTCATCCCCCGCCAGTCGCCTAACAACGGCGTACACGCGCCGCGAATGAGCCTCGTAAAGGTGACTCATCGCGATCCGGTCGCCGGCCTTGGCGCGGTCTACGAGTGCCCGCTCTTCCACCCGAGTCCTTTTCTATTGTCCGCTCTTTCGACGCATAGCGGTACTCGATGGTTGCCCGAGAATCCCGGGCGAAACGGGGATTTCATTCCTCGCGAGAGGCCAGCTCGACGTGCTCGGGGATCCGGCCGCGGCTCTCGGGGGTCGCCTCGATGAGCGACTCCGTGAAGCTTTGCCGTTCCTCCAACAGCCGCATACGCTCGGAAATACTAGCGATTGAAGAGGTTATGTGCTCCAAATCGTTCTCGGCTCGCCCTTCCCGGCGGTCTTTCAGCATCTGCTCCAAGAGCGCCGCGCCCTGTTTGGAAAGCGGCTTAAGCAGGATGACGGCCCCGATCATCAAGATGAGGGTGACCGTCACGATCATCGGCGCCAGTAGCCCGAGTGCCTCCATGTCGCGTCCTCTCCAGACGAGTCAGAAACCAACACCAATATGGCCGGTACAGCCCTTACTCTCTACGGGGTGTCGGGTGCCAGGGAGTCATCGGGGAGCGGAGCCCAGGCAGCGAGCCGGGGAGCCAGGGCAAGCGCAATTCCGGCGATCATAAGACCTGCCGCGGCGTCGACCGCGTAGTGGAAGCCTCCCCAGACGGTTCCGAGTACGAGGGTCACCACGGGGACGGCGGCCAAGAAGAAGGGGCGCTCGTCCTCCCGCGCGGCCGCGAACCAGGCGGCGCACGTCCCGGCGACGTGCGAGCTCGGGAACGCCGTGCCCTTCGAAGAACCGCCCTCGAGCAGCTCTCGCGCGAATTGGTAGATGCTCCCCTCCGACAGCGCCCCCTCGAGCGCTCCGTACCAGTACCGAGGACCCATCACCGGAAACAGGATAAATCCTACGTAGGAGAGGGCGAAGGCCAGTGCGACCGTTACCCCGAGTCGGTGGAACCCGGCCCTACCGCCCGACGCCCAAGCGCCGATGGCCAGCAGGGGGATCACGAAATAATAGGTCAGATAGCCGAGCGTCATGAACTCGGAGAGCCAAAGCGCCGGGAACCAGCCGGCGGCCTCCTGGCTGACCTGTGATCCGAAAAGGGCCACCTCCCATCTCTGCACGATCGGATCGAAGAAGCCCGTGACCACGAACTGGTTCAAGTAGGAGATCTCGTGGTAGAGGAGAGGCGTCGCGGCCACCGGATAGAGCAGTCTGAAGAAGGTGCCCACTTTCCCGCGAGGAAGTGGCCGTCGCGATATCATGACGATCAACAAGATCACGAAGACGTGTAGGGCGGCGAACATCACCCCTTGGAGGCCACCGGCGAACGACAGCGCCCCGGTCAGCGCCAGATAACCGATCGCCACCCGATCGATCGCCAGCAGGCCCGTGCCGTTCTTGCTCACAGCTTCGGCAGCCAACCGACCCGCCGGTACCACTCCGCCGTCAGCGCCAGGCCTTCGGGAAGTGGAACCTCGGCCTGCCAGGCGAAGGCGGCGCGCGTGGCCGTCGTGTCACAGGTCCAGCCGTGCCGGCTCAGGTCGACCGCGTTTCTCCTGTCCAAGGGAGCGTCCTGCCGGGTCAGTCGGGCCACGGTCTCGACGATCACCCCGGCCGAGATAAAGACCATCTTCGGAAGCCAAACCAGCCGGACGCGCCGGCCGAGCGCGGACGCCAGCCCCTCGCGAACCTCCCGCCAGCGATACTCGCCCTCCTCGGCCACGGGATACGGGCCGAGTCCTGCGTACTCACCCGTGCCCGCCGCCACCGTCAGTCGCGCGACGTCGCTCACGTACACCGGCTGCAGCGGAGGGCTGCCGGCCGGCGCTACCAGCCAGCCCTTGCCGGCCATCTCGAACAGGGGAAAGAGCTCCGAGTCTCGGGGCCCGTAGATGCCACCGGGTCGGAGAACCACTATGTCCATCTTCCCTTCGAAGAGCCGGACGAGCTCTTCGCCGCGTCGTTTGCTCTCTCCGTAGGCGCTCACGGGACCGTCTCCTCCGTCTGGTCCGCGGGCGGCGAGGCTGCTGACCAGTACGAAACGCGAGACGCCCGCCTTTGCCGCCGCTTCGGCGAGGCGGGCCGAGCCGGTGGCGTTCACCTCGAAGTAGTCGGGTCTTCGGGGAGCACGAGTCACACCCGCGACGTGCACCACCGTGTCGATGTCTCGAAGCGCCGCCTTCAAGCCATCGAAATCCCGCACATCCCACTCCATCGACTCCACGTCCAGGCCCTCGAGCCAGCGCGTGTCGCTCGTCGCACGCACCGTGCAGCGAACGTCGTAGCCGGCGTCCACCCAGGCGGCGGCCACGTGGCTTCCGACAAAGCCGGTCGCCCCAGTGACGAGCGTCCTACCGAGGCTCACGGGCGAAGCGACGTCTCGTAAAGACGGTACCGCTTGTACACGTGCGCACCCATCCTCTCCAGGGGCCTGCGTATCGAATCGTTGTCCTCGAGCACCCAGGAGAACTCGCCCTGCGCGATCCCCTGCGAGTTCCCGCCTTTGAAGATGCCCAGGTAGAAGAGGGCATCCAGTCCTTTCCCTCTGTACTCGCGACGCACGCCCAGAGTGAGCACGCGCAGCCGGTCGATCTTTCGCCGGAGCCACAACGCCCTCAACACCCCGAACGGGAAGAGCCGCCCGTTCAAGTGCTTCAGCACCTGATTGAAGTCCGGGAGGGCAAGTGCGAACCCGACCGGCCGATTCTCGGCATCCTCGGCTATAAGGGTAAGGCGGGGGTCGACGACGGGCTTCAGCTCCTTCGCCATATGGTTGATCTCGTCCTCGGTCATCGGGACGAAACCCCAGTTACGCTCCCAGGCCGAGTTGTAGAGATCGCGGATGATATTCAGGTCCCGCGCGAAGTCTCGCATACTGAGCGACCTGACTCTCACGCCGGTGCGTCGCTCGACGACGCCGGCCGCCCGCACGAGGTATTCGGGCGGTGCAGCGGCGTGCAGGAAGTACGCGACCAGCGTCTTGGAGAGCTCGAGGCCGTACGCCTCCAGCTGCTCTGCGTAGTAGGGAGGGTTGTAGGCCATCATGACCGCCGGCGGATCGTCGAACCCCTCCACGAGCAGGCCGGCCTGCTCGTTGGTGGAGAAGCTCACCGGGCCGCGCATCCCGTCCAGCCCGCGCTCGCGAAGCCAGGCGGCCGCCGCGTCCAGGAGGGCAGAGGATGCCTCGTCGTCGCGCCGACACTCGTAGAAGCCGAAGAACCCGGTGTTCTCGCCCTGATATTCGACGTGACGCCGGTTGTGTATTGCCGCTATTCGGCCCACCGGGCGGCCGTCTCTCAGGGCCAGGAACGCCTGAGCCTCGGAGTGGTCGTGAAACGGATGCCGCTTCGGATCCATCATCACTCGCATGTCTCGCAGAAGCGGTGGCACCCAGACGGCGTCGCCTTCGTAGATCGACCACGGGAGGCGGATGAACGCCTCCATCTCATCGCTTCGCGGTGACACGGGGACCACGGAGAGGACGCCGCTCATCGGAGGCGAGACCGGTTCAGACGGCTCGGTCCACGAGCGCGTGTCGGCGGGGGCCGGTGCGGCTCACACCACCTGGAGCTTCTTGCCGATCCGCTCGATGCACTCGAGGACGAAGTCCAGCTGCTCGTCGGTGTGTGTGGCCATGTAGCTCGTCCGGAGGCGGCAGCTGCCCTCGGGAACGGCGGGCGGCACGACGGGATTCGTGAACACGCCGGCGTCGAAAAGCTCCCGCCAGAACCGGAAGGTTTTGTCCATCGGCCCGACCAGAACCGGAATGATCGGCGTCTCGGTCGGCCCGATCTCGAAGCCGATGGTGCGGAAGCCCTCCATCATCTTCCGGGTGTTTTTCCACAGTTGCTCGCGTCGCTCCGGCTCTTCGCGAATGATCTCCAAAGCCTTGAGCACCGTCGCAACGGCCGTCGGAGGCATGCTCGCGCTAAAGATGAGGGCGCGCGCGTTGTTGCGGAGGTACTCGCAGATCGTGTCGGTCCCGGCCACGAAGCCGCCTATCGAGGCGAACGACTTCGAGAAGGTGCCGGTGATCAGGTCCACCTCGTCCGTCAGGCCGAAGTGAGCCGCCGTCCCGTTGCCCTCCGGCCCGACCACGCCGAGCGAGTGCGCGTCGTCCACCACCAGGCCGGCCCCGTGCTCCGCCCGCAGGCGGACGAGCGTCGGAAGGTCGGCCAGGTCTCCCTCCATGCTGTAGACGCCGTCCACGGCGACGAGCTTTCCCCGTTCCTCCTTCTCGGCAGCCAGCATCGCCCCGAGCTTCTCGTAGTCGCCGTGGGTGAAGCGCTGCACCCGGCCGAAACCCAACCGAGCTCCGTCCTGAATACACGCATGGGCCAGCTTGTCCACGAAGACCGTGTCGTTTCGGCCGATCAACGCCGATAGGGTGCCGAGGTTGGTCAGATATCCGGTCGAGAAGACCAGGGCCGCTTCCTTCCCGACGAAGTCGGCCAACTCGCTCTCGAGCTGATCGTGGAGGTCCAGGTTGCCGTTGAGGAAGCGGCTGCCCGTGTTGCCGCTGCCGTACCGGATGAGTGCTTCTCTGGCGGCCTCGAGGATGCGCGGATCGTGCGTGAGGCCCATGTAGTTGTTGGACCCCGCCATCACCTTCCGCTCGCCTTTGATCACGACGGTCGTGTCGCACGACTCCTCGATCGGCTGAAAATACGGATAGAGGCCGATCGCGCGGAGCTCTCGGGAGGTGGTGAAGTTCTCGCACTTAGCGAAAACGTGCATGACGTGTGACCTTTCCGATGGCGGAGCGGAGCACGGAAAGCTACCCGAGGCGAGAGAGCCGGGCAATCGGATGATTGGATGAGTACATCTCCACAAGCCGCGGTCGTCGTGGGCTCCGGGCCCAACGGCCTGGCCGCCGCGATCGTGTTGGCTCAAGCGGGTCGGGACGTCACGTTGTACGAGGCCAGCGACACGCCGGGAGGCGGCATGCGCACGGCGGAGCTGACCCTCCCGGGCTTTCATCACGATGTCTGCTCGGCGATCCACCCTCTGGGCTTTGCGTCACCGTTTTTCCGCGGCCTGGATCTGGACGCGCACGGCGTCCGCTGGACGCAGCCGGAGGCGCCGCTCGCCCATCCGCTGGACGATGGCTCGGCGGTCGTGCTGGAGCGATCACTCTCAGAGACCGCGGCCGCGCTCGGCCCTGATGGAGAGGCATACCGGCGTCTCCTCGGGCCGCTCGTCGAGGGATGGGACCAACTGGCGGACGACCTGCTGGGTCCCATGGGCATGCCCCGGCATCCCATACGCTTCTCGCGATTCGGCCTGCTCGGCCTTCGATCCGCTCGCAGCCTGGCAGGCTCCTTTGAGGGAATCCGGGCCCGAGCCCTGCTCGCCGGCCTGGCGGGACACTCGGTCATCCCGTTGGAGATGCGCCCCAGCGCCGCCATCGGGCTCGTGCTCGCCTCCCTCGGGCACGTCGTCGGCTGGCCGTTTCCGGAGGGAGGATCCCAGCGACTGGCCGACGGCCTCATCTCCGTGCTGCGTTCGCTGGGAGGCGAGATCGTCACCGAACGACCGGTAAAGGCTCTCGGGGACCTGCCGGAGGGAGCCCTCAAGCTCTTCTCGGTAACCCCTCGGCAGCTCCTGGAGCTAGCGGGGGACGAGCTTCCTCCCCGCTATCGGAGGCGTCTCTCGCGCTATCGGTACGGGCCGGGCGTCTTCAAACTGGACTGGGCGTTGAGCGACCCCATCCCGTGGACGGCCTCCGATTGTGGCCGGGCCGGCACCGTCCACGTCGGGGGCACGTTTGAGGAGATCGCCGAGGCGGAGCGCCACGCCTGGGAGGGTCGTGTCCCGGAGCAGCCGTTCGTCCTACTCGCACAGCACAGCCTCTTCGACCGCAAGCGGGCTCCGGAGGGAAGGCATACCGGGTGGGCGTACTGCCACGTGCCGCACGGCAGCGATCGCGACATGACGGAGCGGATCGAGTCCCAGGTCGAGCGCTTCGCACCTGGGTTCAGGGACTGCATCCTGGCGAGAAGCGTGCTCGGGCCGGCCAGCCTCGCCGCCCTGAACGCGAACAATGTCGGCGGGGACATCTCAGGCGGCGCCAACACTCTGGCGCAGACCCTCGCGAGACCCTTTCCAAAGCGCGACCCGTACGCCACCCCGATCCCCGGCGTGTATCTCTGCTCGTCCTCCACGCCTCCCGGTGGCGGCGTCCACGGGATGTGCGGCTATCACGCCGCCCGCTCGGCGCTCGGCAGATCTCGCTGAGACGTCGAGGGCGCTCCCCCCCCGGTCAGCCTTCGGCGATGGCGGAGGGGTTTCCGGTCCAGATGTTCACCGCAGCACAGCTGTTGAAGCGCTTGAACTCTCCCGGCACGTTCGGATCCCAGTACAGTTCGAGAGCCAGAACGTCCTCCACGGTGGTGGCGTCGATCACCCAGTCCGGGGCCGGGACGCCGTTCATGAAGATGGCAGGCCGGCAGTATCGGGCTGAGGTGAGACCGCGCATGAACAACCTCCACTCGCCCTGCTCGTATCGGATCCTGGTCCGTCTGACCGTTCTGAAGAAGTCGATCAGACGCAGCGTCGAGCGCCTACGGATCTCCGGATAGAAGACGATCTCGCCGCGCCTGCCCTCGATCCGGTGCGCGAACTGCGAGGCCGCCCACGGCGATCCCCTGATCTGCACGACGAGATCGGCGACGGCGAATGCCGCGCCGCTGAGGGAGAGGTTGATCTCGTATGGACCGGTACCCGTCAGGTCAACCGGCACGCGGCTGGATGCGAGGTTGAAGTAGCTGGCCTTCACCGTGTCCACCACCGGAGCGATTCCGGCTATCCTGAACCTCCCCGTGGAGTCCGTCAGGGCCTGGATCCCCTGCGCCTCCAGTTCGATGAGGACGTTCGAGAGAGGCTCGCCGGTGTCCTCCGAGACCACCCTTCCCATGAGCACGCGATCCCCGCGCTCCTGGGAGAAGCCCGCGTGCACCGACAGGAGGATCAGAAGGATCGCGACAAGCGTTGGAAGGAGCTTCTTGAGAGGCCCGGGCACGAGGTCTGTCAGAAGCATGTCGCCTCCGTACGTCTGGCCAACAGCGGCTCTGGGGTTGAAAGATACCTCCTGCTGAAGGAAACGCTCCGCGCGCGTGAATGGTAACGCGCCGGTTCGAGCAACCTTGAGGAAACCTGGGGAAAAGGAGTCTACGATGCAGCGCTGGAGCCGCCGCGAGTTCGTTTCGGCATCCGGTAGCGGTCTGGCCGGAGCGGCGATCATCGGCCCACCCGCGCTCTGGCCCAACGAACGCGCGATGGCCCGGGCCGAGAGCCGAGCCGACAGCTTCGAGCTGCTGCGTCGGGAGCAGCGAGCCCGCAGGCCCGACCTTCCGAAGCCGGCCGACTCTCATCGTCTTCCGCTCTCGTGGTACAAGGCCAAGATCCGAGAGCTGAAGAGCGAGGCGAGGAAGCGAGGTGTCGACAGCGGCCTCTTCCTGACCCGGCGGTGGAACATCATCTACGCCACGGGCCTCTTCCACTCGACGACCGAGCGTCCGTTCGCCTGCTTCCTCCCGATGGACGACGATGACGCGCTCATCTGGCTCAACCCCTACCTGGACCAACAGCTCGTCAACGATTGGTGGACCACTCGATCCAGCTACTACTTCGACTACCATCACGCCCGCGGCGCCTTCCCCAGCCGTGGCGAGGTCATCCAGGGCGACACCGTCAACCTCTACAGGTGGTGGGGCGAGACTCTCGCCGAGCTCGGCTACGGCGGGGGGACGATCGGCGTCGATGGGAACGGGCTGGCGGAGATCGGCGTCCTCCCCGGCCAGGATAGTGCCGCTCGGCTCGACATGTGGGGCGAGATCGAGACCCCCGAGAGGAAGCGTCCGGAGGACGGAGCGTTCGGCCAGATGGCCGCCGTCATGCCGGACGCCGGGTTCGTCGACATCAACGACATCATGATCCGGAGCCGGATCGTCAAGGACGAGATGGAGAACAAGCTCACCCAGAGAGCGATGGATCTCTGGTCGGAGATCCACGCGTTCGCACGCAACTACCTGCTCGAGCGAGGAACGGAGGCGGTTGATTGGGAGATCGCCAACGCGGTCCGTCTTTGGGGCACAGCGCGGATCATGGACGACATCCCGCAGACGGGCGTGCCGCACGATGCGGTTGGCATCTCGGTCGGCGTAGGCTGCCGCACAGGACTCACCACGGCGTATCCCCATCCCAACCAGATGTTCTGGAAGAAGGTCGAGCCGGGTGACGCGCTTCAGATCTCGGGCGTCGTCCGGGTGGGCGGATATGGGGGAGAGCTCTATCGCGCGTTCCTGATCTCCCCCTGGACGGAGTGGCAGGAGCGCGTGTGGAACGTGCACACCCGCTGTTACGAGATCCAGGCAGAGGAATCCTACGCGAGCAACACCTGCTCGAACGTGGCCAAGGCCGTCCACGACTATCAGGTCGAGAACGGCATGGAGCACCTCATCTACCACCGGCCCGGACACGGAGAGGGAATGGAAGGACACCAGCCGCCCTATCAGGCCCTCGGCGACTACACGGTGATGCGCGAGGGCATGCACTTCTCGAACGAGCCCGGCCTCTACGATCCGGAGAACGGCTTCGGCTTCAACCACTCCAACAACATCCTCGTCTCGCGCGACGTCGGGTTGCAGATGGGGACGACTCCGGCGACGAGGGAGTGGTGCTTCCTCGAGCTCTAGTCGCGAGACGCCTTGGCGGAGGGTCCGCATGAAGCCCGGACGGAGCGCATGCAGGATCCTCCGGTGACCGCTCCGGGGCCCACGACCAAGTACGACCTCCTGGTCGTGGGCGGCGGCACCGCCGGCCTGGTGGCCTCGGCCGGTGCCGCCAGCCTCGGAGCGCGGACCGCCCTTGTCGAGAAGGAGCGCCTCGGCGGCGAGTGTCTCTGGACAGGATGCGTGCCCAGCAAGGCGCTGATCGGATCGGCGCGGATCGCCGACGCGCTGGGGCGGGCGGCCGAGTTCGGCCTCGCCGACGAGCGAGGCGAGGGCGCTGGCAGCCGCCCGAACGGGCGAGCTGCGGCGGCCGGCGTGCTCGAGAGCGTGCGGGCCGTCCGGGCGCGCGTTCAGCCTCATGATGACCCGGAGCGGTTCCGCGGGCTGGGCGTAGAGGTGCTCGAACGCACACCCGCGCACTTTCTCTCGCCCAACCGCGTCCAGGCGGGCGACCGCGTCCTCGAAGGTCGCACCATCCTGGTGGCGACGGGCAGCCGGCCCGCGATACCTCCTGTGGAGGGCCTCGCCGAGGCCGGCTTCTACACGCACGAGTCGGCGTTCGAGGAGGAGGCGCTGCCGCGCTCCGTGGTCGTCCTCGGCGCCGGGCCGATCGGCGTCGAGTTCGCACAGGCGTACGGTCGCCTCGGGGTCGAGGTGACGCTGGTCGAGATGGCCCCGCGCATACTCCCGAACGAGGATGCGGAGCTCGCAGAGCAGCTCGGGGAGCACCTTCGAGCGGAGGGTGTCCACGTCCTAACGGGAATGGCCGCCACCTCGGCGGAGCGCTCGGGCGCCGAGGCCACTCTGCAGCTCGCGGCGGCCGACGGCTCTGCGCCGGAGCCTGACGCCGTCCGTGCCGTCAGCGCCGAGCGCATCTTGGTGGCGACCGGCCGTCGTGCGAACATCGAGGGCCTCGGCCTGGACGAGGCGGGTGTCGTGACCGGACGTGACGGAATCAAAGTTGACGGCCGCTTGAGAACCTCGCGGCGGCACATATTCGCCGCGGGCGACGTCACCGGCGGCCTTCGGTTCACCCACGTCGCCGACCACGAGGCACGCTCCGTCGTCAGAAACGCCCTTTTCCCCTTCGGGCGCCGCGTGGACTACTCCGCGGTCCCCTGGGCGGTGTTCACGGATCCTCCGCTCGCCCGGGTGGGTTTGACGGAGGAGGAGGCGAGGGATAGGCACGGAGAGGTCCGGACGTACCGCTACGACACGACTACGCTGGACCGCGTGATCACCGACCGCGAGGCGGGTGGCCTCGTCAAGCTGATCACGGACCGGCGGGGCCGCCTTCTCGGAGGCCATGTGATGGCGCCGTCGGCGGGCACCATGATTATGGAGGTCGCGCTCGCCATGCGTCACGGACTCGGAATCGCTGACCTCTCGACTCTGATCCATCCATACCCGACTATGAGCGAAGGAATTCGAAGAGCGGCTGACATGTACTACCGAGCGAAGCTGACGGATCGATCCAGACGATGGTTGGACCGCTACTTCAGGCTAACGCGCCGGCTCTCGGCATGAGGAGGGCACGAGCGCGATGGACGACCGTGGGGCAGACGACCATGCGACAGACGACCGGCACGCGGCGGACGACCGGCACGCGGCTCCTGTTCGTGCTCCTCCTGGGAGGCATGCCTACGTCGGCGGCGATCGCGTCCGTCGCGCCCGCGCAGGTCGCGTCACGGGATACCGTCGACGCCGAGGCCTCGGCCAGCGAAGGGGAGCTTTCTTCGAACGGGTCGGCAGCGGAAACCACGCCCGAAGAGATCGCGGTACGCTGGGAGCCGGAGAGTCCGACCGACGGAACGGCGCTGGCCGTAACGATTGAGACGCCGGCCGGGAGCGGGGAGACCCGGGTCAGAGCCGAGCTGAACGGACGCCCCGTCCGCATGGGCCAGGTGGGTGGAGATTGGTTCGGCCTCGTGGCGCTGCCGGCCGACCAGGCGGGGCCGATGGAGCTCGTCGTCTCCCACTCTCGTAACGGAGAGCCCGAGGTGACGACCCGCTGGACCGTCCAGGTGAGGCCCCGAACCTATTCGGAGACCCAGCTCAGCGTCGCTCCTCGTTTCACGAGCCCGCCCGCCGAGGTCATGGAGCGAATCGAGCGAGAGCGCGAGCTCGTCCGATCCACCCTCCGTGAAGTCACGCCCGAGTGGTTGATAGACGGCAACTTCGTTCGGCCACGGAACACCCGTATCACGAGTCCCTTCGGTCAGAAGCGCGTCTTCAATGGCGAGCTTAAGAGCCGACACTGGGGGGTCGATCTGGCGGGGGACGTCGGGACGCCGGTTCGCGTCGCAGGCCGCGGCCGGATCGCGATCGCCCGCAACCTCTACTACGCGGGAAACGCGATCTACGTGGATCATGGCCTCGGCGTGTTCAGCGGCTACTACCACCTCTCGCAGATCGATGTGAGCGAGGGAGACCTTGTCGAGCGAGGCCAGGTGATCGGGCGGGTCGGCGCCACCGGCCGCGTGACGGGACCTCATCTCCACTGGAGCTTCTTCGCCGGCGGCGAAAGGCTCGACGCGGGCAGCGTGCTGGATCTCCGCGTGCCAGAAGCGGAGAAAGCCGAACCGGAAGCCGGGGAAGCCGAGCGGGAAGCGGCGGAGGTCGGAGAGAGATGACGAAGATCGCACTCATCCTCGGCGGCGGCGGCTCGCTGGGCACGTACACCGCCGGCGCCGTGACGGAGCTTTTTCGCGGCCTTGCCGGGAACCGAAGCGGCGCGACCGTACAGGTCGGCGCGTTGGCAGGAGCCTCATCAGGAGCGCTCATTGCTGCGCTCGCCGCGCGCGCCCTGGTCGTGAACCCCAACCTCGTCCCCTGGATCGGGGCGGCCTGGATCCGGGGAATGGACGCCGAGGTCCTGCTGAGCACGAACCGCTCGCGCTCGTCCCTTCTGGATGCCGAGGTCCTGGAAGAGATGACCCGGGCGCTCATCACGGCCGGACCTGCCTCGGACGATGAGCCCTCGCCGCTCCTCGCCGAGCCGCTCGGGCTGGGGATCACGCTCTCGAGCCTGCACGGAATCAGCTACCAGCTTCGATACGGGTTCCTGAATCGGCCGGATCGGTCCTTCGGCACCCGCCTGTTCGACGATTGGGCCGCCTTCGAGTTGAGCCCGGCTGATTCTGCGGGCGCGCCGGTCTGGGAGGAGGTCCGCCAGGCCGCCGTCGCCTCGGCGAGCTTCCCGTTCGCCTTTCCGCCTCGTCGCCTCGAGCGGCGCGGAAGCCACTTCCGCGGCTCGGTGCTGGAGGATCTGGGCGAACTCGACATGTGGTACACAGATGGTGGACTCTTCAACAACGAGCCCATTCGCCTCGCCAAGCTTCTCGTCGCTCGGGCGGGGAGCGAGGGTGACGACTGGCGATTCGTCTTCGTCGACCCGACGCTCCGGGACCCTCCACCAGACGACGTCGCGGAGGGGGCAGCACCCGGCTCCGCCGTGCAGGTTGCCAGCCTGGTCGCCCGTGCATTGTTGGGGCAAGGAAGCGCGAAGGACTGGATCCGCGCGAACCGCACCAACGAACGCCTCGCGATTCTCGACTCGCTCGTCGATCGGCTGCCGGAGATCGCCGACTCGCTCACCGACCCGGAGGCTTTCGAGCTTGGAAGATCGGTCGGTGAGATGGCCGAGAGCGTATGCGAGAGGCGGCTCGTCCTTGGTCTCGGAGGCCGATCACGCCGCGCGGGCAGACCAGCCGAAGGCGCGGACCCCGTTCTCGAGCTTCTCGAGGAGAGCCTGGAGCGCATAGAGCGGCGGTACTCGAACGTGCTTGCCCGGGTGAGCTCGCGCGCGGCGCGCAGCCGCCTGGCCAAGCTGATCTTCCTTATCGAGGCGGCCGGTGGCCTCGACGACAAGGAGGAGCTGCCGCTCTACCTGATCGCGCCGGGCCATCGCCTCGCCGGCGACTTCCTCGGCAACTTCGGCGGGCTCTTTTCCCAGGAGTGGCGCGAGGCGGACTACCGGGCCGGGCGGCGGGACGCCAAGAGGCTCCTCGAGACATCCCTGGCCGACCTCGTGGAATACGAGCCGGACGACGAGGCGGAGTACGAGGTGCCGGAGATGGTCGGGTCTGTCGAAGCACTTCGGCCCGAGCAGCGACGGCGCCTCGAGAGGCTGATCGAACGCGGGGTCGACCGCTCGATCGGAGAGATGGATCCGGGCTTCCTGGGATCCCTCCTCGGCTTCGCCTGGAAGCCGACGCTTCGCCGCTGGGCCACCGCCCGCGCGATCGACTCCCTGCGCGCCTCCTGACGCCGGCTCGATCCGCCGCGTCGAGCGCCGCGATCCGGCTTCCTACTCGCCTCCGATCTCCAGCAGAACCTTGAGGACGCCGGGCCGCGACGCGTGCTCGAACGCGGCCGCTCCTTCCTCCAGCGGGTAGCGGGCAGCTACCAGCGGAGTCACGTCCACGCCGCCTTCCTCCAGTACGCGCAGGGCGGGCGCGAAGGGACCGCAGCGTGAACCGATCACGGTGATCTCGTCCACCACCAGCGCGGACGCGTCCACTTCAAGCCTTCCCGCGTAGGTGCTCTTCAAGACAAGCGTGCCCCGTGGACGAAGCGCGCACCGCGCGATCACGAAGCCCGCGGGATTGCCGGTGCATTCCACCGCGACGTCGAAGCCGGCATTCTCGATGTCTTCCTCGAGGCAGACGGCTGCCCCTCGCGCTCTCAGGGGCTCCGGCAGCGACGCGCCGCGTCGCGTGACCACGGTCAGGTCGCAGCCGGTCTTGGCGAGCGTTTTTGCGATGAGCGTTCCGAGCTTGCCGGCGCCGACGACGAGGACGCGATCGCTCGGACCGATCGGCACCTGTTCCTGGATCCCAAGCGCGGCGGCGAGAGGTTCGGTGAAGACCGCCGCCTCTGTCGAGAGTACATCCGGCAGCCGATGGAGGTTGGGGGCCGGCAGCGTAAGGAGTTCCGCGAACGCGCCATCGCGCCCGGAGATCCCAAGGACCGTCCGCTTCTCGCAGTGAGCCTCGAGGCCACTCAAGCACGCCGGGCAGGCCCCGCAGACGGCGTTGATCTCACCAACCACCCGCTTGCCCACGAGCCGAGGCGCCTCCGCAGCCGAGACGTCAGCTCCGAGGCGCTCGACGACGCCCACGAACTCATGTCCGGGCACCCCTACGAACGGGTAATAGCCGCGCGCGAGCTCGAGGTCGGTGTTGCAGATCCCCGCGACGAGGACCCGCACGAGCGCCTCGTCCGGCGGAAGGTCGGGCGGTGGAAGATCAGGGACAAAGCGCAGTTCACCGTCCTCGAGACGGAGACCCTTCATGACAGGGAGCCGTGTGGGCGGTCTGGCACGCGAGCCTCGCCGGCCCTACGCGGCGTGAGCGCTCACGCCGGAACGGCCGCCTCGGGCTCATAGGTAGCGATGCGACCGGCCAGAGCCGATGCCATGACCGTGTAGGGACTGCCCAGGTACACCTTTCCGGGCCCGCTCCTGCCCGGGAAATTGCGGTTGATCGAGCTCACCGTGACCTGCTCCGATGAGGTGCTCACGCCGGGGCCGGCGTTGATGCAGGCCCCGCAACCGGGCGCCAGCACGGTCAGGCCCGCCTCCTCGAACAGCCGATCGTAGCCCCGCTCCCGGGCGTACGCCTCGACGTCGATCGACCCGTACTGGAGGTAGGCGGAGACCCCCTCGGGAACCCGGACGCCGGCCTGCAGGCCCTCGCGCACGACCTTCGCGTACATATCGAAGTCCTCCCGCTTCCCGGCCGTGCAAGAGCCGGCGTAGACGATGTCCACCGGGACCTCTTCTTCCAGCTCGTCCACGAAGATCCCGTTGCCCGGATCGCCCGGCAGAGCGACCATCGGCCTCAGGCTCGAAGCGTCGATCTCGAGGGTCCACTCGTACTCCGCGCCCTCGTCGCTCGACAGCCCGCCGATCAGGCCCTCCGCCTCGGCGCGCTCCATGCCGCGACGCTCGATGAGCCACTCCACGGTCCGCTCGTCCGGCGCCACGATCCCCGTGAAGGCGCCGACCTCCGCCGCCATGTTGGTCAGCGTGGCGCGCTCGTCGATGCCCAGCTCCTCGATCGCCTCGCCGCAGTACTCGATGATCTTCCCGATCGCATCGCCGCCCTTCACGTACGGATGCCGCAGGATCTCGATGATCATGTCCTTGGCGGTCACGTTCTCGGGCAAGACGCCCGATGCGCGAACCCGGACCGAGCGGGGAACCTGCAGTCGAACGTCCCGCGTCGCCCACGAGTTGACGATCGCCGAAGTGCCGACCCCGAAGGCAACGGAGCCGATGCAGCCCGCGTGGGGGGTGTGCGAGTCGCTCCCGATGATCACCGTGCCAGGAAGCGCGTACCGGTCCTGGACCATCACGTGGCAGATCGCCTCGCTGCCCACCCGGTCGGGCAGCGCCCCGTGCAGCCGGACCCCTTGCTTGGCGGCGAACTCGCGCTGCCGGTCGTGGAGCGCGTGGGCCGCGTCCAGCAGCCCCATCTTCTTCCTCTCCTCGGTCATCACCTGGTCCAGAAACGCGAGGTGGTCGCGGAAGAAGAGGATGCTGTCCGGCTCGTTCAGCCCGGCCTCGTCGCCGGCGAAATCATCCCAGAAAGTCGCCGCCATCGGGGTCACGTACTCGTGGCTGAATCGGAGGTCCGTGCGCACGAACCCGGTGTCGCCGGGCTGCACCGCGGCAACGCCGATCGCACCCTCGGCCAGATCGGTCACCCAGTGCCGTGCGAGGATCTTCTCGGCGACGGTCATGGGCCGCGGCGCGGTTCGGATCTCCGGCAGGTGAACCAGACCCTTCAGACGGGCGACCGCGTAATCCAGAAGCCCGCCTTACCCGATGATGTCGCGCTCGATCCGACCGGCGTCACCGATGAACGCCTCGAGGGGGAGCTCCTCGCCCCGCCGTATCTTGTCGATGAGGGAGAAGTCCGTCGACGCGAGGATGCCGCGGTTCTCGCAGTTCTCCCGGTAGATGCGCTCGATATTCTCCGCGATGACGACGCGGATCCCGGCCGCCTGCTCCGCGTAGGGCGCCGCTTCGCGACTCGAGCCTTTGCCGCGCCGCTTCCCGGACACCGAGCAGACGAAGCCGCCGTTCTTCACGTCGTTGCGCCCGATCGGCTTCTCCCCGCCGCAGCGAAGACCGACGTACGGGTACTCCCCGAGCTTCTCGTCGTAGTAGTAGCAGACCCAGCCGGGCGTGATCTCGTCCGTGCTGATGTCGTCCCTCAGGGGAATCGAGGGGTCCCAGTCGAGATCCTCTCCCCGGAGCTGTCGACGGATCAGCTCGGGATCCTCTGTGAGGAAGAGGATCCGCCCCTGAAGGCGAACCGTGTCCGATCTCTTGGTGACCTCTCGCTCCAACAGCTTCGTCAACATCGCTTCATCCGTGCCTGGTCTCCGAATGGGCTCGCGACCTTCGCGTGGCGGTCCCGCCGGCGAGGGCATACCGGCAACTTAGGCCGGACCGCCTCAGGCGGGCTAACCCTTGTACGGGCTAACCCTTCATCTGCTCCTCAAGCTCCTCCAGGGTCGGGTACCCTTCCAGAGCGGCGAACACGTCCAGAGCGTAGGGCACCTTGCCGAAGGGGGCGCTCACCTGCACGCCTTCCACGAGATCGGCGACTTCGGAGAGCATCTCTCGGGCGATCGCGCATCCCTCCACTCTGGCGTGCTCCTTACCCGTCTCCTGGGCCCGGGCCATCCGATCCATGTACCGGTCCGGGACCTCGATCCCCGGCACCTCGTTGTTCAGGAACTCCGCGTTTCGCAGGCTGACCAGCGGCCAGATCCCGGCGATGATCGGTATCCGCGTCCCCCCCTTCTCGACGCGCTCGAGGAACGCGACGAGCCTCTCCACATCGAAGACGGGCTGGGTGACGCCGAACTCCGCGCCGGCCTCGACCTTCCAGTACCAGTGCTCGATCTCCTCATCCAGATCCACGGCTCCCGGATTCACGCCGACGCCGACTACGAAGGAGGTCGAGCTGCCCAGGGGGTTGCCACCGAGGTCCAGGCCGTGGTTGAGGTGTGAGACCAGGTTGGTCAGGCCCACCGCATCGATGTCGAAGACCGCCGTCGCGTCCGGATACGGGCCCATCTTCGGCGGATCGCCCGTGACCAACAGCATGTTCCTCAGGCCGAGCGCCTGCGCCCCGATGAGATCGCTCACCATCCCGAGGAGGTTCCGATCCCGGCAGCAGTAGTGAACGACGGTCTCGATCCCGATCTCCCGCTCGATCAGCGCGGCGGCGGCGATCACCCCCATCCGCATCATCGCGCGCGCCCCGTCGGGCACGTTCACGGCGTCGACGCCCGCTTCCTTCAGCCAGCGGCAGGATTCAAGCATGCCGCTGGCGTCCGTTCCTCGAGGCGGCAGAATCTCGACGCTTGTGGCCATCTCTCCGGCCGCCAGCTTTCGCCCCCAACTGGAGCGGTCGGCCATCGGCGCCGGCTCGGTGGCTCCCTCGCCTCGGACCGCGGCGGAGATGGGACTCTCTTCATCGTCGGTCGGCGCCACCCTGACCCGCGGTGCGCGCTGAGCCACCACTCGGATCTGGCTGGCCATCTCCCGTATGTGGGCCGGAGTCGTTCCGCAGCATCCGCCCACGATACGTACGCCCGCCTGCACGAGCCGACGGGCATAGCTCGCCATGTACTCGGGATCGGCGAGGTAGATCTTCCGCCCATGCACCTCCTGGGGGAGGCCGGCGTTCGGCACCGCGGAGAGTGGCAGGTCCGTGACCCTGGCCATCTTCTGGATCGCCGCCAGGATAATGGCGGGTCCGACGCTGCAGTTGAGGCCGATCGCGTCGACTCCCATCGCCCCCACCACCTCGGCGATGTTCTCCGGCCGGTCCCCGTACGTCGTTTCGCCGTTCGGCTGGATCGTTACCTGGGCAACAACGGGAAGATTGGAAGCCGCGTGGCAGCCTTCGATCGCCTGGCGGATCTCCTCCAGGTCGCTGAACGTCTCCAGGATGAAGAGATCCACACCGGCTTCGGCGAGGGCGGCGGCCTGCTCACGGAACGCTTCGCGCGCCTCGGATCGCGCCGTGGCTCCGTACGGCTCCAGCCGGACCCCGATCGGACCGATGCTTCCCGCCACGAAGAGCTCGTCCCCCGCCACCTCCCGGGCCAGAGCGGCCGCCGCCGTATTGACCTCGCTGACCTGGGACTCGAGGCCATAGCCCTGCAGACGGAAGCGATTCGCGCCGAAGGTGTTGGTCTCCAAGATCTGCGCGCCGGCCCGGCGGTACTCGGTGTGGACTTCGCGCAGTAGATTCGGATCGGTCCGGCTGAGGTCATCGAAGCAGCGGTTGATGAAGACCCCGCGTCGGTAGATCTCGGTGCCCATGGCGCCGTCCAGGAGGATGACGCGTCCGGTTTCCAAGGCCTCGTGAAAGTCCGGCATTCGGGAACCTTATCTCGAGGAGATCCGATGAGCGCTAGTGACCAGGCGCGGCCGACTGTTCTGGTCGCCGGTGCCACGGGCTTTCTGGGCGCCTCGTTTGTCCGAGAGCTCGCGGCTAGAGGACACCGCGTCATAGCGCTCGGACGGGACGCCAGCAGAGTCCGTCGACGCTTCGGCGACCTTCCCGTGGAAGCGCGCGCAGGTGACGTAACACGACCGGAGAGTCTCCAAGGCGCGTTCCAGGGTGTCGAGACGATCGTTCACTGCGTCCAGTTCTCCGGCTTTCCCGTGGAGGATCCTTCCCGGGGCCTCACCTTCATGGAGGTCGATGGGCAAGGTACGCGGAACCTCGTGGATGCCGCTCGCGCGGCCGGTGTTCAACGTCTGGTGTACCTCTCGGGCGTCGGCGCGGATCCATCTTCGAACCGGATGTGGTACCGCGCCAAGGCCCTCGCCGAGGAGTCCATCCGGGATTCGGGCATCGGCTATACCATCATCCGCCCCTCATGGGTGTACGGCCCCGAGGACCGGAGCCTCAACCTCTTCATCCGGGCCCTTCGCCTCAACCCTCTATGCTTCCCGCAGATCGGCGACGGCGCGCAGAGGCTGAACCCGTTGTACGTCGAAGACCTCGCCGCCGTCGTCGCGGAAGTCGTCGAGACCGGAGCGGCGGAGGGCGAGACGTTCGAGCTTGGCGGCCCGGTTACCTACACGCTCGACGAGATCATCCGGATCACCATGGACGTGTCCGCCCTGCGGAGGCCGATCGCCCATCTCCCGGTCCCGCTCGTCAAGATCGCGGCGTCGCTCGCCGAGCTGCTGCCCGGACAACTTCTCTCCCGCGACGCGGTGGACTTTCTGCTTCAAAGCGCCGTCGCGGACAACTCTCGCTTTCATATGCTGTTTCAGCGACCGCTGGCGCCCATGCCGGACGCACTGCATGCCTATGCCAGCCGCCGCTGACGGATCTCCACGCCGCTGTTCCTTTATTTCGCCTTTTTGGTTACATTTTGCGGTCGAACGGGACGTCTTACTCGTGGAAGTCGTCTCGAGAGGCGTTCTATGCGGGGATCGGGATGGTGCCGCGGCGCGCTTGACGCCCGCTATTCGTGGCCCGACTTCGCGGATCACCCTGTCAAAAAAGGGCATTCATCTTGCTGTGGGGAGCACGCAGTACTTGCGTGATTCCCTATAATGACACAAACTTGCGTCTGCGCGGCGGTCGTTTGTTCAAGGCAGACGGGCCGCGTGCGGCGAAGAGCCATAAGCTCTCCCGTCCCATCCGTGACAACGGCACTTTTACTCGGGACGCACTGAAGCCAAGGAGGAAAACTGACATGCTCCGCTACAGACTACTCCGCTCGCTCCTGATGGCGGCTGTTGTCATGGTGGCCATCCCGCAGGCCGCGAACGC
>Ga0255058_10000164_pt1 | contig 39196 bp, 30 predicted proteins | sample Cases_109_9_MG_FD_188637 | JGI IMG/M metagenome (GOLD analysis project Ga0255058, IMG submission 188637) | Seawater microbial communities from Amundsen Gulf, Northwest Territories, Canada - Cases_109_9 | ecosystem: Environmental > Aquatic > Marine > Gulf | place: Canada: Northwest Territories...
CGCTGGCCCGCAAGGTCGGCAAGCAGTTCAAGTCTGAGCAGGATTTGGCGGACTTCAGCCGGCTGCTGAAGAAAATGGCCGTTGAAGCGGCCTTGGGCGCCCAAGCACTTTAATTAAGATTTGCGCAAGCGATGACCACATATCTTTGATGTAAATCAACGAAGCGATCTTTTCTCGCTTGATGCGATCCGAGATTACCCCGTTAATGAAGCGTGCGCGAAATGTTCGTGACCCTGTCTTTGAAAATATCGATGCGCGTCGTGCTCGAATTGTATCCTTTACTACGGTAAATAAGGACTTTGTCGGGCCCGCTGGCTGCCCCAACTGTGCGACGGTAATACATCGGTAGTTCAAAGTCGTCAGGTGGTCCCGTAATCTTCAGTACTTCCTGTTCCGTCATTCCTTTGTGCAATCGTACGTACTTCTCCAGGCTCAACCCCCGAGAACGTTTAGTAGCGATGGCGCGCTGACAACTTCTCAACTGAAATGCTTTCTCAGCGGCTTTCATGTGTTCTCTCTCGCTTTTCATGCCAACGGTATCTATCATCGATCGATTCATATGCTGGTGGCTGCCGAGGCGCTTTGATTTCAATTTGCTTTGATAAACATACACGCGGATCTCGTAGCTTTGACACCGGACTCCTGCCATATGCGGCGACCTTATCTCGAGCGAATTGCGCGAGCCTCGTTCCTTCTCGACAATGAACGGCTTCCCGGAGCCAGCGGCATCTTCGAAGTGAACGACAAGCAAGATATCCTCCGGAAGTGCGGGTTTAACGTCGAGGGTGATGAACTGATAAACCTCAAGCATTCCCTTCCTCATGCGGGCGCCAGAAAAGTTACTGAAGACGCTGAAAAATCGAGATTCCGATCGACTAGGCCACGGAATACCCGAATCGTCTTTGCTCACGAAAGCGGGAGCAGGGGACTCCGGGCGCTGAACGACGGTAGGTTTTGCGCTCTCTCGACTTTGGGGCTGAGGGGAAGAAGGCGCTGGTGTGTGGATGTCCAGCTCTTGAACCTGCTTGCGGTACTTCTCGGGTGGCGGTCTCTCGCTATAGTGCGTTACACCTTGGTTGTCGACCCATCGGTAGAGATGTGTGCCGTAGGCATCGGAGAAAAGGACGGCGGTCAGCAGCAGCGCGCGCAGGATTTGACGGGCTAGACAGTCGCGCCAGACCCGCAGTGATTCGAGTAACATTGCTCTAACTGGACGCAGCAACCGATCCACATCATCAAATAAAGATTCTGACAATATCTTCTCTCTTCCTGGTTGATCGAGGTCAGGTCGTCAGCGAAGGCCCTGCTAGAAGAGCTGTGAAGAGGGGGCAAGAGGGCTGCAAGCAGGGTAGAGTAGTCTCATGGTTCACTCTCTAAAGTTCGTGCTCGCCATCTCCCTGTGTCTGCCCGCCCAGGTTCAGGCCGGCGATGATCGCTTCGACGCAGCGCGCCGGCAGATGCTCGCGGAAATTCGGGAGACGGTGCTTGATACGGGCCCGGCGACGGGTAAGGTGCGGCTGGCGCCCGAGGTCATGGCCGCTCTGGGCACGGTGCCGCGCCACGAGTTTGTGCCCGATGCGCTCAACGCCGTCGCTTACGCCAATCGGCCGCTTCCCGTCGGTCATGGCCAGACGATTTCCCAGCCCTATATCGTCGCCCTCATGACCGATCTGCTGGACGTCGGCGGCGATGCCGTGGTCCTCGAAGTCGGTACCGGGTCAGCCTACCAGGCGGCGGTGCTGTCGGAGCTGGTTCGGCAGGTATACACGATGGAGATCATCGAGCCTCTGGCGCTGGAGGCAAGCGCGCGGCTCGCGCGGCTGGATTACGGCAACGTCGAGGTCAAGTTTGGCGATGGCTACTACGGTTGGCCCGAGAAAGGACCCTTCGACGCCATCATCGTGACCGCGGCGATCAATCACATCCCGCCACCTCTGGTGGCGCAGCTGCGCCCCGGGGGCAAGCTGGTGGTGCCCGTGGGTGAACGATTCACCGTGCAGCATCTTCTGCTGGTGCACAAACTCAACGACGAGCGCGTGCAGGTCAGGCAGATTCTGCCGGTCCGTTTCGTCCCACTGACGGGTGGCCATGACTGACGAGCGTCGCGCATCATCGCTCGAGTGGCCGATGCGGCGCGTGTTTTTCTCCGTAGCGATCTTGTCGGCGGGAGTGCTCGCCTACGAGATTCTGCTCACCCGCCTTCTCTCCATCGTCCAGTGGCACCACTTCGCCTACATGATCATCAGTCTCGCACTGTTGGGATTCGGCGCGAGCGGAACCTTTCTGACATTCGCGGGACGGCGTCTTGCGGCGCGATTCAATCCGGTTTTCGCCGTCAACGCAGGATTGTTCGCTCTGTCGTCCTTCGTCTGCTTCGCTGTCGTTCAGAGCCTGCCGCTGAATCTCCTGGAAATTTCCTGGAGCGCGGATCAGATTTTGTGGCTCGCTCTGGTCTACGTACTGCTCATGTTGCCGTTTTTCTTTGCCGCCAACTGCATCGCTCTCACGTTCGTGCGCTTTCCGGACGTTCTCGCTACGACCTACGCGTTCGACCTGGCGGGCGCGGCGCTAGGCTGTGGTGCGGTGCTGTGGATGCTCCATGTCGCCGCGCCGGGCGGGGTGCTGGCGCCGGTGGCCGGCGCCGGCGCCCTGGCCGCTGTCATCACCGGCGTCGACGCGCGCTGGTTGCGCTGGACCGCGTCCCTGGCCGTGATCGGTATCGCCGTGTTTCTGCTGCACGCTTCCCCGTTTGCGTTGCGGATCTCCGAGTATAAGGGCCTCGCCCAGGCCGAGCGGATATCGGGTGCGACGGTGGTCGCCTCCCGTTCCAGTCCCCTCGGCCTGCTGACTGTGGTGGAGAACCCCACGGTACCGTTTCGTCACGCGCCGGGCTTGAGCATCACTTCGCCCGCTTCCATCCCCGATCAGGTCGCCATCTACACCGACGCCGACAGCGCGACCATGATCACCCGTTACGATGGCGATCGTAACACCATTGCCTACATGGACCGTTTGAGCTCGGCCCTGCCGTATCACCTCGGAAACATCGATTCCGTCCTCGTGCTCGGTGCCGGCGCAGGGGCGGATGTGCTGCAGGCGTTGTATCACGGCGCGGAACCCATAACGGCGGTCGAGCTGAATGCCCAGTTGGTGGACTTCGTGCGCGACGAATACCCCGCGTTTTCCGGAAATATTTATCGCGATGACCGCGTCAGCGTGCAGATCGCGGAGGCACGGGATTTTGCCGCCAGGGTTCGACGGCGCTACGACCTGATTCAAATGACGGGTCTGGATGCGTTCGGCGCTTCGGCGAGTGGGCTGCACGCAGTGAACGAGAGTTATCTCTACACCGTCGAAGCCCTGCAGGCCTATCTGGATCGCCTGAACCCGGAAGGGCTTCTCGGCATCACGCGCTGGGTCGATTTACCGCCGCGTGACGGTATCAAGCTGTTTGCGACGGCCGTGACGGCACTGGAAGCTCGCGGAGTCGAATCCCCGGGGCTGCGACTCGCCTGGGTGCGCAGCTGGAACAGCAATACGTTGGTCATCAAGAACGGTGAGTTGACCGACAAACAGATCGACGCGGTGCGCGAGTTTGCCGGGAGCCGTCAATTCGACGTCGCGTACTATCCCGGCATGTCACGGGATGAGGCGAATCGCTACAACATTCTCTCCGCACCGCAGTTCTTCGACGCCGCCACGGCACTGTTGGGTCCCGAGCGCGAAAAGTTTTTGTCGAGCTACAAGTTTCGCGTCTCGCCGTCCACCGACGATCGACCCTTCCACTTCCACTTTTTCAAATGGCGGCATTTTCCCGAGCTGCTCGCGCTTCGCGCCCGCGGTGGCATGGGTCTGCTGGAGCTGGGATACATTGTGCTGATCGCTGCGTTGATCCAGGCGGTGGTCGTGAGCATCGTGCTGATCTTGCTCCCCCTGGTGTGGATGCGCAGCGACGGCGGTGCTTCTTCCGATCCCCTGTGGTCCCGCGGCATGGTGGTCGGCTACTTTCTTTGCATCGGGTTCGCGTTTCTGTTCATCGAGATCGCCTTCATTCAGATCTTCGTTCGCTTCCTGGGTCACCCGGTTTATTCCGTGACCGTGATGCTGGCGAGCTTCCTGCTGTTTGCCGCGGTGGGCAGCCGGCTGGCGGCCGCATTTGGAGAGGCGATCGGCGATCGGCGCAAGCTGATGGTGGCGACATCGGTCATCGTCGTGATTTGTGTCGCTTATGCGGGCCTTCTGCCGGCCATGCTCGAGCACTTCGCCGGCATCGGCGGCGCCTGGCGTGCTGTCGTAGCGGTGGTGCTGGTTGCGCCCCTGGCGGTGGCCATGGGCATGCCCTTTCCCCTGGGCATGCGTTCGCTGCATGGCGTCGACGCCGACTTCATCCCCTGGGCCTGGGCAATCAACGGCTGCGCGTCGGTGGTCAGCGCCGTGCTCGCGGTGGTGCTCGCCATGCATGTCGGCTTCACCGCCGTCATCTTGATCGCGGCAACACTCTACTGTTTTGCCGCGCTCATTGGTTGGCGTGGTCTGGGGGGCGGCACGGCGGCGGCCATGCTCGACGCCGCCTAGTCCTACAGCAAACGCATCCCGCCGCGCCTTTATGGCGATGAGCTGACCGACGACGGCCGTCCGCGCTATCCGTTCTACTGAGCGGGCGGAAAATGCGCGGGGTAATGCCCGGTCGCGGGATCCAGCTCCAGGGCGCCATCACGGTGGAGTAATTCCTCCACCGCCATGGCGTGATCCATCCGGGCGCCGTTGCCCGGGAAAACGCAGGTCTTGGCATCGATATCCAGGCCGTGCTCGCGGTTCAGGGTCTCGATGTCGGTATCGCGGAACGACTCCGCGGAGTTTTTCGGCACCGCCTCGATGACGCGCCCGTCGGGGCGTGTGAATTCGAACTGCTGGTTTCCGGAGACGTGCACACCGTACCCGCCTTCGTGCACCAGGCGATGGTGGAAGTGGCACAGTTGCACGAGATTCTGCAAGCTCGTCTCACCCCCGTGGGCCCAGTGCTCCACATGGTGACCCTCGACGAAATGCCGTGCGGTGCAACCCGGGAAGCGGCAACCCCGGTCCCGGGCCCGGAGCGCTCGGTGGATGGCGGGGGGGATGCTGCGGGTCTTGCACCCGACGTTGAGGGGCATGCCGGCGCCGTTTTCCGTCAGGCCCACGATGCTCGCGTCGCAGGCGAGCCGCCGGGTGCTTTCGCCGGCAAGCTGGGGGCCGTTCTCCAGCTCCGAGCGGCCGGCGGCATCCGGGTCGGCAAGCACCTCCGCATCAATGTGCACGACGATGTGGTTGCGCTCACCGGCGGGGCGTGAGGCGGCGCCGTTGGCGAGCAGGCTCTCCGCCATCAGCACCAGCGCATCGGCTACGCCTGCCCCCGGAGGGGGGCGCGCGGAATAGCTTTGCTTTTCATTGGTATCCCGAGCCCACCAAGGGGTGTCGGGGTCGTCGGTGACGCCTTCCGCCGGGCCCGGTGGTAGATACAAGCCCTCGTTCGGGGACGACTCCGCGGAGTTTTCTCCAGCGGCCTCGGCCTTCTCGGCGGCATCGAATTCCCGGCGGCGCACGTACATGGCTTCGCCGGCGGCGGCCAGGGCCTCGAGGACGATGGCACCGGTCTCCGGCGGCAGGTGCGCCTCCAGGACCAGGGCGCCGTCGTCGTCGTGGTGGAACTTCGCGCAACGTTGCTCGTGCAGCGCATACGATGAAAGACCGATTCGAAGATTGGGAACAGCATCCGCGTGTCAGCGGACGACATGACCCGGTGCCGTCGCCGGAAGAATTCGTTCGCATATCTCCGGGTCCAGCCGTCAATCAGATTAGAGTGCAGCGTGGCAGCTGTGCAATTATTAGAATCTAGTCTTGGGGGTAAATGAGAAAGTGCACAGGCCAGAAGACCGCCATGGGATTCGACAAGGGAAACTCTTGTCGGAGATAAACGTCGGTGTTTATCGAGCATATTCCCGACCATGGCGCAGACTGCCATCGTTTCGCGGAAAAGTGCGGGCCGCGAAAGAGCTTCGTCGTTTGCTAGGTCTTGAGAACCACCATATTTTGGAGTTCGTTACTCTCAACCGGCCTGTTTCTTACAAAGCGACCCTCGATCTGCATAGTTGGCTCGAATTTATCGCCTATTTTACAGGCAGCTACGAGGCAGATACGGTTGAATTTCTCGTCAAGTGCTACAACAACAATGGTTATTTCCTAGATGTTGGCGCAAATATAGGATTGACAAGTGTGCCGTTTTCAATCATGACGAATTCAACAAGCACTCGAACAGCGGCATCTGTGTATAGCATCGAGGCGGTGAACAGCAATTATGAAAGGCTGCAACAAAACATTGAGATTAACGGATTACGGGAACAAATCGCTGCAATCAATTGTGGTGTCGCTGAGTGTGAGAAAACAGTGGAAATTCAAGTCGAGGGTAATCTACGAGACGGAGAGGGAACTGGAACTGCCAATATACTTGCGGACAATACCGACCACCCAGCCGAGAGAATCTCATTAGACGTCACTACTATCGACAAACTTATTAATACCGGCGTGCTAGCCGATCAGTGTTGTTTGATGAAGATCGATCTAGACGGTTATGATCTCAAAGCACTTCAGGGGGCTAATTCCCTGTTGTCATTATCTAGACCGGTAATATTTGGTGAGTTCAGTGCCCATTGTTTGAAATGGCATGGGCAGACACATCAACATGTCGAGAATCATATGCGCGCATTCGACTACGAAGTTTTTTATCGCAACAAGGATTCGTGGCACTTTTCAAGGAACTGCAAACAAGACGGCGATTTATTGATTCTCCCAGTGGAGAGGTTGTCGGACTTCACTTGGTGTACCGAGTCAGCTTCATAGGGTCGGGCAGACTTTCCCTGACATTTGGCGGTTCGCCCGCTGTTGGCCGTCAGCGGTCTTCACCGGGCGCTTTCGGAAATAGAAAGAGCGCGCTATTAACTATTCGTCTTCCAGCAAGCGCATTCCACCGCGTCTTTCCGTGAGGTGCTCGCAACGGTCCAGGAAAGTGCCGGCGATGAGGCGATAGCTGAGCGCTACTTGACGAAGTCGGTGCAGCGGGATGCGCGACATGGATTCCACCGGCATATCCGGCCGCTCCCCGGCGACGGCCATCGCCAGCTGCTTACCCATCATGGTGGCCATGGCGACGCCGCGGCCGTTGTAACCCATGCCGGCATGCAGTCCCGGTGCGAGCGCCATGAGCTTTGGTGTGTGGGAAAGGGTCATCGCCACGTAGCCGCCCCAGTGAAACTGCCATTTCACGTGGGCGAGCGCCGGATACAGGCGGCGGGCCTCCGCGTGCACGTGGGCGATATCTCCGCACTGGGCATCGTTGAAAAATTGGCCGCGGCCGCCGATGACGAAGCGCCCGTCGGCGTCCATCCGATAGTAGACCTGCACCCGCCGGGTCTCTGAAACGGCGTGACGGCCGGGAAGAATGGCGGCCAGAAGCTTGTTGTTCAGGGGTTCGGATGCGGCGACGAAGCTGGGCACCGGCACCACCACGGCGGCCAGACCCGGCCACAGGGAAGTGGTGTAGCCGTTGGTGCAGAGGAGCACTTGATCGGCGACCAGAGATCCATGGGAGGTCTCGAGCTTCCAGCCAGGCCCCTCCCGACGCAAGCGTAATGCCGGCGAGTCACCGTGAATCAGGGCACCCGCTGCCATGGCGGCGCGGGCGAGGCCACGGGCGTAGGATAGGGGTTGAATATTTCCGCCGCGCCGGTCCAGCATCCCTCGCAGGTAAGCGTCGGTGCCAAGCAGCTCGACGGCTTGGCGCCGGGACAACAGTTCCACTGGCGCGCCCCGCGTCGCCCATTGCCGGGTCCAGCGTTCCAGGAAGGCGATCCCGCGTTTGCTCTGGGCGCCTTGCACGTAACCGGGCCGCACGGCGTCACAGTCGATGCGGTGGCGCTCGATGAGGTCGAACACCAGATCGCAGGCGCCATCCGCCATGGCATTGATGCGCCGTCCCTGATCGCTCCCGTAGCGTGTTTCCACCTCCGCCGGGAGCAGCTTCCACCCCGGGTTGACCTGGCCGCCGTTGCGGCCCGAGGCGCCCCAGCCCGGCTGCACCGCTTCCAGCACGCGCACAGCGCGCCCCGCTTCGGCCAGATGCAGTGCCGCCGAGAGGCCGGTGAAGCCGCCGCCGACAATGGCGATCTCGACCTGGTGTTCACCGGCCAATGGCGTGCAGGCCGGCGCCGGGCCAGCGGTCTCGGCCCACAGGCTCGGTGGCCAGCTACGGGCGTCATCCGTCATGGCTATTGGACCGATCGAGGGACCGATCGAGTGCCAGGTACCGGGCATGGTAGTTTCGAAGCATTACGGTGTCCGCGAGCCGGTGAGTTCCCGTATTCTCGCCCGAGTGCCCCCGGCTCCGCAAAGAAGAGCCGATGGCATCTACGCTGGTGCTGTTGCCAGGCGCACGACGAAGCCACACATTACTTAAGGAGAAGTAACACCATGGCCAGACCGGAGAAATATGGTCACGGACAGTTTTCATGGGTCGATCTGATGACCCCGGACGCCGGCGCCGCAAAAGAGTTCTACGACGCGTTGTTCGGATGGTCACAGGTGGATTTACCTACCGACCAGGGCGGTGTGTACACGCAGTTCAAATCCCAGGACCTGCCGGTGGCAGGCCTTGGAGAGATGGGCGACGAGATGAAGGCGGGCGGCACGCCCGCATTCTGGAACAGTTACGTCACCGTCGACGACGCTGACGCGATCGCCGCGACCGCCGAAGAGCTGGGCGGCGAAATCACCATGCCCGTCATGCAGGTAATGACGGCCGGCCGCATGGCTTTTCTCAGCGACGCCGAAGGTGCGCACTTCGCCATCTGGCAGCCCGCTGAGCATGCTGGTGCCGGGCTCGTGAACGAGCCTGTATCTTTGTGCTGGAACGAGCTACTGACGAAAGACGTGGAGATCGCGAAAACCTTCTACACGGCGCTGTTCGGTTGGGAAATCGATGCTGCCGAAGGTGCGCCCGTCGAATATTACGGAATTACCAACGCCGGCCGCATCAACGGCGGCATCATTCCCTGGTCGTCACAGATGGGTGACGTACCGCCCAACTGGGGTGTTTACTTTTCGGTTCCCGACTGCGACGCAAGCGTCCAGCGCGTCGAAGAACTTGGCGGACGTCTACTCGTAGCGCCGCGGGATATTCATCCGGGACGATTCGCGGTTGTGGCCGATCCGGCCGGCGCCGTATTCAGCGTGATGTATCTGCACAGCCCCGATTGAATCGGCGGCTACGCCGAGCCGAGGAACAATTCGTGCACCCGCGAGTCGGGAGTCAGCTCCGGGTGGAAAGTGGCGGCTAAGACGTTGCGTTCACGCATCAGCACGGGCCGGCCGTCCACCCGCGCCAGCACCTCGACCCCCGGTCCCGGATCCGCGAGCCGCGGCGCTCGGATGAACACGCAGCGCAGATCCTCCAGACCCGCTGCCACGTCGGCATCCACCTGCGCGGCAAATGAGTCTACCTGGGTGCCGTAGGCATTGCGCACCGCCGTTACGTCCAGGGCGCCGAGTACCGGCACCGGATGATTCTCCACCTCGCGAGCCAGCAGGATGGCGCCCGCGCAGGTGCCGAGCACCGGCATGCCTTCTGCGATGCGCTTCTGCAACGCTTTCTGCAGGCCGAGTCGCTGGATGCCTTTGGCGATGGTTGTGCTCTCGCCGCCGGGGATCACCAGCGCGTCGACGGCATCCAGGTCGCTCTCCGAGAGGATCTCGGACACTTCGACGCCGAGGCCCTCCAGCATACGCCGGTGGGCCTGTACGTCTCCCTGGATCGCCAGGATGCCGACGCGCTCGATCATCGCCGTCGCTTGCGCGCGGGCCTCTACCAGCCGCGGTTGGCCATGCGCTGCTCGTCGCTGAGCGTTTCCAGCTCGATGCCCGGCATGGCGTTGCCGAGGCCCCTGGACGCTGCCAGCACCTCCACCGGATCCCGGTAGTGGGTAGTGGCCTTGACGATGGCGCGTGCGCGGCGCTCCGGATCGTCGGCCTTGAAGATGCCTGAGCCCACGAATACGGCCTCCGCCCCCAGCGCCATGCACAGCGCCGCATCCGCCGGTGTTGCGATACCGCCGGCTGCGAAATTCGGTACGGGAAGCTTGCCGGTTTCCGCCACCTTGCGCACCAGGTCCACCGGTGCGCGCAGCTCCTTGGCTCGGGCCGGCAGCTCTTCACCGGGAAGAACCGTCAACGCGCGCATGTCGCCGGTCACCTGGCGCAGATGGCGCACGGCTTCGACGATATTGCCGCTTCCCGCTTCGCCCTTGGTGCGGATCATGGCCGCGCCTTCGCCGATTCGCCGCAACGCTTCGCCGAGATCCCGGCAGCCGCACACGAAGGGCGATCGGTAGGCGTGCTTGTCCACGTGATGGGCCTCGTCGGCGGGGGTCAGCACTTCGCTCTCGTCGATGAAGTCGACACCCAGCGCTTCCAGCACGCGGGCCTCGGCGAAGTGTCCGATGCGCACCTTGGCCATCACCGGGATCGACACCACCTTCTGGATGCCTTCGATGACCTCGATGGAGCACATGCGGGCGACGCCACCTTCCTTACGGATGTCCGCCGGCACGCGCTCCAGCGCCATCACCGCCGTGGCACCCGCGTCTTCTGCGATCTTCGCCTGGTCCGGGGTGGTGACGTCCATGATGACGCCGCCCTTGAGCATCTCGGCGAGTCCCACCTTTATCTCGAATGAGCGCGCATCGCTGCGCTGCGCTCCGTTGCCATTGCCCTTATTACCCTTATTGCCATTCTTGCCTTTTGACTTGCTCACTTGGTCATCCTCCATCAAACGTGAATGCTGGTATCGCGGGACACACGCGGTGCGCGCGCCGCCAGCTGGGTGCGTACGAGTCTTCCCAGAATCTCGATGCCACGCCGGATCTCGTCACTGTCGGCGAGGGCGGTGGTCAGCCGCAGGCCGGTGGACGGGCGTCCGTCGTGATGGAACTGGTGTCCGGGCGCAAACATCACGCCGGAGGCTTGCGCTTCGCGCAGCAAAGCGCGCGAATCGATGTCCCGAGGCAGGTCCACCCACACTTGGTAGCCGCCGTCGGGACGGGTCCAGCGCGTGTCTTCGGGCATGTGCCTCTCGAGGGCATCGAGCAAAACGTCGCGGCGTTCCCGAAGTCGGCCGCGTAAGTTGTCCAGGTGCCGGTCGTAGCCGCCGCGGCTGACGAAGTCGGCCACCGCCGCCTGCAGCACCAGCACGCCGCTCAAGTCCGTTGTCTGCTTCAACGCCAGCAATCCGTCCACCGCGCGTCCACGGGCGCAGATGCTGCCGATGCGCACGCCGGGAAACAGCGATTTCGAGAACGAGAACAGGTGCACGACCACACCGGCGACATCCAGCGCCGCCAGCGGCGGAACGTCACGGCCGTCGTAGCGTAGATCCATCTCGAAACCGTCTTCGATGATGGGCTTGCCGAGCCGCGCGGCCACCTCGAGCAGCGCGCGACGATGGCCGAGACTGGTGGTCGTGCCGAGTGGATTGTGAAAGCTCGGCATGGTGTAGAAGAGCTTCACCTCGGGGCGCGCCAGGGTGCGTTCGAGCGCCTCCAGATCCGGTCCATCCTCGGTCATGGGCACCGGTGCGGCGCGCAGCCCCAGTCCCACCAGCGCGCCCAGCACGTTGTGGTAGGTGGGTTCTTCCACCGCTACCCAGTCGCCGGGCTCGGCATACAGGCGCAATGCCAGCGACACGCCCTGACTCGCGCCTTGACAGAGCACCAGCCGCTCGGCGGAGGTCTGGACACCCTGAGCGCGCAGGCGTGACGCGATGACGTCGCGCAGCGCCTCGTTACCCTGATGCCCGCCGTAGACCAGAAGCTCGGTACCACCTTCGTCCAGCACACGGTTCAACGATCGGCGAAAGGCCTTGAGCGGATACAGGGACGGATCAGGTGTCAGTGAGTGCAGGGGCACGGCGCCGTCGCGGGCGGTGAAATCGGGACGCGCGCGCTCGAAGTCCAGCAGACGATCCACCACCGGCGAAAGAGGTGGCGACGTCTGTTCCGCCGGTTGGCGGCCGGGCGCCAACCGGCGCACGAAGGTGCCACGGCCGACGGTGGTCTCGACGATGCCGTCCTTGGCGAGGCCCTCGTAGGCCAGCGCCACGGTGTCGCGGTTGACGCCGAGTTCCCCGGCCAGGGCCCGAATGGTAGGCAGCTTGTCGCCGTGGTGGAGCTGGCCCGTAGAGATGGCCGCGTTCACTTGCTCGGCGATCTGCTGATAGACGGGCTTGCGGGTAGCGGCACCGCCGGTCCCGTTGCGTCGAATGGTGATGTGCATGGGGAGCAGGTTAATACCGGGACAATATCCAGTCAATCCGACAATATCGATTGGATATTGCCGGAGTTTTGCCGGATTGTCCCGTTTAATTGGGGGGGAAGACCGGGCTTTGTGGGGGTGCTGCCCGGGCAGGGCTGGCGCCTCAGCCGCCCAGGAACAGGCGCCCGACGTCGGGATTCTCCAGCAGCTCGTTACCGCTGCCGGCGATGGCGATGTTGCCCGAGACCATCACGTAGCCGATGTCGGCGAATTCGAGGCCGCGCTTGGCGTTCTGCTCCACCATGACGATGGTCTTGCCTTCCTGGTGCTGCAGCTCATCGAGAATGCCGAACACCATGTCGATGAAGCGCGGCTCGAGTCCGATGGACGGCTCGTCCACCAGCAGCACCTCGGGCCCCATGACCAGCGCCCGGGAGATTTCCAACAAACGCCGCTCGCCGCCGGAGAGCACGCCTGCGGGGTGCTTGCGCCTTTGGCTAAGCCGCGGATATTTTTTCAGGATCTGCTCGCTTGCCTCCCGGGCCTCGGCAGTCGATTCCATCAGGTAGCCGCCCATCCACAGGTTCTCCTCCACCGTCATGCCCGGGAAGACGGACTTGTCCTGGAGGATATAAGCGATGCCGGCTCGCTTGAGTTTGTCGTTGGAATCGAGCGCCGTGATGTCCTGCCCGCCGACCCGAATGCTACCGGCGAAGATATTGGTGAATCCGAATATGGAGTGCAGAACCGTGGACTTGCCTGCGCCGTTCGGTCCGATCAGACAAAGGGATTGCCCCTTGGACACTTTCAGATCCAGGTCGTGGAGGATCTCCATCTTCCCGTAGCCGGCGCGCAGCCCGGTAATGTCCACGTAGGGTGCAGCTTCGCAAAGCGCCGTCAATTGCTCGGCGTCGAGGCCCGCTTGAGCCATGGCCGCCGCCTGGCGCGTCACGTCGTCCACGGAGATGACCGTTTCGACACCACCCGAGTGATAGCCCCGTGAGTGTGCCTTGTGCGTCGATTCGGAATCGTCCGGCATCAGTGCGCTCCCAGGTAGGCGTCTATTACCAGCTGATTGTTCTGAATGTCTTCCGGTGCGCCTTGCGCCAGGATCTCGCCGTGGGCCAGACAGTAGATATGATCGGCCAGATTCATGATCACGCGCATGTTGTGCTCGATGACGAACAGCGTGATGCCGAGCTCGCTGTTGGCGCGCTTGAGCCGGTCGATGAGTCCATTGATCAAGGTCGGGTTGATACCGGCGGTGGGCTCGTCGAGCAGCAACACCCGCGGCTCGTTCATGAGCGCCATGGCGAACTCCAGCAGTTTCTGTTGGCCGAAAGACAAATCGCCGGCCTGCAGCTTGCGTTTGGAGTAGAGCCCGACGAACTCCAGCAGCTCATCGGCGCGTTCGTACACCGAGGCCGGAAACTTGGAGAACATGGTGGCGAGGCCCTCACGCCGGTGCGGTATAGAGATCAGCATGTTCTTCACGCAATTCATCTGCGCGTAGATGTGCGTCTGCTGAAAGGTGCGCACCAGCCCCAGGCGCGCGATCTTCTGCACGTTGAAGGTAGTGATTTCCTGGCCCATGAACACGATGGAGCCTGCATCGACGGCATGCGTGCCAACGATGGAATTGAAAAGGGTCGTCTTGCCTGAGCCGTTGGGTCCGATGAGACCGGTGATGCCCCCGTCGGACACGGTCAGGCTCACGTCGCGGTTGGCGACCACGCCACCGAAGGATTTCGACGCACCGCGGATATCGATGAGCGCGCTCACGACGCGGCCTCCCGGGGCTGCGCCCGGCCTTGCCCGTCACCTTCGTCGAGATCATCGTCGCGCTCCACCGTAATGCCGAACTTCTCAGGCCATTTGTCCGCCGCCCAGCCGAGAATGCCCTGCTGGAAATACACTACATTGATGACGATGATGGCGCCGAGCGCCACCCACTGCCAGCCGAGCAGATAGGTCCAGGTGACTTCCTTGACCACATGAAAGAGCGTTGCGCCCAGCACCGGACCCCACAGGGTTCCCTTGCCGCCCAGCAGCGACATCGCCACCATGAAGATGCCGAAGGTAATGGTCGGGAAAGCTACCTCCAACGGTTCGATGAAACCCACCATGTTACCGAAGACGGCGCCGACGATGCCGAGGAAAAATGCCGCGATGCTCCACGCCACCATCTTGTAGCGCTTAGTGTGCACACCCATGGCCTCGGCCTTGTTCTCGTTGTCGCGGATGGCGTTGATGGCGAGACCGAAGCGGGTCGCGTAAATCCACTTGAGAAAAGCGAAGGTCGCCACGGCGGCGACGAAGCACATGTAGTAGAAGAACAGCGAACGGGTGTCCGGATCGCCGGGGTACACGGGCATGGAGATGCCGCCGCCGCCGCCCACGTAGTCCCAGCCGGCGACCAGCTCCGCGACCGCCAGGGCGAGCCCCAGGGTGCCAATGGCGAAGTAGGGCCCGCGGAGTCCGAACACGGCCATGCCCAGAATCAGGGCGCACACGACGGCGCCGATGGCTGCCGCGATAATTCCCAGGAACAGGCCCGAGAAGTACTGGGCGTCGGTAAACTCGATCTTGATGGCACCGAAGGCCGCCGTGTACTCCCCCACGTCGTAGACTATGCCGATCTGCACGACGGCGGAGATGTACATGCCAGCGCCGAAGAAAATGATGTTGCCGAGGGAGTTGTAACCCATCTGTCCACCTGCGATGTCCCAGGTGAGGGCGAACAGAATCATCATCCACAGTACGGCGACCTGGAACGTGTAGTTCGGGAACAGCAGCGGGGCGACGATGCCGGCGAGCAGAACACCGCCGTAGAGTGCCAGAATCGACGCTTTCATCTTATTCCGCGGCCTATTCTACGACTTGGCGCTTGCGTGCCTGCTGGATCTGTCGCCAGATGAGCACCGCCACCAGCATGAGGACGACGGACGCGACCTGGTATTCCGCGCCGAAGATGAACGCCGAGAATTGCTCGGCGGCGCCCAGCCCCAGTGCGGTCACGATGACGCCGCCGAGATTTCCGAGACCCGCTACCGTGACGATGACGAAGGATCGGACCGAGTAGACCATACCGAAAAAAGGTTGGATGACCCAAATCATCGCGATCAGCACGCCCGCGGCGCCGCATATCGCGGCGTTCAGCGAAAACGTGAATGCGTACACGCGATCGGTGTTGATGCCGAGCACCCGCGCGGCGCGCGCATCCTGAGCCGTGGCGCGGATGGCCTGACCCATGCGGCTGCGTTTCATGAACACCACGACGCAGGCGGAGAGCACGGCCGCGAGCACCAGCGCAACGAATTTGATCTCGGCGACGGAAACCATGCCGCCGAACAGAAATCGGGTATCGAAACCGGACTCCGCCGCCTGCACGTCGGATCCGAACACGAGGTTCATGGCCTGCTGGAGCAGTATGGCGAGACCGAATGTGGCCAGCAGCGACGTGAACAGATCCTTGCCGATGACACGCCGGATGATGACGACGTAGCACAGCCAACCGAAGCCGAACATGCCGACGAAGGCCACGGGAAGCGCATAGATAGGATGAATGTCGAGCTCCGTGAACACGTAGGCGACGTAGCCGCCCATGATGACGAAGTCGCCCTGGGCGAGATTCTTGACGTTCATCACACCCCAAACGAGCGCCAGCCCATAGGCGGCCATGGCGAATATGGAGCCGATCAGCACGCCATCCAGAAGCAACTGGATATTCAGAACGGGTGCCTGAACCAGCACCAGCAGGTTGTCCAGCACGGCGCCCCCCTCGGAAGAACTCTGCCCCCGCCAGTAGGCGGGGGCGATTGTATTACGCTAGCAGCGCGCCCCGATTACTGAGGCTTACGCGGCCACTCGACGGGATGGGAAGCCCACTTCGACGGCGCCACGACGTTAAACTTTCCGTCCTGGATCTGGCGTAGAACCATCGGCTTGGCGGTGTTGTTGCCGGCTTCCGAGAACTTGATGCCTCCGTAGAAGGTCTGCATGTTCGTGTCGGCAAGCGCGTCGCGTAGCTTTTCCGTGTCGAAGGAATCGGCACGCTCGAAGGCATCTATCCACACCATCACGGCCGCCGACGCCTGTGCCGACTGATAGGGCACGTTCTTGTAGTTGGAATATGTGGCCTTGAACAGCTTGTCGTAGGCGGCCGCGGTGCCGAAAAAGTTGTCCCTGTAGGACAGGGTCTCGGACCACTGGGTCGGGCACAGGAATCCGTTCACCGATGGGCCGAACTTGTCGATGACCTTGGCCGACTCGCAGTGCGTGATGGCGATCATCGGCACATTGATCTTCATTTCCTTGATCTGACGAGCGGCGGTGGCGGCGCCCTTGGAATGCCCGGAGATCACCAGAAGGTCCGGCTTCAAGGCCCTGACCTTGGTCAGCGTCGCCGACATGTCGCTGAGATCCCGGGGCAGCTTGTCGTCGATGACAATTTTCATGCCGTACTTGCTGATGTCGTCAGCGACGCCGGCGCGAACATCCAGCGAGAAGGGATCGTTCTCGAAGGCCATAGCGACCTTGAGGTCTTGGGGCTTTCTACCGTTTTTCTTGGCGATCTCGGCGGCCAGCGCGATGGAGCTCGACAGATACTGCTCGGAAGTGGACAGCACCGCGAACAGGTACTTGTATCCTTGGGTGAACAGCGAACGGGAGGCGCCTTCCGCTTCCACCATGGGGATCTTGTACTTTTCGGTCACGGGTGCCACGGCCTTGGTGAGACCGGAGCTGTAGGGTCCGAGCATGAATTTCACGCCGTCCTGCTTGATCAGGCGCTCGGCGAGCTGTGCGCCGCGGGCCGGCGTCGACTCGTCGTCGTAATAAACAATCTTGATCTTGTAGGACTTGCCGCCGACTTTGACGCCGCCCGCTTCATTGATTTTCTTGACCGTAAGCTCGTAACCATTCTTGGCGTGGATGCCGTTGGTGGAATACTTGCCGGTCAGCGAGATCGCCGAGCCGAGGATGATGGTGTCGCCGTCGACCCTGGCTTGGGCCGCGCCCGCTACCATCAGACTCAGGGCGCCGATGCCGATCAGGGCCCTCAGCACAATTTTTATGGATTTCCTCATAATGCCTCCAGATACTGGGAATGTCGTTATTGTTCGAACGTTGGGCTCTTGGTGCCCGTCGATTGCGCCCGTTGTTGTCCATGAGTGGCGCGAGGTGGGTGATCGTACTCGCTTGCCGGTTTCAGCGAAAGCCGCCTGGCACCGTTAGCGCCATCGCCGAGGTGATAGAATCCGCGCCCCATGAGCTTGACCGGCTACCCTTACGCATCCCGGCGAAGCGCCTTACTCGCCTCGAATGGCGTCGTTGCCACCAGTCAGCCGCTGGCGGCCAACGCCGGTCTCGCGATGCTCAAGAAGGGCGGCAACGCGGTGGACGCGGCGCTGGCGACGGCCATCGCCCTCACCGTGCTCGAGCCCACGTCCAACGGTATCGGCAGCGACGTCTTCGCCATCGTCTGGGATGGCGGGCGGCTGCACGGCCTGAACGGCTCCGGCCGATGGCCGGCGGCCTGGGACGCGCAGGATCTTCGCGATCAGGGACACCGGTTGGTGCCGAAGCGGGGCTGGGCCAGTGTCAGTGTGCCCGGAGCGCCCGCCGCCTGGCACGATCTCCACGAGCGCTTTGCGCGTCTGACCGTCGCCGAGCTGACGGCGCCGGCTATTGCTTACGCGGAGCAGGGATTTCCGGTGTCGCCGGTCATCTCGCGTCTATGGCAGAACGCTGCGCCCACCTTCCTCGGCGCTGAAGACCCCGCCATGGCCGGATGGCGGGAAGTGTTCAGCCGCGATGGCGTGACGCCGGCGGCGGGCCAGCGTTGGTACAGCCCGGGACACGCAGCGGGCTTGCGCGCGCTCACCGAGCGTGGATTTCGTGACTTCTACGACGGCGAGGTGGCGCAGCAGATCATTGCCTACTCCGATGCCACCGGCGGCGTCATCGGCAGCGACGACCTGGCCGCCCACCGCAGCGAGTGGGTGGATCCCATCCGCGGATCCTACCGCGGCCACGATATATGGGAGATCCCGCCGAACGGCCAGGGCATTGCCGCGCTGATTGCCCTGGGGCTACTGGAGGACAGCGATATGGCGTCCCTCGCCCACGGTGGCGAAGAGATCTGGCACCTGCAGATCGAGGCCATGAAGCTGGCCTTCGCCGACGCCTACCGCTACGTGGCCGACACCGAGCAGGCGCCGGTTCCGGTGACCGGATTGCTGGACCCCGCTTACCTCGCGACCCGCCGCGCCCTCATCGGTGAGCGGGCGCGGGTGCCGGAGCCCGGGCGGCCACCGGGCGGCGGCACGGTCTATCTATGCAGCGCCGATCGCGACGGTATGATGGTGAGCTTCATCCAATCCAACTACCATGGTTTCGGCAGCGGCGTGGTGGTGCCGGAGCTCGGCATCTCTTTACAGGACCGGGCCTGCGGCTTCACCCTCGAGCCGGGGCACCCCAACGAGGCCGCCCCGGGCAAGCGGCCGCGGAATACCATCATTCCCGGCTTCATCACCCGCGATGGCCAGCCCGTGGGGCCCTTCGGCGTCATGGGTGGGGAGATGCAACCCCAGGGCCACCTGCAGGTGGTGAGCTCCATGCTCGATCACGGTTTCAATCCCCAGGCGGCCCTGGACGCGCCCCGCTGGCGGGTGGACGACGGTCTGGAGGTGTCCGTGGAGCCGGGCACGGATGCACGGCTGCTGGCAGCGCTTGCCGGTCGTGGTCACCGCCCGCTGGTGGCCGCCGACAGCCTGAGATTCGGCCGCGGTCAGATCATCGTGCGCCTGGAGGACGGCGTCTACGCCGCCGGCAGCGAGCCCCGCGCCGACGGCGCGGCGGTGGGTTATTAAGGGTTATTAAGGGGACAGTTTACTTAATTCTTGTTCAATCGAGTCTGACCCCATTGAACAAGAATTAAGTAAACTGTCCCCTTAATAACCCTCGCTTGCGCGCCGATATAGATTCATGAGCATGCCAGCGGTGGCGCCCCAGATCACGCGCTCCTGGTACTCGAACAGGTAATACTTTCGCCGGCGGCCAGCGAATTCGCGGCTACGGGTCTGATGGTTGGCGGGATCGAACAGATATTCGAGGGGAACTTCGAATACGTCCGCGACTTCGAAGCTGTCCAGCGCCAGGGTGAAGCCTTCGTTCACGAAGCTCACCACCGGCGTGACCCGGAATCCGGTGCCGGTTTCGTAATCGTCGAGTAAGCCGACGACTTCGATGAACTCCTCGGCCAGACCGATCTCCTCGCGGGTCTCCCTGAGAGCGGTCTCCACGGAGCTCGCGTCGTGGCGCTCGCGGCGGCCGCCTGGAAAGCTCACCTGACCCGCATGGTCGTGCAGATGGTCGGTGCGCTGGGTGAGCAGGACCTGCAGCCCCCCGGGCCGCACCACCAGCGGCACCAGGACCGCCGCAGGCGTGAGGGGCGATTGCGCCCGCGGTAAGGCGTTCAGATCGTGGTCGCCGACCGGCGCCGGCGAAGTGCCCGCGTCCGCGCCGGCGACATCGCTCAAGGGCCTGATGTTCTGGATAATTTTTTCGCGCATTTGAAAAGATGATGGTCTGTGCAGAAATCGATAGCAACTCGACCCATACTGTCTAGGAATATGAGTAGCCTCGATCCGGAACCGTTGTGGAGCACCGCCGCCGATACGTATTCGCGCATACAGAGCAATATCGGCAAGGTCATGCGCGGCCAGTCGGAGGCCATACGCAAGCTCCTGGCGGCTTTCGCCGCCGGCGGTCACGTTCTGCTCGAGGACGTGCCCGGCACCGGCAAGACGACGCTGGCCAAGGCCCTGGCGTGCTCCATCGACGCCGACTTCCAGCGCATTCAATTCACGCCGGACCTGCTGCCCGCGGACATCCTCGGTGTGTCGCTGTTCAACCAGCGCGAGCAGGCTTTCGAGTTTCACGAAGGACCCGTATTCACCAATATCCTGCTCGCCGATGAAATCAACCGGGCCTCGCCGCGAACCCAGTCCGCGCTGCTGGAGGCCATGGGCGAGGGCCAGGTGAGTCTGGACAGTCAGCGGCGACCGCTCGACTCGCTGTTCTTCGTCATCGCCACCCAGAACCCCATCGAGTTTCAGGGCACTTACCCGTTGCCGGAAGCGCAGATGGATCGCTTTGCGCTGCGCTTCAGCCTCGGCTACGTCGCTGCCTCGGAAGAAGTGCAGATCCTCTCCGACCAGAGTACCCGCCACCCCCTGGACAGCCTGGCGGCGGTCAGCAACCACGCCGACATCGAGCGCCTGCGCGACGGCGTGCGCGCTATTGCTTTCGCCGATGAGCTCAAGCGCTACGTGGTGGATCTCATCGCTGCCACCCGCGAAGCCGACGGCGTGCTCATCGGAGCAAGTCCGCGCGCCTCGTTGGCGCTCATGAAATGCGCCCAGGCGCTGGCCCTGTTCGACGGCGAGGACTTCGTCACGCCGGAGCGCGTGCAGGAAATCGCTGCGCCGGTGATCGCGCACCGCCTGGTGATGGACCCGCAAGCCCGCTACTCCGGATCCGACGCCGCCGGTGTGGTGGCGCAAGTCCTCGACCAGGTGCCGGTCCCCGCTTGAGCGCCGCACTCGGCGGCTGCCGATAGTCCAGTGCCGAAGCGCCTGCTCTACCGCATCCACGCCGCCATCTTCCGGATCGACGGCTGGTTCAAGCAACGTTTCACAAGCGCCGGCTTGACTCTGGTGGGATTGCTGGTGCTGGCCGGCGTATTCGGTGTCAATACCCGCGCCAATCTCGCCTTTCAGGTCGCGGCCCTCGCCACGGGGCTGCTCGCGGTGGCCATGCTGAGTGCCCTCTGGTTTCGTTGTGACGTCAGCGTTCGCCGGCGCCTGCCCCGCTACGCTAGCGACGGCGATCCGCTCAGCTACGTGGTCGAGGTGAAGAACCATTCGCGGCGCGTGCAGCGGGGCTTACTGCTCCAGGAGCAGGTTCGGACGTCGCCGCTGGCGGTAACGGGGGATGATGGTCGTCTGGCCGGCTACACCAACTGGGTCGCCGCGGTGCGCCGGCACGCCGGCGCCCACCCGCGGCCGGTTCCGGTACCGGATCTGCCGCCCGGTGGTCGCGTCGAGGTTCCCATCGAGTGGCGGCCGCTGCGTCGTGGATACGTGCGCCTTGCCGGTTGCACATTGCTGCGGCCGGACGCCATGGGCCTGTTTCACGCGCGCAAGCGCATAGGGTTGCGCGAGTCGCTGCTGGTATTGCCGAAGCGCCACCCGGTGAACTGGACCGCCTGGACAGGCGCGCTGCGCGACAAGCCCGGCGGCTTGAGTCAGACGGCATCCACCTCGGGTGCGGAAGAGTTCGCGGCGCTGCGAGAGTACCGTCCCGGCGATCCATTGCGCCACATCGACTGGAAGGGGTGGGCGCGACTCGGAGTGCCCATCGTCAAGGAGTTCTTCGAGACCTGCTTCGTTCGCCAGGCTTTGATTCTCGATACCTGGTTGCCGGCGGACGCCCCAACGGCCCGCTTCGAAGCGGCGGTGTCGGTGGCGGCGTCCTTCGTCGCCGGCGGTCCGGCGGTCATGCGCGGTGCGCTGGATCTGATCTTCGTCGGCGTAAGCGTTCATCGCGTGACGGCAGGAACGGGTGTGGGATCCCTCGATGGCGTTCTCGAGGCCCTGGCCTGTGTCGAAGCGCAGCCACACGAGAACTTCGCGATGCTGGAGGATTGTATCGATGCGCGCGCCGGCGAGTTGAGTGCCTGCGTGTGCGTGCTGCTGGCCTGGGATGAAGAGCGCCGGGCGCTCGTTAGCAGACTGCGCCGCGCCGACGTGCCGGTGCTGGTGTTGTTGATGGACGACGGCGATGCCAGCCCGTCTCCAGCGCCGGGCCCCATGGCCGACCAACCCAATCGCTTCAAGGTGCTGTCACCGAAACATCTGGCAGCGTCGCTCGTGGAGCTCGCGCCGTGAAGCTCGCGACGGGTGTCCTGGCAGCGGCTGTGACCCTCTGGGGATTGCACAACGGGCTGCTGCTGGTCGCGTTGCCCCTGGCCATCGTCATCGAGCTGCCACGCTGGGTGCCGTGGCGCTGGCAACTCTCCGACAAGGACTTTCAACGTCTTGCCGACGCGAGCACCGTGGGTTTCGTATTGTTGGCCGTTTACCAGTTCGACGCCCGGGGCGCCAGCGGCATATACGGCATCCTGCTGTGGCTTCCGGTGGCGCTGTTTCCGCTGACAGTGACGCAGCTCTACAGCACCCGGGAGCGCATCGACTACACGGCACTTTTCTGGTCAGTGCGTGCGGCCGCGGCGCAGGGCAAGACGCCCGACCCGGGCGGTGCGGACATTCGTCTCAGCTTCGTGGTGGTTTGTCTTGTGTCTGCCTCCGGCGGCGGCGCCCATCCGCGCCTGTTATTGCCGTCGGCGGCCGCCCTGACCGCCTGGGCTTTGTGGAGCAATCGGCCGCGCCGTTATCGTGGCACGAGCTGGATCGCGATGATGGCGGCGGGTCTTGCCATGGGCTACCTGTTGCAGGCGGCAACGCTGCAGGTGCGCCGATTCATCGAGCCGCTGGTCATGGCCTACCTGGAAGATCGCATCGCGGCGCGAGGGGATCCCTATCGTGCGTATACCGCCATCGGCCATATCGGCGAGCTCAAGCTGTCGGACCGCATCGTGCTGCGGGTGAAGCTCGGCCCGAGTGGGCGTAAGCCCGCGTTGCTGCACCAGGCGACCTACCAGACGTTCGCGCGCAACATGTGGGTGTCGCGGCGCTCGGCGTTCGACGAGCTGCAATCCAGCGCCGAGGGCAGCGCCTGGCACATCGCCAAGGAGCGCGACCATATGTCCTCGGTATCTATCGCCGCTTATCTGCCCTACGGCAAAGGCCTGCTCGCGGTGCCCCCTGGCACGCGCCTGGTGGACAATCTTCCGGTGGAGGGTATGTACCGAAATCGCCTCGGCGCGCTCAAGATCTTGCGCGGTCCCGAGGTGGTGAACTTTCGCGCTCACTACTTTCCCCACGACTTTGTCGATGCCGTTCCGGACGCGGCGGATCTGGCGGTCCCAAGAGACCAGCGAGAGCTGTTCAGTGAGCTGGCCCTGCGCCTCGGACTAGCCGCCAGCCGGGATCGCAACGCCGTCGAGCAGGTGCGGCGATTTTTCTCCCGGGGATTTTCCTACACGCTGAATCTGAAGGCGCCGCGGACCGAGGCCACGCCGCTCGCCGACTTTCTCCTTCGCACCCGCAGCGGTCACTGTGAGTACTACGCCACCGCCACCGTGTTGCTATTGCGCGCCGCCGGTATTCCGGCCCGCTACGCCACGGGCTACGCGATTCAGGAGTACAGCGAGCTCGAGGATCGCTATCTGGTGAGGCGACGGCACGCGCACTCGTGGGCGCTCGCCTGGGTGAATGGTGGCTGGCGCGATGTGGATACCACCCCGGCGGTGTGGGCGGCGCTCGAGTCCGCCGACGCTTCCTGGTGGCAACCCGCTTACGATGTCGGGTCCTGGCTGGCGTTCCTGTTTGCCGAGTGGCGATGGCAAGAGACGCAGGCGGAGGGCAAGAACTGGATGTTGTGGCTGGTGTTGCCGTTACTGGTGATCCTCGTGTGGCGCATGGCGCGGCGCCAGCGGGTCCTGCGCGAGCGCGAGGGCGGCGATTGCGCAAGCGGCACCGCCCTTCGCCAGGGTGCGGACTCGGACTTCTACGCCATCCAGCGGCGATTGATCGCCGCCGGGCACGCGCGTCCCGAGGGAGAATCCACGAGCGCCTGGCTTCTCCGATTGGCGGAAACCGGCACGGTGCCGGATACTGAGCAGCTACTCGGCGAGATTCTTCCGCTGCATTATCGTTATCGCTTTCACCCGCTCGGTCTCGATGAGGACGGGCGTCGCGAGCTCGCAGCGCGTTCCCGTCAATGGCTCGCCCGGAACCCGGCAGATGTCCGCTGAATCGTCAATAATCCCTGAAAATCAATAACTTCCCATTTCTTGCCCGGCTACGACTTAGTTTCCCATTTTGTGATTTCCGTCTCATTCGGTGCGCGGTGCTTGTGCCACACTTTTAATCGTGAGACGTAGACGATAATTCTGACGGTCGGTTCGACCTGATTGAGCCCGCAGGGTGAGCGGAGCTCGGGTCGGATTCAGTCTCCTCCCCTAACTCAGGCCGCGCTTCGCGGCCTTTTTTTCGCGCGTTAATTTAATAGGGGGACAGAATTTAATACGGGGACAGTATACTTAATTCAACTGCTGGACGGACTCCGTCCAGCAGTTGAATTAAGTATACTGTCCCCGTATTAAATTCTGTCCCCCTATTAAATTAACGCCCATGATTCCATTCCTGCGATTCGTATTGACCATAGCCGTGCTCGGCGTTGCCGGCATGCTCTCGGTGCCGGCGGCGGCCCAAGAGCGCTCCGCCGGGTTCGTGCCGACGGCGATCGCGCCGGACGCCCGCCCGCCCAGCTACGATCTGGCGCGCGGAATGTTCGTGGTTGCCAGCCGCCGCCTGGTGGACCCCAACTTCTCCGAGAGTGTCGTGCTGCTGCTCGAATACGATGCCAAAGGTGCCCTGGGTTTGATCGTCAACCGACCCACCAAGCTGCATTTGACCGATCTGCTTCCGGACGTCGAGGAGCTCAAAGAGCGTGCCGATGTCGTGTACGTGGGAGGGCCGGTATCGAAGAACCGCGTCATCGTTCTCATGCGGTCCGTGCAGCAACCACTGGAAGCCGGACGCGTATTCGCCGACACCTACGTCAGCTCCGACATGGAAACGCTGAAGCAGGCGGTTTCCATGAGTCACGAAGGTGGTACTTTCCACACTTACGTGGGCTATGCCGGCTGGGGTCCCGGTCAACTCGACGATGAAGTTTCGCGGGGTGATTGGCACGTTTTTCCCGGAGAGGAAGCCATCGTCTTCGACAGGGCTTCCGAAGAGATCTGGCCGGAGCTCATCGAAAAGAATTCCGGTCAGTGGGTGCGTGACTCGCGTCCCCCGCTGCACGTGGCGAGCGGCCAGCCCTGACCGGCCAACCCCGGCAATCCTCGGCAAACCCCGGCTCGACACATCCAGCGCTGCCCCTTCCAGCATGACGCCTAAGGAACGCTATCTGGCCGAGCTCGGCCGCGGCGAGCTCCAGCCCGATGCGGCCCAGTGCCGGGCCGTCGAACACACCCAACGTCTCTACGACGAGTTACTGGAGGGACGCCAGAGCGGCGGCTCGGGGTTTCTGCAGCGCGTTCGCGATCTGGTGAGCACACCCGAAGTAACGCCCTTGCAGGGATTGTACTTGTGGGGCGGGGTGGGGCGTGGCAAGACGCATATCGTCAATGCGCTGCATGCGGTGCTGCCGTTCTCCGACAAGATGCGCGTGCACTTTCACAGCTTCATGCAACTGGTGCATCACAAGCTGCGGGTCCTGGGCAAGCGTGAGGATCCCCTGGCCGCCCTTGCCGAGGACCTTGCCGGGAGCACCCGCATCATCTGCTTCGACGAATTCCACGTCTCCGATATCACCGATGCCATGTTGCTCGGGCGGTTGCTCGACAATCTGTTTTCCCGTGGCGTGACCCTGGTGGCCACGTCCAATATCGCCCCTGACGATCTCTACCTGGATGGATTGCAACGCGAGCAATTCCTGCCCGCCATCGATCTAATCAAATCTCACACCCGTGTCGTGCACCTGGACAGCGGTGTGGACTATCGATTGCGGGTCCTCGAGCGGAGCGAGATCTACTACTGTCCTCTGGATGCGGCCGCTAGTCAGGCACTGTCGACCTGTTTCGAGGCCCTGGCCCCGGAAGAGGCCCGCATGGACGCGACTCTGGAGATCGCGGGGCGGCGTATCGAGACCCGGGGTATCGCCGACGGTATCGTGTGGTTCGAGTACGCCGCGGTCTGCGAAACGCCCCGATCGGCGGGTGACTACATCGAGATCGCCCGCCGCTACCACACGGTGTTGCTCTCAAACGTGCCCGTCATGGACGACCGGCAACGGGACCGGGTCGTGCGATTCATCCATCTGGTGGACGAGCTCTACGAGCGGAATGTGAATCTGATTCTTTCTGCCGCCGCCTTGCCGGAAGTTCTTTACACCGGCCTGCGCCTGTCGGTGCGATTTGACCGGGCCCGCAGCCGCCTGGCGGAGATGCAGTCCCGTGACTATCTGGCGGCCAAGCATTTGCCCTGAGTCCGGGCTAAGTGTGACCGCTTCGGCGTTAGCGGTTAGAAAAAGTGCCGATTGCGCATTAGCTTCCTACTCTGTATTGACACTTTTTTTCATCGCTGCTAAAGCCAGATACAGGAGCAAAGTGCTTTTGGGTTCCCCGCCAGGACCCGATATCGCACCATCACGGAATTTGAGGCAATGGCGATTCAAGAACAACAAAGGCAGACCGATGACGTGGACCAGGCAATGCTCGATCTTCTGGGTCACCGTTACGGTGATGGCTTGGTGTATCTGCATAACGACCGGGAACAGCAGCTGTATCACGAGGCGGTCCGATTGGGCCTGGTGAGCTCCGAGGGCTATGTGACGCCCCGCGGGTTGTCTTTCCTGGCGCGTCACGGCGACGACTGAGCCGACCCGAAAGCTCGGAAGACGCCAAAACCGGCGCGATGGGCCTGATCTGGACCTGATCTGTGCCTGTGAGCCGGGACTGTCTTGCGTCGGCGACCGCGATTTTTAATACTGGTACCCGCAAGCCGCGTGCGGGCGTCAGTTCAGGATTATTATCGACGGCCACCCGCCACCATCCCCCTGGACGGCTTTTCGGTCGCCTGTTTCCCGCAGGCGTCCTACGTGGTTTGAATTGCGTCGCGGGTTGGGCTCTGGCCCGGCCGCCAGAAGAACAAAACAGGGAAACGGAGGAGTACTCATGCCCAACTATACTACGCAGGACATTCGCAACGTCGCCCTGGTCGGTCACGGCGGCACAGGCAAGACCGTGCTCGCCGAGGCCATGCTCTACAAGGCGGGCACCATCGCGTCCATGGGCGAGATCGCCCGCGGTACCACGGTCTGTGACTTCGACTCCCAGGAGAAGGAGCACCAGCACTCCCTCGCCACCGCCGTCGCCAGCCTCGACGTCAACCGCAAGCACATCAATCTGCTGGATACCCCGGGCTACCCTGACTTTCTCGGCCGCGCGTTAATCGCGCTGCCCGCCGTCGAGACCGTCGCCGTCGTCATAGACGCACGCTCGGGCATCGAGATGAGCACCCGGCGAATGATGGAAGCGGCTGTCGAAAGAGGCCTCTGCCGGATGATCATCATCAACAAAATCGACACCGACGACGCCAATCTGGAAAACCTGCTGGGTCAGATCAACGAGGAGTTCGGCTCCGAGTGCCTGCCCATCAATCTTCCCGCCAATGGCGGCAAGGCGGTCGCCGACTGCTTTTTCGACCCCTCCGACGGCGACACGGACTTCTCCTCGGTGTCCGAGGCCAATACCCATATCATCGATCAGGTCGTGGAAGTGGACGAGGAGCTGATGGAGCTCTATCTCGAGCAGGGTGAAGAGCTGGCACCGGAGAAGCTGCACGATGCCTTCGAGCAGGCTCTTCGCGAAGGACACCTGGTGCCCGTCTGTTTCACTTCCGGCGAGAACGATACGGGCATCGCGGAGTTGCTGGAGATCATCGCCCGGCTGATGCCGAATCCCACAGAAGGAAATCCGCCGCCCTTCGTGCGCGGCGCCGATAGCGGCGGCGAGCGTATCGCCATCGAGCCCGACCCTTCCAAGCACGCGCTTGCCCATGTTTTTCAGATCACCGTCGATCCCTTTGTCGGCAAATTGGGGATCTTCCGGATACACCAGGGAACCATCACCAAGGACAGCCAGCTTTTTGTCGGCGAGGGCAGGAAGCCCTTCAAGGTCGGTCACCTGTTCAAGATTCAGGGCAAGGATCACAACGAGGTCGACGCAGGAATACCCGGTGATATCTGCGCGGTGGCCAAGGTCGATGAGCTTTTCTTCGACTGCGTGCTGCACGATTCCCACGAAGAGGACGAGATTCACCCGGTCGCGCTTAAGTTGCCCGCGCCCATGTTCGGTCTCGCCATCGAGACCAAGACCCGCGGTGACGAACAGAAGCTTTCGGACGCGTTACACAAGCTGAGCGCCGAAGATCCCTGCTTCGTGATGGAGCACCATGCGTCATTGAACGAAACGGTGATTCGTGGTCTGGGCGATCTGCACCTGCGGATGGTGCTGGAGAAGATGAGCGAGCGTTACAACGTCGAGGTGGAGACTCGACCACCGAAGATCGCGTACCGCGAAACCATTCGCAAGGTCGCCGAGGGACACCATCGCCACAAGAAGCAAACCGGCGGGGCAGGGCAGTTCGGCGAGGTGTACTTGCGTGTCGAGCCTCTGGAGCGAGGAGGCGGTTTCGAGTTCGTCAACAAGATTGTCGGTGGTGTCATTCCTCACCAGTTCATTCCGGCCGTGGAAAAAGGTGTACGCCAGGTGCTCGACACCGGCGCCGTTGCGGGATATCCGCTCCAGGACGTGCGGGTCACCGTGCATGACGGCAAGTTTCATGCGGTGGATTCCAAGGAAGTGGCGTTCGTGGCCGCTGGCAAGAAGGCATTTCTCGATGCCATCGATAAGGCCAAGCCCATCGTCCTCGAGCCGGTAGTGGATATTCACGTAACGGTTCCTCAGGAAAACATGGGCGATATCACTGGCGATCTGTCGTCGAAGCGCGGCCGTATCAGCGGTACCGCGACCGGCAGTGGCAGCATGCTTACGGTTTCAGGCCAGGTGCCCTTGAGCGAGCTCGACAGCTATCAGTCGGAGTTAAAATCCGTCACCGGCGGTGCTGGCTCTTATTCCATGGAGTTCAGCCACTACGATCCGGTACCGGCAATGATTCAGAAACAGCTCGCGGCGGAATTTCGACCGGCGGCGGACGAAGATTGAGTCAGTGTAAGGGATTGCGCAGCCACAAGCTTCTGATCACCGTCGTCGCCGCGGCGGCATTGACCCTGGGGGCGGTCGCCTCCTTTATCACCCCGCGCCTCGAGGCGCCTGCCATCGACGGCCTGCTGTGGCCGAAATCCAAGGCATTGACGGCGTTCGCTCTCGAGGACCATCACCGGGAGGCATTCACGCTGGAGCGGGTAACGGGCGGCTGGACGCTGCTGTTTTTCGGCTACACTCATTGCCCCGACGTCTGTCCCGTGACCCTGTCGGTGTTGAAGAACGCCGTCGCGCTGATGGGCAGAGCCGGCGCCGATGCGGAGTTGCCCCAAGTGGTGTTCGTATCCGTGGATCCGGAGCGCGACACCCTCGAGCACCTGGGCTCCTACGTGAGCCATTTCAATCCCGATTTTCTCGGCATCACCGGAAGCGATGAGAACCTCGCCACCCTGGCGCGCCAGCTCGGTATTCTGTACCTGCGCGCCGAGCCGGACGCCGACGGCGACTATGTGGTGGACCACACGGCCGCGGTGTTTCTCATCGATCCCCGCGGCCACCTGGTGGCGCTGTTCCAGGCGCCCCACGACCCTGAGAGGATTGCGCGGGATGTTCCGCGGATCCAGGAACTCGAATGGAACTGAATGCGGGTCCAGCGCATCTATACTTCCGGGGCTGCGCTAAGGGGACCAAGTCCACGCCGTGTGCTGCTCGTGTTCATCACTAAGGCACTGAGGAGAAGAGGATGAGGACATTCACCAAGGCGATAGCGACCATCGGGAGCGCCATTGCCCTGACAGCAGGGACCGCTCTTTCGGTGAGTGCGGACGAAAAGGCCACCATCAAGTACCGTCAGGCAGTCATGAAAGCGGTGGGCGGTCACATGGGTGGCTCTGTGGCCATCATCAAGGGCAAGGTTCCCTACAAGGACGATCTGGTAGCCCATGCCACGGGCCTCAATGACATGGCGAGCATCGCCGCCAATGCATTCAAGCAGAAGACGGAAGGGGGCAAGACCCGCGCGAAGCCCAACATCTGGGAAGATGCCGGTGACTTCAGTGACAAGATCGAGGACATGAAAAAGGCGACGGCGGCTTTCCTGGCTGCCGCCAAGTCCGGTGGACCCGCGGCCGCGGGCGCCAAGCTCGGGGCCGTGGGAGATTCTTGCAAGGGTTGCCACAAGAAATTCCGCGCCAAGAAGTCCTGAACACATTTACCCGCAGGCGGCGGGCGTGGCTCGCCGTCTTTCTACTGGCGTGGGTCTGGCCGCCGGCGATGGCGGAGGTCACCGCTGGCATTGAGCGCTTGCGCGCGCGCGGCGCCTACGTGCTGCGAGCGTCGGGCTGTGTGGCATGTCACACGGACGAGGAAAACGACGGGCAGTTTCTCGCCGGTGGGCGCGCCCTCGAGACAACATTCGGCACCTTCTACAGCCCCAACATCACCCCCGATGGCGACCACGGCATTGGCGCCTGGCAGGCGCAGGATTTTTTCCGGGCGCTCGGCCACGGCGCCGGCCCCGACGGCAGCAGCTACTACCCGGTATTTCCGTATACCTCGTACGCACGCATGCGCCGCGAGGACATGTTTGCCCTGTGGGTGTACCTGGCCTCGGTCCCGAAGAGCGCGCGCGAGAACAGGGCCCATGAACTGGTCTGGTACATGCGTGCGCGTATCGTCATTCGGATATGGAGGTATCTGTTTTTCGAAGCCGGCGTATTCCGTGCCCACGAGGATCGCTCGAGAAAGTGGAACCGCGGCGCCTACCTGGTGGAGGCGATGGCGCACTGCGGTGAGTGCCACACGCCGCGCACGTCATTCGGCAACCTGGACAACGATCTGGCCTATGCCGGCGCCAAGGATGGCCCGCAAAGTGATAGCGTCCCGAACATCACGCCCGATACCGATACCGGCATCGGCGACTGGAGCCGCTCGGAGCTGGTGGACTACCTCTCCGAGGGACTGCTGCCGGACGGGGATTACGCAGGCGGTCTCATGACCGACGTCATCGATGACGGCCTGTCACACTTGACGCCGGAAGACCTGGATGCGATCGCGGAATTCATCATGGCCTTGACCCCAATCAGGAACGAGGTCGACAGGGGTGATGATTGACGGCGACTTATCCGTCAGGCTTCGCCGCGGGCGGGGTAATCCCTCTCGATGATGACATCCAGAGCTGCAAGCACGTCCTTGAACCGTGGCCGGGTGAAGGGCATGGTGACGATGTTCGAGGCATACAGCGTCTTGTCGGGCCGCACCAGAAACAGTCCGGGCTCGTTGAACAGCGGCGGCTCCTCGATGCCAGCCGAAGTCTTGCCGCGGCCGGTGGAGATGAACAAACCCCACGCTCGGGACTGGTCGATGCCGAGGTCGTAGCCGACGATCAGGTTCTCGAGCTCCCAGTCGCGCTTCGTTTCCTCGGCGCGTTTGCGGTCGTCGGTGCTCACGACAACGCTCTGTACGCCGCGTTTTTCGAAGTCCTCGGACAAACGATCCAGATCGCGCAGATAGTTCTTGCATATGGGGCAATGCAGACCCCGGTAGGCGACGATCATGGTGAAGTTCTCAGGCTTCTGATCCGTCAGGCGCCAGGCGTCGCCTTCAACCGTTTCGAATTCGAGATTCGGCGTTTCGGTACGTGGCTTGGTGGTGCTCATGATCGCTCCTTATTTTTCAATGTTGTCGGTATTCTTCCAGCAAATGGTCGAGCCATAGATCAGACAGCTTTTCCTGCACCGAGTTCTGGCGAAGGCGCTGATGAAGGTTCGAAAAATCCACTTCGTCCAGCATCTGGTCCTGGTTGTTGCAGGAGTAGACGAAGCTCTCCTCGCCGGTTACGGGATCCACGTGTCGGCACAAGCACTGGGCGCACACGCCCTTCATCATGCACTGCATGGATGAGTTGATCGAGCCGATGGCCGTGTGCTGCGCCTTCAGATGGGGTTTCAGCACACCAAAGCGTGCCGCTTTCACCGCCGCCATCATGCTGTCGGAGCCGATGGCGATGATGCGATCGACGTCGGAAAGCGCGATGGGCACGTCGCCCAGCTCGCCACTGGCGTAAGCGAGCATGGCCTCGACGATATTTCCGATGAAGCTCTTGTCCTGGGGACGGGTAGTGGCGACGGCCTCGGCGCCGGGCAGCGCATCGACGGCCCATACGATGATATCGGAGGCCGCCTCGATCTCCTCTACCTTGAAGACACCCTCGATGGTCCTGTAGCCGGTAAAGTAGATGACCCGGTTGCCCGCTTCGCGCATGGCTTTGCCGATGGAGAACAGCACGGCGTTGCCGAGCCCGCCGCCGGCGAGCAGCACGGTCTCGTTTGTCGGGATCTCCGTCGGCGTGCCCGTGGGACCCATGACGACAATCTGCTGCCCGGGCTCCCACAGCGCGCACAGCTTCGACGACGTGCCCATCTCCAGGGTAATGAGAGAGATGAGCCCCTTGTCCCGATCTACCCAGGCGCCCGTGAGCGCCAGTGCCTCGGCGGCGAGTGACGTGTCCTCGACGACCGGGGCGCCGCTTTCGAGATTCTGGATGCGATAGAACTGCCCGGGGTGAAACTTGCGCGCCGCCATAGGCGCGCGGGCAACCACCTCGACGATCGTCGGCGTCACCCGATGCACCGCTTCCACCGTGGCGATCAGCTCGTCATCCAGGGTTGTGATCAACGCAGCCAGCGCCGCGTCCCGGTCTGACTGATCCGCTGCATCCCGGGTGCTCAGCTCACGCTCGAACAAGCGCACGATATACGGGTAGCCGTCCTTCGCGCTCGCCATGGCCTTGACTACATTGCCCGCATAGACGGGGTGGTTGTCGCCGAAGAAGCTGATGTACCTGCCGTCCTGCTCGTAGGAGGTGAACGGCGCAGGTGCAGCAATCTTTGGAATGGTGCCGTCGTCGGTGGCTTCCAAGGTCGGGCGATCGCCGTTCCAGTGGGGCTCGAAGCGGCGGAAAAACTTGCCATCCAGGTTAAAGGTTCCCTGGTGCTCGTTCTCGTAGATGATGTTAGGTGAAGTGCCCGCCGCCACCATGAGGCTTCGCATGGGCACTTCCACAGGCGCGCCTTGGCCGCGCCATTTCCCGTCTTCCTGAACCTGGTGCTCGAACACGATGGCGCGCAGATGACCGTGATCGTCGGCAAGCGCTTCGACGGGATTCATGCACGGTGCGTAGCGAATGCCTTCCTCGAGTGCTTTCTGCACCTCTTCGTGATTCTGCCGATAAGCCGGCGAGTCGCTGAGATTCTTGCGATAGAATTGCGTGACCCCGCCCCAGGACTCCACCAGCGGCAGAAAGTCCGGCTCGCGCCCCTCGCTGCGGGCCTTGTCGCGCTCGGCGTGGACGGCTCGGCCATGCTCGAGGAACTCATCGAGTATCGTCAATTCCTCTTCGTCGTAACGTGCCCGTACGGAATCGACGCCGTGACGGGCCGCCAGGATCTCGTAGCGGTTGAGGATCTTCTCCACCTGCACCGGGTAGTAGGCAACCAGCTCCGTGGCGGTATCGATGGCCGTCAAGCCCCCGCCGATGACACCGGCGGGCAGGCGCACTTGCAGGTTGGCCATGGACGATTGCTTGGCGGCGCCGGTCAGCTGCAGCGCCATCAGGAAGTCCGATGCTTTGCGGATCCCGCGAATGAGGTTGTTCTTCAGGTTGATGATCGTCGGCTTGCCGGCGCCCGACGCGATGGCCACGTGGTCGAAGCCGAGGCGCCAGGCATCCTCGATGGTCAGTGTTCCACCGAAGCGCACACCGCCGTAAAGCTTGAAGTTGCGGCGCCGCGCCAGGGATAGATAAATGACCTTGAGGAAGTTCTTGTCCCAGCGCACGGTGATGCCGTATTCCGCGACTCCGCCGAAGCCTGCCATGACGCGCTTGTCCAGATCCTCGTAGATGGTGGCGAAGTCGCGCACCACCTCCGGCAGGAGCTCCGCGCTACCGGTGAGCTCGGCGGGCAGGGGCTCGATCTTGAGGGCGTCGATGCCGACCACCGCGAAGCCTTCGTTCAGTAGATAGTGGGACAGGGTATAACCCGCCGGGCCCATGCCCACCACCAGCACCTTTTTGCCGTTGTAGGGGAGCGCCACAGGGCGTTTCACGTTCAATGGATTCCAGCGCGTCAGCAGGAGATACATCTCGAGGCCGAAAGGCATGTGCAGCACATCGGTCAGCACATTGGTTTCGACCTGCGGAATATCCACCGGCGCGACCTTCTGATAGATGCAGCCCTTCATGCAGTCGTTGCAGATGCGATGCCCGGTGCCCGGACACAGTGGGTTATCGATCATGATTAGCGCGAGCGCGCCGAGGTTGTCGCCGTCGCGTTTCAGCATGTGCGCCTCGGAGATCTTTTCCTCCAGCGGGCAGCCGATGAGCGTCACACCCAGCGGGTTGACGTGCAGCTCACCGCTCTTGTGGCGCATGCCCTTGGAGCAGGAGTCTCGATCCCGGTCGTGACAATAGATGCAGTGATCGACCTCGTACCAGACATCACGCTCGCTGTAGCGTTTGTCGGTAAGGGCGAAGCCATCACGTCGCCGAAGCTCCTGCTCGTTCGCTCCCAGCGCGCTGACCGCGCCGTTGGTGCGCGTATCGAAATGCACCAGCTGTGAGAAGTCCATGCGTGGCAGGGTGCGGAATACGACCCAGCCCTCGACCCGGGCTGCCATCGCCGGGTCCTTCATCGCCGCGTAGGTCCAGCGCTCCACGTAACCCAGAAGATGGGCGACGAACGCTTGCGGATCCTCGATGGCTCTGGCGTCCGCGAATGTCCGCGCCGCCTGGGCGTTGACCCGCAGGTGCTCGCGCAGCTCCGCGACCTGGGCGTCGGCGTCGGCGATGTCGCTGGGTTTGCCCTTGGCGAGCTTCTGGTAGTGGCCGGCGAGATTCGCGAGCCGTGCCGCCACCACGCTGGTGGCGCACTCGTCGTCTGTATCCTCGGCGCATTCGGGGGCGGCGGCGCGCTTGAGCAGCTCCATATCGCTGTCCAGCTTGTCCAGATCCCAGTCACCCGGGTTCTGGGTCTTGAACTTCGCCCCCGCCTTGTCGACGACGGCGCGCTTGTAGGTGAAAAGCGCCGCGTACTCGTGGCGCGTCCGCTCCATGACCGCCCGGCGCTCATCCTCGGCACCGAACAATCTGGCGACGAAGGCGCCCAGGTGGGGGGCGAGCTCGACCAGCAGCTCCGAGATGGCGACATCACCGAGATCCGCGCCCTGGCTCTCCCGGTAATCGGCATAGGCTTTGTACAAATCAGCGTCGGCACGGCGGAGCCGCGCGTCGAAGGCGTCCAGCAGTTCCTCCAGTCCCTCGGCGCGGAACAGATCGCGATAGCTGAACCCCTCTATGCCAAGGGGAAAATCCCGTGACCGCCCTTCGACGTCACTGTCCGGTACCAATCCCATGGAAGCTCCTCGAAAAAGGGGCAGTATTCTAACGTGAAATGTGCAGAAACGTGCTGCACAGCCGTAAAAAAGAAGCGCGCCGCTACCCGTCGGGGTTCAGGAATCCGGCGGGAAGGTCGCGAGCATGCGGGTGACCGCCGCCTCCACCGATTTCTCCAGGTCATCCCGCCGGGTGATCACGCCGGCCCCGTGGGACTGCCACACGACGCCCTCGCTGGCCGTGTCGATGATTTCCAGAATCAGCGTGCCCTCGGTCATCTTGTCGAGCTGGGTTGCGGTGTTGACGTTGTCCAGCGCCGATCGGTTGTAGCCGTGGGACCATCCCTGGTAGCGGTGCTTCGAGATCACGGTGACATCCTGGACGCTGGCGCTCATGGCCACCAGGAAGTTGGCCGCGTCCGCCGGGCCCTTTTCGAATCCCTTGGCCATGAGCTGCCCATCGACGGCGGTGCCGATCATCCCGGGGAGCTCGGGATTTTTCAGAAACACGGGATTGGCCCAGGCCGCGTCGCCGGGCACCCAGGCGTAGGTGTGGTAGGCGCCGAAATCGATGTCACTATCGTGCTGGGTCTGGATGAAGAGCTTCGCGCGGGGCTCCTGCCCCGCACAGCCCACCGAGGCCGCGAGGGCGGCGGCCATTATCAGGTGGCTCATGGGGATCCGGGCAGACATGCCTCCTGGACTATAAGCGCTACGGTGGAGCCCAGGCAAAAAAGGTTGGGCGGCAGAAGCGCCAGGCGAAAAAAAAGGGCGCTTTGCGCGCCCTGCAACAGGGAGGAGGAGGGGGGTTGCCTTTTCTATAGCAGGACGCGTGCCAACTCCTTCTCCAACTCCCCCCGTGGCCCTAGGAATCCACGTACTACATTGAATCTATTGTAATTAATCGGGGACACATGTAATCGGCAGCAGGCGAATCGGCGCCCCGAACCACGCTAACGTGGCCTAATTTTCTCATTCGTCAAACATTTGACGCCAGAATCCCGTTATGGCGTCAGGAAATTGGCGTCTTAACGGGACGCTTACAAGCGCCGCAGGCTCTCCATGGGCGGCTGGCGCAGCACTGAGCGGGTGCCGAGCAGGCCCGCGAAGCCGATGCCGAGGCTGCCGCCAGCGATTCCGACCAACCATACCCAGGCATTGCCGTGGTAGGGGAAATGAAAAACCTGGGTAGCCAGCCAGGCGCTGACCAGCGTGGCGGCGAATGCCGCGAGACCACCGGCCAGAGCGCCCAGGGTGAGAAACTCCGCCAGAAGCCCGCGGCGAATGCCGCGGCGGTCGGCGCCCAGGGTACGCAGGATGGCGGTCTCGTGACGCCGCTCGTCCAGGGTCGACTGGATGGCGGCAAGTAGCACCGTGAAGCCGGCCAGAAGGGTGAACAGGAACACGTAGCGCATACCCTGATCGGCGCGTTCCATGATCTCGCGGACTTTCGATATCAATGCATCCACGTCGATGACGGTAACGCTGGGAAAGCGTCGCACCAGATCGATGAGCACCGGGCGCTGGTCGTCCGGCAGGTGAAAGCTGCTGATGTAAGTGGCCGGGTACGCATCGAACAGCCCTGGCGGCGCGACAACGAAAAAATTGACGTTGAACGAATCCCACTCCACGGTACGCACGCTTTGTATGGTGCCGGTCACCGTCTGTCCGCCCACCTGAAAGCTGAGTCGATCACCGAGTCCGAATCCGATCGCCTGAGCTATGCCGAGCTCCACGGATAACAGCGCCTGCCCATGCTCATCCGGTGACCACCAGCGGCCCTGGACGATGCGGTTGTCCGAGCCAGGCTGGGTGCTCCAGGACAGATTGAAATCGTGTGCGGCGAGTCGATGGGCACGTGGCTCGGAATAATCGTCGGCGCGCACCGGGCGGTCGTTGATGGCAATCAGTCGCCCGCGCACCATGGGATAAAAGGTTGCCGAGGCGATGCCCTGGGAGATCAGTTGCTGCTCGACACCCGGCAATTCATCGGGCTGCACGTTGATCAGGAAATAATTTGGCGCATCCGGTGGTAGTTGATTGCGCCATTCCGCCAACAAATCTCCGCGCACCAGGCTGATCAGCAAGAGCATCATGATGCCGAGTCCGAAGGCCACCATTTGCATCACGCTGCCGCGGGCACGGCGGGTGATATTGGCGAAGCCGAAACGCCATGCTGTGCCAACCTGTTGGCGCAGTCGGCCAAGAGCTCGGATCAACAGGTAAGCCAGGGCGCACAGCGCCAGCACCGTCACCGTGGCCCCTCCGAGGACATAAGCCGCCAGACGGGGATCCTTGGCGTGCCAGGCAATCAGGCCAACGCAAAGCAGACCGGCGAGCGCGTAGGTTCCCAGCGTGGAGGCCGGCAGAGGGCCGAGATCCCGGCGTAAAACCCGCGCCGGCGACACCTGCTTCAGCCTGACGATGGGTGGCAGTGCGAATGCCGTCAGCACAGCCAGACCCGTGGCACTACCGGTCGCCAGTGGCAGCCAGGAGGGTGGCGGAAGCTCGGCGAGGATCATGTTGCCCAGCGCTTGCGCGATGATTGCCTGGGCGCCGTAGCCGAGCAGGCAGCCGATGGCACTACCGAGGATGCCCAGTCCAAGGACCTCGAGAGAGTAGACCCGCATGACGGTTGACTGGCTTGCGCCCATGCAGCGCAGCAGGGCGGCTGCGTCCAGGTGCCGCTCCGCGTGCCGGCGTGCAGCCACGGCGATGGCGATCCCCGCCAGCAACACGCTCACCAGCGCCGCCAGGCCGAGAAACTGATCGGCGCGTTCCAGCGCGGTACGCAGCTCGGGCCGCGCATCCTGCACGCCCTGGATACGCTCGTGGTCTTTCAGCCGTCCCGGCAGCCAGGCGCGAAACCCATCGATCTGCTGCGAGCTGCCTGCGAACAGCACCCGGTGGGTGACACGGCTGCCGGCCTGTACCAGCTCCGTGGCCGGCACGTCGGCGATGTTCATGAGCAGGCGCGGCGCGATGCTGAACAGATCGCCGCCACGATCCGGCTCGTAGCTCAACACCCGCGAAACCAGAAAACGCAGCGCACCCAGCGCCACCTCGTCGCCGACGCCGATGCCGAGTACGCTCATCAAGCGGGCATCCAGCCACACGCTGCCGGGTGCCGGAATTCCTGAAGCGGGCTGATCTTCGCTGAAAGGAGCGGCCGCCACCCTGAGCGCACCACGCAACGGATAAGAATCGCTTACGGACTTGACGGCTGCCAACTGGAAGCGATCATCGACGACCACCACGCTGGCAAAGCTCAGTGTGCGCGCCGTTGCAAGCCCGCGCCTGCTCGCTTCCTCGGAGATGGCCGTGTCCAGAGGACTCGATGACACGAGCAACAGATCTGCCGCAAGCAGCTCGTTGGCGCCCACTACCATGGCGCGTTCCATTCGATCGGTGAACAAGCCGACGGCCGTGATGCTGGTCACCGTAACAACCAGCGCCGCCAGCACCACGCGCAGTTCACCCGCGCGCCACTCGCGCTTCAGCAGCCGGTAAGCAAGGCGCGCGGCGTTGACGAAATTCTGGCCTGCG
>Ga0255058_10000165_pt1 | contig 39087 bp, 34 predicted proteins | sample Cases_109_9_MG_FD_188637 | JGI IMG/M metagenome (GOLD analysis project Ga0255058, IMG submission 188637) | Seawater microbial communities from Amundsen Gulf, Northwest Territories, Canada - Cases_109_9 | ecosystem: Environmental > Aquatic > Marine > Gulf | place: Canada: Northwest Territories...
GCCAAGTAGGTACAATGGTCCGATGACGCGGAGCGCGAGACCGGGAGGGCCGGATCCGAGCTACGACCCGAGGCGGTCGAGTACCTCGGCATCGCGTTCGCCTACGACGACTGGAACGAGAACCAGATCCCGGATCCCGTCGAAGGGAAGCGTACGGGCATCGAACGGATCCAAGATGAATCGTTGCTGCCGCAAGCCCGCGCCTGGACGCCGGAGGTCTACTTCCGGCTCGGGCAGGTGTACTTCGATGAAGCCAAGTATCCGGAGGCGATCGCGGCTTGGCGGCTCGCTCTATCGAAGTGGCCCAAATACCACCGTGCGCCCGAGATTTTGAACGACATCGCAGTCGCCCATCAGATGCACAACGAGTTCGAGGAGGCGATCGTCGCGCGCACCGAGCTCACCGGGTACGTACAAGGAAGCCCGTGGTGGAACGCAAACATGGATCGTCCCGCGGAGCAGCGAAACGCCGAGCAGCTGGCGGAGAACGCGCTGATCGTGACGGCCGTTCACCACCATTCTCGCGCGCAGCGCCTGCGGCAACAATGCGTGGAGGAGCGCAACGTGCGCCTTTGTCGAGACTCGCAGCGAGAGTACGCACTGGCAGCCGCCGCGTACCGAGGCTACCTCGAGCGCTATCCCAATAACCCTCAAGGCTACGAGCTTCACTACAACCTGGCCGACGCGCTCTATTGGTCGAAGAGCTACGAACAGGCCGCCACCGAGTATGGCGAAGTTCGCGACTCGAACGTCGACGATAGCTATCTGGCCGAGTCCGCGCGTCGAGTCGTCGAATCGTTGAAGCGGATTGCGGACCGGGACATCGAAGAGGGCCGCCTAGTCGTCCGCGATGAGGCGCCCGCCGTGACCGGGGCGCCACCGACCGCGCAGCCCGTCGCAATGCCCGAGAAGGTCCAGCGCCTCGCACGAGCGCGCGAGATCTACTTGAACCGGGTGAGTCCGAGGCGCGACACCGAAGTTGTGCGCCCCGCGTACGACTACAACAACGCGCTGCTTCTCTATCGGTACGGCTACTGGCCCCAAGCCAAAGCACGTTTCACCCGCATCTACGAGGAACGTTGCTCGGGGCAGGAAGCCGACGCCACCGGACAGGTCGCTTGGGAGAACCTGCGCGCTATGGCAGTGGCCGAGCAGGACTCCGAGGAGATTCGGCGCCTTGCGACCGACATTCAGGAGCGGGGTTGCACCTTCTCTGCCCGGACCGAAGCCATCGACTGCGACCGCCCCGCAAACCGCGACAAACCGATCTGCCGTGCCGGCGCCGACCTCAATGCGCTCGTCTACCAAGACGCGCTCGAGATCTACAAGAGCGCGGGGAAGGCCACTGGAGCCGAACGGCAGCGCCTCTACGGGCAGTCGGCCACGATGTTGCTCGGGGCGGTCAATGCCAATCCAAACGACAAGCAGGCCCCGATCGCGCTCGAGTACGCAGCGTTGGCGCTCGAGGCGACCAGCCGGTACGAGTCGGCAGGGACTCTCTACCAGCGAATCATCGACGAGGTGGGGCCGCGCGAAGCCGAGGACGCCGAGGAGCAGAAGAGCCTCGACGCCATCCTGGCCAATGCGCACTTCAAGCTCGCGTACAACGCGGCTCGCTACTTCGACTTCGACCGCGCCGTCGAAAACTACCGCGTACTCGCCGACTCGCGGCGGTTCGCAAACTCGACCGATCCGGCAGTCCAGAAGCAACGAACCGATGCTCTGGTCAACTCGGCGATCATGCTCGAGCAGCTCCAACAATACAAAGAGGCGACTAAGTACTATCGACGCGTTTACGCCTCCGTGGATGACGCCAAAGTGAAACGAACCGCCCTCTATCGAATCGCGGAGATGGCGTATCGACAGAAGCGCTACCCCGAAGCGATCCGAGGGATGCGCGACTTCATCAAGGCTTATGGCAATGAGGGCCAGGCCGGAGAGCTCGTCGTGCAGGCCTATTGGCGGATCGCACAATCGGAACAGGCGCGAGGGCGCTCCCGAGAATATCGTGCGGCCTTGCTGGACGTGACCAAAGCTTACGAGCGTACCGGTCAACCACCAGGGTCTCTGGCCGCAGGGTATGCCGCGGAGGCTCGCTTCATTCTCGCCGACGGCAAGATCGGCGCTTTCGAGAAGTTCCAGATCAAAGTCGGCAAACCGAAGACGATGCAAGCATACACGACCGCCTTGGCGAAGCAGATCGAAAAGGGCAGCGCTTCGGCCCAATCTATCGTGCAGGGGTATGAGCCGGTGCTCGAATATCGACGTCCTCGCTGGACCATCGCGTCGTTCGTCCGTCAAGGCCGAAGCTACGAAGTCCTGGCTCGCTCGATTCTGAACACGCCGTTCGTCCTGCCGCTCGACATGAAGAAACAACTCCGCAAGCTCGACGAATACGACCGCGAAGACGTTCGACTCGAGATCGAAGACCGGGTGCGCCAGCTGCTCGATGAAAAGGTTCGTCCGGTCGAATGCTTTGCGGTTGCGCGTTACGCGTTGGCCGCCCGGGCTGCTCGCGCGGGTAGCCTCGATGACGAATACACCCGCATTGCTATCGATCGACTGCAAGCCTACGGCGACGAGCGTATCGCCGAATGCATTGCCGAAGCCCAGGCTCGGGACGCCACTTTCCAGGGCTACACACCGGGCGAGTTCACCCGGTCGCCGCGCGGCAAGCCGATGGAGATTCGACCGGGAGTTGCACCCCCTGCTCTCACCAAGGAGGACCAGTGATGCGTCTGGTTGGTCCAGTTGGTCTAGTTGGCCTGGGGGGGGTCCCGACGATGGCGTTGGTAGCGGTCATATTAGCCGCACAGGGCTGCAAGGGGGGAGAAGCGTCCGTGCCGGACGGCGAGGTTACGGCTGGTGGCGAACTGCCTACGAAGGGCGGCGGGCAATCGTCGGGCATTGCGTCTGCTGACTCCACCGACCTCGGGGCTGCAAGCCCATGGGGCGCCACCCGCGCGGAGCAATGCCGTCGCCCCGCGCGCACTGCGATGTCGTCCAAAGCACAAAAGGCATTTGGCCGGGGTGTCAACGCGGTGCAGGCCAACGACCTGGCTGCGGCTCAAGAGTACTTCCAGGATGCCCTCAAGAAAGATGCTCGCGCGTATCCGGCGCTCTACAACCTAGGTGTGTTGGCCGATCGATCGGGCGACGAGCGCAAGGCCCTAGACTACTACCGAAAGTCATTGAGCGCGCTTCCGGACTACGAACCGGCCGCACGCGGGATCGTGACGATCGCAATCCGCCGGAAGGACGCTCGAGGCGCAATTGCAACGGTAGAGCCAATCGCGCGGGACCACCGAACCAACCTGGAAATGCAGGCGCTGTACGCAGAGGTATTGGTCGAGTCGCAGCGCTACGACGAGGCATGGATGGCCGCCAGGCGCGCTCTAAAATGTGACGAACGCTTCGTGCCCGCTCTGATCGCGCTGATCAAGGCAAGCCGTGCGCAGGGGCGTGACGAGCTTGCTGACTCGATCCTCGACCAAGCGATGACCATCGACGCAAACGTCGCTGAGCTCCACTTCCTCGTCGGCGAGAAGCTCAAAGACGAGCCGGGTAGGCTGCGAGATGCGCTCCAGGCCTATCAACGGGCGGTTCAGCTGCGCCCCGACTACGCCGAAGCACGCATGGCCCTGGGGATTCAGCTGCTGGCCAGTGGGAACTATGCAGATGCTCTGTCCCACTTCCTGGCTGCGGAAAAGCTCGTGCCGACCCTACCTGCGGTGTACCTCAACCTTGGAGACGCATATCGCGCGTCCGAGCGGTGGACTGACGCCCAGCGCGCCTACCGCCGTGCGCTCGAGCTCGAATCGAAGCTCCCGGAGGCGCATTTCGGCCTCGGACTGCTGTATCTGTCGGCGGGCGCGAGCTTCCCAGGGCTCGACGAGGTCAGCGCGCTCGAAAAATCGGTCGGCGAGTTCAAGACCTACCGAACCCAGATGGGCCCGCGCCTGCGCCGTGACGATCAGTCGGAGGAATACTTGCGCGATCTCGACCGTATGATCCAACGTGCAAAGCGCCGGATCGAGCGCGACAAGGAGCGCGCCGCACGAGAAGCCGATCGTGGCGCACGAGAGGAAGGGGGGGGAGAATGAAACGCTATGCATCCATGACTATGCTCGCCTTCCTGCTGGCCGCTGTTCTCGCGACGAGCGCCTTTGGCCAAGCCAAGAAGAAGCGACAGCCGCGAGTGATCCAGCTCGAAGAGATCGTCATCGAGGGGCGCGTCCAAAAACCGAACGCGTTTTACATCCTCAACCGCTCCAATTTGGGCTATGAGGTGCTCGAGCTCCGAACGAGCTTCCTTCGCGAAGTCGTCCGCAGCGTACAGAAGGAGCCCTTCTGATGGAAACGGGGACGCGGAGTAGGGCACGATGACTCAATCACAGAGTCCGAGGGCGGGTACTCGACCGGGCGCCATGACGATGGCAATGCAGGCCGTTCCGATGAAAAGGGGCGGCCCGAAGGTCCTTCGCATCGGGCTCTTCAAAGACAAGAAGATCGTCGAAGAGCGGATCGTTCGCCGCCGAGAGACGGTTTCAATCGGCACTGCGGCGAAGAACCATCTGATCATCAGGTCCGGCACGCTGCCGGCGAAGCTCGAGTCGCGCTTCGAGCTCTTTCAGTTGGTCGGCGACGACTACATCTTGAATTTCACCGGAACAATGAGCGGCAAGGTGGCACTGCCCGGCGGTGTCCAAAAGCTCGAACATCTTCGAGAAACGGGCGCCGCCCGAAACGCCGGAACGCACTACCAGATCAAGCTTGCGGACAGCTCGCGCGGCACGATCCGAATGAGGGAGTTCACGGTCTTTTTCGAGTTCGTTGCAGCTCCTCCAATCACGCCAAAGCCCCAGCTACCAGCAGCGGTTCAGCGAGGTTTCGTAAAGAACATCGACTGGACCTTCACCACGTGGGTGATCTTTTCGTACATGCTGTTCTTCGGATCGATCATCTACATGGAGAACTCGGACTGGGAGGTCGAGAGGGGCGTGCAAGAGGTGCCCGAGAGCCTCGCCCGACTGATTTTCGAAGCGCCCGTCGAAGCGCCGGAGGTTGAGGAAGAGCTAGGTGACGACGCAGACGACACCAAAAAAGAAGAAGCAAAGACCAAGCGACCCGACAAGAAACCCGACTCCGGACAAGCCAAAGAGGCCGCAGATAGCGCCGACGATCCAGTGATCAGCGCCGAGGCGCGCGCACGGATCGTACAACAAGCGGCGGCCCAAGCCGAAGCGATGTTGCTCGGCGCATTGGGTGGCGCCGGCGGGGCCTTCGGTGACGTGCTAGCCGGAGGCGCCGTGACCGGCAACGCTGCCGACGTGTTGGCGCAGGCCTCCGGTGTCGGCGTCGCTACCAAGAGCGAGACCGGAACGCTCCGCACGCGTACCGGAGGTGGCAGCGGACAAAGCGCAGGGCTCGGCTCACTCAAGGTTTCGAAAGGCGCTGGCAAGGCCGCCAAAGAAGGCGCTGAGGTCAAAGAGCGACAAGTTCGCGGGAACGTCGGGCTCCGCACCGGTGGCGACGTCGGCGGCAGCGGTGAGTTCGATGCAGGCCTGGTGCAGCGCCAGATCAAACAGCGCATCAAGTCGATCACGCGGTGCTACGAATCCGAGCTACGAAAGAATCCCGGCCTTGCGGGCAAGGTCACCGTGACCTTCACGATCCAAGAACGCGGCAACGTGACCGGCGCCAAGGCCACCGAGAATACGACGGGGAGCGCGGCTGTCGCGGATTGCGTGACCCGAACCATCAGCCGCTTCCGATTCAATCCCGGACCGGACGGAGGCAGTGTCACGTTCCGCTATCCTTTTGTTTTCCAGCCCCAGAACTAGTTTTTGGCGCTACGGTATATTTATGGCTTAACTGTATTGCACGTGTATTGACTTGAGTAGCACCCGGCGTATAATCGCCGCAAGTTGGGGAGATCGTTGATGTTTACACGGATGGGGGTCATATTTCAGTGCTGCCTCGGCCTGTTGCTGGCCGGGAGCGGACTTGGCTACGCCTTCGCGCAAGGCGGCGGCGCGACGTCGGTGGACGTCGTCCGAGTCGAGTCCGTCAATGCGGGAGCCCAGCCAGCGAGCCTGTCTCCGAAACAGCAGCGGCAGGCGGCAGATGCCGCGGTCGCCGAGGCTACCGCCACGTGTAGCGCACAGGCACAGGCCCTTGAGAGCGCGAAGAAAGAAAAGGACATCATCCGCGCTACCTGCTTGGACGACAAGCTCGCGCAGTGCGACGCAAACCTTCAGAACCTAAAGCGCCGCCAGGCCGCCTTGAACGACGCCATCCAAGCGAACGACGCTGGGAGTCGAAATCACGAGTTCACGGTCATCGGCGTGCTGTCCCAGAAATTCAAAATGCTGCAGCAAGCGGCCAATCAGTGCGTAGGGCAAGATCTCTTCGACACTGGAGACACGAAAGTGAGGCAAGAGGTCGATCTATTCGCACCCGACGAGGACCCGGCCGTCGTGGTGCCGGTTCCAGAGCCGCCCATCCCTTACATTCCCCCACCGGTGAGCGGTGTGAGCTAACTAGCGGAGCGTATTGCTATGCGCGGGGGGGGTACTAGTTCATGCGCCGCTGCCTGAGGTTAGAGCTCACTCTGGCTGCAGCCGTCCTGTTGCTTCCGAACCTAGTGGAAGCCCAAGCGTTTCTTGAGGACCGTGCCGCGCGCGAAGGCCCGGGGTTCAAGACTGGCCGCTTCGTTCTTCATCCGGGCGTTGCAGCGGAGGGCGGTTACGACTCGAACGTCTTCCTCGAAAGCTCGAACCCCGAAGACTCGTTCCTCCTTCGTCTGACGGGCTACCTGGATTTCGCAACGCTCAGCCCGCAGCGTCAGGCGGAGGGCGAGAGCAGCAAAGTCGAGCCGCAGAAGATCACGTTTCGAGGGGGGATCGGCGCAAGGTACTACCACTACTTCAGCGGGCGCGTTCAAGACAACGTGGGCGCCGACGTGCACGTGGACTTCGCCTACAACCCGTCGCGCGTGTTTTCCCTGCAGGTACGGGATACCTTCCGTCGAACCATCCGGCCGTTTTCGGATCCGAATACGCCCACGGGGGAGACGATTAGCTACGGACACAACATCAACAACGCGGCACTCGACCTGGTCGGGCGAAGCAAGAGCCAGGTGCTGGAAGGGCGTGTCGGGTACAAAAATACCATTGAGTTCTTCGACTCGCAGCTATACGAGTACGGCGACAACCTGACGCATCGAGTTCCGGCGCAGCTCGCTTGGCGCTTTTTCCCGAGCTCGGCGATCGTCTACGATTTCGAATTCGCCAACCAGCGGTTCCTCAACCCGGACTTGATCGCCACATCGGCGACCTTGCTTTCAAACAACAACCGCGTGCGAAATCAGGTCGGCTACAACGGCTCGATCACCAACACACTCTCGCTCACGGCCTTCATCGGCTACGCCGTAGGCTTCTACGAGCTGCTGCAAGATTTCGATGACGTAACAGCAAGGGTCGAAGCACGGTGGACCCCACGCCCCACGATCTCCCTCGAGGGGGGCTACAATCGTGATGTCCTTCCATCGTTCATCGGCAATTTCACCCTGATCAACCGCCTCTTTGTCAACGCGACGTTCATTGCCGCGGGGGCCTTGTCGATCGGGCTCAAGGCGTGGGTGTCGTTCGACAAGTCGGGACTGGCGCTCGCACCAGACGGCTCGTTCCTGGGAACCGAACCGGAGCGCGAGGATATCCGGACGCGGGTGGCGCTGTGGGGCGAATACCGTTTCAAGGCGTGGCTTTCGGTCTTCGCCGAGATCGGTTATTTGGCAGACTTTACCGACTTCCAGTATTTGGGCGCCACAGCGTTGCTGGATCCCTCGGGCAACTATCAGAAAGTCGAAGCATGGATCGGCATTCGCGTCTTCTACTAGAGCCAATCGTCATCTTTTTCATCTTGGGTGTCGTTGCCGCTGCATGCAGCAACCGCGGGGTTCAGGTGACCGAGGTGCCCCCGCCGGCAACGGATGACACGACGCTCGGGCCCGGGGATGTATTCTCGGTCCGCGTCTTCGGAGAAGCCGTGTTGTCGGGCGATCACCAGGTGGCCCCCGACGGCACCATCAACTTTCCGCTTCTCGGGGCAGTGGACGTCGGAGGTCTCGAGCCCACGGAGGTCGCGGACAAGCTCCAGAACCAGCTTCGCGAGAGGGATCTCCTTCGCAATCCGCATGTCTCCGTCTACGTTCAGGAGTACGTGTCCAAACGGATCAGCGTCGTCGGGGCCGTCGCAAACCCGGGCGCGTTTCCGCTCGAGCCGGGGATGACGGTCGTCCAAGCGATCAGTATGGCCGGAGGCTTTTCGTCGTTGGCCAACCGAGATGGCACCGTGGTAACGCGGCATATTGGCGACGAGACCATACGCTATCGCGTCCCAGTAGAACGCGTTACGCGTGGTCAGGCAAAAGACATCGAGGTAGCGGCCGGGGACATCATCTTCGTCCCCGAGCGACTGTTCTAGGCGATAGCGTTTGATCCCCGACGGCTCGCTCACCGAGACACAGGCTCCGGGGTTTGGAGGCTTTTATGAGATGCCCGCGCGAACCGTCGAGGTTCGGTGGGGTGGCACCGCCACCAACTGCACACGCACCTTTGGGTGGGCTGGATCAGCGCCGGATCAGATCCGAATGCCGGTTCGCGAAGGCTTCCAGACCGTAGCTGTGTTCCTCTGCCAGTAGCGACGAGCGACACCTTCAAAGGACGCTGGCGCTTTGCCGGATCGCATTCATACGTGGGCGTCAATCGTTATTGTCGCTAGTAGTCGCTGCCGTTGGTGGTGGCTCTAGAAACGATTCTTCGTACCGATTTCCCTTGACAGCTCTGGCGGGAGTTTCGATTTGATTCTCGCATCGCTCTTGGCGCGCCTGTTGATGGGGTGTGTTGCGACATAGGTGGTTCGCTACGAGTTTCTTTGATTCAAACCTTGGATCGCGCCCTTTCTTGGCCGCAAATCGGAACCTAGGGGCGCATCCGTGGCTTTAGAACCCCCATGTTAGCGTCAGCTCATGATCAAGACGGGCTCTCTTCGACACCTCGACACGCACCAACTCCTCCGAGACTTCGCAGGACTGGTCGACAAAGACCGACGCAGGAGCTGAGCTCTTGGTCATTTGGCCTCACTATAGGGCCATTTGGCCAAGAGGTCCAGCGTGCGGACGTCGCGCGGATCCACTATTTCGACGGCCAAACCCGGGAAATCAGGGGATTCGTGCTCTCACCGCACCCATTCTCAAGGTCCCTTCGCTGCACCAGCCGGCGCGGATGGTCTCCGCATCGCGGACACCAGTACCGCTCGCCGGGGCCTTCACCCTCGCAGATTTCGCTCGAGTTCACATGAACCCAGGCGGTCATCTCACACTCATCGCTCCCGCATTCGGGGCAGACCCAGTCAAACTCACGATTCTCTACGGACGCAAGCATCTCAGTACTCGCTCGCGTGCATGAGGGTCAGCACCCGCATGGTCTCGGAGGTGTCGGAAGGGTCTTCGGCTCCGCACCGCAGCGACCGATCGTAGTAGTCGATCTTCCAGAAGCACCGCTCACCCCCGAGCTCAATCGCACCAAAGTCACGTTCCCCGTAGGGGTCGTTGTCCTCCGTGAAGGTGTCAAACGCGGCCACTGCGCGGCGTAGCTCCGCAAGCTCAAGCTCGGGTAGGGCGGTGACCATCCGCGTCAGAAGGATTTTCGTCGATCCCGGCAGCCATCCTTTGCGGGCCTTGTCGTTCAGCAGGGCGATCTTGTCGTTGGGGCTCATCGGTTCCTCACTCTCTTTGTTCGGGTCCGTGGTGTGCAGGTCTCTCGCCCCGGCTTGGAGACCTGCGCATCAGGGACCGTTGGAGAGTTCCCGAGCTCGCAAACGAAAGACGGCAATCGCCGTGACAGCGTCGCTGGCACCGCAATTACGGAAGCGGAGCGCCCTCGATCGAGCGACGGACAGCCAGAGAGTGAGTTGCCCGAGTCCCGACCGAGGATCACTACGAGAAGCGGTTCGAGCCCATCACGATGTATGGAGGCCGGGCCGGGAGGTGAAGAACCACACCGCGAAAACACCGCGCCACGGTGCTCTTCATCCTTCTCCGAGAGTTGCCGTCGACACCAGTTCCGAGCTGACCGATCGCGCCTCATGGTGCGCTCGAACTTGACCCGCTTGTGCCCTTCGAGGTCCGCGAGTTTCGTCGACGGTCTCGACTCCCCTCTTGCTCTGAGCGAGTGTTCAGGCGGTGCTAGCTCTAGCGTCTTCCCCATTTGCGGGCGGCCTCTTAGGAAGGCTAAGTTGATGGTCGTTGGGGGGTTGTATGACGGATTGCCTCGTATGCGCTGGGCGTATTCTAACTGTGCTCGGAATCGCTACCTTCGCGTTCATGTCGTCCGGATGCGGCGGCGAGAACGCGGGCGAGCGCAGCGGGCTTCGCGTCGAAGGCACCGAGCCCGGAGACTGTGAAGACGATGCCGACAACGACGCGGACGGACTTTTCGACTGCGCCGATCCCGGCTGCGCAGGTTCGTCGGTCTGTAACGTCGGAGGTGACGCTGGTATGGGCGGGCACGGCGGTCCTGGAGGAAACGACGGAGCCGGTGGGAACGGCGGCAACCCAGACGGCGGAGGCGGCGCGGCCGGCACCGGGCTCGGAGGCACCGGCGGCACGCCCATGTGCGACCCCGTTGCACAAACTGGATGCGAAGACGGCCGCGTGTGCGAGGAAGTCGTAGCCGGCGAGCCGGCATGCTTCGCAGCCCTCGTTTTGCGCGGCAACGTATTCGATCAGTCCGGCGGCGGCGGAATCCAAGGTGCGACAGTCGTCGCACTAGATGCTGGCTGCGTACCCGCGAGCACGGTCGCGGTCACCGATGTAGGCGGAGACTACCAGATCCAGCTCATTCGCCGGCGGGATGCGGACGGCAATCCCGTCGGCGGCGACGTGACACTCCGTGCGGATGCTGCCGGCTTTCAGACTTTCCCGGCGGGCGTTCGGCAGCCGCTGCCAATCGATGTGTCGAGCCCTGTCGAGGGAGACGGTGTGCTGGTGGTGCAGACAGCCGCGACCGACATTAGCCTGATCGCGCTTCCATCGGGCGCGGGGACCAACCAGATCTTCGGCAGCGTCGAGGTGCCGAACGACAGCACTGGCGTGCTGGTCGTGGCAGAGACTTCGGGCCAGAGCGTGCAGGGTTTCACCGCCATCGCCGACCGTGATGGCGTCTACAGGATTTTCAATCTACCCGACGGCGATTTTTCGGTTCTCGGCTACGCCCAGGGCGCGAACTATGGCGTGCAAGCAGCATCGGTGAGCGGAGGGCAGGAAGCACGAGTCGACCTTGCGATCACGGGCGACGCACCAGGAACCGTGACGGGCAGCGTGCAGATCGTGAATCCGGGAGCAGGAGAGGGGACATCGTACATCTTGGTCGTCGAATCGACCTTCGATGAGACACTGGCCCGGGGCGAAACGCCGCCTGGACTCCGTGCGCCCGACGGATCGGAGCTCGTGGACAGCGGCAGCTGGATGATCGAAGGCGTGCCGGCAGGCAGCTACAAGGTGTTAGGGGCCTTCGAAAACGACCGCCTCGTGCGCGACCCGGACTTCGGGCAGGGCAACACCGAAATCGTTCGGGTTGACGTCACTGCTGGCCAGTCGGTCGAAGCGCCGAGCTTCAAGATCACCGGGTCGCTCGACGTTCTGTCACCGGGCGCCGAGGGCGCGGAAGAAGTCGATGGAACGCCGGTCTTCTCGTGGGTCGACGATAGCGGTGAGGACCGTTACCACATCCTGGTATTCGATACCTTTGGAGAGATGATCTGGAGCGATCCAAACATCCCTGGCTCGAGCGGCAGCGATCCCGAAGTGCCGTACGGAGGGCCGCCTCTGGAGTCCGGGATGTTCTACCAATTCCGGGTCACATCCTTTGACGCTAACGACCGCCCGCTCTTGCGCACGGAAGACCTCAAAGGCGTCTTCTTTCTTCCGTAAGCAAAGCGAGCAGGCGCTCGAAGTGCACTAACCGGGCGTGCCGAAAGAAACCGGCGGGCTGCAGTGGTGGTCCCAACTCCCGACTATTACCGGCATCGTCTCCAGCACGGACTCGGTCGTTCGATATGGTCTGACGACCTACACCTCGGACGACGGTGACGTAAATCCACCGTGTCCCAGATTACCGACCGAGATCGACTTCGCACTCAACAACGCGAGCAACATCGGCGACGACAGTGAGTATCCCTACAGCTACCCGAGTTTTAGCCCCTAAGTGCTTATAATCACAAATTTTTATTAATTTCGCAGAACGTGCATTATGTAAACTTTTTACGGGAGTGGTTCTAAATATGCGCAATCATTAGGGTTTACCGGATTCATCTGTCTGTTTTTCAGGCAATTCGACCCTCTTTGAAGGCCCCGTGGTGGCCGCCAGGATTCGCTCTTCAGAGGCGTGAGACGGTGGCTAGGCGGCGCGACCGAGCGCTTGCTCCCGCGTGAGGACATGGACGGGTTTTCGTAGAGGCCGAAGCACGCGCTTCATCGCGGCATCCCACCGGTCGCTCAGTTGCAACGCGCGGAGCTGAAGGACTTCGTTCCCAGTCGTGGGCTTCCAGCTCGAGCCTGACCGTTTCATCCGTTGCCCGACCAAGCTCTTGCACGTCGCTTCGACGGCGCCGCTTCCAATCGGCTTCATGCCTTGTGTCGCGTCACGCCGCATCGAAGCCCTTCCACCTGGCGACGAGCCGGAAATGACCTGCCCTCGGAGTTTTCGCTTGATCTTCTCTGCTTGCGCCTTGAGTATCCGTACTCCGCGCATCGTAGGGATGCTACGACTACAGTTGGGAGGTCCATCATGAACCGCTTCCTCGTTCTGTCGACAGGTCTGGCTTTCGCGCTGATCGCACTTCCGGGTTCCGCCACGGCTCAGAGCTGCGTGGCGCCGCCGGGCGGCCTCGTGGGCTGGTGGCCGGGCGATCAAGGTGTCAACGACTTCGACGACATCCAGAGCGACAACGACGGCACTCCCAGTGCCGGCGTAGCGTTCACGACCGGACCCGACAACAAGGTCGACACGGCCTTCTCCTTCCCGGCGACCGCGGCAGGCGAGGAGATCCGGGTGAACAGCTCCGCGGCGAACTTCGGCGTCCTGGAGCCCCCGTTGGCCGTCTCGGTCGACGCATGGGTGAAGCTGGCCGCGGTTCCGCAGGTAGGATACGTCGTCGCCAAGGGCGCCAAGGACAGCTGCGCGAAGCCCTCCTACGGCATCCGCTTCGTCAAGGGCAGCGGGAAGAAACAGGAGGTCGAGTTCGTCGTGACGACGACGAAGGGGGTCGGGAGCACCAGCACGGCCAAGGCGGAGTACCAGAAGGACCTGTGCGGCAACGCCAAGCCGGAGAACTGCCCGACGCTCTTCGACTGGCACCACGTCGCCGGGACGTTCGGCGCCAACCCGGCTGCCCCGGACATGTTCCTCACCCAGATCTACGTGGACGGTGTGCTGAGGGGTACCCGGGAAGAGCCCAGCTCCGGCATGCAGATCCTCTACGGGAGCGTCGACCCCGACATCAAGACCGACGATCTCACGATCGGCAATTTCCCCAACCGCCCCAGCAAGGGCTCGTGCAGGGGCGATGGAATTCCCTTCATCGGCGACGTCGACGAGGTCGAGATCTTCGAGCGCGCGCTCTTGCAGCCGGAGATCCAGTCGATCGTCGGCGCCGGCAGCGCCGGCAAGTGCAAGGGGATCGACACGACGATTCAGTTGACGGGCACCACCACGTGCACGAGTGACATCTCGAGCACGATGTTCACCACGGAGCCCGCTGGCCCGATCACGATCGTGGGAACGATCGGCAACGATGACATGTTCAGCGGCGAGGTCGTCGGCGGTGCGGTCACGTCTCCCGACCTCGCCCCGGGCTTCTTCGCCGCGGTGGGCGGGCCGTTCGAGGTGGGCGTGAGCTTCGACGAGACGTGTATAGGAACGGGGGGACCGACCTGCGAGGTCTTCATCGATCTCAGCGGCTGCGACTTGTCGACCTGCCGCATCGACTTCCTGGGGCTCCCCGTGGAGAGCGGCGTGAGCTTCTCGCTCTTCGTCGATGACGGGACAGTCGAGCTGCCGGCCGAGGTGCAGCTCGTGAACGGCGTGCCCACGCTGCTCACGTTCGAGTTCACGTCCGACGACGTCCCGCTGAAGGCCGTCCTAGACGGGGAGTCGTTCACGTGCACGTCCGACGGAAGCGGCAGCGCCTGCCTCGGCGATGCCGATTGCACCTCCGCCGACATCTCGTTCGACGGCGTGCTCAGCTGCGAGATCACCGACTCGATGAATTGCGTCCAGCCCGGTTCCAACCCTGAAGTAGAGATGACCGCCATCCGCGACATCGATGGCCTGGGCTTCTCGGGAACCTTCGTGGCAACCGGAGTGGGCGCCGTCTACCTCGCCGAGCCGGTCGTCACGGCGCCGTTCGAGAAGGTGATGGTCCTCGTCGAGACCAGCGATGGGACGGTGGATTCGAAGGAGCTGAACGACAACCTGGGCGGGAGCCTGAGCGCGGACATCGGGTTCAGCAACTGTACGCCCGATCCCAGCATGGGGGGGGTCTCCAGCTGTGACCTGAGCGCCACCGCCCTGAGCTGTGAGGTGACCGGGCTCCTCGAGGACTTCGAGTCCTTTGGGACGCTGAAGCTGATGTGCAATGGCAGCGGCAGCGTGACCGGGACGGCGAAGGTCGACTTCGGGACCAGCCCTCCGGCTGTCGTCAGCGTCGGGGAGCTTCAGGTGACCGGCCTGGGGTTCGACTTGAGCTTCGAGAGCTCGCAGTGCGCGGGTGTGTGCACGAGTGACGCCACGGGAGACGTCTGCCTGGTCGGGAAGGAGATCTGCTTCGACGTGGCCGTCGAGATCGACGGGACCACCGAGTCGTTCACTTGCGACCTGGGCCAGGGCCCGGTCGACCTGACGGCGACCGTGTGGGCGAGCGGCGAGGCGATCAACAAGGCCCGACTGATCCCGGAGGGCGGCGTGCCGGAGGGATTCGTCGCCGACTTCGACCTCGAGTTCACGGGCACGGCCGGCAAGATCGATCTCGACGACGGCACGGCCGTGACGACCCTGTTCATCGACACCAATGCGAGTGTCATCGCGGGGAGCTGGTCGGTGCCGAAGGTGGCCGTCTGCATCAGCAACCAGTGTGTCGAGGGAGGGGCCCCCACCGGGGATTCGTGCACGTCCGATGCCGATTGCCAGCCCACAGCCTGCACGGTCGACCTCGAGGAGGTTCTGATCGTGGCGAGCGACACGGGGCTGGGAGCGACGATCGACGACAGCCAGCCGCCCCCGGCCGACGTGCCCTCGTGCGAGGTCGCGATCAGCGGGGACTTCCTCGGAGGCACGTTCTCGGGGTCGACCGCCGAGCTGGAGTTCCAGGTCGAGAACCTGGATCTGACCGTGGAGGCAAACGGGCAGGCCGTCTGTACCACTCCGGTCGACGCCCTGCTGACGAGTCGACTCACGCGGGGCGGGCTGGACAAGGTGCTGATCGACGGGCCGGTGGCGATTGGATCGGGTTGCCCGACCGAGCCGCTGGTCTTCACGTTCGCGATCAAGTACAACGGTCCGGCGGCGACGATCACGGACATCATCCCGGCGGAGTGGGAGGCCTGCGCCGGGCTCACCGACGCCGAATGCGCGGACGTGGTGTGCGACGACACCCCGCCCCTCGCCGTGGACTGCGCCGGGCTCGCGATGAGTCTTGGGTGCGAGCCCAGCGAGGGTGATCTCACCCTCGAGATCGGGAATCCGGGTAGCAGCGCGACCAACATCACCTGGGAGATTCCCGGGGGAAGCGGCGGTGCAACGCTCACATGCACCATCGCGTCGCGGGCGAAGCCGCAGAACCAGAACTGCGAGTACAACCCGAGCTCGTGTGGAACACCCAACGACCCGAAGGAGTTCTTCATCAACAAGGGCGCGCAGGTCGCGTTCAGCAACGGTGCCCCCGCGCCGAAGCCGGGCGAGCCCGCCGTCGACCTGCAGACGGATCCGATCGTGCTCACGTGTCCGGCCCCGGCGCCGTAGTCAAGCGCCAGACAAACGGAAGGCTCAGAACCCACTGTCGAATGAGCGGCTCGGTGCCTACCTTCCCAGGGTTCGATTCGGGGCAAGAATGGCGGCAGCTAGGGCGATCAGGCAAGAACAACGAGGAACAGAAGGGGACCAGGCAGATCCACTCCCCGTCGGGCACCCGCTCCAGCATGAGAGTCAGATGGGGGTGGACAAAGGGTGCGATGTTGAATCTCGTCCCCAGGGGACCAGATTGCTGCGAGCTAATCCTGAAAAAGGCGAACGTAGAGCGGTGGCACGAGCGCGCGGCCGCCGCTGCGTGAATGGAGTCGCGGGTCTACCTAGAACTGGCCGCACGGCCTCATCGACTTTGATACCGCCTCGTCAGGTTGAATGGCGCGTGACTTGATGCGCGTCCAACGAAGAAGGCCCCGTCGAAACGGGGCCTCGTTCGTCAAATGGAGCGGGAAATGAGATTCGAACTCACGACTTCAACCTTGGCAATATTCTCCTAGCCCAGAACACCATTCGGGAAATCCAGCAACATCAACCACATAGTGTCCCGTGGCGTTGCATGCCGTCCCGTGGTGTCCCCCGCACAGTGGAAGGTTGAGTGGACTGCGAACCTGAGCAGGGGTGCCCTCGTCTTCTTTGACGGGACTTCCCAATCTCCCGACGATTGCACTGTGTCTGGCCCGAAGAACACAGGTTGGATCTGTTCCTTGTTGTCCGAGCCCACTCGCTCAGAGCAAGACGAGACGTCTTCCATGACCTTGAGCCCGATCGCCGAGCCGATCATCTCAGGGTGCGGCAGCTTCGTGGTCTTGACGTCGATCAGCCAGACGGCCTGGCGCCCCTCATCGGTGAGCAAGCCGAAGTGCGGCGCTTTGCCGAGAATGTTGCAGAGCATATCGATGCCCATCGAGTTTCGGTTGGTGCGAGCACCAAGGACCGAGTTCACATAGTTGATCGCCGAGGACTCCGACCATGCGAGACAGTCGCCACGGCTCGGCGTGTTGCCCATCTCGGGCAGGTAGCAGGCGCAGCTCCAGTCCTTCTTGCTTCGCATGCCGAGCTTCATGTTGAGATCTTCCAGCTCGTCCATGCGGTTGTAGATCTTGTCGACCGCGGCCTGCTCTTCCTTGGTCACCGGAAGGTGCACCGGGTCCATGGGCTTCGGGTCCGCGGTGAATGGCGCGTAAGTCTTCAGCCCGGCATCGGCGAGTTGCTTGTAGATCTTCAGCAGAGGCTCGACACCATTGCTCCCCCAGCTCACCGCATGGTGCGGGGCGCCTCCGAGGTCGACGAGCTTGTCCGCGCCGAAGAGCTCGCCGTAGGACACCACCGTCTTCATGGCTTTCTGAAGGACGTCGCCCTTCTTGCCGTCGCAAATCTCCTGCTCCGCCGCTGTGAGCTCGATCTTCGGGTGATCGTGGGAGGCCTTCACGCCGCTCCGCGAATGACCGGTGTGAGTCGTGGGCGTGAAGTTCGGGTCGGTCCCGATCTGTCCGTTTAGTTGGTGAGTGGCCATGCCAGTGGTCCTCCTTCTTGGACTCAGAGGCGCAATCATAGGACGGGCCGCCGAATTTGAAAGGGCCGTTTCACGCCAACTCTCCGGCCTGGCCAATCGGCGCCACGACCCCTAAAGTCGGCCTTCCAGGGAGCAAAAGCGTTGGTCTTAGAGAAGGCCCAAAAGGAGTCAGCCATGATCACGCATCAGCCCGTCAACGACCACGACGACCTGCGCAATGTTGCCGACAACATTCTGCGAGAGGTTGGCCTGAGCATCGGAGACAGCGGCGGAAAGGTGACGTTTGCCGGCGCGGAACCCGTTCGCAAGACGACCATGAAGGCAGGCGCCGCGCCCGCCATCATTTTGGCCGCCAACGCGGTCGCTGAAGCGGCGATTTGGAACGAGCGAACCGGCGAGGGGCAGGACATCCACATCGACCTCCGAAAGGCTTGGATCGAACAGAGCCCCTGGCAGCTCGATGCCGCCCCGTACACGATCATCAACGGCGCCTCCAAGATGTTTAACTTCGGCGTGTACGTCGTCTTGAACCCGCAGTGTCCGACCCGCGACGGGCGTTTCATGATCATGTGCCCGCTGTACCCGTCGCAGGAAAGAAAGATCCTCAGGCTGTTGAACTGCGGGCCCGATGAGTCGCAGCTCCGCGCGGCGATCATCAAGCGTGACGCGTTGGAAATGGAGGCGGCCGCAGAGGCGCTGCAGGTGCCGTTCCAGATGATCCGCACTCGGGAGGAGTGGGAGGCCACGGAGCAGGGGCAGATCAACGCCCAGACCCCGTTGATCTCGATCGAGAAGATCGGAGAAAGCGACCCGATTCCACTGCCGCAAGGAGAGCGACCGCTCTCGGGTCTTCGTGTGCTGTCGATGGTGCACGCCGTCGCGGGCCCCTGCTGTCCGAGGACGCTGGCAGGCCAGGGGGCAGACTGCCTGAACATCAACATGCCCGATTGGATCGAGTACGGGAACTTCTTCTACCAGGCGGACGTTGGGCTCCGGCAGGCTTATCTCGACGCGCGCAAGGCCGAGAACCGCAAGCAAGTATACGCCCTCATCAAGGACGCCGATGTCTTCGTCGACAACCTTCGCCCTGGGGTCGCGGATACTGAAGGGTACTCCGCGCAGGCTCTTGCGGAGCGAAGGCCAGGCATCATCGCCGTCAGCGTCAAGCTGAACGCGCACAGGGGACCCTGGTCGCATTGGCCTGGGTTCGACATCAACGCGCACGGGATCACGGGCCTCGCCACCGCCGAAGGGACTCCCGATCAACCACTGCCTCCGCAGCAGGTACAAGTGATCTGCGACATCATGACGGGCTATCTCGGGGCGATCGGAGTCAAGGCCGCACTGTTGCGCCGCGCCAAAGAAGGCGGCAGCTATCGCGTCGACGTCTCCCTAGCCCAGTGCTGCAGCTTCATCATGAGCCTTGGCCTGAACGACAAAGAGACGATCGAAAACCTGGAAAGCCTCGGCGAGGAACACCAGATCATGAAGCCCAACCTCATCACCGGCATGACCGCGTACGGAGAGTTCACGAAGCCCGGGTCACAGGTCGAGGGAATGAAGACCCCGCAATACTGGGAGGACCCACTGCTCCACGTGCCTGGCTCGTCCAAGTTGGAGTGGCTGCCGCGGTAATCGACTTGTTGCAACCGGGCAGCGACTGCGACGGGGCCGGCGGTACCGGAGGAAGCGGTGGCGCAGCCGGAACCGGTGGCGGTGGAGGCTTCCCGCTTCCGGGGGTGGTGTGCGCGCTTTGCGTCAACGAGCTGAACGAGCCGGAATGCGAGGCCAGGTGGAACGAGTGCGTCGCCAACCCGCCGTCCGGGAACGCACTCGAGAAGTGCGTTGCATTCGCACTCGCTGCGTGCATCGAGATAGAGCCATTCTAGGTGCACGCGACCCGTTCGGTGAAGCCGCGGAGCGCGCCTCTTGAGACGTCTCTTCAGCCGTGCATCCTGAAGCAGCTCGGATGCTGCGACGCTCTTTCGGTCCGCGTGAGGAACGATCATCGAGAGCGCCGCGGCTGATAGGGCACTCTCTGCGTCAGGGGTTTGGCTCGTGTGTCAATTGGTCAGTGAATGTTGATACAAACTCAGGCCGAGTGGGCGAGTCGACCGCTGTTGACGCAACCTGGACCAACTTCGGTGGCCGTACCTGCGACATGGAAAGACGACTCTACTGTTTTTCCGGCCCGGAGCTCTAGTCGAGCTCGACTCAGCGCTAGCGCGCAGCAGCGAAAGCTAGAACACCGCGCCGTCGATTCGGCGGAGTCGCATTGATCACGATCACGACCTCCGAGGCTCCGTCAGAGCGCGGAACACCGCGAACATCCTTCGCCACGCGAAGCACAAGAGCATGCGTGAGATTGAACAGCTGATTGTCGAGATCTCGCCGAAGCCCGATGTGCCTGCTTTCATTCGCGCCCTGCCGATCAGGCAAGCGCAGTTTCCTCGTGAGACGTCACTAGAGGGCGGTTCGGGCGAGCCCGCGGAAGAAAGTACTCTTTCGGTCGAAACGCCGCATGGGAGCGTTTCGCCCCCAAGAGCCAGCATCCTGGCCGCAGGCTCCCCGAAGTCAAAGTCTCGGGCCATCCCGCTTTCTCCCCGGCGTTACAAGCTTCAAGTCACCATTGGGCAAGAAACTCGAGACAAGCTTAGTGAGCTCCAGGCCCTGCTCAGTCACCAGATCCCGGACGGTGATCCGGCCAAGATCCTCGAGCGGGCATTGGATGCGCTGTTGACTGAAACGAGAAAGAAGAAAGCTGCGCTGACCGAAAGACCGCGAGTGGGTCGGAAGACGGGAGGCACCAAGACGCACGCGATTCCTGCTCGAACTCGCCGGGAGGTGTTCGAGCGGGATGAGGGGGGTTGTGCCTTCGTTGACACCGAAGATCGACGTTGCTCTTCCACCTGGCAAGTCGAGTTTCATCACCGAGCTCCTTATGCAAGGGGCGGGACGCACGAGATCGATAACATCGAGCTTCGCTGCAGGGCCCACAATCAATACGAGGCCGACCTGGAGTACGGGGCGCGGTTCATGACAACGCGACGACACTCCGCGTCCGACCATGCACGGAGCCCCTGACGCGTATTGATCGTAGGGACCGCAAGACGACTCCATCGATCGGTTCGCTCTAAACTGGACATTGCCCGACTGCGAGATGCCTGCGAACATGCAATGACCGACATGGGCACATAACGTACTCGCATACTTAGCAACAAGAATTGACCGGAGGGCGAGACATGACCAAGAGAGCAACATTCAAAGCTATGACGGCAAGCACCCAGGATGACTGGAGCCTGATCGTTGGGGAACAACTCACGTTTATCAAGGATTTGCCGGACCGAATCATTCAGCACATGACGTTGCTGAACGCTGACTTCGGCGGCTTTCCGGTGGATCGATTGCAGCATTGCCTGCAAACCGCCGAGCTCGCGGCCGAGGATGGACGCGACGATGAATATGTGGTCTGTGCGTTGCTGCATGACATCGGCGACACGCTAGGCAGTCTCAACCATGCCGATGTTGGTGCCACAATTCTCGAGCCGTTCATCTCGGAAGCCAATCACTGGATGATAAAGCACCACGCGATCTTTCAAGGCTATAATTTCTTCCACTATCTCGGAATGGATCGCAACATGCGCGACAAGTTTCGCGACTCGCCTCATTACGAACAAACTGAGGAATTCGTCGCCAAGTACGACAATCCGGCCTTTGACGATGACAAACCCCGATTGACACTCACGACGTTTGAGTCCCTGATAGGAAGCGTTTTCTCGGCGCCAAAACAGGGGCTTTATCAGAGTTTGACGGAATAGCGCGACGACGATCGCACCGCTTCAGAGGCTCCAGTACTTGAGGTCGCTTCTGAGCCCGTTGGGGTCCACCAAGGACTTCACATCGACGAATACGCCGCCGTTCCGCACGCAGTCGACGATGTGATCGAGCTGATCGAGGTATTGGGCGTGGGGCACCGCCAACACGACCCCATCGAGGTCGGTCAGCGCGTCCCAGGGGCGGAGCTCGATCCCATATGCGCGGCTGGCTTCTTCACCCGACGCCAAGGGATCATGCACGAGGGGCTCGATGCCGTAGTCCCGAAGCTCGTCGATGATGTCCGGAACCCGGCTATTGCGAAGGTCGGGGACGTTTTCTTTGAAGGTCAGCCCGAGGACTCCGATCCGGCAATCCTTGATCGCATGGCCGTGCTGTCGCAGCAGCTTCACGACTCGTTTGGCCACGTAGCGACCCATGTCGTCGTTGATCCGGCGGCCCGCGAGGATCACTTCGGGATGGTAGCCTGCTGCCTCGGCCTTCGACGTTAGATAGTATGGGTCGACCCCGATGCAGTGCCCTCCAACCAATCCCGGAGAGAACCGCAAGAAGTTCCACTTCGTGGAAGCCGCGTCGAGTACATCCTGAGTACGAATGCCGAGCCTATCGAAGATCAACGCGAGCTCGTTCATGAGAGCAATGTTGAGGTCTCGCTGTGTGTTCTCGATCACCTTGGCGGCCTCTGCAACCTTGATCGACGGAGCTCGGTGAACGCCCGCATCGACGACCTGTTCGTAGGCGCGGGCGACTCGTTCGAGGGTCTCCTCATCTTCGCCAGAGACCACCTTGATGATCTTCTCGAACGTGTGTTCCTTGTCGCCGGGGTTGATTCGCTCTGGCGAGTATCCGAGCTTGAAGTCTGTGGACTGTGTTAGTCCCGAAGCTTCGGCCAAGACGGGTCCGCATCGCTCTTCGGTCACCCCCGGGTAAACGGTCGACTCGTAAACGACGACGTCGCCCGGTGCGAGAGCACTGCCCACGATCTTCGTCGCCGAGATGAGCGGATCGAGGTTTGGACGGCGGTCATCGTCGATGGGCGTAGGGACCGCAACGATGAAAAAGGTGCAGCCCCTGAGATCGCTGGGGTTGCTCGTCACCTCGAGCGTGGTCACCTCGAGCTCCGATTCGCTCACTTCCCTCGTCTGATCCTCGTTGGCACGCAACGCGTCGACGCGAGCGGTCGACACGTCGAAACCCACTGTGTTCTCGAATTTTCGGGCGAAGGCCAACGCAACCGGAAGCCCCACGTATCCGAGACCTATCACTGCGACTCGCTCACTCATGCGGACTCCGATTCGAGACGAAACCACTCGGTCGTCGCCTCCAAACCTCTGGCCAACGGGGTTGGTTTTCCGAGGATCGACACCATGATTGCGGGGTCGAGCACGGACCGCTGGAGATCGCCGGCTCGATGCTCGCCGTCGTTGATGATCGCGGGCTCGTCGACCAGGCTGGCGAGCTTCTCGGCGAGGGTTCGTGTCGACGTCCCGATCCCCGTCGCGATGTTGATCGTGCGCAGGTCGAGTGCCCCTTCGAAAGCCGCCAGATTCGCTCGAACTACATCCCGCACGAAAACGTAGTCACGGACACAACCTTCGTCACCAAAGTGTGATCGAGCGTTGACCTGGATCGGCTCGCGTCGGAGGAGTCTCCGGAGAAAGATGGCAACGACGCCGGCTTCGCCGTGGGGATCCTGTCGTGGGCCGTACACATTGGCGTACCGCAGGATCGTATACTTCAGGCCCGAGTCTTCCCCGAAGGCCCGAAGATAGAGCTCGAAGCTCGCCTTGCTGCATGCATAGGGGCTCAATGGCCGCGCTGGGCATTCTTCGCCCGCAGTGACTCCATCCGCGACCTCTCCATAGAGCGCGCCCCCAGTGCTGGCGAAGATCAGGCGGCTTCCGGTCTCGCGGGCAACCTCCGCAACAGTGAGCGAACCGAGCACGTTCACTTCCGCATCGTATCCCGGCTCTCGGACGCTGACAGAGACGCTGGCCTGCGCGGCTTGGTGACTGATAGCGTCCGGTCGAAAGCGGAGTGCCAGCTCGCGAAACGGATCTCGCTGCCGAATATCGACCGGATGAAAATCCGCCCCCGGCGGGAGGTTTTCCACGCGACCGGTGCTTAGATCGTCCACGACGAGAACGTCGTGTCCGGTCTCGAGCGCCGCTTCGGCTACGTGGCTCCCGATGAAGCCCGCGCCACCCGTCACGAGAATCTTCATAGCGTCCCCAGCGGCTTCGATTCCCCGAACGGATGCTTGCCCGTGGAGGCGGCAGGCGGCTCACTCTCGGCGTCGTTCTCTCTCAGCTCGGGGACGAGCCCTTCCAAGGCGCTGCGGAGTGATGCGGGGTCGGAATCGCAAAGGCGGTCCACCTGGTCAAGCCCTGCGCGAAGGTCCTCGAGCCCCGGGGAGTCGTAGGTCCCGACGAAGATCTTCGGATGTGCCGTCCGCTGGATCCCCTCGCTCGCGGTCGAAAGCTCCTCGAAGAGCTTCTCTCCGGGCCGAATGCCACTGAAGCGCACCTCGATGTCCCTGTCGGGCTCGAGGCCGCTCAATCGGATCAGGTCATGCGCAAGGTCCACGATGCGCACCGGCTGGCCCATGTCGAGAATGAAGATCTCTCCGCCTTCGCTCAAGGCGGCCGCCTGTGTCACTAGCTGAACCGCTTCCGGGATCGTCATGAAGTATCGGGTCATGTCGGGGTGGGTCACCGTGATCGGTCCGCCATCTCGAATCTGTTTCCGGAAGATGGGAATCACGCTTCCCGCAGAGCCTAGGACGTTGCCAAATCGCACCGTCGCGAAATGGGTTGCGCTCTTGCTCGAAAGCGCCTGGATATAGAGCTCGGCCGCGCGCTTGGTCGCGCCCATGATCGACGTCGGGTTCACCGCCTTGTCGGTAGAGATCATCACGAATTTTTCGACGGCCAGATCGTCTGCCAGGTCTGCGACGATCCGGGTGCCGAGCATGTTGTTCTTCACGGCTTCGGCTGGGTTCCACTCCATCATGGGAACGTGCTTGTGCGCGGCGGCGTGGAAGACGATCAAAGGCCGGTGGTCGCGAAAGACCTGCGTGATTCGCGGGCGGTCGGTGATATCCGCAATCGCGGGCGTGAGCTCGAGGTCCGGGAACCGCACGCGCAGCTCAGAGTGAACCTCAAAGAGATTGTTCTCGCATCGCTCGACCAGAATTAGGTGCGACGGCCGATAGGCAGCCACTTGGCGGCACAACTCGGAACCGATGCTGCCCCCGGCGCCGGTTACCATCACGGGTTGCGACCGGATGACATCGGCAACCGATTCGGTGTCGAGTCGCACCTGCTCGCGTCGAAGCAAGTCCTCGATCGCCACGTCCCGGATTCGCGACAGGTTCACCGGCCCGCCCACGATCTGATACGTGCCGGGCACGATTTTCACCGCGAGACCCGCTTCCTTGCACTTTTCGGTGATGCTCCGAATGGCAGTACCCGGCGCGTTGGAGATTGTGATGAGGGCTTGTTTCACTTCGTGTTGTCGCGACAGACGGTCGAGGTCATCGGTCTTGCCCATCACCTTGATCCCGTGAATCACCGCTCCTCGCTTCACCGGATCGTCGTCGACGAAACCGACGGGCTCGATGCCCAAATCCGGGCGCCTCGCGATTTCCTGGGCGACCAACACGCCCCCCTGGCCGGCGCCCACCAATAGCGTTGGCACGCGAGCCTCGTGACCTTGCGGATGCTGCTGCGACGCAATCCGCTCACCGAGCATTCGGCGTAGGGCCCGCACACCCGTGAGACCGATGAAAGTGAGCACGAAGTCTCCCAGCAACACCCCAAGCGGCACGATGCCATATCGCGCCAGAGGGAAATCCGCGGCAAGGCGGGGACTCAACAGGCGCAGCAGCACGAGGAGTGCGGTAGCCGAAGCGATCGCCAAAAAGATGCGTACCGTGTCCCGAAGGCTGATGTACCGCCAAGAGAAGCGTGTAATGCCGAACGCGGAAAGAAAGACATACTGCAACAACACCACGTACGGCATCACGATCAGGAGGGGGCGCAGCGTCGCCCACGGCACATTCCAATCAAACCGCACCATCGTCGCCAAGAAGAAGGCGAACATCAGAACGCCGATGTCGATCACAAACTGAGACGTGCGCCAAAAGAACCGACTCATATGGTTCCCGCCTCTAACACCGCGTTCCGGTACCAGTGAAAGAACCTTTGCACTCCGTCTGCGACCCCGATTTTCGGGTCGTACCCGAGTAGTTTCCTGGCCTTGGTGATGTCGGCGTATGTGTATTCGATATCGGCCGGTGGCATTGGCTTGTCGATCAAGTTAGCCGATCGGCCAGCCTGCTCTTCGATCAACTGAACGAAGTCGGCGAGCAACGTGGGCTCACCTCGACCCAGGTTGATGATCTCGTACCCAAGCGGACGGTCCGCCGCCGCCACGATACCCTGGACGATGTCATCCACGTAGGTCCAATCCCGATGCATCTGTCCGCCGTTGTATAGAGGGACCTCGGTCTGATGAAAAATGTTGTCGAGGACCTTATAGGCCATCATGTCCGGGCGACCACGGGGGCCATATACGGTAAAGAAACGAAGTGCCGTGAAGTCCTGTCCGAACAGATGAAAGTACGAGTGGCCGACGAGCTCTGCTGCCCGCTTGCTAGCAGGATAGGCCGCAAGCGGCCGATCGGCAGGGTCCGTCTCGATGAAAGGGATCACTTCGGTCGGCCCATAAGCCGAGGACGTCGAGGCGAACACGAATCGGGGCTTTCCGTGGCGCTGCCCAGCCTGCAGGAGGTTCAGGGTTCCCCCGAGATTTACATCCAAATAGAGCTTCGGATCCTCGATGGACGCACGTACCCCCGCCATCGCGGCAAGGTGGATGATCACATCGAAGCGATGCTTGGCATAAAGGGCATCGATCCCGTCTTCATCTCGGATATCGATCCGGTGGAAGACCAATTTCTCCGGATCCGGCGCGCCAGCTCGAACCTCTTGTAAGTTCGCACGCTTGCGCGCGGGGTCGTAGTAGTCGTTGAGGTTGTCGACTCCAACCACCACGTCGCCGCGGTTCAGAAGGGCCGAAGCCGTATTGCTTCCAATGAACCCAGCAGCCCCGGTCAACAGGATGGTCTTCATTTCCCCACTCATGCAGATCTAGTACGGGACTCTACTGTCTCACAATGCTTGGTGCGAATCTCAGCGGAGTTTAGGATGCCGTGGTGCAGGCCATGCTTCTAGCAGCTGGGCTCGGGACGCGCCTCAAGCCGTTGACCGACCTCCGTCCGAAACCGGTGGTTCCGGTGGCCAATCGTCCACTTGGGGCGTTTGCCATGGACCACCTCGCTCGGGTAGGCGTGCAGTCGATCGTGGCCAATACCCACCCTCAACCTGAGCTCGTCGAGGGCATTCTGCGTACCCACTGCCCCGATGGCGTAGACCTGGCGTTTTCCAGGGAGACGACGCTTCTCGGGACGGGAGGAGGGCTTCGAAAAGCCCGCGCCTGCTTTGAGGACCGGACGGCACCCGTGATCGTCATGAACGGGGACACGCTCTTCGCTCCGGATCTCTCCGAGGCCTACCGACAGCATCTCGCGCTGGGAGCTGTTGCAACGATGATACTCCGTCGCACCCCAGACCCCGCACGCTTTGGGGCGATCGGAATCGACAGCGAGGGCTGGGTGAGAACCCTCCTTGGGTCCCCGAGCGGTTCGGACGTGACCGAGGAGCTGATGTTCACGGGGGTTTACATTCTGGCGCCAGAGGCATTCGAGGACATGCCAGAGTCTGGGTGCGTCATTCGGTCCGCCTACCGGCGTTGGGTAGACGCTGGGGCGCCCGTTCTGGGCATCGTCGATGAGTCCCCATGGGCGGATCTCGGAACCGTGTCGGACTATCACCGAGTGAATCTAGAGTTAGCTTCAGGTTTTCGTCGATGGCCAGGGATTGAGCCAGTCGAGGGGAGCTTGCTGACGACGCATCGAGTGTCTCCGGCTTCCCGCTCCGCGATTCGAAACTCCGTCGTGGGACGGAATGTCGAAATCGTGGAGGGAGCTTCGATCGACGCATGTGTCGTATGGTCCGGCTCGGTCATCACGCGTTCGGCCAGCCGGGCGGTGATCACGCCAGAGCACCGAATCGAGCTCAGCTGAGCCCCATCACCTTGGCGAGCACGACGGTAATATTGTCCGGCCCACCATTGCTGTTTGCTTCTTCGACCAGCCGGTTCGCGGCCGTTTGCAGGTCTGGCTGCGACTGCACGATACGATGAATCGCTTCGTCGGTGACCGGGCCACACAAACCGTCGCTGCAGAGGACATAGATGTCGCCTATTTCGGGGCGGTCGAGAACGGTGTCGACCTTGACCGTGGACTTCATCCCCAGTGCCCGAACGATCACGTTCTTGAGCGGGAAGTTCTCGATCTCTTCCACGGAAAGTCGCTTCATCTTGATGTAATCGTTGAGCAGCGAGTGGTCGCTGGTCAGCTGCTCCATCTTTCCTTCGCGGATGCGATAGACGCGGCTGTCACCCACGTGCGCGATGAGCACGCCGTCCTCGACGACGAGAATGCCGACGACAGTGGTCCCCATACTGTGCATCTGGGGATCTTTCTGGGCCGATTCGTAGATGCGAAGATTCGCGAGCTTGATGCCCGTGATCAATCGGTTCTCCTCATAACCCCGTGCCTTGTCCATCTTGTAAGGCCAAGTCGCTTCGGGATCTGCGCTCGTCGCGCGGAAGAAGTCGCGCAGAGTTTCGATCGCCATCCGGCTTGCGATTTCGCCCGAAGCGTGCCCGCCCATCCCGTCGGCAACCACGTAGAGGTTGTCCTCATCGGCGAGCATGAAACTGTCCTCGTTGTGAGTGCGCTTCATCCCGATGTGGGTGTCCCCAATAGCGAGAACTCGTGCCCGTGACATACCCAAAACCCCCGTCGAATCTGAGCTTAACGACCCCAGCACGGGCAAGTCAACGAAACAGGCCTATACTCGCCCGAACGTGGCCAGCGGACCGGACGAAGAGCTCGCCTCACTGGCAGCGAGTGCGCAAGAGCTTCTGCGTTGGGAAGAGGCGCTCGGGAGCGGCGGATTCCCTGCTGTCGCGTACGGTCGAGGCGAGGCCCCGCGTGAGCTAGGTGGCGTCGAAGCAACTCCGACAAGCGCTCGGGGTTCCCACACCCGCCTACAAACGCTCGCATCCGAAGCGGCCGAGTGCACGCGTTGTGAGCTTCATCGAACTCGGGGGAAAAGCGTGTTCGCGCGAGGCACTCCCGACACGAATTTGGTGTTCGTCGGAGAGGGTCCGGGCTATCACGAGGATCAGCAAGGCCTGCCATTCGTCGGGCGCGCCGGACAGCTTCTCGATCGGATGATCGCGGCGATGGGGTACGACCGAGAGGGGGTCTACATCTGCAACGTCGTGAAGTGTCGCCCGCCTGACAACCGGACGCCGCTTCCAACGGAAGCCATGGCCTGCGCCCGCTTCTTGGTGCCTCAGCTCGAAGCCGTCTCGCCGAAAGTCATCGTTGCGCTGGGACGATGCGCGGCCGAAAACCTGCAATGCGTGCCGCCATCGGGGAAATGGAGAGGCCTCTGGGGCGAGTGGCGTGGCATCCCGGTCATGCCGACGTACCATCCAGCGTTCCTGTTGCGGAGCCCGCAGTTCAAGAAGCCGGTCTGGGACGACCTCCAGGAAGTGCTGCGCAAGCTCGACCGAGAAGCTCCGAAACGCTAAACAGCGGGAGCGCTCCTACTTCCGGTGACAAGCCCCAAACGCCCTGGGGTCGTCGTACTGCGAAGCACCGTTCGTCTCCGCGTGCTCCGTCATCCCTGGTCCCACGGTGAGCATCTTCGGCGGTTGGGGATTCACGTCGGTCCAGAGCGAGCACTGCAACCAGTAGTCGCAATCGTTCTCGACGTACACAACGTGCCGGTAGCGCGAGCCCATCCTGTCCGCTTCGGCCCAAACGCTATAGCAGCTTCGCGCGCCGGCTTCCGACGGATCGACCGAGAGCGAAGGTACCGCAATGGTCAGCACAAACACGGCACAAAGAGCAACTCCGAGAAACGGCTTCATGTTGCGCCATTGTGCGGCCGTTGGTGGAGGATCGCAAAGGTGCACTTGCCCGTTCTCGCTGTGGAGCTTCCGTTTTCTGCGAGAGCGATCAACTCCCAGGGGGGCTCCATCCAGGCGGCGCAAGCTCGAAGTGCTCGAACTCGAAGGCCGGCGACACGGTGCATCCGACGAGCGTCCACTCCCCGAGGGACCGCGCTGCCTGCCACTCATGCGGGGCGACGATGATTTGCGGTCGCTGATCGGCCACGAGGTCCGGGCCGAGAATGTGATGTTTCACTTCCCCTCCCTCGCCGTAGGTCGAGAGCTCGATCGGCGCACCGCTGTAGAAGTGCCAAATCTCCGTCACGTCCACACGGTGCCAGTGAGAAAATTCACCGGCACTCAGAAAATGATAGATCGCAGTACCGGCGCCACGCGCCTCACCGTGACGATGTCGCCAGGTCTCTCGGTAGTGGCCGCCCTCGGGATGCCGAACGAGACCAAGTGCGTCGATGATGTCCCCAGGATTCATGAGGATACGCTAGCACCCCGAGCCGACTTGGGCGCTCAACCCGAATCATTCCAAGCACGAGAGGCTTTCGGTCGAGGCGCAAGAAGCGTTTTCGTTCAACCCCCGACTATTCCGGTTCCAGGCGTGACGGTTTCGGGCGAAAACCGCACACGGGGTTTATCCTTCCAATTAGCCCGTGACACATGAACCCGAACCGAACTGGATAGCCCTCGAACACTTCCTGCGGGAAGGTATCGCGAACACACAGTACGCGGACCCTCGTGAGGAGCTCGGCTGCGCGCCGGACGCAGAAGACCGCGAGGTGGCGCGAGAGCTCGTGCGGTCCGCGGCCACGTACGATATCGAGGAGATCGGCACCGAAAGCCTCAACCCCGAGGCGATGCGGCACCCATCGGTTCGGCCTCCGCCCGAAGGAGCCGCCGATCCTTCCTTCCTCGGGCGGCTCTCTGCGAGCGGCACCGGCGATATATCGGTCGAGCAGATCGACGACGTCCCGACAATTCTGGCAGTACTTCGCGCTGGGTCCCGCAAACAACGGCGCGCAGCTCTCGTGCGATTGGGCGAGCGTCTCCACGAGCGCCCTGCAATCCCGGGCGAAGCCGTGCGGGCAGCCACGCAAACGATCGCAGAGCTTCGAGACGTGGAGATCGGATACGAGCTCGCCCGATTGCGCACCGAGCTTCCGGGCGCGCCAGGCCGCAAAGCGCGTAACGAAGACGAGCGGTGGAAGCGACTGGCCGCAGAGACCAAAGAAGCGATTCGACGCTTCTGGGATGGTCAATCGTCCGTCGAGCCAATCCACGTGCTTCCAGGGGACGATCGGGCGCTTCTCCTGATGCGCACGCCCGATCTCGCCCCAATGGTGTTGAACCACATCAACGCGATCATCGAAGGCAACGACGGATGCGTTCCTCGAGAGTCTCGGGTCGGGCTCCTCGCATCACTCCAACATGCGACCGATAGGCGCCTAGTTCCCGCCCTCGTGGCGGTGATCGAGTCGGCGCGCGGCGAGCTCCTCGCCGAGGCGGCCCGTGCCCTCGGCGGAATCGACGATCCGCGGGCGCACCCTACGCTCGTCGAACGCTTCGAACGAAGCATCGTCAGTGAGGAGCGAGTCGCGCTCGCTGGGGCGCTCGGGATGCACGGGGACTGCCGCGGTCTACCGGAGGTGCGAAGCTTGCTCCAACAGGAGCAGCCTTCTTCGATCTTGGACGCCCTCGAAGCCATGGAGAGCTTGGGGTCGTCCGAGAACAGTGAGCTGGTCGTTCGCTTTGTCGACCATGCAGACATCGCGATCGCCGTGCAAGCTGTCCGCACCTTGGCCCGCATCAGCGACGGACGCGTTCTCGATGCACTCTCCGACCGCTACAGCACGACTACGGTGCCTGCGTTGCGCGCCGCGATTGAAGACGCGCTCTCCGCTATCGCGGCACGCATGGAGCTTCGGGGTGAAGAGGTTGCGGAAATCGACTGGTCGGAGGTGGGTAACAAACCGGCGCCCCCCGAGGGCTCCCGCGACAGCTTACCGGCAATCGTCTTCGGCTGGCGCGACTACTTCATGGGTCGCGTGTGGCTGCTCCTCGGACGCGTGAACTGGGCCGTGGCGCGATTCGAATCCGCCGCGAGGCGACGTGCGGGATGGGTGGCTCCACTGATCGGGATGGGGATGGCCTTCGCCCGCGGAGAGCAATATGCTTTGGCCTTGCCGGCATTCCGCCGGGCGATCGAGCTCGACCGACCGCGCATCGAGCGCAACCCGATTTTGGTGCGCGCCATGGCGAAGTCGTTCCTTCACCGCGCCGAGCAGGTCGAACGCGAGGGTCGGAACGACATCGCGAGGGGGCTCGTCGGTGAAATGCTGACCTTCGATCTTCGACGGGCGCCCGGCACGGTGCGCTTTGAGCTCAAGCGAAAGCACGACGTTCTACGCAAAGAGGAGGAGGATGATGTCCACTCGGCTGCGTGAGGCTGCGATTCGTCATCTTCGGGCGCTGGGCACAACAACGCCGGGGGGATCGGTACGCCGCCTGACGATGGACATCAAGGTGGATGGCCAGATCGAGATGGTAAGCTTGAGCCTACGCGACGGCGAGGTTCAGTGCGTATCGAGCGATGGTCACAACGACGGTCGGCACGTGGTCGCTGCGCTCGAGTTCGTTGCTGGGCTCACTCAGCGCGACGACTCCCTGCCGCCGGGGACTGAAGAGAGCACCGGTTGGCGCTCACTCAAAGCGCCACAACAAAGCGACCTCGCGGATGCCCTGGATGAGCTCCTGACCGCAGTGACCAGGGTGGGGATCGACAAGGCCCGTTACGCGCCGTCGGTCGATGCTGCGCTCGAGTGCGTCGTCGAGGTTGCCGCCGAACCCACACCGCCTGGTCTCGGACGATTCATCGGACGCCTTCGGCAAGAGGTCCTTTCAGGCCAACCTCGCCGTGCAGCTAGGATTCTCGAGGGAGCCGCAAGGCTCGCAGAAGCCCTCCGAGTCGAGACTCCAACCGACGCGTCGGAGCAGCGTGTCCGGGCATGGCTGGGTACGCGTCCCGGCTCTGTCCCCGAGATTGAGCTGCTCCACGACCGCACGATGATCGAAGTCGCCCGCGAGTGGCTGCCGGGTAGCAAACGGGCGAGCGTCGAGCGGCGGTATCTGATCGATTTGACGGCCGGCGCGATCTATCGTGAGGATCGCCCTGACCAAGCGGCCGCTTCACTCGGCCCGTGCCCTCGGCAGATACATGTGGGCTTGGCCGAAGTCGAGCCCGGTCCGGCGCCGCAGCGCATCCGCGTGTTGCAGTACGAGGTCCGGCCCGAGGTCCCTGCTGAAAGCTGGAGTCGGCTCTACCAGGTTGCGCGGCGAAGCTTTGCCCAGTTGACCGAAACGTATCGCCGCGAAGTGCAGGCCTACCCGACGCTCGCGGAGCCGTTCGCGCTGATCGCCCCCTATCGGATCGAGCTCAACGACGGCTTCGTCGCGATCGACTCAGAGGGCCACCAGCTCGCATTGGAACGCACCGAACGACGTGGAAGCGTGCTCGCGTTCTACGACCTTTTGAACCAGGGCCTCGAGCCGGCCTGGCTGGCGGGCCGTCTGACGGATTTTGGCACCAACCTATGCATCTCGCCGTTTGCATTCGCGACCCGGAATCACGACTATACGCGGCTGTAGCGTCGGTTGAACGAGGAGCGCGGAGCTACGCGTCGCCGAGGTCGACTTCGGCCGGCCGGTGGTCATCGTCGAGGTACACGACGGCATCGGCGCGATCGGGCATCTCCTCCCAGATGAAGCGCGTCAGGCGCTCGAAGTGCATTACGAAGCGGCGCACGGCGGTCGGCGTCATCACCTCGAGGCCGTCCCGTAAAGCGACTCCGTCGCCACGGGGCTCGGTGCCGCCAGCGGCCCGAAGCCGAGCTTCCTGCTCTTCCCGCCAAGCATAGACACGGTCGAAGTCGCGTGGCCGCAACAAGACCAGGAGATCCAGTTCTGCAAAGAGCGTCTGGTAGGCGCCGCCCAGTTGTCGATTGATGTACCATCTCCAATCACCGGTGGAGTCTTCGAGCCGTTCGAGCCCGTTGACCGGAGCGTCGAGCTCGTCGCCTCGCTGCGGCCGAGCCCCCACGCACCAGCCCTCGAACAACACCACGTCGCATGTGCCGTTCCAGATCGGCCACTTGAACTTCGGGAAAGGCTCGTCGGTGGCCTTGTCGAATCGGGGCAACGCAACGGTCTCACCGGCTCGCAGGCTTCGCAGCACATGAAGACCAAGCTCGACGTCGTGTGTGCCCGGAACGCCGCGTGTGACGAGCAAGGGATGGTAGGTTTCCCCGCGCTGCTGGCGCGCAGCCTTGCTGAGGTAGAGGTCGTCGAGCGATAGGACCGCCACCCGGAGCCCGAAGAGTTGCTCGAGCAACACCTTCATCAATCGGGCAAGCGTCGACTTCCCGGTCCCTTGCGCACCGCTCAGCCCTACAACGACGGTGCGATCGACCACATGCTCAGCAATCCATTCTGCCATCGGTACGTAGAAATCCGCGATCACCGTGTCTGGCGGGCGCGCGATCCCCTCCGCCTCACACCAGGCTTTCACCTGTGGGCGTACGTCGGGGACTTCAGCATGAAGGCTACGGATGGAGGAGGGGGGCCAAAGCACGAGGGATCGGAAGCACAAACCCGTGTGCCCCGCAACACCTTTGGCGCCGATGCGGACACTGGCGCTGGCCCTGCCCCTGCACTACACCTCCCCGGTGCCAGCGCCGAAAATCCGTATTCTCGTCGCCAAGCCGGGCCTCGATGGACATGACCGCGGTGCAAAGGTCGTGGCCCGAGCGCTCCGCGACGCGGGCTTTGAAGTGGTTTACACCGGACTTCATCAGACGCCCGAAATGATCGCCGTGGCCGCGGTTCAAGAGGACGTCGATGCCGTGGGCCTGTCGATCATGTCGGGGGCGCACAATACGCTGTTCCCCGCGGTGCTCGATGCGCTCCAGGCGAAGGGTGGCAGCGACATCATTCTGTTCGGCGGTGGTATCGTTCCGGAGGAGGACGCGGAAGCCCTTCGAAAACGGGGTGTCGGCGCCATCTTCACCCCGGGCGCGCCGCTTGAAGAGATCATCACTTGGGTGCGTGAGAATGTGACCCCGCGATCGCTCGAGGCATGAGAGCCGTCGTTCTGGCCGTCGTGGTCACGACGTCGCTTGGCTGCGGTCGCGGCAAACATCAAGAGGTCGTGCTCGAGCGCGCATCGCCGCTCGAAGTCCTAGGGACTGAGGCGGGCGTGAGCATGGCGAGGGTGCGTCTCGGCCCCTCGCAGACCTTTCGGTTCGAAGCGAGCCCCTGCCAAGAGGTGCTCATCTTCGTCGAAAAAGGGATGGTGCGCGCCAGCCTGACTTGGTTCGAGACCGGCCGTGCGGCCCGCTTCCGAGCGCCGACCGTGCTCCAAGCGATGTCGGAAGACGGTGCCGAGATCTTCGCCGTGGCGGCACTGTCCGAGAGCGCTCCGTTCGAAGCGGTGGACTGGACGAACGCCCCGGACGCGCCGGAGTGCCCGCGCCCAGCGGCGCTCATCGTCGAATCCGACCCCGGGCGGAGCGGCCCGTTCGTGCACGCGGACGGTCGGCTAAAGGTGATGATCTTCTTAGAAGGCGGCCCGGACGGCCCCGCGGCGGCAAGCCTCGGGACGCTGGACGGCGACCCGACGCTCGGGGTCCCCGAGCACACCCATGAGGTCTCCGTCGAGGTGCTGTGGATCCAGGACGGCTCGGGGATCATGCGCGTCGGCGAGGAGACGCGCGTCATCCGACCCGGCACGTTCGTCTACGTGCCTCCCAATACGATTCACGGGTTCGTTCCGGACGGCACACGGCCGCTCTTCGCGTACCAGGTGTACACGCCTTCCGGGCCCGAACAGCGCTTCCGCTAGGAGGCTCGGCCTAAGCTGTTCATCATTTGATTGGCGGAAGCCCGTGGCCGGGGACGATCAGCATTTTCTTGTACGCCTCGTAGTCGAACTGGTCGCTGTGCTCTTCGTTGTGACAGGACAGGCAGGTCGACTCAGGGGGGTCAAGAACCATGTCGATCTCCGGATTCTTGGCATGTGCCGCGCCGCGGCCGTGACAGCTCTCGCAGCCGACGTTGATCAAAGCGCCCTTCAAGTTGTGTGTCACCGTAGACCCGCCGGGCTGGTCGTACCCCGTCACGTGACAGCCCACGCAGTCGAGGTTGAACTCCTTGTTGCGCATCTGCAGCGTGAGGTACGCGACGCCATGCGGGTGCACCCGCCACCATGCATAGGCGGGGTTGTGGCATGTGCCGCAGATCGGGGTTCCGACGTACGCGATGTCGCCTTTTCCAAGCGACGGAGGTGTCAGGTCCGCGAACGCTTCACGATTAGCTTGGTTCACGGCCTTGTCGTGCTCCTTCATCAACTTGGTCACCTCCTCGTCCGCGGGTGCTTCCTTCGGTAACTCGACCCACTCAGCGCTGAAGGCGTTGCCCTGCGGCGAGGTCGGGGGCGCCCTGAGGGTTTCCCGTTGGGCTTTGAGCGTTGCGAGCCGATCCGATTGAGCGCGTAGATCACCGGGATCGACGTCTTTCGATTTTTCCCATTCTGAAATCTTTTCCGACAAGCCCGCAATCTGTGAATCGAGTTGCTGAATTCGTTCCTCTCGCGACCACTCGCTCAGATCGGTGAACGCTCCATCGCTCTTGCGGTACACGTCTACGATGGCGAGTCCTTGGCCCTGCCGTCCCGCATGCAAGACCCACGCATCGCCGGCTCGATGTGGCGGGACCGGTGCGTCTTCATCGAGTCCACCGTGCACGACGAAATCCACACCGTCGATCGCCCCGATCCGATTCGCATCCCGCCTCGATCCGTACGCCAGCGCAATCGTCAGGTCGGTTTCACCCTGTGCGCTGCCAACCGCCGCCATGACGACATTGCGCTCAGCCCCCGGGCGTGCACCCACGATGGCGATTCGAAGCCCACCTGCTTCGATCCGCACGACCTCTGCATCGCTTTTCATCGCCAGCCACGGAAACTCGGACTCCGCCTGCAAGCGGGCCAACACTTCCCCCGGCTGAGCCCGGTCACGCCGGCCGGGCAACCCCGCATCGACCTTCAAGTGGTCGAGGATCCCCCGGAGCGTGGCAGCGCTTCGATTCGCTTGGTCCACCCGCGTCGGCTTGAGGATATCGGTATCGAAGAAAAGGTCGCCGGCCATCAGCACCACCAGCGGCACAGAGCCGTCCCGGAGCGCTCGGATCTGAGCGGCGAGCCGGTCGATACCGCCGAGAGGGCGGCTCGTGCAGCCGCAAGGCTCCAAATAGCCCTTGAGGTCCGTCACCACGGCTAGACGCAGCGTGGGGCTGGGTCTGGCACCGGGAGCCTCCTTCGGTTTGCTGCGACTACAACCGACGGCCAGGCTCAGGACCAGAAGCACGAGCAAGCATCGCATTCCAGGGGTTCTAGCAACCGTGCCGCCAACCGCAAAAACAGGAGCAGGGCCCCGGCTTGACGTAGGGGCATGCTCTGACTAGCTTCCGGGCGCTTTTGGTGGGGCTTCCCCACTGTTTGACGAGGATTTCATGGTCAAGGTTCGACTGGCACGCGCCGGCGCAAAGAAGCGTCCCTACTATCACATTGTTGTTACCAACAAGGAAAGCGCCCGGGATGGGCGGTTCATCGAGCAGATCGGTACCTATGACCCGAGCCGCCCCATCACGGAGGCCAGGGTCGACTACCCCCGTCTCGACTACTGGGTCGGAGTCGGCGCTCAGGTGAGCGATCGCGTGCGCGACGTAGTCAAGGAACACAAACAGGCAGCCGCCGCAGCCGGCGAAGCCCCCTGAGCGAGCGACCCGTGGCAGGAGACAGACTACAAGACCTGATCGCGTACATCGCGAGCTCGTTGGTCGACGATCCGGACGCCGTCGAGGTGAACGTCGTCGAAGAAGACCGAGCCGTCGTGCTGGAGCTGACCGTGGCACCCGATGACCTCGGCAAGGTCATCGGGAAAGAGGGCCGGACCGCGCGAGCGATGCGAACCCTGCTCACCGCCACCTCTGCTCGGCTCCACAAGCGCGCCATCCTCGACATCCTCGAGTAGGCGCCGCCATCAGAACGGATCAAGCCCAGCCCATTGGAGTTGTACATGTCACGTCTAAGACCGCTTTTCATTTTTGTTTTCGTCGCGATCGACTAGTCGGAGACCACATGACTCAATCAAGCAATGGTAGCCCGCTGAGCTCGCGACCGCGCGACTGGTTTTTCGTGTTGGCGTTTTCGTTCTTCGCGTTCTCTTCGTTCTTTTCGGATGCCTGGCACGCACTTGGGTTGCTCGAAGGTGACGCCTTCTGGGCCCGCGCGAACCGCTGGTACATCGAAGTGGCAGGCGACTCCTACCTAGCCGCAGGGCACGCGTATTCACGCGTCAACAGCGGCATCTCCGGCCTCGTGTTCGGGCCGTTCTATTTGGTACTGGTTTACGCCCTCATCAAAGGAAAGAGCTGGATTCGCGTTCCGGCTCTCCTCTACGTGGGTGCGATGCTCCACGGAGCGATCGAGTTCTTCGTGTGGGAGTATTGGATCGGGCCGCGGCCGGGTAACCCACTCGTTTTCTGGGCGTTCAACGGGCCTTACGTGCTGATTCCATTCCTCCTCGGCGTGCGCATGTGGAGGTCGAATCCCTTTGGCGCCGGGGACGGCTAGTTTGCCGGTACCGCCAGGACGGGACTGCAGGTAGTCTCGTTCATGAAGACGCCGTCTTCGTTCGGATCCATAGCCGTGTTACTTACGGAGGTGGCGCCGATCTTGATGTCAGCGTCGGTGTACGCGAGGAACACGCACATCTCTTTTCCACCAAGTCCGTACTCGAGCCGACGGTCGGTGTTATTTAGATAGCCACACTCGACGCGCAGGCTCGAGGCGCCTTGCGAGTTGATCGGAGGGTCTAGGGTAATGCCGAGCGGTTCTCCAACCGAACTCTGGAGCTCGAAGATCGTCCGATCGCCGCCCTCGTCGTCGACGAAGCTGAGCCGGAAGTAGTTCCCCCATTCGTGATAGTGCGCGAGGACATAATAGATATTGTAGTCAGGCGGCGTGCCGAGCGCGTTCTCGAACGCGTTCTTCAAATTGCACGTCATCCCATATCGAGACTCCGCCTGGGGCTCGATGTCGAGGTGGGTATTCTCGAAGGTGATCGGGCGCAACTTAACTCGCACGTCCTCTTCGGGGATCGTCTCGATATCGAAGGTGAGGGCGGTGTTCATCGGGGTTGCCGACACGTTCAATAGATGCACCCCACCGACGATTTGATGTCTCGGAGGGATCTCGAGCACCGCGCCCTCCGGGAATGCCTGCAACTCCACGAGCGTCTGGGTCGATTGCGCAAAGAAGGCGCCGCCCGCCAATCCCGCACCCACTTCGTGAAATCCCCGGTCGTCGCAATTCCAAGTTCCCTCCGGACCGTAGAAGTCCTCCGGGACGAAGGACCAGTTCGAGTGGTGCCACGCGCCGCCGTTTCGTTGGCGTATCTTCGAGACGTAGAGCGTCTCGGTGTTGTTGAGGGTCCA
>Ga0255058_10000166_pt1 | contig 38913 bp, 37 predicted proteins | sample Cases_109_9_MG_FD_188637 | JGI IMG/M metagenome (GOLD analysis project Ga0255058, IMG submission 188637) | Seawater microbial communities from Amundsen Gulf, Northwest Territories, Canada - Cases_109_9 | ecosystem: Environmental > Aquatic > Marine > Gulf | place: Canada: Northwest Territories...
ATACGGCTCTACGGACGACTCATAATCTTTCTTGCTCCGTTTGTCGGCCCGCCTCATGAGACTTCCCTCTTTATGAGCGTCCCATCCTGCCCATGTTGAGCGTGGGAGAGAGCCTGAGTCTCCTGCACTCGGCAAGGCGTGTCAAGCCTGTGGAAAGAGTCCCGGTACTAAGTGGGCGAAGAGATGTCACATCTGAAGCTTTAACCGAATGTTTCTTGATGGAGGGTTAGTTGTTGGTATGACTTATTTCATGTGGGATTACGGGACAAATACACCACGAGCGCCAAGGATGTCCCCGACGCCCGTGGGTTAGGTCTCTCGTGGTACCACTACTTGCTGTTCTGTGGGCGACACGCCTGGCTTCCAGGGAGGGACTAGATTAAATCATTCAGCTCGTCCACCTTGGTTTCCAGCCCGCGGAGCATATCGGCGATTATTCCCATGTGGAGGGAAATTTCAGCCGAGGTAACGTCGCACCAGTCAGGATGCTATCGCCGGTCAAATTGCCTGTCGAGCTCGTGAGCGGTGAGCCGGATCATCGTAGGACGCCCATGCGGGCAGGTAAAGGGTGAGGAACAGGCCAGGAGCGAACGAACCAACGCCTCCATTTCCTCCGGCGTGATGGTTTCCCCTGCCTTAATGCTTTTCATCTTGCAGGCCACGCGAGCGGCGATCTCCGCCTGACGGTTTTCAACCAGGCTCCCCAGGTCATTATCCTGTTTGCGGTCGAGAAACTCTCGAAGCAGCGGAATGACTTCTCCCGAGTGAAAGTAAGCCGGCATTGACCGAATCTGATAGCTATTGCCGCCAAACGGGGCCAGGGAAAATCCAATGGCCTCTAGGGCCTCGCAATACTCTTCCAGGATCGGCACCTCATGGGGAAGAAGCTCGAGGATGGGTGGGGTCAGAAACAACTGAACCTCTGGACTGCCGGCTTCAAAGGAACCCAGCACCTTCTCGAACATGACCCGTTCATGCGCGGCATGTTGATCGATGACCCACAACCCTCCCTCGACCTCTACAATGAGGTAGGTCCCACGAAATTGTCCAAGGAGTCGGAAGGGAGCTGCGGGCACGAACGTCGGCGTACCCCTCGGTGAGCTTTCATCCCGGCCGTCACTCGGCCAACGCGTGGAGTCGCTCACCCGAGAAGGAGCGACGGAAGAGATTGTGTACTTCTGCCGCGTTTCCCGCAACAGGGGTCCCCCAGCGTGGTGGGGAGCCTCCAAGGGGAAAGTGCGAGTGGTCGACAAAGCAAGCTCTTTAAAGATATCAGCCTTTCGCAAGCTCTGGCTGACGATATCGCTGAGATGGCCAAGCAAGACGCGCTCCTTGCGGAAGCGCACCTCGCGTTTCGTGGGATGAACGTTCACGTCCAATTCTCTCGGGGGAACTTGGAGGAACAGTACCGCCACGGGAAAGCGGCCCTGGGGGAGAAGGCCCTGATAGGCCTGCCTGAGGCCAAGACTCAGGGAAGGGTTCTTGATCGGGCGCGAATTGACAAAAAAGAGCTGGCCCGAGCGGTTGGCTTTTGCCAGCGTAGGCGCCCCAACGTAGCCTGTCGTCGTGAGATGGGGAGAGGTGTGTTCCACAGCCACCAGACCTTGACAGAATTCCTTCGGATACAACGCAGCGATCCGCTCCACGGTACTGGCCGCCGGCAGTAAATCAAAGACGACGTGGTCGTTGTGAAGCAACCGGAATTGTATCCGGGGATGAGCAAGGGCCGTGGCAACAAGGCTGCTGTGAATGTGGCCAAACTCCGTGGTGTCGGCATGCTGAAACTTGCGCCGGGCCGGGCTGTTGAAAAACAAATTTTTGACCACCACGGTGGTCCCCGGGGGAGCGGCACCCACCCCAACGCTTCGGTTCTTTCCCCCTTCCATGGTGATCTTCACCCCTTCGCTTTTCGTGGGCTCGCGTGTGATCAAGGTAAACTGGGAGACCGCGGCAATACTGGGGAGGGCCTCTCCACGAAAGCCCAGGGTGGTGATGGCATGAATATCCTCCGCGGTGGCGATTTTGCTTGTGGCGTGCCGTTCTAGGGACAGCTCAGCATCTTCCCGGCTCATCCCGCAGCCGTCGTCTACCACCTGGATAAAAGCCTTTCCCCCTTTGTGTACACGCACCTCGATGGTCTCAGCCCCGGCGTCCAGGCTATTCTCAACGAGTTCCTTCACCACGGCCGCAGGCCGTTCGACCACCTCTCCGGCAGCAATTTTGTTGGCTACAAGTTCATCAAGGATCCGAATGATGCCCATCGACCTACTCCTCCACGGCGCGGGGGAAAAATGTCATTTGGCCGCTGTGGGGCCGGGCAGAGGCGGGGGACCGGACAAAGAGGCGCGAGGGGGGATACCGTCCCTTCTCCGATACTTCGAGGGTATCGAGTAACTCCTCGGCGCGTTCAATGACTGCGGGCGGCAGACCCGCAAGCTTCGCTACGTGAATCCCGTAGCTCTTATTCGTAGCTCCCGGCATGATCTTATGGAGAAAGATGACTTCCCCTTTTCCTTCGCGGACCGCGATGGTGAGGTTCTCGATACTCGCAATCCGCTCTCCTAAATCCGTCAGCTCGTGGTAATGGGTGGCAAACATGGTTCGTGGCCGAGGCCCATCGTGGTCCGAGAGGTACTCGGCCACCGCTCGCGCGATGCTCACCCCGTCAAGGGTGGAGGTGCCTCGGCCAACTTCGTCTAACAAAACCAGACTGCGAGGAGTGGCGTTGTGCAGGATGTTGGCCACCTCGAGCATCTCGACCATGAATGTGCTTTCTCCTCGAGCCAGGTTGTCCGAGGCACCTATCCGCGTAAACAGGCGGTCCACGATCCCGATCCGAGCACTCGTCGCCGGTACAAACGATCCCATCTGTGCCAGGATGGTAATCAGGGCGGTCTGACGCAGGTAACAGGATTTCCCTGCCATGTTGGGGCCGGTGATGAGGAGGAATTGGTGCCGATTCCCGTCTAACCGACAGTCATTCTCAACAAATTTGCCCATCCCCAACATCCGCTCCACGACCGGGTGGCGACCGTGACGAATGTGGATTACCGTCCCCTCATCAATCTCTGGCCGCGTGTATTTTCCCCGGATCGCCACCAGGGCGAGCGCACTGAGCACGTCCAGATTTGCGATGGCCTCCGCCATGTCTCGAATGGCGTGGAGTTCTTGCACGACGCGCTCACGAACCTCCTCGAATAACGTCTGCTCCAGCGCGCGAGCCTGGCCTTCGGCATTCAGAATCTTATCCTCGTACTCCTTGAGCTCGGGCGTGATAAAGCGCTCGGCATTTGTCAGGGTTTGTTTCCGAATGTAATCGGCCGGCACGTGGCTCAGGTTTGAAGCCGACACCTCGATGAAATACCCAAATACCTTGTTGTAGCCCACTTTGAGGGATTTGATGCCGGTACGCTGGATTTCTCGGGCTTGCAAAGCGGCGATAAGATGCTTGGCATTGCGTGACAGGGCCCGCAATTCGTCCAACTGGGCGTTATATCCCTCGCGAATCACTCCGCCGTCGCGCAGATGTGTCGGTGGATTCTCCACCAAGGATGCGCTCAGGACCTGGCGCAGGTCTGCCAGATCGTGTATGCGAGCCTCGTGCTCACGGATCAGAGGATCGGAATATTCCTGGAGAAGAGCCTTCACCAACGGACCTTGGGCGAGGGAGAAACGCAGCCCGATCATGTCCCGTGGCGTGACGACCCCGTAGCTGACACGACTCAACAGGCGCTCGAGGTCTCGGACGGGATCGAGGAGTTGGCGAACCGTGTCCAGTCTTGCCGGCTGAGCGATCCATGTGGCTACGGCGTCCAGCCGTCTCTGAATTGCATTGGGATTGAGCAGCGGCCGTCTGAGCCATTGTCGCAAGAGCCGCCCACCCATCGGGGTGACTGTTTCGTCCAGCACAGCAAGCAGGGTGGGACTGTCTTTGTCCGTCCCGCCGGCAGGGATTACTTCCAGGCTGCGTTCTGAAGTCGGATCCATGAGGAGATATTCGTGAGGCACATGAGGCCTGGGCAGTCGGAGATAGGTTTCGGACCCTGGACGGTGCTCCTTCAGGTACTGCAAGATCATGCCAACCGCGGCGATGCCTGCGGTATGAGTGCCAAGTCCCAGACCTTTCAGGGACCCAAGCTTATACGTCAACAGGACGCGGTCTCGATTGTCACCGACCTCACACTGCCAATCCTCGTACGTGGTCACCAGGAGCGTACGTCTCTCATCGATGAAGGGATGTAAGCTCTGCTCTTCCTGAACGGCCTGTGGGATAAGCAACTCGGTGGGACAGAGACGCGCAAGCTCGGCAAGCACCTCCTCGTCTTGACTGTACTCTGAAACGATGAACTCGCCCGTGGTGGGTTCCAAACACGCCAGCCCCCAAAGTTTCGGCAGGCGGGCGACCGCGACCAAGTACCGAGAGTCATATCCGTCAGAAGCGTCGTCTTCGACGAAGGTCGAGGGCGTGATGATGCGAGTTACCTCCCGGCGCACCAGCCCCTTCGCCTTTTTCGGGTCTTCAACCTGCTCGCAGATGGCCGCCTTCTTTCCAGCCCGGATCAGCCGTTGCACGTACCCCTCGACCGCATGGAATGGCATGCCACACATCGCCACCCTCCCCTGCCCCCCCTCGCGGGAGGTCAAGACCACGTCTAACAATGCAGAGGCGGTGACGGCGTCTTCAAAGAAGAGTTCGTAAAAGTCCCCGAGTCGAAATAGTAAGAGACAATCCTTGGGGAGGGAGTTCCTCACGGCGAGGTACTGCTGCATGACGGCGGTATACCCCATGGCGCCTCCAGTGGCCCCCGCAGAGGGGTGGGCTGGTTACTTACCCTACTTATAGTATGTATCCACGCACTTGTCTACTAGATATAGTATGGTTAAGTATTGGCCAAGCAGTGAGGTCACCCGCTCGTTTCTTTGAGTCCCACCGGTCTTCGGGCTGACGATCTCCCCTCTGGCACTCCTTGCCAGTGAGGTCTTCTCTGAAGGAAAAGTCGCCGATGGCCGAACAGAACCAGAAAGGTGTTGATCTCAATTGGAGAGGTCCAAAGAATCTCCCAGTGCGTATCTGGTGTCAAGTGCCTGCCACTGTCTTCACCCAACCCGCACGCACGTGATTGCAGGAGGGTGGCACTGCTCCCCACGTATTCTTTAAACCCGGGAGGATTACCTCATGGTGGAGGAAGTCCTCGAACCTAGATTCCCCAACCACCGCTTAGATGGATATTGGCCCCGTTAACATACCGGGCCTCCTCAGAGAGAAGAAAAGCCACCGCGGCGACAGCGTCGTCAACCGTCCCGATATAACCGGCAGGGATCTTCTTCTCCATCGCCTTCAGCTCTTCGGCCGGTGCGCTCCCCGAGTCAATGAAGCCAGGCGAGATCGCGTTCACGGTGATGCCGTGCTGGGCCAGCACCCGGGCCAGCGTGCGGGTCAGGATGAGGACCCCTGTCTTCGCGATGTGGTGGGCCGTGAGCTGGGGTTGCGCGATCAGCCGATCGGCATTCGCCATACTAAAGGTGATAATGCGCCCCCACTTTCGTTCGATCATGCCGGGGGCCACGAGACGGGTGAGGTAGAAGACTGGATGGAGATTATTGTTGAACATCGCATGCCAACCCTCGAGGGTTTCCTCCAGCAAGGGGGCCCGGTGGTAGGGGCCCACGCAATTGATCAGGGCATCAATCCGCCCCCATGTCTTTTCGACCTCTCGGACCAAGCCTAATGCAGCCTCGGGATCGGAAACATCGGCCTGCACTCCCAGGCCGCTGCTCCCCTTTTTCTTGATCGCCTCGACCGTCTCCTGAGCCTCCCGTTCACTGGTGCGATAGCAGATGGCAACATCCCAACCGTCTTCTGCTAAGTGAAGGGCGGTGGCCCGCCCGATTCCGCGAGCCCCTCCTGTGATCAAGGCTACCCGATTCTTCACCCCGTCTCCTTCACCATGCTTGCCAGCTTATAAGCCGCACTCAGGATTCGGACCTTTGGATCCGCCTCTGCGGCCCGACTATACGGGACTGATCACGCGGGTGTCAAACGATCCCAATATGGCGGTCAGAGGTCAGCAATCAGCCGTCAGCACTCACGGAAATTCGAAATTAGAAATGTCCAGGTCATCGGTCGTCGGTCATCGATCTGCGGTCCTCGGTGGTCGGTCATCGGTCATCGGTATTAAGGAAAGGCGGGGAGGAGACTGCGAACGTCATAGAGGTCTTTCGCTTTCACGCAGTCGAGGAGGGGCCATACACCTAGAGGATCGAGGAGAATGGCGTCAAGGCCGACACGGCGCGCCCCGACGACGTCGAGGCTGTAAAAATCGCCCACATAAACCGCTTCATTCGGCGTGACACCGGTTCGCTGCAGGGCCCAATGAAAGATGCGCGGATCGGGCTTTTCAAAGCCCACGACGTGCGAATCCACGATGACGCTGAAGTACTCTGCCAGACCCACTTCATTGAGCAAGGTCTCGAGTCGCCCATCGGAGTTCGAGATGACTCCCAACTGGTACCCATTTCCCTTGAGATCCCCCAGAACCTCCCTGGCCCCTGGCACGGCACCCCCCCGCCAGAGGTTGGAATGCCGATTGATCTCCCGGAGTTCCTGCAGGAGCCGCTCTGCCTTCTCCCCCCAAGGGAGTCCCATCTCTTCACAGATGTAACGAACATAGCGGGAGAAGATCTCGGGAGACTCTCGCACCGTTACCTTAGCCAGAAAGGGGTCGAGCTTTACCCGGGCTCGACACTCGGCCCTCCAGACCTCTTCCTGGTCGACCAGGAAATCTTGCCGCTTCAGTGCATCCACTATCACGGCATAGTCGAGGCTGAGGATGGTGTTTCCCGCATCGAAAAAGACTGCCTTCAGTGTCATCCCCGTCTCCGCACAGTGACCTCGTAAAGCTCTTGGGCGAGGGCCGCAATTGCCTCCTGTCCCTCGACCCCCTTTTTCCAGGCCGCGGGTATTCCCGCAATCCCGACCCGGGCTCCACTCACGGCCCCGGTGATGGCCCCCGCCGTGTCGGTATCGCCCCCTCCGCGAACCGCCGCCATCACCGCGCGGGGGAAGTCGTCGGTGGCATGGAAGAAGCAAAAGGCGGACCATGCCACCGTCTCCACCACGTACGCCCCCACTCCCAAAGCTTCGCTTGCCTGTGGCGGATTGGCGCCTCGTCCCAAGAGTTCCAAGCTCCGCTGCAGGTTATCGCTCACCCGACTACCGGATACGAACTGGATGGTTTCCTCGAGTAACTCTTTCCCCGGAACCACCCCTGCCACCAGACGGGCTACAAGGAAGGCCACTGCCCGGCTCCCCGCAACCGCATCCGCGTTCTTGTGCGTGATCTCCGCGTCCAGGGCACAGGCCTTCCGCAGCCCCTCGAGATCCTCGTGATAGAGGAGACCCAGGGGGGCAGCCCGCATCGCTGCCCCGTTCCCAGCGGCATATTTCCCTTCTGTCCCGCTCTCATGCCATCCGGCTCCTGCCTCAAGGCGGGCCATGGCGCTCCGGGTGGTCGCGCCGATCCCCCGGACGTCCCCGGATTGAAACCAGCCGAGATACTCCCGCGCGATGTCCTCGGGTTCAGCTTGGCCGCGGCGGACGAGACTCCGCGCAAGACAGAGAGTCATCTGGGTGTCGTCGGTCCACTGCCCAGCGCCAAGACCCCGGTGGCTGCTCTCGTGGAATCCCTGGATCTTATCCAGAACCGGGCCCACCACCCAGGAAGGGAGTCCCTCAAAGGGCATCCCCAGCGCATCACCGATGGCGAGGCCCAGAAGACAGCTCTGGAGGCGATCCTCGATAGACGGAGTTGCAGCCATGGAGGGTGAATCCTTCAATGAAAACTTTAGTCTTCGGGGGGGCGGGTCAAGGCGGCCAGGACCTGCGGGAAAATCTCCTCGGTCCGTTTCCTCAGATCCTCGGGCCGGAGGTTGGCAATGGGATGCGCAATGGTGATAATCGGATAAGTCGGCAACCCGAAATTTCTGGCGTGCTCCCTTGCCGCCTCCTTGAAAAGCTCGGTCACGACGGTTGCGGTGACCACCCCCCGCTTCTCCAACTCGATGGCGTCGAGCACACTGCCCGACGTACAGGAGCCTCACCCGCCAACCGCTGTGACCACCAGCTGGCACCGCTCCGCCAACTCATCGATCAGCTCGGGAGGAGCACTCTTTGTGTAATAGCGTTTCCGGTGCCGGACCACCTCGTCAAACTCAAAACGCTCGGCGAGCAGCTCTTCGATCACCGCTAAGATCTCATCTGCCCGCTCCTTGCTGTTGTCCAAAAACCCGATGCGCTTCCCACTGATGTCCAGGATCCGGAGTGCAAGGGGATAGACCTCTGCCTCGCCCTCTACCACCGGCTCGAGGAGAATCAACCCCCTCCCGACCTCCTTAAATGTCATCACCAGCTTCCAAGCGTTCCACGTCCCCCAAGACACGCGCGCGCCTGATTGCTTAACCTGTCGTTCTGACAGCCGGTGCTAAGCATGGCAGGTTCCGTCACTGCATGACCCGAGATCAGGAATCACCCTGGTGACCGCCCGGGTTCCATGATCGCCCCAACCAGGGATGATCAAGGAAAAGCGCCCCACAGTGCCTCCCGCCACAAATACCAAAATGTCTTCCGGACTGTTCACAACCGGGATCAGGGCGGATGGATCATTCCTATCAATCCATCGCGGCCAGTACTTTTCCCACGTGACCTCCCCGTAGTACTCCCCGCTCCGCGTGAGCTCACGGACCGGCCTCCGGGCCTCCTGGAAAAGGAATGTTTTCACATCCTGCTTGCTCCACCCCTCGGCCGCAATAGTGGCCGCGTGCTCCGGACCGATCACCACTGCCATCTCTCCCCGCTTGTACATGTTGTTATTCCCCATGGTGGCCATCGTGTCCGCGACCGTGGTCAGGATGCCGCGCGCGCCCTGGCTCGCATGGTCATTGACGTTATGGGGCGCCTCAGCGGCAAAGACCGTGACGGTGCTCTGCTCCGGCCGGAACCCGCGTTCCACATGAAGCGGCTCCCACGGTGAGGCCTCCTCGTTTTCGGCGACGCAATAGGTGTACTTGCCGGGATGACCAAAGGTGGCTTTGTCGGTCACCCCCGGCAGCCCACCCCCGATATTGATCATGCACAGGCGGACCGCTCGACCGATGGTGGCGTTGGCCCGAAAACCCTGACCGAAACAGTTCGCCCCGGCATTAATCTCAAGGGCCTGGCGGACCGGACCGTTGATGATCAGAAGAGGGGCGGCGACATGTGTCGTGCATTGAACCCCATTTAGATTAAAGTCATCATCCGCGATGGCCTCGATGGCTGCCACCACCACCGGAAAAAACATTGGCTCACAGCCTGCCATGACCGCGTTGATAGCGATCTTTTCCAGCGTGGCTTTCCCGAATCTCGGAGCCATGATGCCGACCACCTCGCCTGGATCCCGGTCGAGGGTTTGCAGCATCGCCTCGACCCGCTCCTCGGTGGGGGGCACGATGGGAAACCCATCAGTCCAGCCTCGGGTAAAGAAGAGCTCGACCGCCTCAAAGTGGTCTGCCGCCTCGATGCGCCTTGATCGCAGGGCCACGGTCTGCATGCAGTCCTCCCTTCCTGATGAGACAGATACTTAGCCCCAGAACACCCTTCAGGGTAGCCGTGGGACTGAAGTCTGTCAAGGTGCTTGCGCGAGTGGCAGCGTCACGGTTTTCCACGGCAAGGGGGGTGGCCACTATAATCTTGACCATCATATGAAACATCGTTATATTATTGGACGTCTGGCCCCTTCTTCGTGGGCCCATGTCGGGCAGCCGACACCGCTGCACAACAATCACACTGTAGGGTGAATTCATAGAATATGGAGATCCGATCCCCTCCTCACTCCGGCGACATTTACGCAACCGGAGCCTGCAAATAAAAGAGAAACTCCTATCAATATTATATGGGGGGTGATAATGCGAGCGTGGTCTGTGAGAGACGGCCTGACCCGGGACTTCCTTTCGGGAAGATCGGGTAGTGTGCTAACAAAATCATGAGGAGGAGAATCATGCTGAAAAAATTCATGAACTTTACCTGCGTGGGCTTGGCTGCTGCCGCGTTGGTTCTTGTCGGGGTATGGCCCGCCAGCGCCAAGGTCGTAGGCGACACGATCATTTTCGGGGCCGCCCTGTCTTTCAGTGGCAAGTACTCCACCAACGGCAAGCACACCAAAAACGGCTACGAGCTGGCCAAGCAGCGCATCAACAGCATGGGAGGCGTCAAGGTCGGCGGAAAGACCTACAAGATCGATATCAAGTACTACGACGACGAGTCGACGCCGGCGCGTGGCGCGCAGCTCGCTGAACGCCTGATCGTACAGGACGGCATCAAGTACATGCTCGGGCCGTACAGCTCGGGCCTGACCAAGGCGATCGCACCCGTGACCGAGAAATACGAGATCCCGATGATCGAGGGGAACGGGGCGTCCAGATCCATTTTCAACAAGGGCTACCAGTACGTCTTCGCTGTGCTCTCGACCTCGGACTTTTACCTGAGAGAAGCAGTCAACCTGGCCGCCGAGGTTGCCCAGCTCAGTAAAAAGGATCCGAAGAGGGTGAAGGTAGCCCTGGCTATCGAGAACGATCCGTTCTCCCAGGATATCCGCGCCGGCGTGCTCGAGGACGCCAAGCGCTGGGGCATGAGGGTTGTTATCGACGACAAGCTCCCGCCCGAGCTGAACGACATGTCGGCGACCTTGACCAAGGTCAAGGTCCTGAGGCCCGACCTCCTGGTGGTTTCGGGCCATTCCAAGGGGGCGACGTTAGCCATTAAACAACTCTCGCAGAAGAAGATCAACGTGCCGATGCTCGCCATTACCCACTGCGAGGCGGCAAAGGTGATCAAGAATTTCGGTCCGCTCGCCGATTATACCTTGTGTGCGGCCCAGTGGGCACCCCCACTGACCTACAAGGACAAGTGGTTCGGCTCGGCAGCGCAATACGCCAAGACGTTCGAGAAGAAATACGGTTACGTGCCGCCGTACCAGGCCGCAGAGTCGACGGCGGCGGTCCTGGTCTACGCCGACGCCATCGCGCGTGCAAACTCATTCGACACCGAGAAGGTCCGCGACGCGATTGCCGCCACCTCCATCGAGACTTTCTACGGCAATATCAAATTCGACGAAACCGGCAAGAATGTCGCCAAGCCCATGGTGCTCCGCCAGATTCAGAATGGTGAGTACAAAGTTGTGGCGCCGACCAGGTGGGCGACGGGCAAGCTGATCCACCCGCGACCCAAGTGGAGCAAGCGCTAACCGTCTGACTCCGGAGCCCGCCCCTGTACTACGTGCAGGGGCGGGCGCACGTTTAGGCTCATGCTCGAGAATCTCACACTCTTATACGAAGCCCCGATTCTGTCGGTGCAGCTGCTAATCGATGGCGTGCTGATCGGCGCTATCTTCGCCCTGGCGGCTTATGGCATGGCCCTGGTGTGGGGGGTGATGGACATTATCAATATCGCCCAGGGCGAGTTCGTCATGCTGGGGGGCTACGTCACCTTTTTACTCGCTACGCACGCCGGGGTGCACCCGCTCCTCACCGTGCCGGCGGCGGCGGCAGCCCTTTTCATCCTCGGCTGGCTACTCTACCGGTTGGTCGTGTTCCGCATCGTGGGCAAGGATATGTTCATCTCAATCCTTGCCACCTTCGGCATCAGCATCCTGTTGCAACAGCTCGCCAACGAGTTATTCGGAGCCGATGTGCAGACGGCAGAATCCGGACTCGGCACGCTGTTTTTCGCCGACGATATGATAACGGTGGAAGAGACCAAACTGGTTGCATTCGGCTTAGCACTGGCCGTCGGCGGGATCCTGTTCCTGTTTCTGAGACAGTCACGTCTCGGCCAGGCGATCCGCGCCACCGCGCAAAACGCGCGCGCCGCCCGAATCATGGGGATCAACACCGACCGGGTCTATGCCACGACCTTTGCGCTGAATGCGGCGATCTGCGGCGCGGCCGGGAGCCTCGTGGTCATGACCTGGCTGATCCACCCGTATCTGGGGCTCGCCTATACCCTCCGATCTTTCATGATCGTGATCGTCGCCGGCCTCGGCAGCATCGGGGGCGTGGTCTTCGCCAGCCTCGGCCTGGGCGCAGCAGAGAACTTTGCCGGGTTTATTCTGGGCACTGAATATCAGGCTGCCTTTGTCTTCTCCCTTCTGGTCGTGATCCTGGTGTGGCGGAATTTCCGTTTGAGCCGCCAGCGGAAGTACCTGAAATGACGGATACTACCCGGAGAGTGCTGCCCTACGCACTGATCGGTATAGCCGGGCTGCTCGCCCCGGTCATTGCCCCGGCGTACGTGATCCAGCTTGCGTTGCTCTGGATGATGGTCCTCTTCGCCCTCACCTGGGATCTCTGTGGCGGACAAATGGGTTACAACTCGTTCGGCAACATCCTCTTCTTCGGTATCGGGTGTTACATCCCCGCGGTGATGCAGCGAGAGCTATTCTACGGCCTCGAGGAATATGAAACAGTTAAGCGCCAGGTATCCACGGTAAGCTCATCCGAGTATTTCACGGGATTCGCTTTGGGTATGGCTCTTGCCATCGTCATCGCCGTGGCCGTGGCGGCCGTGCTCGGCTCGGGCATCCTAGGGCTTAGGGGTCACTACTTCGCCATCGCCACTCTTGGTCTCGGGATCGCCGCGGGCGAGATCGCAAGCGGCTGGGAATATATCGGTGCCGGCTCGGGTATGCTCGCCCCGATGTATCCGGGTGAAGCGAACGCCCGCGGGATCTTCTTCTATTACCTGTTGTTCCTCCTCGCTGTGATCTGCTTCTTCACGCTCAAGTGGCTCTATGCGGGCCGTTTCGGGCTCGCCATCAATGCCATCCGTGACGACGAGGACAAGGCCGAGGCGATGGGTATCCACACCACCCGCTACAAGACGGTGGCCTGGTGCGTCTCGGCGTTCTTCCTGGCCCTGGCGGGCGGCGCGTTCGGGCACCTGAACAACTTTATCGACCGGGATGTGGCCTTTCCCGGCGCTACCTTTGGCGTGTGGATGGTGCTGATGGCGATTCTGGGAGGCAAGGGGACCATTTGGGGCCCGGTGATCGGTGCGACGGTCTTCCATGTCACCCAGGAGCTGTTCTGGACCTATCTTTTCGGCTGGCAGCGTGTGGCCCTCGGGCTGCTCATCGTCGTCATCGTCGTCTTCTTCCCGGTCGGCATCATGGGCTGGCTGCGCGAGCGGTGGCCTGAGAAATTCGGCGAGAGGGTGGATGTCGAGGCCCGCACCGCGCCAGTGTCTTTGGGGGAAAGCCGATGACCCCTATCCTCGAAGTGAGCGGCGTGACCAAATCGTTTGGTGGCGTCGTCGCCAACCACAACATCACCTTGAATGTGCCCGAGGGGAGCATCACCGGCCTCATCGGCCCGAACGGCTCGGGCAAGACGACGCTCTTCAACTCGATCGTTGGCTTCCACCCCATCGATAGTGGCTCGGTCACGTTCGAGGAGAGGGACATTTCACGACTGCGGGTGGCTGACGTTGCACGCCTGGGCCTCTTGCGTACCTTTCAACAGACCCGCATCTACGGCAAAATGAGCTGCATGCAAAACATGGAGATCAGCGTACCCCACACCCATGAAGGGCTTCGCACCATGTTTTCGAAATACCCGCCGGAAGTGACCGAGCGGGCGGAAGAACTCCTCGAGTTCGTCGGCTTATACCCCAAACGCCACTTGCGCGCAGGCGAGCTCTCGTTCGGCCAGCAAAAGCTCCTGGAACTCGCCATGGCCCTGATGAACGGGCCAAAATTGTTGCTGCTCGACGAGCCCACGGCGGGGGTGAATCCGGTCTTGATCAACAGCTTGATTGATCGCCTCAAACGCATAAATTCAGAAATCGGAATCACGCTTTTCGTGATCGAGCACAACATGCGCGTGATCATGGACCTGGCCGTGCATATCTATTGCCTGGCCCATGGCCAGTTGCTGGCCGAGGGTCCGCCCGATGAAATTCGCACCGACCAGCGGGTCATTAACGCGTATCTGGGGGCTCATTGATGATGGAGAAGGAGACTCCAGACGACGGCGGAAAAGCCGGCGACTTAGGCGGAGGCAACACAAACATGTTTCGTACCGTCGAGGACGTGGCGGGTCAGGCGGGGCAGACCGTCAAACAGGGGCCTTCTCGAGAACGCATTGCTGAACTGGCCGGCAAGGAACCAGTGCTCCAGATCGACGGCCTGGTCGCCGGTTACGGCAAGATGGAAATCCTGCACGGGATCGATCTTCAAGTGAGCGCCGGGCAGTCGCTCTGCCTCATCGGGCCCAACGGCGCCGGCAAGTCGACGGTGCTCCACTCGATCTACGGGTTCACCAACATTATGGGTGGAACCATCACGGCCAAGGGGACTGACATCACGCGGCTGAACCCTAACGAAAAGCTCAAGACCGCCGGCGTTGCTTACATCCTGCAGGACAACTCCGTGTTTCCCGACATGACAGTCGAGGAAAATCTGTGGATGGGCGGCTTCTTGATGGATACGCCCGCCCACGCCAAAGAGGCGGCGGAAAAGGTGTTCGAAAAATATCCCCAGCTGGCAGAGCGCCGCCGCCAGTCGGCGGGCGTGCTCTCGGGCGGCGAGCGGCGGCTGCTCGAAATCGCCCGGGCCCTCGTCATGGAGCCTCAGGTCCTGCTGGTGGACGAGCCATCCATCGGCCTCGAGCCCCGCTATATCAGTATGGTCTTCGAGGTCCTCGACGACCTGCAACACGGACAGGGGAAGACCATCGTGATGGTCGAGCAGAACGCCAAGAAGGGTCTGGAGTTCGCCGATATTGGCTATGTCCTAGTCTCGGGTGAGATCGCCATGGCCGGGAAAGGCGACGACCTGCTCCAGGACCCCGAGGTCGGCCGCCTCTTCCTCGGCGGTTAATATCCCTATACCCTCTGTACCCCCTGCACTCGTCAGTACCCTCTCCACTGTTCGACAAGCTCACCACTAGCGATTCGGCAACCCTTCGACAAGCTCAGGGCGGGGCTCAGGGCAAGGCTCATCGCTAGCCTCCCCTGATCTGCCTCGTCAACGCAGGCTCAATCCCCATCAGCCGTTGAAATACCGTCAACTGTCCCCTGTGATACTCCTCGTGGGCGATCCCGTGATGCAGCCAGGCCAACCGGGTGCCCACCTCCCCGTCAAATCGCCTAATCAACTGCAGCATGTGCAGCTCGCCAACTCCGAGAAACCTCTTCTCTGCCTTTTTCAACTGGGATTTGAGCAGCTTCAACAAATCACCCTTGGTGTTGGCCCGATAAGCATCCTTCGCATGCATGCGAAGGAGCTTTGGCCATGGCAGCCTGTGGAAGTTCGTGTCGGACCGGGTGAGCTCACCCGTCATCATCATGGCCACTTCAAGAATATGAACGACGACTTCTTTCACGCTGCGGACCTCCGCAGTAGGCCGAAACTCGAATTTTGTGGCCGGAATATTAGCGACTTCATCAATCAGCCCTTCGCGAGTATCGATCCAGGACTCGAGGGCTTCCTCTAACAGGTTTGTGTTGGGCAGCATCATTTGACTCCTCACTTCTCTCCAACTACGATGAGCCAAGTTTGCTCGAACATCAGTTCATTGTTACGGAGGAACGGACGCATGCCGGTTGCCTTTAATCCTTTCAGCTCTTGCGCCAGTTCTTCGACAATCGCCCGCCCTATTTCGGGTGAGGTTCCTGTCAAGTCCAGCCAGTGATCGACGCTGACGTCGACATCACAGGAGATGGTTTGGATGATTTCCAATCCGGCACCCTGCAAGAGTCCTTCCAACTCCCTGACCGAGAGGGCCCGTGTGTGTGAAGGATCCCGCAGGCGTTCCAATCGATTATACGTTGCGGCCAAGGCATCATCGTCCGGCATTACCAGATCGATTACGGCTACTCTTCCGCCGAGACGGCAGACGCGCACCATTTCTGTGATCGAAATGTTTGGATGCTCGAAGTGGTGAATAGCAAATCGACTCACGACTATGTCAAAGGTGTCGTTTGGATGAGGCACCTGTTCCGCCAGGCTTTGCGCAAAGACGATATTAGAAATGCCGTCCTCTTCGGCCTGACTGACCCCCGCGTTGAGCATCTGGGGCGTGATGTCGACCGCAACGACGCGACGCACGTGCGGAGCAATGGCTCGACCCAGGTGGCCCGTACCGGCTGCGACATCCAGGACCCTCCAGTGAGGCTCCAGGTCCAGATTGGTCACCATCCAGTCGAGGTACTCGCGACTGGCCAGAGGACGCCCCGTCTCTCCAAAGCGTGGAGCCTGCTTGCTAAATTGTTTCCTGACGACGTCGTGGTGATTCTCTTTCATCCCTAAATCTTCCCGACCTCACGATCTCCCCTACCCCAAAGACGCCGTTCGCAATGTCTGAATCAGGTGGATGATCTCATCTTGAGACAGGGACGTGGCAGGATCCTTAGGTGCGAATATCAACAGGTCTAGCTTTCCGTCATCCTTGTCGAAAATATGAACCATGACCTTGCTTGTACGCGCCGGATTTCCGAACTGAAACCCTCGGAGGTCTTGATATTCAAATGAGTACAATCCAGACTGGGCATTCACCAAGAGCATGGGTTTGAGAATCAGCAATATCGAAAGCCTGACAACATCTTTTTTCGGCATGAAAACGGAAAGTTCATTCGGCGTGGCATTCAGGATCGCCTTATAAAGGGAATAGTTCGATTTCATGGTCTCCTGGCCGAAAACCGACACCATCTTATCCGCATATTCCGGATTTTTTTCCATAAACTCATCGACAAGATCGACACCCTCCACAGGGTTAAAAACAACGATCGCTTTACCAGACTTGAAGAGGATGCGAGCAAAGGATTGTCTGGTGTCCTCTTTCTCAACATCTGTCCATGGCGCTTCAAAGTCGTAGCCGAAAAAGGATAACTTTCTTCCGGCGAACTTCAGCTCCGATGGTACCTCCAGACGGTGCGGAAGCACGTACAATTCTGGATATTCGCCTTGCGTTTTCTTCAGGTAAAAAACAGCAGCGGTCTGGACCCCAAAAAGCACACCGAATAGGATCACCAAGGCTACTATGGCCCCGGTGACGGACAGGCCTACGAGGAGAGCCTTTTTATTTTTCATCTGTGAAAATTTCTAGATCGGGGGTCACGTTTCTCGGCAATGCTGTGCACTTTATTCAAGAGGGTCTTGCTTCTTTCAACTGAGGCGTGTAGCAGTTGGATGGGGAGATTTAGGGGATGTTACAAATCTTCTTTCTTAAATTCGTAGCTGTTAACAATGCCGTTCTGATCGAACCCTATGATCAATTGATATTTCTTGCGGGTTTCATATCGCGTCTCGTCATAACCTGCCCATTTAATCTCTTTCCCGGACATGGTCGTCCACTGATATATAAAAATCCTTTCGTTACCGTGTCCATAATCTGGATCACCCAAATTCAGCAGAACCTCTTCCCTCTCTGTAGATCCGACCTCCACAAACCCCAATGATTCCTGCTCTATTGGTTCCCTGGACATGGTGCTGACAACTTGTTCAGGAATCGAAACGACGCATCCCGCACAGAGAAAGGCAACTACTACCGGGATATAGACTGTTTTCATCTTCGAAACCTCAGCAAGCTGTGTTTTTCCAAGATATCAATCTCGTCAAAAACCAGCACAAGACAGTAGGGCCCCCAGGGGGCTGGCTCAAGCAGTCCTTCTTCAAAGTGCATTGTATATGTCCATATTCTCCCGTCCTCATACCGGAGAAACGGGCGACCCAACCGTGACTCAACCACTTCCTTTCTGATACCGTCCTCCAGGAAAGGCAGCCACTTTTGTTGAAGATCGATTTCATTTGCATAGAACATCTGGTGCTCTTGGGGGTTGTGGTGGGAGCACGCCATTAGTAGAAAGAGGAAAAGGGAAGGGAGAAGAACTCTGCGTAGAAGCATGGATGACCTCTTTGGTTCCCTGTCACCCTGGTGTTGCCGATCTCGCTGGCCTGTTTGCACCTTGCTGCGCGTCTCCATAATAATGCATTTATCCAGAGTGGACTAGCAGAATGAAAAAACCCAACGGCTAGCCCGCATTATTCACGAACCGGGGTCTTCGTGAATAATGCGCCTGCAGATGCGGGCTCGGCCGCACCGGCAGGTTTCGATCCCGCCGCTGCGGCGGGCCTCAAGGCTAGCCCTGACCGACGCCCCGCAAACCTGGGGCGGAGTCGAAGCCCGGAGGGCAGATTATTCACTTCTATGTGAATAATCCGGGCCAGCTTTGTCGGTTATGCATAGGGTGGAGAACAGGGACACGGTTTGATTTAACCTGCGGAAACCTGCATCGCTACGTACGTTCAGCTCCCCTGGGTTGGCTTTATGCATTACGATATGATGGATATGGCTGAGGGAAATCTCGAGAAAGAAAGACGGTCGAATACATCTTGTCAATCCCCAGCAACGGCACCAAATTCGACCGGCGTGATCTTCACATGTGTGCGCTCCCAACGACTGGACCGGCGGCGCCTCTGTAGGAGGACCATCCGGGTGATCCAATCCAAGAGAAAGGCCCACCAGACATAGGCCACACTCAGGCCCCACCATGCGGCGGCAGCAGCCAGGGGGACCCGAACTCCCCAGATTCCGACGACCGTCACCCTCAGGATATACGCGGTATCCCCTGCCCCCCGGAGGGCCCCTTGAAGTACCAAGGTGACGGCGAGGGGGATCTGACTGACCGCGGCGATCCGCAGGAAGATGACCCCCAGGCGGATCACTTCTTGATCGGCCGTGAACAGACGGAGGAGGGGCTCTGGGAAGAGGAAGAAAAGGACCCCCATCCCACTCATGAACAGAATGCCCAAGCGGTTAGCCTCCGCCATCCCCTGGCGGGCCCGGAGGATGTCGCCTGATCCCACGCTCTGTCCGACCACCGTCGCTGCTGCCACCCCGATCGCCAACCCCGGCATAAACGAGAGAGCCTCGATACTCACCCCTAACTGGTGCGTGGCAAAAGCCGCGGTGCCGTACAGGAGAAGGATCTTGAAATAGACGACCTGGCCTGCCTGCCACATCATCCGGTCAATTGCTACCGGCCAGCCCACCCGTACGATAGGACGGATGCAGGCAGTATCCCAACTTCCTTTGGTCAGATACCCTCTGGCCCAACCCTGCCACCAAAACAGCAGGACCCCTAAGATCTCTGCGGATGCGACCGCGATGGCCGCCCCCTCGACCCCGAGGGCGGGCAGACCCAGGTATCCGTAGATCAAGGGGACGGCCAGGCCGACGTGCACAAGGTTCAGGACCAGAAAAATCCGCATCGGTGTCCGGGTATCACCGGCCCCGTGCATCGTGGAGGTCAGGACATGAACTAAGGCGGTAGCGGGAAAGGCGAGAAAGACCCATTGGCAATACTCCCCGACTAGGATCTGCACCGGTACCGAGGCCCCGAGAAGGCTGGCCGCATCTGGCGCCAGCAAGAATCCCGCCACGGCCAAGGGAATTGTCAAGACCAGCGTCATCAGGAGGCCATGAACCGCTACGCGTCCGGCCTCCGCCCGCCGGTCCGCTCCCCACCGCTGAGCCACTGCGACCATCGTTCCGGTGCTCACCGCCCACACGACGGTCATAGTGAAAAAGATCAGCAGCTGACCGAGTCCAACTGCCGCAACGGCCGGAGCACCGAGTCCGCCCACCAGGAAGATATCCACCGCTGTGGCCATCCGGTGGAGAAGGTTCGAAACGGCGACGGGCAGGGCCAGCCGGAAGACCTCGCGTCGGATCCCAGCTCTATTCAGCTCTTTTTCCTGCATCATCTCGCGATCCCCACCCGACGACCGATGACCGATGACCGACAACTATGAACCCTGGGTAGGTCCAATTTCGAATTTCCGCTAAGCCCTGAACTCTGAACCATAAACTACGGTGAACCGTGAACCATACACCAGATGCTGATTGTCAACCGCTGCGTGCGTCTATATCCCGCACCCTTAACCCTGTCAAGGTGAAAGGGCGAATTGCTTACGATCTAAGCATTCCGTATTTGTACGCCAACAGTTTGCTTTTTTTTTGGGCGAATTCCGCCCTGGTTCACACCACCCCCAACTGTAATTTTCCCGCAATATCGATAAGTTATCGTTTTTCTCTCCTGCTGGCATGCCTGATGCTCTTGCGATCCGAACAACCTTCGTCCGACACCGAGAGGCGAGAAATCATAAAGGGAGGGGGAAAACGTGGCCCGGAGTAATAAGAGGGTAGGCAGTATAGGCCTTGTAGCTCTGGTAATGCTTCTCGTTCCAGGGATCGCTCTTGCCCAACAGGCCTCGCCGACCATTGAGAGCGTGCTCAAGGAGGTGAGCGATTCCAAGGTCGCCCTGGACACGCTGTGGACCCTGTTGGCCGCCTTTCTCGTCATGTTCATGGCTGCGGGGTTCGCCCTGTTGGAGTCCGGATTTTGCCGCGCGAAAAACACTGCCAATGTCCTGGCCAAGAATTTCATCGTGTTCGCCGTCACGGCCATCGCCTTCTTGGTTTTGGGATGGGGAATTATGTTTGGCGACGGCAACTGGTTTATGGGCCTGAAAGGACTGTGGTTTCTGGGCGGCCCGGACAATAGCCCGGCCACGGGAGACGCGTATCGGGGGGTCTACAGCTCCATCTCTTGGACCGGTATCCCGTTGGACGCCAAATTCCTCTTTCAGATGGTCTTTGCCGCTACCGCAGCGACGATCGTCTCGGGAGCGGTGGCCGAGCGGATCAAGTTCGGCACCTTCTTCCTTTTCTCCGTTCTCATGGCCGCTGTCCTGTATCCGATCACCGGTCACTGGATTTGGGGAGGAGGCTGGTTGGCCGAGCGAGGGATGTGGGACTTTGCGGGCTCTACCGTGGTCCACTCGGTTGGCGGTTGGGCGGCGCTTGCCGGGGCCATCATGCTGGGGCCGCGGATTGGGAAGTATATGAAGGATGGCCGAATCAATCCCATCCCCGGCCACAGCCTCACCTCGGCGACTCTGGGCGTCTTTATCCTCTGGTTTGGTTGGTTCGGCTTTAACCCGGGCAGCACCATGGGTGCGGACTGGGGGGCCATTGGCCACATCGCGGCCACCACGAACACCGCCGCGGCAGCGGGGGTCATGAGCGCCACCTTCACCGCCTGGATCCTTCTAGGCAAGCCGGACCTTACGATGGCCCTGAACGGGGGTGTGGCTGGCCTGGTAGCCATTACGGCCCCCTGCGCCTTTGTCAGCCTCGGGAGTTCGCTGGCGATTGGCCTCGTGGCGGGGGTCCTGGTGGTTCTCTCAGTTCTTGCCTTCGATCGCATCAAGGTCGACGACCCGGTGGGTGCCATCTCTGCCCACCTGACCTGTGGGGTATGGGGCACGCTCGCCGTGGGTTTGTTTGCCCAGGATATATTCAGTCCAGGGACCACCGGTGACGGGCTTTTCTTCGGGGGCGGCTCAGAGCTCTTCGTGGCGCAGCTCATCGGGGTACTTGCTGTGGGCGCGTTCATCTTCCCGGCTTCGATGGTCGGCTGGTCGATCCTCAAAGGGCTGACGGGGCTTCGGGTCTCTCCGGAGGAGGAGATGGAGGGCTTGGACATCGGCGAACACGGACTGCGGGCTTATCCGGACTTCCAGGTGGCCACCGCGGCTTATGCACTTATGGGTACCCCTGCGCCTGTTTCAGCAGCACCGGCTCCAGAGCCGGCACCGGCAGCCGCTCCCCACCGCCCCACCCCAGCGCCAGCGAAGGGGCCAGGGGATTAAGATCGTGGGATGAGGTAGGGGCGCCTCACAAAAGAGGCGCCCTTTTCTCTTTACCTCAGGAGTTGAGACGAGGGGCAACGTCGCACTCCAGCACACATCGCAAGAAGAAGGAGATAGTGACATGTCACACAACAGGCGGCAACGCATAACTATCCTGGCCAGTGCGCTGGTGATGGCGGGGCTATTACTCAGCACGTCGGTGGTTCGAGCCGGGGAAAACAAGGGCAGAATTTCGCTCAACGCGGGAGTGGACTTCTCTCACGCCTACTATTTCCGTGGAATCCTTCAAACGAACAAATCCTTCGTTGCCCAACCTTATGGTGACGTCACTTTCAACCTCTACGAAGGAGAAAACGGGCTTAACAGTGTCGGTGCGACGCTAGGTTTCTGGAACAGCTTTCAATCGCGAAACCTCGGAGACGTGGAAGATCCGTCGGCATGGTACGAGGTCGACCTGTACGGGGGATTTACGTTCGGGCTGTTCGACAGCCTTGAAACAGGGGTTACCTACACCGCCTACATAAGCCCGAATGATGCGTTCAGCACTGTCCAAGAGATCTCGTTTAGCTTCAGCTTTGACGACAGCGAACTGCTGGGCGACTTTGCTTTGTCGCCTAGCCTCCTAATCGCAGCGGAGGTCAAAGGCCAGGCAGATGGTGGCAGCAACAAAGGCGTGTACCTGCAGCTGGGCGTCGAGCCGGGGCTGACCCTCATCGAGAGCGAGAATTACCCGGTAAGTCTCTCCTTCCCGCTCACGCTTGGCTTGAGCATCAGCGATTACTATCAGAACAGTACGGGCGACGATGACACCTTTGGGTACTTTGACCTGGGCGTCAACGTGAGCGTACCGTTAAGCTTCATACCCGCCGACTACGGCTCGTGGGAGGTCTTCGCCAGGGGGGACTTCTTGTTCCTCGGGGATAACCTCGAAGCGGTCAACGACGGCGACGCCTTTGAGGCCATCGGCACATTCGGTATTGCCCTATCGTACTAATACGGCAAAACAGCAGTCGGCAATCGCCTGTCAGCACAAAGGTCCTTAAGCTGACAGCTGATCGGCTGAAAGCTTCGAAAGCTTCGAAACAGCTGAGAGCGGAAGGCTGGTAAGGTGGCGGGGCCGACGGGACTTGAACCCGCGATCTTCCCGTTTGATCGGGACGTGTTCCCTCAGTTGCTCCCGATTCCCCCCGGACAATGATTCGCAGAGGAAGGAGTGGCAGGTTGAAAAGGTGGCGGGGCCGACGGGACTTGAACCCGCGATCTCCGGCTTGACAGGCCGGCGTGTTAACCAGGCTACACCACGGCCCCGCAGCTTATTAGCTTATATGGATAATTCCGAACCCGCGATCTTCCCGATTTCCAATCGGGACGTGTTAACCAGGCTACACCACGGCCCCGCAAACTATGTGGATAAATCCGTTGAACCCTTAGAGATCAATTGCTGGATGTAGGGCCGGCTTTTCTTCCCCTTAATCTCCGATTCACGTCTAGCAGCTTCTGAGCGCGATCTATATTCTTCGACATAAACAATCTTGAAAGGGCCCCGTGACCTGGTAAATTGGCTTCGTCCCTCATGATGCCGCTGTAGACGCTCTTCTAAGTCCTTCGTATGACCCACGTAGTACCGGCCGGAGGATTGATTCTGGAGGACATAGAGGTAATAAACCTCCATCGGCAAACCCGCGATTTTCCCGATTCCCAGTCGGGACGTGTTAACCAGGCTACACCACGGCCCCCTGAGACGAGCACAAAGCTTATTGTATAACTGAGTTAATGAGGGAAGTCAACTTAGGGGAAGGTCTTCCCTGCCACTACCGCCCGTTGGTCAGAGCGGCCATCAGTGTCAGGTAGTCTGCCAGTTGGCGTGTGATGAGAAAATTGCGTCGGATATATTCCTTGGCATCGCTCCCCATCTTCCGACCAATCTCCGGGTTGTTGAGCAGATGTCGGACCCGGAACGCCGCACCCTCGACGGAACTCACCGTGTAGCCCGTGTGGTAGTACATGATCTGCACCGTGATCCCGCCGGCGAAACCGCCGACGACCGGTTTTCCTTTCCACATAGCCTCGGCGACGGTCAGTCCAAAGCCCTCCCTGAGTGATTTTTGAAGCACAATGGTCGCGGCCCGCTGCAGGGCATTGACCTCGATGTTTGAGTCCGGCGGAAGTAACAGGACGTGAATGTCCGGATCTTTGCCGGCAGCCTCCCTGACCTCTTGGAGGACCACGTCCCCCTCAGGATCATCAGCTGCGCCGCCCCCCACCAATATGAGACGACAATCATTGTGCTTCTTCACGATCCGGTAGGCCTGAATCACCCCCACGGGGTCCTTGAACCGGTCAAAGCGAGAGACCTGTAACAAGATCGGCTTGTCACGTGGAATGCCCAATCTATCTAGAATCTTGTTCACCTCTCTTCGGCTCAGCTCGCGATTTTTGTCGCTCAACGGGTCGATTGAAGGATAGATGAGGAACTTCGGGATCGGGAGCTTCTGAGCGAAGGCAGGCAGCGAGAAAATGGCGGCATCGTATTTCAGCACATAGTTTTTGAGGAACCGCCACACCCGGCGCGCGGGCTGCGAGATATCGATATGACACCGCCAGACCCATTTGCCCGCCCGGTCGCCGTAATCAATAAGGGCAGCGGGCTGGGGATCGTGGACCAATATCATATCAGCGTCAAAAGTGAGACGCTTGGCGTTTTCACGGTTTTCCTCGATATAGAGCTGATACATGCGGTCGCTGATTCCAGGGTCCCGACCCTGCAGCGCGTTGTGAAAAGCCTTGGTCACTTTAAAGAATCCCTCACTTCCTTGTATGATCTCCCATCCGACCTTTATTTCGAGTTCGTTGAGCATGGGGACGAGCCGGTTCAATATCTCCGCCACGCCACCCCCGGACCGGGTCGAGTTAATGTTGAGGAGACTCTTTCCCTTTACCTTCTCACTCATGTGATAGAGAAGATCCACCGACCCCGGAGGAGTCACTTTCCGATAATCCTCAAGGCTATTTGTCACCGTTCTCTGCTCCCCCCGTTCAAGAAAGTGTCGCAGATCTCCACGAGACGTTTCCGAAGTTGCTCCAGACTGAAGATGTACGGGTTAATGGCTCGGAGGTGTTGGGCCAGCTCTGGCATATGCAATCCCTCTTCGGCCCAGATAGTAAAATCGCTATCCCGGCGGTTCCGTCGGATCCGAGCCGCGTAGAAGTGGAAGTAGATGGCACTGGTATCCAACCTGGCGATCCCATCCCTCAACTCTTGCAGAGTCCGCGCGACCGTCTCCGTGGGGACCTCGACCATGCGGGACAGCATAAAGTAAAAGGGCTCTCCATCATCGACCCGGGGGACAGCAAGCATTTTCGAGAGGTGATCTTCCATGACGCTAATGAGGGCCTCACGAAGATCTTCGAGGGTCTCGAACTCATATGGATCGATAACCCCCAGCCGCTCCCCCAGCACTCGATCTCGGACCTGGGTGGCCACCCAGGTGGCAAAATCGTTGGGATAGGGCCCCAATAGGAACTGGTGTCTGAGGAAGTATTCGTGCGTGTGGTAGTAGATTGACTCGATAGGAACTTCCTCCAAGAGATCTAGAAGTTGGACCTCGTCCTCTGCCTTCACCCCCAGGATCTCTCGGAGTTCTGTGCATCCGACGAATTCAAAGGGAGGACTGACAGCCGCATGCATGAGAGGCCCTCCTGATGGCCAGACTGGGTATAATTGCACGACTCATGCCAATAGTGACGGCCTGTTACGATACCCAGCCAATCAGCCGGTCTTTCTTTTTTGAACTGGCTTGCTTTTCTTTGGGACAGATGGTGAGGGGGTCTGCCTGGACCCTCGGACGACCGTCCCCAGGCGGTCCAGGGCGTCTGCGGTCTTCGCCCGAATCGCATCCGTGCCAGAGCCAAGGGAGCTCGCCTGGTTGCTTAGATCCTGAATGGCGCCTGTCCGGATATAGGCAAGGACTGCGATCACCAGCGCCGCGAGGGCCAAAACTAAGGTTACGAGCTGCACGGCAAATCCTCTCTGCCTGTGCACCCCCTGTTTTGGCAAGGGGATGGGGGCACACGGAAAGGGTCCCACTACATATAAGAGTCGGCATCTTCCTGTCGAATCTTGAGCAGTTCCCAGTGCCGGACCCGGCTCCGGGCTTCAAAGGAATGGGGGGCTAAGAGGGCGGGAAACAGGTGCTAGTGCCCCTCCAAATAACTCCTCCTAAGCACCGCAGGGTTCCGTCGGGGGCACTGAGGGGTTGTAGGGGAGACGCTCCCCTACGCTTGGGGGGTGCTCAGCGAGGCGAACGCCGAGCGCCGAAGGGGGGCCTGCCCCCCTAGCGGAAGTGCCGCACCAGCGCGGAATACTAGTGAGAAATAGTTGGTGCGGCACTAGGTGGTGGGCGAAGCTGGGATTGAACCAGCGACCCCCTGCTTGTAAGGCAGGTGCTCTCCCACTGAGCTATTCGCCCGGTCGCGTTGATTTTGCACACTTACGTGGTTGCGGTCAACCCCCGATTGGCTACCCGTGCCCGAACGGGCCCCCGGGTTCCGGAAGGCACGGGAATTGCTGCGAAGGCAGACCAGGAGGTGGTTTGCTGTGGAAGATCGATCCTCATTATTAATAGGGCCCTGGAACCGATCGATGCGGACCGCAGTTGCGTATCGCGATCCGTCAAGCGAGTTAGAGCGACGTGGCTTCGTGGACGCCCTCCTCGAAGTGGTTCTACGTGACCTTTTCCCAGAGGAGTATCATCGCATCCGCTGGCGCTCGTTACGGGAGGTGTTCGAGATCGTGGAATGACTGCTGATTTCACCCTATCCAGGTGCTCCTGTACTTCCCTCACGCGAGATGCTGTGAGGACGGCTAGCCGTGGTTGGAGACGAGCAGGCAGGTGAGTCTTGACGGAAACTATTTCGGGGACAGGCCGTGCAAGAACAGAGGACGATAGAGGTTTTTTGACTGGCGCTATGTTAGGGGCCTGAAAGAGCGGCGAAGACATTACAGGCTGGCCTTCATCCTGTTCTGGTCTATCCTCATGGGTTACTTTATTCAGGGATATGTCGTAAGCTCAGGGATTCTTATCGACAGGAGTATGCAGCCGACGTTAGCCAAGGAGGGCTATTATTTGATTAACGAATACATCTACTGCTTTGTCAATCCCGAGCGAGGGGATATTGTGGTGTTTCGAAGAACTCCCGATGCCTCTATGGGATACGTCAAGCGCATCGTCGGGCTGCCAGGGGAGACACTGCTGATCAAATCGGGAGACGTATATAAAGATGGCCTCCGGTTAGAAGAGCCGTACGCCATTGGCAAAACACATCCGGACCTTGCTCCCCATTCCATCGCTGCGGGCAACCACTATGTCCTCGGCGATAATCGATGGGTGAGGGAGGACAGCAGGGAGTTTGGGCCCGTTCCATTGAAGAAAATAGAGGGGAAGATCGCAGCGGACAAGCTATTCCCCTTCCGCTAAATGACCCGTGACATCTCCAAAAACTTTTCAACGTCTTTCTCTGTTCCCTTAAATGAACCATGTCGTTCCATTTTTAGTGAAGCGACCGCAGCTGCAAAATTTCCTGCTTCGAATATCGGGGAAGATTTCAGCCGCTTGAAAAGATACCCCGCGATATATGTGTCTCCGCAACCCGTAAGATCGACGACCTTCCTTGGAGGAAAAGACGGGATCCGATACAGTTTCCCTTTTGAACAAATCAAAGATCCTTTGCTCCCCAGCGTGATGACGACCTCATCAATACCATACGTCGATAGTATGTCGGCCGCTTTTTCTATGTGATCTTCCCCTGTAAGTATTCTCGCTTCTACTTCGTCGGCCTTCAGGATATTAACGTACGTCAGTCCTTCATTTTTCTCTCTCCAGTCACTGTACGTGATCGTCCCATCCCCAACGGTCCTCAAACACCCTTGTACATCCAATGAAACTTTTGATTGTTTTGAAAGAGCTCTCAATAAATCTAGCGAAATATCCTTTTTCGTGAGAGGGCCTAGATGAAAATATCTTGGGAAAATAGATGGTATTTCCTGAACTGTGAACGGTGTGGCAATAGACGTCACCTTTTGCATTCTCGAATCTAAGTCCTCCGGGTAGACATTCTCGAATGTTGTCGTTTTCTTACTCTGTGAATAGAAAATGTCGATGTTGCGTTTCACTAAATTGTTCAGCAGGAACGTATCTTTCTCAGCGCATTTTGTAATTACGGAGACACTGCCTCCTAGGCTTGTGTATGCCATCGAGAAATAATAGGCAACGCCACCGGGAAGATCTTTCTCCCCCCTTCCAATCCGTATGATGTCCCTCGTGGTATGGCCAATCACGCAGACGTCGATCATGATGCCACCTCTCTGGGGGTTCCCAAGTCCGCCACCATCACACCACAACCCCCCACCCCAACGATCTACGTATCAAGGGCATAACTACTCAATTGTAGCGGCACTTCCAAACCAACCCAAATAGAAACCGTCCTCTCCCCCTGGGGTTGACAGTACCCCGGGAAAGGTCGATAATAAAACTAGGATGACCGGTCGGTCGGTCATTCATGGAGGAGTCTCGTAGGTGCCTATTATTGTTGACAAAGCTAGAAAGCGGAGGGAAATTCTCGAGGCCGCAATGCGGGTCTTTTCCCGGGAGGGATACCACCGCGCAAAAATGGAGGCGGTGGCCGAGGAGGCCGGCATCGGCAAGGGGACCGTTTACGAATACTTCAAGAGCAAGACCGATCTATTCTTGGCCTTGCACGATCACATGTTGGCCGAGCTGAAAGCCTTTTACATGAAAGAACTTGAGGGCATCCGGCAGCCGGCCGCCATGCTCGAGCGATTCATTGCCGTTGCGTTTCAGACCTTTCGTCTCTGGGAGCCGTTCTTTCTGGTCTTCTTCGATTACTGGGCCGAGGGGGGCCGGGGGGAGCAGCAGACGCTTCTCCAGACGCGCCTGCGGGAGGCCTACGCGGTCGCGAGGAACGATGTCGCGGCCATCATTGCTGCAGGCGTCAAGGACGGGTCCCTCCGCTGCGACAACCCGCTGTTGGCCGCCGCCAGCATCCTTGCCACGCTCGACGGGCTGGTTCTTCAGTGGCTGTGCGACCGCGACGCCTTCGATCTCGACGCCATGCGTGAGAGCCTAACCCAGACGATCCTACGGAGCCTCCAGCCATGACCCGGCGCCGGTTCTCAGTCCTTTTGATCTTGGCGATGGTCCTCGTGACCGCGGTAGGCGTCTATCTGATTCGGGCGGTGCAGGAGCCACGCAACTCGAAGGTGAAACCGGTGCAGGTGCCGGTGGAGGTGGCCCGCATAACCCCCCAGGACTTCACCCACCGGCTAGAGGCGCTGGGGACCGTGCAGGCTATCCGCGAAGCGGCGGTCAGTGTCAAGGTCTCGGGCCCCGTGACGGCAATCCCCTCGGAGATCGAGCTGGGCTCCGCTGTAAAGCAAGGAACACTGCTCGCCAAGATTGACCCCACCCCCTTCCGGATCGACGTGAGCCAACGGAAGGCGATGGTAGCCCGCGCCCGCGCTCAGGTTCGCACCCGACAGGCGCAGATCGCACGACAAAAGGCCTTGATCAGTATCAACCGGGACAAGCTGCGGTTGGCCCAGGCCGAATATGACCGACTGAAATCCCTGTTCGACGAAGGGGGAATCGCCTGGGTAGAGGTGAAGGCGGTTGAGCTGGCTCTCCGCCGCACGCAGGAGGATTTCGAACGGGCCGACAGTGGCCTCCGTGAGGCGGAGGCGCTGTATGAGGTGGCGGAAGCGGAAGTCGCCTCGGCCCAGGCGGAGCTATGGCGGGCGCAGGATGCCCTCGCGGACACCCAGGTGCGGGCCCCCTTCGCGGGGATCATTTCCGAGAAAACGGTCACCCTGGGAGAACAAGTGGCCCCGGGAACGGTCCTGTTCCGCCTCGCGGACATAAAGAGCGTAAAGGTGCTGATACGCATTTCTGCGGATGACGTCGGCTTCCTCCATCCCGGCGCGAAAGCCGACATCACCCTGACGGGGTTTCCCGAGCCGTTCCAAGGGCGGGTCGAACACATCGGCCCCCGGGCGGACCCCGAGACCCGGACCTTTCCGGTGGAGGTCCTCGTCAAGAACCGCGGTCCGAGGCGGCTCCTGCCTGGCATGTTCGCCCGCGCCACCATCCCGGTCCGATCCTACCCACAGGCCATCCTCATCCCGCGCGCAAGCGTCGTGACCGAGGACGGGTCGCCAGCGGTGTTCGTCGCGAACGCCAAGCAGGAAATTGCCAAACGCCGTCCGGTCACCATTGCCCGCACCTTCGGACCCCGCTACCTGATCACACGGGGCCTTGAACCCGGTGATCTCCTGGTAGTTACAGGGCATCGCTTGCTTCGAGACGGGGCTGCAATTCGGGTGGTGGAGACACGGGAGCTGACGCCGTGAGAAGACTGATCGAGTTCTCTGTTCGAAACCCGGTCACGGTGAACCTGCTCACCTTGTTCGTCCTGGGGGCGGGGATAACGACCTACTTTCGAATGCACCGGGAGCTGTTCCCCGAGTTTTCCCGCCAAGCAGTCCAGATCACGACCCAGTTCACGGGCGCCTCCCCCGAAGAAGTGGAGAATCTGATCACGGCCAACATCGAGGAAGAGATGACAGATCTTGACGAGCTGGACGAAATGCTCTCGATCTCGCAGGAGGGCCGGTCCGAGATCTTGCTCAAATTCCAACCCGAAACAGACATGAACCGAGCCCTGAACGACGTCCGGGCGGCCCTCGACGATGTCACCGACCTACCGGAAGAGGCCGACGACCCCCAGGTCCGCGAGGTAAAGTCTACCTTCCCGGTCATCACCGTCTCGCTCGCGGCTGATATCGACGAGGCAACGCTCCGGAACATGGCCAAAGATCTCCGAGACGATCTCCGCCGCCTCCCAGGGGTCGCCACCGTCCGGATCCTGGGAATTCGCGAGCAGCAGATCTGGGTCGAGGTGGACCCTGCCCGACTCGAGCAGTACGGGATGAGCCTGGATGATGTCCGGGCCGCCATCGCTGCCCACAACCGGAACGTGCCCGGCGGGACCCTGAAGACGCCCCGCGGCGAGATCCTGGTCCGGACGCTGGGAGAGGCTGCCGGGGCCGAGGAGGTCGAGCGGATTATCCTGCGGAGCGTCGCCACCGGAACACCCCTCACCGTGGCAGACCTGGCCACCGTTCGAGAGACGTTCGAAGAGCCTACCACCATAGGGCGATGGGGGGGGCGCGCGGCCATCAACCTGGTGGTCATCAAGGAGCGCACAGGAGACGCCATTGACATCGCCGCCTCGGTCCGCGCCCTGGTAGAAGAAGTCCGGGACCGGCTGCCCGAGACGGTGACGATAGGCGTATACAACGACTTCTCAGTCTTCATCCGGAATCGCCTGAATACCCTCCGCTTGAGCGGCGCGATCGGGCTTACCATCGTCCTGATTACTCTATGGGTTTTCGTGCGGGCCCGAATCGCCTTTCTCACTGGTTTGGGCATTCCCTTTGCCATGCTCGGGGGCATCGTCCTCATGTCGCTGTACGGGATCAGCCTGAATATGATCTCGCTCTTCAGCCTGATCCTCGTTCTCGGGCTTTTGGTCGACGACGCGATCGTGGTGACAGAGAATGTCTACCGTTACGTGGAACAAGGGATGGATCCCCGGCAGGCAGCGATACAGGGGACGTCCGAGGTGGCCTGGCCGGTGGTGGCGACGGTAACGACGACCATCGCAGCCTTTCTCCCCCTCCTCTTGATCCCTGGGACCATGGGCGTCTTCCTGGCCCCCATCCCGGTCGTGGTCACATTTGCGTTGCTCGCCTCACTCCTCGAGGCGCTGGTGGTCCTCCCCTCCCACCTGTCCGATGTCATCACTCCGGCCTACGCCCAGCGTGTTCGCCGCCGCGAAGTGGGCTGGTTGACACGGGCCCGAAGCGTTTACGGCACCTTGCTGGCCATGGCGGTCAAATGGCGCTATGTGACTGCCGTCCTCCTGCTCTGCTTCACCATCCTCCTCGGGACGACGGCCTGGTACCGGATTCCCTTCGTGCTCTTCAGGGAGTTTGAATCCTCCCAGTTCATGATCAACCTCGAAACTTCTTCTGCGGCCAAGATCGAGGATACACTGGAAGTCGCCAAGCGCGCCGAGCAGGTGGTGCTCAACCTGCCGCCAGAGGAACTGAGGTCGGTCGCCACCAACGTGGGGATCACTTTTCTGGACGTGCACCGTGCGGAGTGGGGTCCGAACCTGGGGCAATTGCTGGTCGAGCTCGAGGAGGACCGCCGTCGCACCGTGGATGCGGTGATCGCGGATCTCCGCGAGGGCATAGCAGACATTCCTGGGATCACGAAGATTCAGTTCTTGAAGACTCAGGCTGGCCCGGGGGGTCCGGCGATCGAGGCGCGGATCGTGGGGGCCGAGATCCCCGTGCTCCGGAGATTGGCCGACGAGGTGAAGGGCTTCCTGCGGGGCATTCCGGGGGTGCGAGACGTCCGCGACGATTTCACCGAAGGGAAGGAGGAGCTCCAAATCACCCTCCTCCCTGAGGCCCGCGCCCTCGGCCTGAACTTGGGTCAGATTGCACGTCAGGTCCAGCAGGCGTTCCTGGGGGTGGAGGCCTCAACCATCCAACGGCGGGATGAGGACGTCCCGATCGTCGTTCGGTTCCCCCAGGCTGCCCGCCGCAGTCTGGAGACAGTGGCGGGGATGAAGATCACCCTCCCCTCGGGGGAGAAGGTATTCCTGCGGGACGTCGCCCGCCTGGAATCGGCGATTGGCACGAGCAAGATTCGGCGGGACGACCAGAAGCGGACCATCACCGTGCTGGCCGACGTGAATACCCGAGAGGCCAATGCGTTTCAGGTGGCACAGCGGCTGAAGCGAGAGTTCGCCGATGTGGGCAGCAGCTTCCCGGGCTACCGGGTCGTCATTAAAGGAGAACGACAAGAGGCGGAAGAGTCGGTCGCCGCACTGCCGCAGGTCTCCTTGATCGCCCTTTTGCTGATCTACTTTCTTCTGGGCTCGCTCTTCAAATCGTTCATCCAGCCACTCATTGTGATGGCCGCCATCCCCTTTGCCCTAGACGGGGTAGTGATCGGCCACCTGATTATGGGAGAGCCCTTGAGCTTTCTGTCTATGATGGGGCTAGTCGCGCTCGCCGGGGTGGTCGTGAACGACTCGCTCATCCTGGTGGACTTTATCAACCGGGCCCGGAAAGAGGGGACGCCCCGGGACGAGGCGATCCTGAAATCCGGGGTAGCCCGCCTCAGGCCGGTTCTGCTGACCACCATCACCACCGTGGGCGGTCTGATTCCCTTGGCCTTTTTCTCGAGTGGCCAGGCCAAATTCCTCTCCCCCATGGCTATTTCTGTGGTCTGGGGTCTTTCCTTCGCCACCATCCTCACCCTGATCCTCGTCCCTTGCCTATACGCGATGCTCGACGACATCAAGGCGCAGGTCGTCCGCCTGCTCCGCCTGGAGGTCGGCCAGACCACCCACCAGCTAAGAAGCTAGCCTCACCCAGCTCAGCTGCCGAATCTTCTATGTTCGCAGTCCCGGTCTGGGCTTCCATGCGATGCCTGGTGTAAACGCCGCCTGACTGCATGTCAGGCGGCGTTCCTTTTTCACCGACATCCTACTTCTAAAAGCTTGTCGCCAGCGTAAGACAGACCCACTCGCCATCCGACTGGCGCGTGAGCAATTGGAACCCGGAGGCCCTGGCTGCCGAACCGATCTCCTCCTCAGCTTCGACTAAGATCCCTGAAACGACCAGTCGGCCCTCTGGGGCAAGCAAAAACCGAAGGGTATCGAACAGGTGGGACAGGGTCTTGGCGTCGAGGTTCGCGAGAACCAGGTCAAAGCGCATCTGCGGCCTGAGGGCCTCGATCCCCCCATGAAGGAGCTTCAGGCAACCTGCGGCCTTGTTGAGGGTGAGGTTTTTCTTCGCCGCTTCAAACGCGTCGGGGTCGGTATCGAGGGCGATGACCCGCTGCGCCCCGAGCATAGCCGCAGCGATCGCGAGGATCCCGGTCCCTGTTCCCATATCTAGTACCCTGGGTCCTTGCCTCTCCCCCCACTCGTCCATGAAGGGCTCCAGGGCTTCGAGGCACATCCTAGTAGTGGCGTGGTGCCCGGTTCCGAAACTCATCCCGGGGTCGATCCGGAGGAGGAGCCGATTCTTGGGGAGTGGTCCCACTTCCCAGGAGGGAGTAATGATGAGGCGTCTGCCAACGAATAGGGGCTTGAAGTGCTCCTTCCAAGCCTGTCCCCAGTCTGTGGCCGGAACCTCGTGAACCTCGATTTGCCCCTCCGTCCCGGAAAGGCACAAGGCTGTCAGAGCGCGCTGATAGTCCTTCAGCCGCGCAACGATTGCTTCGATCGGCGAGGTGCCGAGGAAGCTTGCCCGAATGAGGATGTCGGATGATGCTTCGACGTAATCTTCTGTGACGAGGCCGAGCGCTCCTTCAGAGAAAAGGAAATCGGCAAGCGCCTCCGTGGTCTCGGCTGTAGCGGTGATAGAGATCGCGACATACCCCTCCCCCATCCTTTACCTCCAAGGGAGATCCTTTTAGCCCGGATTATTCACATAGAAGTGAATAATCTGCCCTCCGGGCTTCGACTGCGCCCCGCGTTTGCGGGGCGTCGCTCAGGGCTAGCTTCCTGACTTCAGAACAAGAACCGTAAGGAGGGTAACACCCGGTCCACAACCTACTACATTTCGTCCGGAATAACCTGGACCTGGAGCTGTTCGCCGTTCCGCAGGATCGTCAGGCCGAGGAGCGAGCCGGTCGTCCAGCTCGTCAAGAGTCGGTGAATGTCGTCAACGCTGGCAACATTTTTACCGTTCACAGAAACGATCAGGTCGCCTTCACGTAGCCCGGCTCTGGAGGTCGGGCCCTGCTCTTCGATCGAAACCACTTCCACTGCCGTGGCAGTCTCTAGCCCAAACTGGCGCTGGAAACGGCGGCTGAACGGGCGAACTTGCCCGGCAATACCCAAGTAGGCGCGTTTGACTTTCCCCCGAGTGACCAACTCGCCCACCACCCACTTGGCAGTATTCACCGGCACGGCGAAGCTGATGCCTTGCGCCATAAAGATCATCGCCGTATTGATGCCGATGACACGGCCCCGGCTATCCACTAGCGGGCCGCCGGAGTTCCCCGGATTGAGTGGCACGTCGGTTTGAATCACGCTTTCGATCAGCCGGCCGGACTGGCTGCGCAGTGAACGTCCCAGGGCAGAGATCACCCCGGTCGAGACGGTGCTTTGAAATCCGAGCGGATTTCCAATTGCGATCGCCAGCTGACCGACGTGCAGCGAATTGGAATCACCCAACTCGGCAGCTGGCAGGCCGCCGGCCTCCGCGCGGACAACGGCGAGGTCGGTTGCGGAATCACTCCCCACGACGTGCGCCGAAAAGATGCGCCCGTCTGTCAGACTGACCTCGACCTCTTCCGCCCCCTCGACCACATGACTATTCGTCAGAACAAAACCGTCCGGGGCGATGATCACGCCTGACCCTGCACCCTCTTGCCCAAAGCGGGGTGAGCGGGTCCGCTTCTTGACCCCAATACTCACAACCGTCGGGCCAACCTTTTCGACCACGCTGACCACAGCGCGTGAATAGGCGTCGAGCAGTTCTTCATCGCTCTCTCGGCCGGCTGCCCTAACGGACTGCCCATTCTCAACGGGCTGTCCGCTTTCAGCTCCCAAAAGCCTTAACAAGCCTTCTGTTTCTTTGGCCATGATAGTTCTCCGACGTGTGCTAGACGCGTATGGGCTTTTTGTTTGCGATTATACTTCTTTTCCCTCCCAACCGGGTACAGGCCTCGTCCAATTCGGCACCGAGGCCGTCAGCGACGCGGTCCCGACCCCCTCTCCCCTCTACTTTGCTTGCTTTTGAGAGTGCTGGATTATTCTCAGGGTATCCTCCGTTACGAGGCGGCCGATTGCACCGCTGGATTGGACGAGCAAGACGATGGTTCCATTTGGTCGGAGGATGAACCCTGAGGGATGGAGGAAAAGGGGCTCCTCATTGATATAGCCTCCGATCGTTGCCATGATCTCTCGGGCATTGAGCCCGTAAAGGACTGGAAACGTGAGCGTATGGCGATCCACCATCTTTTGGGCGTCTTCTTCCGAGTCCACTGAAAGCGCCACCACCTGGGTCCCGATCTCTTTGAACCGCTCAATGTTTCTCTGAAAGTCAGCTAACTGCTGATTGCAGAAGTGTCACCACTCCCCCCGGTAAAACAGCAACACACTCCAATTCCCAGCTAGGTCAGCGGGGATGGCCATCTCACCGCCCTGCACTCTTCGCGCAACGATACTCGGAAACTGCTGGTTGTTCTCCAAACGCATGTTCCCCCCCTTGTGAGTGCTACGTTAACTTTTGGCCCAGCCTGCGTTCGCAACCATATCGGCGAGGTCAAAGGGATCCCGACCCGCTGCCGCAGTGACGGAAAATCAATCGAGAAACTGACCTCATTGAGCCACTCCACGGCAACGTTGAGCGGTGCATCCCTCAAGACAAACCTGACGCTTCCCGCAGTCCTTCCTCCCCGGCGTGGCTGAAATTAAGGATGTGCTGAAGAACAGCTTCAGGCGCATCCAGCGACAAAAAGTGGCCTGCGTCCTTCACGATTATCATCTGCGCTCCAGGAATCGCCCGCTGGTTGGTCTCACGCTCCTCCGGGTGAGACCAATCGTGTTCGCCGTATATTAATAAGACAGGCACAGTAATCTTCCCGTAGTCGGCCCGGGCATCCTCCCACCCTGCCCAATGGCGCACGAGGGACATAAAAGCTAGGTAGTGATAGGGTCGGTTGCCGACCTCGTTCATTTCACGAAGCAGCGCAGGTGGCAGGGAGTCCTTGTGAACGACTCCACCCTCCATGATGAGCTTGAAAACTGGGTATTGACGTAACCGCCAGAAAGTTGAGCCGAGAATCGGAACATTGTTGAGCGAAAAGAGCAACTTCGCGACCGGTGAACCTCTCATAATGCCCCGGCCTGCGTCGTAGTCGTAGGCATTGATGGCAATAACCTGCTTTACGCGCGGATTGTGGCGTGCTGCCAGCACCAACGAAATGCTGCCGCCAATGGATTCTCCTGCAACGATCGCGTCTTGGATGTTCAGCTGCTCGAGGAAACGAGCGACGACGTCTGTGAAAAACTCAGGGGTATACTCAACGGTTGGGATGTCGGAGAACCCGTGCCCCGGGTAATCTAGGGCATAGACCCTGAAGTACTTGGACAGTTTTGGAACCATCTTCTGAAACATATCGAGCTGTGTGCGCAGCGTGTGCAGCAACACTAGCGGCGGTCCCTCCCCGACATCGACATAGCGGAGGTTGATGCCGTTGACCTTTACGTATTCGATGGGGACCTCCGGCGCCCAGCTCAGTCGAGTCGGCGTGGCCGGGGCAGACCGCATCGCCTCTACCACGTAAGAGACGACTACCGGTACAGCAAAAAACCCTATGAGGCTTCTTATCACCGTCCAGCCGCTATCCATGTCCATCGTCCTCCATATCTGTTGGTGTTCGTCTACTTCAGCTCCGCCTGTTTCTTCAAATTTCGACTTTCATCCCCGCACTTGAGTGATAAATTCAGAAAACTTTAACTCGTGCGGGCCAACGCCAGCGTAGCCTTCAGATCCGACAACAACCGACGATAGCGGTCGGGTCCCAGCCTCTGCGTGACCTGAGCTTGAATCTTCTTCCAAAACGGGTACGCCTGGGCCAAGGCAGCACGGCCTCGGTCAGTCAAGGTCACCTCTCGCTCGCGGCGATCATGCCCCGGAGTGATCCGAATAAGCTTCTGCTGCGCGAGGATCTTGAGGTTGCGGGTCAATGTCGTGCGATCCGTCACCGTCTCCTCTGCGAGGCGGGTCACGGTTACCGGCCCTAGTCTCCTCGTGACCGCGAGGACGGAAAATTGAGTCACCCGCAGCCCGCTTGGCCGTAATACATCATCATATAGCTGCGTGAGTGCGCGGGCTGCCTTGCGGACGTGAAAGCAGGCGCAGGCCGGCGCCGCTTCAGCTAACTTGTCCATGTGCTGCTCTATCGCGTCACGTCCCTTCTTGGCCATCTTCCCAGTTCCCCTTCTTCATGGTTCCCTAGAATGGTAATTAAGTGTATATGCACCTATTTTTCGTTTGTCAAGTGTTTTTTCGACCCCCGCTTAGGCCACCGGCTGTCGCACTAGATCGAAGCCAAGCGTTTATGTCAAGAAACTCGCTGCCCTATCGGCGGGGGAGAGAAGCTCCAACTCGTTCAGGAAAGGCGTTGAGAAACTTGGAACAGCTTCAGGCTGGCTTATCCAGAGCGGAAGGGAAGTAATCACTGGTTCCGGTATCTGTGTTCCGATTCCCGTATGGCCTTCACCGCGGCGTCACGGTCCTCCCATCCCTCTACCCCAGTCTTTTTCTCCTCCAGGTCTTTGTAAATGGCGAAAAAGTGCGCTATCTCCTTGAGGAGATGAGGAGGCACATCTGCAAGGCTCTCGATGTAATTCCACAACGGATCCGAAACCGGAACACACAGGATCTTCTCATCCGGACCCTTTTCATCCCACATTTTGAATAGTCCCACCGGCCTTGCTTCAATCAGGCAGCCGGGGAAGGTTGGTTCCCAGACCAATACCAAGGCATCCAGCGGATCTCCATCCTGGGCTAACGTGTCCGGAATAAAGCCGTAATCGCTCGGATAATGCACGGCGGAAAAGAGCATCCGATCAAATCTGAGCATCCTTTTCTCTTTATCGTATTCGTACTTGTTCCGGCTCCCTTTGGGGATTTCGATCAACACGGTAACGGTTAATTGCTCTTTCTTCGCAGCCACACCCCTCTCCCCTACTCATTCTCCACACGTCGATCCGCTTATTTTTGAAGCATGGTCGCGCGCCGTGCGGCTCCAGAGAGCGCTGTTTTCGGGTTCAGGATGACTCGAACTGGGATGGCTTCGAGCACCGGAGAGAGTCGCCCTTTGTCAGTAAACGCCCTCAAAAATGTTCCATCACGGAGCTTCTCGATGATTTTTGGGGCGATGCCGCCGCCGACGAAAACACCTCCGACGGCCATAACCTTGAGCGCAAGATTGCCCGCTTCCGCTCCGTATATCGACACCAGCATATCCAGCGCCTTGACGCACAG
>Ga0255058_10000167_pt1 | contig 38895 bp, 49 predicted proteins | sample Cases_109_9_MG_FD_188637 | JGI IMG/M metagenome (GOLD analysis project Ga0255058, IMG submission 188637) | Seawater microbial communities from Amundsen Gulf, Northwest Territories, Canada - Cases_109_9 | ecosystem: Environmental > Aquatic > Marine > Gulf | place: Canada: Northwest Territories...
GTTAATGCTTTCCATTCCTTATCTGTGATCACACCCATATTCTTTAATGCGTGTATGGATTCGTGGTTAAAGACATCTATTATTGCTTTTGCTTGCGCCGCATCGCCAAGATTGGAATTAAGATAGTCATAAGCTAACAAAATAACATGTTTAACAGAGTTATCTTTTTCTTGCTGTTGTAATGTAACACCCTCTACTATAACCTTTATTCCCTTTGGTGTCGCAATCTTGCTAATATAATTAATATCTACATCTTCCATACCTCTAGATTTAAGTAAGGCGCTAACTTGCTTTTGTATCGGTTTTATTTCTTCGTCAAGAATCTCCTGATTCTTATTTTCAATAAATGCTTCTAAATCTATCTCTGCTTTTTTGAGTGCAGCCTTTAGTACCTTCTGATCTGTCTTAGGATTCTTGCCATTCATGGCATCAAGGACTGTCTGGGCTTCAGCCTGCGTTTTGAAGGTCGCCAAGGCACCACTGTAAACAAGAGCACCATTCTCGTATTGCTGCTCGGCTACAGCGAATGCCGGTTCGGAATCAATTCTTGATACGGCAGAAACCACAGATCGTTCAACTGGAAGGTTCGGGTCTTTGGCTGCGCGTCCCTTCGTGCCGTAAGACATGTTGGAAATCATGCGTCCGTTCGAGCCGATACTCACATGACCATCATCCGATAGCTTCTGTTTTATCTGCCTAGCCTGATGGTAATTAACGCTTAACGCTTCTTGTATGTTGGCAATGGTCAGACTTCCCTTGCCCTTGAGCATCATTGCCTTGATGCCCTTCGCCGCAGTGGAGCCAATGCCGAACATGGATTGCAATTGTTCAGAAGATGGGAAGCCCGTTTCCCACTTGTCTTTGGTGTCCAGTGTTTTGGCTAGTGCCGAAATGCGAACAAGTTCACGGGCTTTTTGATACTGGTCGTTGGTGAATTTCCCTTTGTGCTGTCCGTACTCTTCAAGAACTTCACCGGCTTGTTCTATGGACGGGTCTTCATCAATCCTCGGCGCTGCGTTCTTGGCCGCTCTAGCCTCGGAAGCCTCAATGAAGGCTTTGCTTCGCCCGGTGTAGTCCGGCAATAATCGACTTCCTTCATATTCCCCGCCATAGTCCTCAAAATCAAACCCGGTTTTAATAAGTGGGCCTTCATGTTCGACCTCTGCGGCTCGTTCTGCTCCGACCTCTGCTTGCTTGGCTCTCTGTAACCGTCCCTCTAATTCAACAACAGAGCCTTTCATCGGCGCGGCGGCTTCGCCAACCCTTCTCTCTACGTTGGCTACTATGTTTTCTAACTGATGCAAGATATTGTCGCGCTCTGCCTGTGCGTCGGCATCGGCGTCGTCAACGGCTTTTTGTCTTCTACTTTTTATGACATGCTTGCCACCGGCACCAGCACCAGTTAGTATGCCACCAAGAGTTCCACCAATAAAAAATGCCTGTTTATATTCCTCAATTGCCTCATCACTATCCAGTGACTTACCAGCCTGCGCCCTATCGATTATTTGTTGTGATAGTTCGGCAGTACCTTCTGATCCAAAACCAATCCCACTCGCACGACCAATCTTCTTGATTATATTGGGTACTGCTTTCTTGACTGTTTTTCCTAAAGCTGTCTTAACAGCCTTCTCTACTGGAACTTTCAAAAAACCAGCTACTTTCAGCATCAACAAATCAGAAACAATTTCTGCGGCAGTAGACCCTAGCGCCCCGGTAAGTGCCTTTCCTTCACTGACAACCTTGCCGTGCTCCTCTTTCTGGGATTCTCTATGGGTGCCATAGAAATAAGGAATAAACGATGATGCCAGTCCAACACCGGCACCAACGGTAGCACCTAACGGTCCACCAGCCGCACCAAAACGAGCGCCAGTGAATGCACTACCAAGAGCAAGTCCAAGGGATGGCAGCGATGATCCGGCAGCACCCACAACATCTCGACCAAACCCTTGTTCGGCAGCACCAGTAGAGTAGGCAGCGCCTTCCTCGTCTTGCAGTTTGATATATTCAGACCACTTCTTTGCGGCCTCGGTATCTCCACGGGCTTTCGCAAGTCCTTCTAGTGTTGATCCAAAAGCCCCTTGCATTTGGTTAATGCCGGAGCCAAGATTTTGAGCAAAGAGAGAAGCTAGTCCCTGTGATTCTTCTGGTACAGGCTGGGGTTTAGACCCAGCCATAAACTCCACCATACGCTCACGTTCAACAGCGGTCGGCTCATCACCACGAATCTGAAATCCTACTTCTTGTCCACGATCATTTTGAGTTAGATAGATGCCCATTATTCAGTCACATCAGCCGCACCACCGGGAAGTGGTCTGCCGACCTTTAGTTCAATCGCTCTCTGTATAAGACGGAGTTGGTACGCTTTATCTGCGGCTTCCTTCTCTCCCGGCTGCCAGAATTTATCAGGACTATTAATTAAATCGGCCATCGCCTTGAGTTCATCTGTTGCCGCAGCTTCTTGAAGGTCACGGGAAGTGAGGTTCGCTTTCGCGGCAGCTTTTTGCTGTGCTAAATAAACTTCAAGATCAGCTTCCCTGTTGGCAATTTGCCAATCCATATCACCTTCGTACTGTGTCTTGTTGATCTGATCTTGGCGAACAGCACCAAGACCTAGTGCCTTGAGATAGCGAGCCTTCTGATTTTCTCTATATCCAAGTGCGCTTTTTACACCACTACCGACAGCAGTACCAAAGTCATCTCCTTTATTAGTCATTCCAGCAAAAAGAGCCGCGAGTTCTTCGTTGCTGCCCTTCTTGGATTTGGATAAATTTAATAACTCATCCATCATTGGATTGTCGGTATTGTATTCTGGCCTATCTCCTAGAATATTTAATTGTGGGATGAGAGAAGCTATGCCTACATCTGAGGTTGAAGAAGATTCTTCTATCGGTAACGGTAGACGGCCTGATGGTTTATTGGATGGTAGTTCAGGTGAGTTCTCAAATACACTTGGGATGAATTCCTTTTGTGGACTTACTTCTTCTGGTTTATTATATGGAGGCCAGTTATCTGGATTGATTGATTTATAAGGAGGTATTGTTCCATCCTTAATAAATGCAGGTGTTGATGGTATTGAAGGAGTATTTCTTAGAAAATCCTGTTGACTTGGATGCTGTAAGATTGGTCCTTTTTTAGTCTGTCTATATAGTTCCTCACGTTTTTTCGCAGCTTCTAATTCTAATAGTTCTTGTAAACTAGCCATCACACGTTACTCCCATAAGACTCTATGAGTCTTCTAAGTCCTTCTTTATCATCATCTGAATATGTCGCTCTTTGCATTCTTAAATCTCGTTTAGGTAGTGCTTTTCTTTTCTTTTCTGCCATTGAAGCAAGGATAGTAGCTAGTCCATTGTCTTCTGGCTCGCTGGTCAAATTGACCATTTCCGTTCCATTAGTAGTTCCGTTAGTAGCGCCCGACGTTGGTCTGGGACGTGGTAAGTAAGATGCAGTTTGTGCTGAACCACTGCCAGCAGTACCGAAAACATGATCACCAATAGTTACTTTGTTTGACATACCCGGTCCCCATGATGGAGAAGCTAAAGCAGGATTATAATAATTTGTTGCATCACCAATAGGATTTTCAACTCGTCCATATGCTACATCTTCAGCAGCCCTATACTGTGCGTCTGTGTATTTTCTTCCAGAAGGATTTGCCCCTTCACCACCGGCATACCCAGTTATGTCATTAAATGCAGAGTATTGACCATCTTGTAATATAACCCCCTTCAATGAGTCAGGATATTTATCATTTCCAACTCTATTAAGAATGTTATATCCAACACCGTATAGTCCTTCTTTTGATTGATTCCCCGCCTCTGAAGCCATCGCTTGTGCCAATAAATCTAGTTCTTCTCTCGTATATTTTGCCTGACCTCCAACAACCCCACCTGATGCAAAGCGTACCGGCTCTCTTAATCCCGGTGCAGGCTCCGGCATATTGAGCGCAGTCATTCCAAAATCTTTGGTAAGAGACTGAAGACCGGATGGAGCCTCCAACTCCGGTTGATTTTTTGCTCTCAAGTTCTGCATCTCGGTGAGCCTCGCGGCTGCATCGAGTTGTTTGCCAAACTCATCCTGCCCAAGATATGGATTGAGGTATGATCCAACCAATCCGCCAGCCGCGAACCCATTGGTAGGCGGCTGTACCCCTTGCTGGGGCGGCGGAAGCCCCATCATCATCTCATCTCTGACCGTGATCTTGGGCCGTCTGGCATTCCCCTGCATAGAGGCACGAGAGTCCAGTTCTGCCATGACAATAAATTCAGGGATATTCCCCGAACCGGCCCGCAATTCCTTTTCAAGCGCCTCTCTCGGTAGAGATCGAACTTCCTGTTGGGCGGCGTTTAAATCTCTCACTGTTGCCCACCATACAATGCAGCAATGCCAGCCAAGCCAGCGGCTCCTGCCACCGGGTTATTAGCATCAAACTGTTGAACATCCTGATTCGCAGAGATTGGAACGCCCCTCAAAATGGACGACAGGAATTGAAGGTTCTGTCTTTCAGAGTCGCGCTGGTTGACAAAATCATTGTACCCAATGTCCAGTTGAGACTGCGCGTATTGCTGTTGCTGATCACCGGAAGTCATCAACGCCCTTGTACGATCCAGTTCGATCTGGTCCCCCATTTTCTGCATGTCAGCTAACGTGGAGCCGGACTCAAGTCCTAGTTGAGCACCCTGTAATCCAAGGTTTTGTCCAAACTGAGAAGCCTGTTGGTTGGCTTGTTCTTGAGTAAGGAATGCCTGTTGATTAGCAAGATCGCCGCGCATAACATTTTCAATGTTGGTTCTTTGAGCGCCTTGGCTTGAGGTTCTATCTCGTTCGAATTGCTGTTGAGCATTTTCATATGCTGATTGTAACCCCTGTGTTTGGATATCCTTGAACCTGTCCAGTAATCCCCTGTCTCCTATGGATTGCTGGACAAACCGGCGTGAGCCACCAAAAGCCCCAGCCTGAACAGCCTCGGCGTTTCTAGCAGACTGCCCTTCCATATAATCACTGAGTGCATTTTGCTTAGTTCGACCAACAACAGCGTCCATGTACGGAGACATGTACTGATCTGCTATGCCCTGATCAAAGCCTTGGTGCCCAACAAGATCGTATGGACTCACCCCCGGCGTTCCGTTGATCATATATTGCGGAAGACCAGCCATTCCTAAACCGGCAGTACCAGCCTGATTGGCATAAGCTGCCCCCTGATCCAGCCCCGGAGTACCCGAATTGGCTAGATCAGTAACCATTCCATATGATTGAAGAGTATCCGCGCTTTGATCATAAAGCCTCTGATCTTGGTACGAGACATAGGGTTGCTCAGACTCATCTTCCGCCCTATTCATTAAGCCCTTGTAGTAAGGCTCTGCATATTCTGGAAGATTTGATTGATAGGAAGTTGTTGAACTTGGTCCACCACCACCCATAACTACTCTCCTTTAACCGGAAGTCTATACACGCGAGATAGTTCCTCTGCGCCGTACCTCTCCATAAATGCACTCCATTTTGGAATACATTCTGCTTCAAGATAATCACACTCATTGTCTATTGCATAACTGGTAAACTTGTTATACATTGGCCTGAACCATTTAATGCCTTGCTCACCACCTATATGGCAAACACGCATTGAATAAATACTCTCTGGATATGATATCTTTTTTAATGTAGCACTTGATCTGATTACAAAATCATCATCAAACGCAACCCACAATGTGGAATCAGAAGATAACAACTCTTCTAAAATAGTATCCATACTTTCTCTTTTGCCAGACGCATTCACTGACTTCTGGATGTACCCAAATGTCTTAGGCCACACGCGCCATACCTCATTTGGAGGTACAAGAGATATGTCCATCAAACATTACCGGGCATAAGCTGGAACGGTTGCTGCGGTTGCTGTGGTTGCTGCATTCGCTGGCCAGCTACCATGTTATCAAGCTGTCTTCCCCCTGCGTCTGTCGAGCCTTTTCCCATGTTTGATACTACGTCGGCAGGAACTATATATTCTCCTTCGGAAAGCTGTGCTGGCTGCGACCCCTGCGGGGAATTGATTTGTGCCGGGATTGAATCGGATTTTCCATCACCGCCTTGGATACGTTCCATCAAATCCATCAAGGCTTCTTCACCAAAAGTTTCAATGAACAACTGAATGATCTTTTCAGCATTCGGGATTTGGCCCTGAATTGCAGCAACAGTCATTGCGACCAACTGCTTGTCTTGGCTTTCGGTCCCGCTTTCAGGCATGATCCCACCGGGAGTCTCCTGTCCCATCATGGATGGAGAATTCAGACCGGCCAAGCCACCTTCAGCATATGAGTTATCCACGGGCTTCTTTACTATCCCTCCCTCGGCATAACGTTGATTGCTCACGTCACTGCCAGCACCCCAACCGTAGGTCGGAGATGGCGAGATGCCACCGTAGGACGGCGGCTGTACGCCAGCAGGAGGACCACCATAAGTCGGCCCCCGCGCTCCATTGTTTTGCGGAAGGGAGGCAACCCCCTGCGCCATTGGATTGTTTCCACCAAAAACAGGTGAATTTGCCTGTGCTTGTGGGGCAACATTGTTGATGGCTTGGTTCGGCATCGTGTTGTTCACCGCTTGTGTGCCGGGATTATTAAACGCTGATAAATTGGGAGCAGGTTTTTGGTTTGGTCCTCCTACAATTCCACCCTGATGGAATCGTGGAACATACTCTCCCCTGAAGTACGAGAACTCACCAGTCTTTCCGGGGTCATAATTTTCATCTGGAAATTCAGGTCCGGAACGTACATACCTGCTTTCGCCACTTGAATCGTACTCTTTCTTATCAGGCCCGTCGCCACCTTGATTTAAAAGACCGTACCCCAACACTGCCGGGAGTAAGGCATTCTTCATATTACCAAAAATTCCGCTCTTTGCTTCACCCTCAAGCAAATTCATTGGCTCTCCCGTGGAGCCAGCAGTTGTGGGAACTTCTCCATTCACCGTTCCAAAATTATTCAGCCCAACATTAGAACCATAGGGTTGTGAGGACGGCCTTGGTCTTGGAATACTGTTTGGACCGCTAATCGAGGGGGCTGAAGGCGTTGACCCAATACTCGGTTGAGGAGGCAATCCCGGCATATTACCAGTTACACTACCCGGCAACCCCATCTTGCTTGATGCCATTTCAGGACTGAAATATGGACTACCCGGACTCATCATTGTGGCTCCACCGGGGCCTTGTGCCATCGGTGCGCCGGGGCCAATACTCGGAAGACCACCAGCCGGTATGGATGACATGGTTGGCGTCGATATGGCCGGCATGGCGGCAGTGGTGCCACTTATTGGTGCGGTAGTGGCGGCTATGGCAGGAGCAGTGCTCTCAAGAGCACCCAAGGCAGCAGGAGCAGCTAAAGGCGCAGCACTAGCAGCTAAAGCAGGAGCAGCAGTAGCCGCAGTGATAGCAGGAGCAGCCAAGGCAGGAGCCATACTGGCAGCCCCCAGCCCAGCAGCACCCATCCCAGCCCCCACACCAGTACCTAATGCTCCCAATCCGGCCATGGCCGGAACAGCAGCAGCCGCAGCAGGCGCAGCCGCAGCAGCGGTACCAGCCAAGGCAGGTGCCAGTGCAGCCAATGCAGGCAGAAAGAAGAATGCTTCAGGAAGCCCTGTCTCTGGGTTGATGGATAGTTCATTCTCCGGCATTAAAGACGCAAGTCCGCTAACCTCTTCAGGGTTCATATGCACAAGCATACTATCTCCGAAGCGACCCTTTGATGCCAACTTTTGAGCAATTTGTTTCATGCTACTTCCTAAGTTTCTCAGGTGGATACCCAACATCAGTAAACATTAACTGTCTCGCCATTTCATCGGCTTTATTTTGCCAATCTATAATTTCAAATATAGTAGGTTCTTTTTTTTCTTCATTTTCAAATCTTAATATAGTATTAGGTGGCCAATCCACAAGTGGTTTATTAATATCCATATCATAGTATTTCTTAAAAAGATTATTTCTATCTTGTTCTAATCTGTATCCATTTCCTGCAACATCCCAATATGCTTCATCTTGCTCCCAGATCATTCTATTTCTTTCCATGTCATCAAAGTATTTTTTTGCTTCCAACCAATCATACAATCCTTGAATTTCAATGTTGTCGGATCGTCTTGTTAATTGTTTCATCAAACTATCTTCAGAGTACCAGTGTCATTCCAAACGTCACCGGCAATCAAGCCAGCAGATGAAGTAGGCAGGTCTGAAAGATTGATGGTGGAAACTCGGATGTTTCCGCGACTTAGAATGCTATCGATCTGAAGTTCTATAGTTCTGAGAGTTCTTGCCCAAAATCTCCGGTCGTAGTTTTCAGGCGCAACGCCAAGGCTCGACCTTGCAAGACCATCGTTCATTACCGTCTTCCGTCTGGTCTGAGTTCAATACGAGGTGTCCCCATTCTCCAAAGAGAATTGCGAGTCGATGATTCCGCACGTAAAACCACAGCCCTGCCACGAAGACGAATATCAGTCTTCTCTGTATATTCTTCTACAGGCATTGTAGCAGATCGCGCTACTTGATTACCAGTACCGGTATCCGAAATTCCACCACCCGGATAATTGATTGATTTTAGTGTCATAAGCATCTCAGGAGTTGGTGACGCCGACGAGTCCCTGAATGTTACATCGTGTAACATACGGCGAACAAACATAAAACTGTCTCCTTCGCCAATCTCGATTGGTGCGCTTTCAATATGTGCCACCAGTCCTACAGGAGTACCACCAGTTTCGTCGTCTGCGGAAACTTCATGTTCGTAGACTGTAGAGTCATCCCCGGTAGATAAGGGATAAGCATTAAATCCTGTATCAATCCAAGCAGTTCTTCCGCCCATGTCTCCTGTGTACCAAATGCGCTGCTTGTACTCAAAACATACGTACATATCATTTTCACCACTACCTCCAACACTAGGGTAATGCCAAATAATCTCTGTAAATTTAGTGTTGACGGAACAGAAAATCTTATCAGCTTGTGACCAATTAACATCTGTCTCAATAAAATCCCATATCGGGCATTGCATTTTTTCTATCTGTCCAGTCCATGCATAAAATCCACCAGCACCAACCCAGAAAACTATATCATCGACAACAGTTACACTGTTGATTCCGGCCATATCAACATTCATACCGAGAAGATCGATACCAAATATGAATGGAGCACCTATGTAATTCAAACTATACAAAGCAACATCAGTCCAAATAAGAATCTCTCTACGTGTTGGGATGGCAGTTACAATCTGTGAGCCATGGTCAAGGAGAATTTCACCGGATGTGTTTGTCGTGTCGGTGATATCCCAATCCGCCAAATCTTCTTGAGCAGACCATCGAATCAACATTTTATCTTGAGAACCGCCACCGGACTGTGTTGCCCCAAGAGCGATCATGTGGCGATCTCTGGTAGATGGAACAACCATTATGGCTGCATCGGGAGCATCAGCAGCGCCCCCTAAAGCCGTGAGCAGAACTGCGCGTGAGGATATAGAAGAACTATCATAGTATGCAATGGCTGTATTACGAGCGCATATTACAACGTCCTCCCCCCAAGAAGCGGTTGTCCACAAACCCAACTCAGAACTTGATACCGAAGAAGACTGCCCCCACGAACCACCGCCCCAAGTACCAGCACCCCAACCGGACAAGGCAACATTTGAAACACCGGCACGAACAAGATATTCAGCCTGAACAGACGCTCCACCACCAATGAATATAGGCTTTCCCGATACCGTAGATGTACCAATAGACGCGCCACTAGAAGCATCTATATTTGAAAGTCCCGATACTATAGACGTTCCTGCCACCGAACCGACACCAAGTCCGGTGCAAACTTCATACTTATTATCATTAAGAATAGATGATATTCTCCGTGTGCCATTAATAACTGACCCATTAACTGTATCTGATCCAGATATTATGACCGTATCATCAATTGCAGCGCCATGGCTTGTATGATTTACCGCTATTGTAGCGCCATGATTAGTCACCTCAATAGGGTCTGTAGATAAAGCAACCGTCAATCTTATAGGAGTAATCTCATAATCATTACCATTATATAGAACATAATAAAATTCATCTGTTCCGATACCTGTTGCAACTAACCCACCAGATTGCCAGAGATGCATGTTTCTACAAATACCAGTGAACGAAAACACTTGTGTTATAGGTGCCCACCCACCTATTCTTTCTGGGAAACCAAGCCTGAAACGAACATTGCTACTATCTACCCAGTTCCCAGAAAGAGCATAGTCCGTAACGTCTTTAACTATACCGGGAGGGAAACTTAATTTTTGCAGCATTATGACCCCTCGCCGGGTAGAGTAAGCTGGTCGTTATAATCCCAATCCTCTGCCGAAGCTATCATACAGGTCAAGCCTTGTGGATTCACATAAAGAAGAGACATGGTTTCTTTTTCTCTATTAGTAAATTGAACCATCGTGCCCTCACCAACAGTACCCAAATGTGATGGGACTTCGCCATATTTTCTTTTAAGAATTTTTGTCATGACACTAAAGGGTATAGCTTCTAGACCATTGCGACAAAGAATAGCAGCCATGCTCGGAGTAGACAAAATAAGAAAACTAGAAAATATAAGCATACCGACTAGCAATTTAATCATATGCAAAACTCATTACGTCTTGCATTATTTGTTTTTACTTCCAAAATTGTTTGGTCGGTGTCAGCATCATTCCATGAAATTGGCAACCATATCTCGCAGACAAGCCCCTTGATTTCATTACTTACGTTTGTGGCCATCGTCGGCCCGCAACTTGCGAGAAGCAGCACGATCCCCAGCCTTGCGTGCTCTTTTGGCAACTTCTTTAACATCGTCAAGAGCGTCTTGTAACTCTTTATCGGATTTATCACGGGCATCTTTACGTCCTTTCAAGTAAACCTTGCCAGTAAAGAAAGCTATCACTGCGGCTACAATCGCCGGTAAAATCCAATCTATCATATTAGTGACTCCTTCAACATCTTTCTCCACTCAATATTAGAACATCACATTTCGTTCTCCGAAGTTCATCCTCGCCTTCACTAATAGTACGTATCAGCCTTCTCTTGCGCTTCAATGTATCCTTATTATTGGGGTCGTTTGCTAGAAGCTGATTTAGATTAAAAAGCCGATCTTCGTTGCGCTCCAGATTTGCTCGCGCACCCTGCCAAATAATCTCAGCTTGCCCCTTGGTCAGAACCTCCTGATTAGCAGCTAATTCGATTATCTGCGGATCGGTATATGCACGATGAACATCAACGGCATCGACCACTTCGGTATCCGTGGCAATGAATGTGTCCCCGATCCAATCCTGTCCCTTCGTCCAAGCTGTCAAAGCCGATATGGACAAAATGAAAGCACCAAGAACACCGGCAATAGGCTTCCATGTGAAGGTCATGTGTTCGGCGCATCCTTGACGACATACCCGAACACACCAGTCATAACCGGTGCCAATGCCAGCCATAAATCAGGAGATTCCCACTCCGGCGCGAGATTGCGAACAATCACCGCCGCAACACTCACAGTCAAAGAACCAAGCATTGCTGCCGTCAGCTTGTTCGTCGGTCGTGCCGTGGGTTGATTAACTTTTTTCATTGGAACCATCCTTGAATTGTATCGGCACTCAACCAGCCATTGACTATAATGCCAGCCGCCGTAAGCCAACCGACAACAATTTTGAACCACTCTGGTCTATAAGCAGAGACAGCTACAGCCACCACCACAATCAAGACAACCGTTAGTACCAGATTCATAATCATCACCATACTCCTTTTACTTTGAGGAACGCGGCGACAGCCGCGAGAATTGCTGCAAACACAATCGCGATAATCCCCTTTGACGATTGCTGTTTTTCAGGGAGCGGACCCGGCCTGATCGGCTTGACGCTCTTACCCCTTACAGCACTCTGGATTGTCGGGTCCGTCTGCACATCAAAAGAAGGACATGCTTTATTGGCATACTCGTTATGACCGGAAACTTTCACTACACCAAAATCTTTAATGGCTTCACTGGTCAACCGTGCCATTGCCAATTTCTGTTTTGACGTTCGAGTATCCTTGGCAGTCTTGCCGTCCTTGGCAACACCGCCAATGTAGCAGTATCCGAGCGTGCCGGTATTGTGTCCTTTAACGTGCGCGCCAATCTTGTTCATGGGTCGTCCGTCATGAACCGAGCCATCCAGATAGACGACCTTGTGATAGCCAATGTCGGACCAACCTTTAGCTTTGTGCCACTTGCGAATGGTGGCCACTGTTACCTTCCGGCCTTCCGGTGTTGCAGAGCAATGCCAAATAAGTTCATTAATTTTTCTCATCGCATTTCTCCATGAATTATCGCAGCGACACCGCCGCTCCGACACGATCATTGCTATCTGCTGCCGTCCCGACAATTGTCCCGGCAAGCGTTCCAAGCGCATAAGCCGCTGTATGGGTATGAGAAAAGGCCCCGGCCCGAACATCAGAGACTTCAATAGCATTTACCCATATAAATGACGTATTGTTGTCTCCGCTTGCTGCTGCTACAAGAGAACAACCCCGTGATAATGATATTGTTAAACCTGTAAAACTATAGTTAGTTCCGTTACCTTGTAAAGTATCTGTATCAAGTGCCGTAAAACTATTTATACTCGAAAATGACAATATCGTAAGATGACTGTCATTAACATTCCCATCAAATGTTGCAACTATATCACCAGATTGCGCACCTCTTATCGCGCATATGGCGGCTCCGACATGCTCACCGCTTCCTTTCGTGTTCTGGATTATTATAACACAAGAATTGCCGTTAAACGTGAGAGTATTAAGGACATGTGTACTACCGTCTGTCCACGTCACCTTAACAATGGTATCTGGCCCAGTCGATGATAATGCGTCGAATGTGTGTGTGTTGCCGCCGGTTCCGCTATCGGCGGGGTGGTTGCCATCATCGGACACGAACGCAACAGCGCTACTACTACCACCACTCAGATTGGTAAGTTGAAGACTCATAGCTTGGACTTTATGTTGGCCATTAGGAATCACTCCCGGCGTTAATTGTATAGTGGATTCGAAGAGTGATCAGTTCAGCATCTATATCCAGATCATCTCCACCATCGCTAGTGTCCCGATAGACGTTTCCATAAAGAACCGTTTCCGCAGCCGCCCCTGCCGCCGTCACAGTAAATTCGGCAGTTGTCATCACATCATCTGCTGTAGTGGAGTGGTCCTGCGCCGCTGGTCCGACAGCGGCTCCCAATGCGGTCCTCAATTGAGCACTTGATGCATAACACCCCATCTTCACGAACCACTTCACACCATCCAGACCAGCGGTTTGGGAACCGTCTGTTGACCAGTCAATTTCACAAACCAGCGTACCGGCGTTCCAACTCTTGGGCATCTTGAAAGGACCAAAGGTTGCGTTATCGTCCGCGTCGGCAGCAAAGTTCATCGTCTCATGGGCGATCAGAGACGTGGCAATTTCTCGTGAACCAATAGACGCTGGAGCAGTTGTCACCGCTGGAATCATTGAGCGTCCCGTTACGCTTATGGTTTCCTGTCCAATAGCCTCAACAGCCCAAGTACTAAGTCCAAGATTTCCTCTGGCATCAAGAGCGGTACTGGCACCCGTTCCTCCATCAACAACAGGAACCTCGGTACCGCCAGCCCGGTAAACGATATTACCTTCAACATTTAAATCGCCTGCGCTCGCTTTCGTGATGGTTGTATCTGTGGCGTGCCCCAACTCAATCCCAGTAAACTGGGGACTATCCCCAATACCAAGACCGAGAGCGGTGGCGGCGTCGGCAGCGGTACTAGACCCTGTGCCTCCATCGGCTACAGCGAGATCGGTAATGCCAGTAATTGTACCGCCGGTGATAGCCACACTTGATGCAATATATGCAACTGTCGGGTTAAGAACTATCCATGCTCCAGCAGCACTATCAGCAGATGCATCATACTGAAGAATGTAATGACCAGCAGAAACAATATCATTAACGTCAAGAACCACATCACCGGATATATCAACTTTTCTTAAGTTTTTAACACCAACAGAATCAATATTAATTGTAGCAGCACCTGTGTTAGTAAAGTTTGCTACACAATGAACCTTCTCTCCATCGACGTAAGCGGTGAGTACACGATTGGTAGTTAATAGATAAGCATCAGCAGAACCAGTAGTGGATAAACTACCTGACCAATCCTGCAACCTTTCAGTTGTTTTATTTGTTGCATCAAAACATGACGTTCCATCGGTCCATACCCATTTCTGAAATCCGAATGGGATATTAACAAATGTACCGCCTATAGATATCCTTATATCATTTGTACCAGATGCAAGATTATTATATACTATGTATAATTTAGAATAGGCTGGAAGAATGATATCACGTACAGCAGTAGTGGTTCCTATAACATTCAAAACCGCAGAGCGGGCTTCATCGATTGCACCATTATTGGTATTGAGTGTATAATTAGCATCAGCCATTGTAATATCTGAAACACTGGCAACGGCATCGCCTACTAAAGTAAACAGTGTATTAGCTAATGTTCCCCAAGTGCCGGTGTTCTCGCCTGTCGCCTGAAGTTCAAGCCGTAGATTATCAGAATATGCACTAGCCATCAGACTATCCTTATTACCGCTTCGCGTTCATTGGGAGCCGGAAACGTGACAACAAAATCCATGGCGATCTTTGTCCTTTCCAGACCAAAATCCAGAACCCGGATTGCTTTGTTCCCTTGGGTGGAGTTGTAGATCAAGGCTCCCCGTGCCGTGATGGTAGCCGTACTCCATGTCACATCAGCAAAATCAACTACGGCTGTAGTGCCGATAATAAGCGGGGCCGTTACCGTCAGCGTTTCACCGCCAGCCGAGTAGCCCGTTCCGGTGACTTCGCCCGTTGTCGTATAAACGGTCGTCGTCGCATTCAAGGAGGCAGTCTCATCGTACAGTGCTATTTTAAGAACATCGGTTCTCAAATCATGAACACCTTCAAGGGATTCTCGCTTAAATGAACTGGTAAACCCATCAACAATAGCCATTAAGGAGCGTATACCTTTCCACCAAGTATGGTCAATTTGACCGCAGAGTTTCCAACTGAATTCCATCCCCACATAGAACGCTCTTCGTTTTCGTTTTTTTCCGGTCTTGGGTTTTCAATCGACTGTTCATCGTCAGGAGTAGGCCACCGATCCGGCTCTTGTTCGTGCTGCAAGTCCCAACATACCGGACACACCAGAAGATCGTTTGGGTTTCCCTGTTGAAATTCAGTTTTCAAATCTTGCAAAGGGTATCTCTGCCCGCACCTGTCGCACATTCCGCCAACGGCCTTGCCGGCAACTGTTAATTTCCTAGCCATCAAGCAGCCTCACTCATATCTTTTTCTATCCAAGTCGTTGATGCCACTGTGGTTTTTTCAACCCACGTTTCAGCAGATGCATCGATCTTGGCCGTCCATAATGTGTCAGATGTTTCATCACGGATTTTCCAAATCGGCTGCACAAGGCTAATAACATTGGATGTTCCAACAGACGTAGCCAAACTGCCACTGGAAGCAGAGGCGGTAGCAACACCTGTAGACGAACCAACTGAACCGGGTTCGGATAGGGCCTGAACTACCGATATGCCAACAGAAGAGCCGGTAGAGCCGGAGATAGCAGTAACTTGGCTCGATCCTACCGCCGACGCCGTTGAGCCAGCTAGACCGGTTACTGTGGAAGAGCCTGCCGATTGCGGTTTATCCGCTGCTTTGGAGACAAAAGCAGCATATGGCTCGGCCATTGTGCCGAATCGTGAAAGGCGAGTGCCCGCAACAAATGGATGCGATGTCGGTCTATGCCCCGCTGCCGTTGCAACACCGGCAGCCGAACCAACGCCTAAAAGGTTCGCAGATGTTCGACCATCAACTACCGCCAACCCAGCCGATGTTGCCGGTGAGGCCGAATAAGCTTGCACCGTGGACGTACCGGCAGAGGCACCGACCGACGGCGACCAACCATCAACGGTTGCGACACCGCTTGTGGCAGCAATTGATGCTGAAAATCCTTGTGCGGTCGAGGTACCGGTAATGGTGCCTGTCGAGCCGGTGATTTTTGCCACAAACCCGGCATAGGGTCGGGCACCAATGCACATCAATGATAGGCGAGTCCCATCAATAAATACATGGCCTGTCGGTATGCCTGTAGCAACGCTAATGCCCGCTGATACACCAACCGAACCAGAAAAACCTGCAACAGTGGACGTACCAGAAGAAGAACCAGTGCCTTCCGTCACACTTCCAAGTTCCGGTAAGCCTGATACAGTTGACGTGCCGGTACTAGAACCAGTCGAACCGGAGAAACCCGCTACAGCCACTAGGCCGGCAACGGAGGCAATGAAGCCACTCTTGCCGGATACCGTAGAAGTTCCAACGGATAACGCCAGTGACCCGGATTCGGCTGAAGCCGTTGCTGTACCGGATGCCGAGGCTCCCGATCCAGATTCACCAGAAACCGTTGCAACACCGGCAGATAATGCTGGCGAACCAGAGAGGCCCTGTGCCGTACTTGTGCCAGCGGCAGAGCCGGCAGTTGCCGTTACCGCTGTAGCGGTCGCTGTGCCGACAGATGTGCCATAGGCACCACTAAAACTAACAGCAATACCAGAACCATCCAATACGGCAGACGACCCGGAGAAACCAACAACAGTGGACAGTCCAACCGATGAACCGACATTTTCTTCAACAAGCGATATACCACTTACAACCGCCACACCGGCAGATGCACCGAGTGAACCGGAAAGACCCGTGACCGTAGACGTACCGGCAGAAGCACCAGTGGTGAGCGTTATTGCCGTGACCGTAGACGTTCCAGCAGAGACACCGATAGAACCGCTAGATGCCGCAGCTACAGCCGTACCGGCAGAAGATGCTGGCGAGCCGGAAAAGGCTTGCACCGTTGACGTGCCAACGGAACTGGCTGGCGAACCAGATTGACCAGCAACCGCACTGATACCGGTAGACGAAGCAGAAGAGCCTGATATCGCTACAGCCGTGCTGCTGCCGGCGATGGTACCTGCTGGAGCGCCAGCCTTTGCCACAAACCCGGCGTAAGGACGAGCACCAATGCACATCAATGATAGGCGAGTCCCATCAATAAATGTACGGCCCGTGCTACCTGTTGCCGTAGCCACGCCGGAAGAAGAACCTAATGATCCACTAAACGCAGAAGCCGTGGATATTCCAGCAGATGCCGCAGGTGAACCGGATATACCTGCCACCGTCGATGTGCCAGCAGATACGCCAGTGGTGAGCGTGATCGTTGTAACAGTCGCAACACCAACAGATGTACCCAGACTACCGGATAAGCCCGTAACAGTGGACGTACCAACGGAAGAACCAATCGTCAGTGTTACGGCTGTAACAGTAGATGTACCAACAGAAACAGCAAGGGAACCAGACGAAGCCGCTACCGTAGCGACACCTTGTGACGACGCATCAGAACCAGAGATACCGGCTACAGTGGATGTACCAGTAGAAGATGCCGGAGAACCAGAAAAACCAGATACAGTGGATATACCGGCAGAAGCACCGGTTCCTTCTCCTACAGGAGTAGGTGCATCCGGTATGACCAGATCAGTGATCGTGTTGTTAGTGCGGATTGTGAGGGTTTGGCTTGGGTCTACATGGCCGCCTGCATTATTGGCAAAGACCACAACCTGATAACGATCAGCAATCGGTGGGTCCCAAGTCGCGTTCGCTGTCTTGGTGCCAGTGCCGGTAAAATCCGCCTCGGCCATATTGGCACTGCCTTGAGACGTACAACCAGAATTAAGGGCGTGGAATACTACCCTGACTTCGATGTTGGACTCAGAAACCGAAACATCCAATCGGGCAGTAAATACCGAACTTGCTGCTAAATTCTCGCCACCGCCCGGATCACCCGCCGCCATCGTGAACGAGAAACAATTTCGGTTCATCGTCTGCGTTGGGATGGAAACGGTTACAGTCTCACCACCGCCAGTCTGAGAACTCAGTAGCGGTTTGTTGGCGTCGTTTGACGGTGTGCAATCAGAGTCGGATTGGTCGGCCCGTGCAAATACTTGACGGGTCATTATTCACAATCCTTGCAGCGCTTTACCTTGACGCGCTCTACCTTTCGTAGATCATTCGTGTTGACGTTCATGATCAGGCCGAACTTCACGGCATCCTCCTGAGAAACCGTTTCTCCATGCCGGACAATGGCACGTTCCGGTAGTTCAAAAGGCTTCGGGTCGCCAGAACATCCTCCAACACCCGGTCGAATTATGAATTCCATGAAGGGAACGCACCCGCCAAAAAGCCAGCCGTCCTCGACTTCGTAGAGGTAGTAGATGTCCTTGTATGTGAATTTTAGAACGTAACCCAAATCGTCGGTGACGATCATCCGAATGATGCCCTTGTCCGGCGATTTATGGGCGTCTTCAGGTACATCTTCCCATTCGGTAAAGTCGGTGTATTGGAATTTGACTTTCATTTAGGTTGCCTCATCACCCCTAGCTGATGACAAAGGCATCGCCATTAGCCGGCGCTTCAGTCAACTCCGTCACTGTTACAGTTCTGCTTGCCCCATCATAGTCAGTTATGTCTGTAGACTGGAACATAAGATCACCACTAATAAATGTGATAATGCGACCATTAAAATGGTTATCCGTAACCTCTGAAGATGAAATGGCAAATGACGTAGGTGCTGCCGATGCATCATTAACTGTAGTGGATACCAACCCAGTGACACCGGCTTCCAAATTATCAGCCGCAATTGTAGAACCACTTATCTTAGAAATATTGAGTGAATTGATAGTGAAATACCCAACAATCTCGCCCGCTACGTCCACAGAATCAACAATTCCTGTTGATACATAGATCGAGTAACCTTTTCCTATTTCATAGCCGTTGCCTGATGTTGCAACAATTGTCGCTTCATTCAGACCAGGAACAGATGCTCGATCAACATTGAGACTTACTCCAGCAGTTATTGGTGTATTGTTGTTCTCTTCCAAAACACTTAATATTGGAGTTCCTAAAAGTGTTGTCGGGGCACCGGTTGTAAAGGATCGCGTTGTAAACCCATAATAGAAAGTGTCATCTAAAAATACGTCCCTCATCCTACCAATCCTCCATGTGGCCCAGCCAGACCGCCGGGACCAGCACTACCACCGGGACCAGCACTGCCACCGGTGCTTCTGACAACGATGGGTGACTTCCCCGCGAAAGAATCGAGCGCGTAAGGCTCTTTTGGAATGCTGCCCATAGAGCCGGGGCGAGTAAATATGCCAAAATTCCGCGTAAGCGGCAGCGGCGGCGGATCAATTCCCGAAGGGACGTAGTGGGGCAGGCCGTTCGGATAGGGGTCTGCGGGTAAGGGAACCCATCCAATTTCCAGTGTCGGGGTGGGCGCTCCCTGTACGCCGCGCTTTTGCAGGTGAATGTCTTTGTTGTTGGCGTTAACGCCGGTCCCGAATTCGACATTCCAATATTTAACAATGCCCTGTACGCCAACATGTGGCGCGCTGGGATTAACCTCGTTTGGCGCTTTGCCCCCAACAAGCCTGACACCAACACCACAATTTGTTATACGGCAGTTAATCAAAGTTAAAGTGACACCATACCAGACCTTTAACCCGGATTTCCAGCAATGAGAGATATCGCAATTGCGAATCATAATATTGGACTTAGTATCGAAACCTGTATCTTCCGCATTGCGAACAATAATATTTTCAAACAACAGATTAGGTTCATCGGGATCATCGGGATTACCGTTGTTCCCCTCTAACGCAATACAATCGGCATTCTGGAAGCCGCCCTCGTATCTGTATGCACGCACATTTTCCATGGTTATGTTTGTTGCGGATACATTCGTAACATGCTGTTCTGAATAATCAAATCCATATTGCAACCCCATGGGGAAATTCCAGATTTTACTGAGTTGCCCATCTCCCCAGATGTTGTTGAGAAGCCCGCCATTTACACTTCTCATCCTCACAGCTTGTTTGTTCATATTTTTACCGTAGATGTTCTCTACATTGAAATCATCTACATTCTCAATATGTATGCATTCTCCATTAAAGGCGAAACCTGGATTTGTTATTTGTTTGTTTGCGAAAACCATCCCGTCATGCTGGTGTCCAACAAATCTTCGCGGTTCGGAGTCAGCCAGAGGCAGAACCGAGTCATCAAATCCCGTATAAATAGGAGCGAGGTGTGTCATAGCTAACTAATAACGAACGTGACGCTGTTGGCGGGTGCCTCAGTCAACTGCGTCACCGTCACCGTCTTCGAGGAACCCACGTAATCGGTAATGTCTGTCGATTGCCCTTTCAAATCACCGGAAGTAAACGTGATGATGCGACCATTGTAATGATCGTCCGTTGTCTCAGTTAGCGCGGCAACAAACGCCGTGGTGCTTGCGGAAGCATCATTAACGCTTGTCGCTACAAGTGCGGTTGCACCTTCCTCCAAATTGTCCGCCGCCGTGGTGTCGCCTGAAATAGCCAGCATATTTGCATCGACGTGACTCGCAAGAGTGAAAGTAAGCCCGGCAGTACTCGCCAGGATCGATGCAATGTTTGCGTCTGGGGTTGAACCGGTAGCGTAGAGAAACTCGTAAGCATCCTCTTCCACCACTTGGAATTCATGCCGGACGGGCAAGGCCGCAGCGGTGGCCGCAATCGTTACGACCAGCGTTCCGACCGTACCGGTATCGGTGCCGTCGAACTCGCAGTTGTAATAGCCATCCCCATCATGGATCGGCGTTGTCACATCGCTCTTGGCAACGAGCGGCTGGCCATTCTTGGACAATTTAACGGTAGGGCTTTCCCCCGTCTCGGCAGTGGCACCGTCAGTGATATCAACGAACGGGCCAATCAGTATGTCAACGACTGTCGATTGCTTGAGTATCATCATGCTGCTCTGTTGTGGTGTCTGTTGTGATAAAGGAATAGCGGTGCCGTACCGCCAGCCGCGCCGGTGCCGGACCTGACCATGCCCACGGCCCCAATTGGTAATAGTGGAGATTGAGCCGCAGTCACGGTTCCGGTTTCCGTAAGCGTTAATGAGCCAATAGTCGGAGACTCGTCCCCGGTGCCGTGTAGATCGCCCCAGAAATTGATAATGCTTTCCGGGCGGACTGAATACGGATGAGCGCCATTGCTGAGACTCACGATTTCCGCATCGGTAAGCTTTACGTCCCAGATGCACGGCCACGATATATTGCCGTCATACGCATTGGAATTAGCAGGTACGCTATTGTTTTTGATACCAACCGCAAAGCTGTCAGGCGCATTTGAAAAGGTTGTCTTTGTATCGGTCTGCTCTGCTGACGCCGTACCATTTAACCAGCCTTGGTGCGACGGTGAATTCGTATATGTGCCTGCAACATGATTCCACACACCATTGGTTGCGCCCGCTATCGATGCCGACACTGTGGCTTGGTTTCCCGCATCAGCCGTATTTATTTTGTTTAGATTGTTAGCGTCCTGGTATATCCAAAACCCATCGTTACTGGTAGCCGTTGACATGATACTCATCACTATCCCTTCTTTGGAAATCCGTGGCTTGATCCAAGCGGCAAAAGTCACGGGATAGGATGTCGTCGGCGCTGAAGATGTCGTTAACCTATTGACCGCCAGATGATCAAATACTCTAGCCATCAGGTTGTCGTGTATTCAAGAGACATACCCCAGAGCCATGCGTCTTCAGGCAGATCATCCGTGGCGTCCGTGTAATCACGGAGTAACTGGATCGTGACATAATCGTTGGCCGCAAGATTGTCATTGTTCGTGAGCGTCAAACTGACCTCCTGTATACGTTTAGCGGTTGTCCCCAGAATATCATCAGCAACGACATTCTCCGCAGCAAAATCCTCCGCATCGGCAGCACCATCGGTATTAGCCGTCAATGCCATCACAAAGACCGACCACTGGCATGTGTGGCTGGTTGTAGTAGAGGATGAACCCGACCATTGTATCTTCGCCACGGGGGCGCTGGAGTAGTTTTCCGGCATCCGAAACGACCAGACACAACCCTCGATATTCGATCCATCGTCAAACGTTAGGTAGGGTCTGCTGTCTGTTGCCGTGAAGGCTAAACCGGGCGGATTTGTCGGATCGCTTACTGCCGCCAAAATCGGAAGCAGAATAGTTCCTGTTGCCATTCTATGGCTCCATTAAAAAACCCGCCGAAGCGGGTTGGATTTCAGTCAGGTCGTGGTGTACTCAATAGACATGGCCCAGAGCCACGCATCTTCCGGCAAGTCATCGTTAGCGTGAGCAGAATCACGACGCAACAAGATTGACACGTTATCGTCTGCCGCAGCGCTATCGTTATTTGTAAGCGTAACACTTATTTCCTGGATGCGCTTGGCGGTTGTTCCTAAAATGTCATCAGTAACGATATTCCCATTATCGAAAGAAGTGCTGTCTGCTGCACCATCGACGTTAGGCGTCAATGCCAGCACATTAACGGTCCACTGGCATGTATGGGTGACTGTAGTGGATGAACTGCCGGACCATTGGATTTTCGCCACAGGTCCGCTGGCATAGTTTTCCGGCATTCGAAACGTCCACACACAACCCTCTAATGCACCCGCACCATCAAATATCAAATATGGCCGCTTGTTCGTTGCCGTGAACCCTACCCCCACCGGGGCAGCCTCTATGCCTACTGCTCCCAAAACCGGAAGCAGAATAGTTCCTGTTGCCATTCTGTGGCTCCATTAAAAAACCCGCCAAAGCGGGTTGGGTTCCATTCAAAACGCTGGTCCGTATTAGTCTTCCGTAATGTTCGTACCGGTAACGAGCGTCGGTGCTCCGCCTGTAGTGATGGTGATCGGTGGAGAGATGGCACCTGAATAATACAGGGCTGTCGCACCAGTGGTGGATACACCAATACCAAAGAACGTGATGGTGCCGGAGCCTGAAGTCGGTGTTACCCCAGCAATGTTTGCCTGCGGATAGCACGTATTACCAGTCACCTTCCAACCAGTCGTGGTACGGCCAACCGTTACGCGGGCATAAGCACCATAAGTGGTTTCACTGGTAGACTGCGTTCCAGCCTCACCGGGATCAGCGGTATGAAACGAAACATACAGATTGGTCGCAGGCGTAGTAACCTGATCTTCCGAAATCTGCGCTATCGACGTGGCGGTGAACAACATTCCAAGAACACTGTTCTCATAGACATTTGTTTTCGACATGATTCATCCTTTCACCATCGAACAGGTGATAAATTCCCATCGAACCCATGTGCTATGGGAACAGGGAAAAATTGTTGCAATTTACCAATATCCCCATCGTCTCTTTCAAGATGATCGGGAAGATCAGCACGTTTCTTACGTACAATCACACTTAGATTGTATGGTTGTACGCCATGTATATGGGTATAGCAGCCAGAAACTCTTGCTTCTGAACAGTCAAAACCAGCCATGATCAAGTTGTAGATCAAAAGACCAGTATTCCAAATACTCACATGTCCGCCAACAATATCAGTCTTTGCTGGAGGCACAGTAATAGCTAGAATTCCATCGTCTTTTAACAGGTTGAAACATTTAGTAAGAAAAAGATTTACATCTAATTGATGTTCAAGAACATGAGATACCCATAGTGCATCATATGCCTTTACGGTCGTGTATGATTTAAAATCACCCACGTAATCTGCGGGTGGTTTGTAAGATATCGTTGTTACATCCCTGCCTTCGTCACGCATGATCTGGGCAGCATCACCCTCGCCGGAGCCTATATCTAAAACAGTCTTGATATCTTCGTATTCAAGAAGTCTATCCAGTGCTTCACAACCCAGAACAAAATGACCAGACCGGACAGACCATTGATCGTGACTGTAGGATCGTTCAAGTTCTTCAATATTACGAGGTGTTTTTCTGGGCTTTTTGGAAACCCTCACGTTGCCGTCCTTTATCTCGACACTGAGATCAAGGGTATCATAGCCGTAAAACTTGTTTTGTGCCGGAAGACAGGTGTCGAGCAGAGTTGTATCCGGGGGAAGATGAACATCAATGCCCATTTTCATTGCCCTGCCCACCCAGAATTCACAGCATCCCCGGCCCATTTCAGCACCGGCAATGTCCGGATATGTAAAATCAAACCCCCATAAAGACATTCTTTCAACGCCTAAATGGATCGCATAACAAATCGCATAGACAGATGTGTTATTAAAATATGGTACACCACATGATTTAATCACGTCTTCAAGTGGAAAATCTATCGAACTAGGATAATCTTTATATGCTCTTGATGTGTATACTGGAACATCTGTTGTTCTCATCCATTCAAGCTGACCCTTCAACTTTTCTGCCATGGAAGAACCATACTCAATACGCATTTCCTGGACTTTTAAGTCGTCCATATGGAAAATACGATCACATTGGAGAACACCACCAACCATGTTGATGCCCCAACACTCGTCGCAATAAGATTTTGTCCCACCGGCAGTCTCGGCAGCACGAAGAAATCCTAGCGAAGATGGGCCAAGTGCTACTATGGCCACATGCTTCGGATTACCCATGGTAAATCCTTGTTATTAGATGCCAACCCTTTGATCAGGGATGCGGTAGGTGCCGCGACGTTCACGACCTTCAGTAAGAATCTTCAGTTCGGCAATCGCTTCAGCGAACGAATTATCGTACGCTTTCATAAGATCGCCTTCGCCCTTCATAAACTTGTAACCCTCAACAACGCTACCCCAAAACAACGTATTGCCGGCATTATCTCCAAGCCACGTATTTTCAGCAGTGACTATAGACACTGGAAGATAAAAATAATATATCTCAATTGCATAAGTTGTGTCTGGTACAGGGGCCACCTGAAGAGTATCATCGTCAACTATCGCATAGAATCTAGGCAACCCTTCAACTGTATTATCTGGATAAGATGTTTGTATAAACTCATATTCTTTGTTCAGCATGTATGAAACCAACCCAGTACCATCTGTAACTGCAAATGAATATGTAGATAAATAATCAGTAGGAACTGTAACAAACTCGTTTGAGGCAACAAAATTGGATGTTGATACACGCCTTAAGTCTGGTATCTGAACCATACGAAAGATACGTTCTTCGGTACGCTTTACAAAATCTGGTATAGACGCAACAAATGTAGTCTCAGCATACTCAAGTTGATCCTGAATTTGCTGAACTAAATCCGTATAATTCAAAATGATGCCCTCGGTACCAGCCTCATGGAAGACCTATCTCTATCTTCTTCCGTGGCTATGGTAAATTGTCGGTCATACTCAATCTTCAAGTCTGGAATAGACGCAAGGGAAACCTCGTTATTCCTGTTCTTTCTGGCAAGATGATAAGCAAGACCAGATATGAATGCAGGCAAAAACCTGTAGTGAACATCCGGCGTATTTGAAAACTTACCGGTATCCTCAAGACGACGCATCCTCCAGTAATTGAGAGTATATGCTGCATCTGGAGTTGGATATAAATATAAAACAGGTGTCGCTACCCTATTTATAAAATATTGAGTTGGGCGTGACTCAGTTGATTTCTGTGATAGATTCGAATATCTTCCAACATCTATACGTGTCAGTTGATAATCTGTACCTGAAGCAGATACATAAACCTGTATTAGATCAATTGTATCTGTTGGAAGGTTATAGTTGGTAGTTCCATCTACCAATGGAACAGTACCATTATCCAATGCCCACAAATGAACACCCCTGTTTGCCCACTCTAAAGTAAGCAAATCCATGCTCCGTCTAGCAGTGGTTAATTGATAGCCACCACGTAACTCCATACCAGCTTGTTCGTAGGCTTCTTCAATGATAGTCAGAAAATCAGGAGCAAAAGCAGTAGTTCCTGAAGTAGCCATTACGTCATCGCTGCCCACTTAAGCACGACAGTTCCAGAAGCCGTCGCAGCAGAATCCGTCACATTCGTCCAAATATCTGCAATATTGAAATGCACAGTATGAGCGTCCCCCACTTCAATAACTTTCGTTGTCTGGACGGTGCCTACGGTTGCCGTACCACCCACGTCAGCAGCAGCCCTTCCTGTCATAATATCTTCGAATGTGGATGGAGTGTCTAAATCGGATACCGCCCCAACTCCTATTACCGTACCCAGTCCAACATCAGGGGCATCGGTTGTCGGCGTGCCGGTAGTAAGGGTGACGGCCACCGACATATAGGCCGCATCTACGACAATGACCCCCGCTGGAAACGTGTAGATCAACACACCGTCAGCCAAGGTGCTCGAATCCCCAATGGTTAATCCCAAACTGGAGAGCGTTAAAGTCGTGACATGATTGTTCTGCCACCCCGTCTCAACAGCGACAACTCCTGTAGCCGCTGTACCGGGATTGAGAATATCACCGGATATAGAATCCCCACTAATCCCCATCACACTCCCCCAGACTGGATCACATTGTAATTCAATGATCCGCTGGTATAGGCTGTCAGATCAATCCTAGTTGCCACAGGAGGGTTCGTGTAGTTGCCATCGGCACTGATCGTCTGCGCTGCCATACTGTCATGATTGTGTGTCGCGGCTGTACTCTCAACAAAAGTGCTACTGTAAACATCATCAAAAGTATGCTGGACAGTGTATGTTAAAACAGCCCCAGATGATATATCTACACTAAGTCCTGCATTGAAATGCCTGATGTTATAATCTATTGGCAGCCACGCGCTCTCGCACAAGCCATCGACACCAATCTCAAAACCGGTGGCAGCAAGAGTGGTCACGATGTGTGTCACAGTTGCGAAGTTCTTGACTCCCGCTACCGTGGCAGACGCGCCCGGACCAGTAATATCTTCAGTCTGGGCAGAGCCATTTCTATCAGTGCCGGTAACTGTGATCGTTGCCGAACTCTCGTCCGAAGTCGTCCAGACCGTTATATGCTGTGGAGTCGTAAAAGTGGCTACTCCATTAAGTCCTACAGTGACGTTGCCAGTGACAGCCCCACTCGCCCTTATAGATATTACTTCCCAATAAGAGTTCGCACTAAATACCTTTTGAGAAGCGGCGGAACCAGTGAGAGTTTCAGTTACTCTATTTCCTCTTTTATCCAATCCAACAATTGCATACGTGATGGCGGTATTGCTTGACGCACTGGTAAACACCAAACGCTCTTCCGTTCCACGTAACCAGCCAACACCTCCAGCCTTGACGCCGCTCAACACAAGATCGGCTTCGGCGGCAGTGGTCTGTGCCAAACAAACGGCATCAAGATCATAACCACTCGCCAAGGTTCCATTTAAAATGGGGGAAAGCGACCCCGCCGTGATTGTCTGGGCCGCGCTTAATCCGTTACGATCTAATGCAATCGGGTCTAGTGACAAACGCATGGGTCGAGACATAGATCATTCTCTCTTTTGAATTGAAAAAAGGGGAGCCTTGAAGGCTCCCCATTAATCTCAGGCATCAGCAAATGGCGTGGCGATAGCGCCTGACCCTGCAAGAACACCAAAAACAAGATACTGAGCAGTCTCCAAGGCTATGAACTCCACATAACTACCAACAATACCACCCGAAGTGGAGCCATTCATAGTGAACACATCATTCGTAGCACCAGATGTGAAAATTTTGTAAGCAGCATCAGTAACACCAATGCCTATATTACCCACAAATTTATCAGTGCCATCGGTTAAGATATCAACATCGGTAGCGGCTGTTCCAACGACAAAACGATAGACTGCACCGATATGACTAGCCACATTAGGATCGTCATCACCGGCAACTGCGTCCTTAGCACCATCCAAAATGGTAGGAAGGGTAAATTTTCCATCGGCGTCATTGAGTTCAATAAGCCTGCCGGCATGATCCGCGAAGGTAAGGGTGGTATCCGCAGTAAGACTTATTACGGCGTCCGGCCCTGCCGTGATAAATCCACGCATCGAACGGACTGGTCCTGAAAAAGTAGTGCGTCCCATAATTCGGACTCCTTGTATGAAGATTCGATTGCCAGTCTATACAAAGTCTGCCGGGGCAGTCTGACAATCTAGTTAACCCGGATATGAAAAGAGGCGCGGGGGTAAAGCCCCGCGCCTCCCTACGTTGCAGTCAGCAGTGGGATCGACCCCACATACTTATACCACAGACTTCACGTCTTAGGTACCCGGCGATCCAAAAACCCCAAGGGGGTCAGAGGTGCCAAACGAATACCGTTCGCGGGCCTTGTACCGGGCATTACCGGTATCGAAATCCGGGTCCATACCGGTCTTCAGGGCCGCTCTGGTAAACATTTTCATCCCGTTTGGACAATCAGTCTTGAGGAACCAAGCATTTGTATCGGTGAGATAGTGGTTCACCGCATACCCTTCTGGGATCGAACCATTTGTACGCAAGGCATTGATATCGTTATCAGCCGTGCCGACGCGAAGTTCGGTTTCCAGAATGCGAGTCGCCGTATACATCAGGTTGGTCGGAATACAAAGTTTCCGAGGACGTGCCGCGATCAATAGACCACGTTCGTCTGTCCAACCAGCGATCTGAATAACAGCAGCCTCAAGTGAGGTTTCGTTCAGATCAGTGGGAGTCGCAGGTTCGTTCGAGTTTGTTCCACCATTAACAAGGGGGTGATCAGTGGCGAAAAGTTCAACGCCATCACCGGTCAGATAGGTGGTAAACCCGTTGTTGAGAAGAGCCGCAGCCTTGACCTGCTTGGTATAAGCCATGGCGCGAGCCAGAGCCTTCGTGTACCGAGCAGAGAGCGAATCGTACAAGTTATCCTCAATTGCCTCTTCGGTAATTGAGAATCCCATTGCAATCGTCTCATGATCATAGCGTGCAGTCCAAGCCTCCTGCGCCGTATCGTACTCGATAGCGGCACCTTCCGTCTTTACCGGGGCCTGCCCGAAGCCGGATAGCTTGGTTTCTTCTTCGAATGAGCGGTCAGAAGTTTCCGCATCGTAGATACCGACATGCTCTTCTTCATACCGCTTGTACTCCAAGCCAAACAATGCGTTTAGGCCCGGAAGCAGTTCCTTGAGGAGTTGAGTTCTTGAAATAGCCATTGTTCTCGACTCCCCTTATGAAGCAGCCACAGCATTAAGAAAGCTGTGGTAGCCGGAATTGAACTTTACCAACACATCGGGGAACGCATCACCAATGGGCGAAGACGAACTTACGATACGGAAGGCGGCGGTGGTGGTGACGGTTGTTGCATCCAAAGCACTGGTTGAATTACCATTGACCGTGCTACCCAAAGCAGTGGTCTGAGCAGTGGAGAAGAATGTATTGTCACCGATATCAAGCTGGGCGGCAGCGCCGTCTAGCTGTGCTCGGAACAACACATTCGGGTCATCGACAACATACGCCTTGATGGCTGTGCCAGTAGGCGCAACGTAACCAGTCGGATAGTACTGGGCGTGAATCAACTGCCCTTGGGCATTGACATATTCACAACCCATGAACACGCCGATAGAACCATAAAGAGTCGTTCCTACCGGAAACGCATTCGTAGTACCGTCCGCACCAGTTCCCGTTGACATTGCGATGTAACCGTCCGTGCCAAGGTGGACAACATGACCATGGAAGATATTGGAAGCCTCTCCCGCTGGGTCAATTAAATACTGGGTTACTGCCCCAGCATAGGCCATGCCGTCCGCACGTTTTACGGGGACAAGCCCGTATGGCGCGGCTGTTAAAGCCATTTCATTTTCCTTTCAGTTTGATGCATTACGTTGAAGAACCGAATGTAGTCCTCGTCTTCCGCGACGGTTTTAGAAGCGGCATACGAGGATCATTCTCACGCAGAAAAGAGTTTTCAACACCCTCCATCTGCTTCTCAGACAAGGACGAATAGTATGCCTTCCGGGCATCTGCATTTTCCTTGCTGGTCTTGCAAAGCATCAAACCGCCAATCTCAATACCGTCTGGCATGACGGCATTAACATCAGACATAATCTGAAGTTCGGGATGGTCTTCAGCCTTTACAGGCTCCCATCCCTCGCGTCTCCGGGTGGAGACGTTTAGAGGATCAGACATTCCAATCGAGGACGTTCTGATCCACCGATACACATAACCATCTTCTGGCTCTGGATCGGGTAAATGCGTGGTTGGTCGCCACGTTACCTTGCGTGAAGTTTCTTCACGGGTTTCTGAATCGCGTTTGGTGCGATCATTCATGATTGTTTCTCCTTGAGGACTTCGGCGGCGTACTGTTCGTTAGTTACCCCCAAACGTCTAGCCAACTTGACCTGACTTTCGCTCAACGTGACACTTCTCGCGCCTGTAGTTGAACGCTGTGCAGGAGAAACAACAGTTTTTCTTGGTGCTCGTTTCATTTTAAATCTTTCTGGAAAACGTAGACGTAAATTCTTGTCTATTTCCTCATAATATTCATCAGATTTTGGATTAACAAAATCTTCGTTTACAAGTTTTTGATGCAACCCCATAGCGTAGGCTGTCATTTCAGAATCCTTGGCGAACCATTTGTTTTTGGAACGCCACGCATCGGCCTTCTCGTCAGGCTGTAGCTTGGACTCTTGGTATTCTGTCTGCGGTAATTCCTGTGGACGGTAGGAATTAACACGTTCCGTTTGAGCCATGACACGGGCAAGTTCAGATTGTGCCGCAGTAATTGCTTCTGAATCACCGGCATCGAGCGCAGCCGTCAAAGCTGTCTGAGTTGATTTAAGTTCGGTTGAAAGCCTGCTCTTTGCTTCATCAACAAGAACATGTTCACCTTTGTTAATAAGATTTTTAAGTCTATTATTCTCGCCAATAAGTTGTTTTGCAGCATCGGCAGCTTGATCACGTTCGCCAACCGCTTTTTCTTTTTCTCTTCGTTCAGTATGATGTTTAGATGTTAATGTATTAATACGTTTTTGTACGCTTTTTGAATACTGCCTTAATTCTTCTTCCGTAACATCAGCGTTTTCGTCAACTTCTTCGGGTAGTTCTTCACTTATTTCGCTTCCAGAATCAACATCTTCAACGACATTAATCTGTATGGCATCTTCTTTGGCGTCGGCAACGGCATCTTTTTTAGATTCCCCAACTTCACTAAAAAGATCGTCATCCGATTCGATTAACTCACCACCACTGTCTGCTGATTCAAGCGGTTTTGCCACGGTAACTCCTTAAGCACGCTCTACTTCGCGTGGGTCATCGACAACGGCTTCCACCGTGTCGTCATTTATGATTCTGAATTCATGCCCCTCGACTTTGAACCGAGTGCCGGAATAGGATCGGAAAAGCACCCAGTCCCCTTTCTTGCACCAAGGGCCTGACGGAAATCTTTCTTTGTTCTTGTAGGCATCTGGCCCAAGAGAAACCACGGCACCGAAGATAGAGGCTGTCTTCTCCAAGGATCGAAGATTGTCAGGACGAATAATACCGCCTGCTGTTTTTTCCTCGATAGAAGGAACAGCGATCAAAATTCTGAACCCGGTCGGAGCAGGAATGGTTTCTGGTTTCGAAACATCAATCCCGGCTATTTCGTACATACAATTCTCCACTGAAAAAATTAAGCAACAAAAAAGGCAGCTTTCGCTGCCTTTCTCGCTGAGTGGCATGTTGGTCGGGGTTTGCAAAAAAGTCTATGTATTTACTACTAGCACAAGATTGACAGTACGTCTACCCTTAAACGGTGTACTCTGCCTTGCCAGCTTCATACATAAGATTGACCGTATCCGTGGACGACCAATCATCGGTGTTGGAAACAGTGTGAGAAACATTCGAGTCACACAGAACAGTACCGGTGCCGATAGACAGGTACGGACTCGACCAATAAGGCGGACTATGCCAGTGGCGATCTAGAAAAATACGTTCTGTGATACCGCTCCCATCAACATCTTTGACAATCTTTTTAATTCTTTTCCACTGCTTTTCAGTAGGACGACCTTTCATGTCTTCCGTGTAACCGGAAAACCATGCTTGAAATTCAGGTAAAGTCATTTTTCTCTCCTTACAAAGCCAATCTGATCACGCTCAATAATAGAAATAAAGGAATTACCATACTGATCAACCAACCCGGTATCATGAGGAATATTTTCTTCCTCAATAATATCCATAGAACTTACTCTTACTTCCCTATAAAATCCAACCCATACATCATCTCCTTCACTCTTACATTTGACAGGAATGTATTTTTTGGACATACGTTCCCTCACTTAAGTTTTTAAAAATCCCAAAACAATCGACCGAAATATATGATCTTTTATTTTCTGATCCTCTGATAGCAGATCATAACGAATTATACAAGGATGTGTTTTGAATTTTTCACTTTTTTTATCACCAAAAATCCATCCTTCTGCACATTTATGTCGTACCCAATTTTCATGACTCTGTTGTGCAGTGAAAGCGGGATTTTTTATCAGGTTCTCAACACCATCTATGGCGCTATCTTTTTGCCATTTTGGAGCATCATCCCATAATGGTTGAGAATCATCACCAATAGATAGACAAAACACTCTATTAGCATCATGACAAAGTTTTGCAATAAATGTAGTTTGGTCATCCATCGTCATCTTCCTCGTCTTCAAGGTATGCCATATCTTTTATCATATCAATAACGCTACCATACACAGTTCTTGTATTTATTGCAATGTCGTATTCTTCTTTACTCATTCTACCGCCCAGTATCGCTAGAGCGATTTCATCCATTAGTCTTTCCAGAGTCACTATTAGTTCGGTCATTGGCTGCCTGCGTCATTTTTTGTGATTCACGAACATCGTCACGAATATCCTTAGCAATTTCTTTACCGATACGCAAGCCCTCTGTCTTCTCTTTCGATGTTAAATCTTCTTGCTGCGTAACCATATCGGCACCTATTTTAGCAGCCGTCTGCCTTTCGGTTGATCTAATGCGTTCAAGATCAAGAGCCTCTTTGGATGCCGTTTTAGCTACATCGACAATAAGTTTGCCCTTGTCTATGCCAGCCTTGTTCGCAGCCTCGGCTTCCTTAATGGCAACCTCACGCTCGCGTAACTGGAATGCCGGGTCTTTAGCCAACTCTTCATTCTCCCTCTGTTCCATCTCAGTCTTGTTGTCTTCAAGAAGTTTGGTAGCAGCCTGCGCCACCAAGCGAGATAACCCTACCTCCACCTCTGGTGGTAGGGGTTGCCCCGGAGGCGGAAGCTGCGATCCGATACGATCTTCAATATCCTGCCGGTATTGATAGGCGAGGTGTTCGGCAATATGTGCCTCCATCGCAGACTGGATCATAGGCGCGTTTGGCGACTGTCCGACAATCTCTCTCGTCTTCGGGTCTTGCATCGCCGCTATATGGGTCTGGAGGTGAGCGTTGTGATCCTGTTCCATATACGCTTTTATAGGATCACCGGTGAGAATGTTCATGTTCTCACTAACCGGGTCAAGAGGCGGGGGAGGATCGTCAGATGGAATAAGGCGTTCGATATTTTTTATGCCTAGAATCTCAAGGCCAGATTTATGTACTTCCGGTAGATCGTAAATCTCAGGATTCGCCTGAACCATCTGCATCACCGCTTGGAACTGCACCACCTTCGCGGACATGGTTGCGGCGTTGGGATCGGAAACAGGTATGATATCGATACGGCCATCGAAGTCCTGCTCACGATTAAATTTTTTCTCTTCATCCCATGCATATTCAGGCCCCATATATTCGAATATGACATTGGAAATCAGTTTCAGTTCTTTTCTCAACGAGGCATGAATGCGGGCATGGATCGCACTCATCACTTTCATCGAGCGCTCAAGAAGAGCAAGAACGGTACCTACCGGGGCATTCTCTTTCATCTCCCCGACTTCAACATCGGCAATGGAGCCAATGCGCCTGCCTTCCTCAACAATAGTGTTCAGAAGATTATAAAGAACGCCGGACGGTTCCTTGTACGGCATCGGGAAAATGTTATCCCTGATCGCACCGGCAGGAACACTCACGTCCCTCCACTCACCCGGACGGATCGGATCGTCTTCATCGGTAGTTCTAAGACCCTTGGTTTTCAAACCGCCCGGAAGATTGGAAAGAGTACCGGCATCGACCAATTGCCTTAATATAGATGTAGACGATTTGGCTATGCTTCCCAATAGGTGGATAAGCCCAAACCCATAAAATCCGAATCCCGGTATATAAAGGTATCTGATAAAGTAATCTCTTTTAAGGTAATTTGGATCATCCTGTTTCCAGTTGCGATATATAGATAGTATTCTATTTGAAGACTTGTCTACAGTTATAATATATGGTTTTGCTATTTCATCTTCTTCTCCGTCAATCTCCAAATTGTAATCAATATGAACTTCCAATATGACATGAGTGTTTTCCATCTCATACGATTTTCTCGTACCAGATAGGGAGTCTTCTTTTTCTTGAACATCTGTAGTTTCAGACGTGGGCTGTAATACAACATCGTCAATATACAGACCGGTAGCTTGTAGCTTTTTAATCTCGTTAGTTGATTTACGCATTACATGCGTAGCGCGTTCACAGGTATCAAGATCGGTTGTAGCATAGTCCACAATAAAATCTTCTGCCGTGACCATCATGCTACATGGTCGTTTCTTTATCTCATCATAATAAACTTTACGGAAACAAGCGCCAGCAAGAGGTAGACGAAATAGTAATTGTTCTGTATCAGAACGGTATTCCGGCATATTCTCGGTAAGCTGGTAGTTCATCTCATCAGCAACACGCCGACCCTGTTCAATCTTTTTAGGGTCTTCTTTACCAACCAAAAGTGCCTTCACCGGTCCAGCGGCGGGGAACAATTCAACAATCGCATTCGACTGGAATCGTACAACTGCCTCTGCGAGAATCGGATGGAAAACACCAGAGGCCCCGTCCCAAGGTTCCTGCCGGTTTTCAATCTTCATGCCAAGCTGATCAAGCCCGGCGATGTACGTCCGATACCAGTCAGCACGGGATTCCTTGTCAGCCTCGTAATTACTGACCATTGTCGAAGCAAGAGTCGTCATGTCCGACTCATCAAGATGTTCTGCCAGATTATCGTCGTGAGCAATGGAAGGCTCTTCTTCCTCTTCAACCTCTTCGCTCGGAAAATCAATGACAACAGGCTCAACTATTTCCTCATCGTCATAGGCTTCCAATGGTTTTTCAATTGGCATCGGTATGCTCCTTAATAGTAATCTGCTTTGGCTCTTTTTCTGCCTTCATCATCGTCATCATCAAGAGTGGTACGTATCCACCCGCCTTGCCTGAACCTTGTCATCGCCATAGTGACGGTATCAACAATATCGTCATTCTCGCCAGCAGGAAACGAGGCAACCTCTTCAATAGTTTCTTGCGCCCACTTCTTTTCCAAGGGAGCGTAGACCATGCCAGAGGCAAAAATATCAGTGATTGAGTTAAGTCTTGATATTTTATCGTTGGGATTCAATTTATTCCCGCGTCCTACTGCAATATCCTGTACCGGCATACCCATCGATCTCATCTCGAATATTAATGGATGCCCGGAAGCCCTTGCTTCAATTAGACAAATGTCGGGATTGAAATCGTTAAAATTCTCCAAGGCGCGCGCCTTTAAATCAGGAAACTCCCACTTTCCCCTAATCATATCCAATAGGATAATGGCAGCTTCTCGCTTCTTGTTCGCACCGATTTGATAAAAAACACCCCACGTTGTGCAGGCCGAATAATCCGATCTGGTTTTTGAAGTGAAAGCCGTGTCCCATGCTTGAATAATAACTTCACATTCGGGAGCCTCGGACTTACGCCAGTCCTTCCACCAGTTCCTTTTGACAAGAGCGCCCTCCTCGGAAGTTGGATTTTGCTGGTATTGAGCGTTCCATTTGGAAACAGGAATGGATGCTTTTGTCTTTAAAAGTTCCTCAAGAGGCCAGAACTCTGGCCAGATTGGCTTGTTGTTATCCAGAATTGCCGGTAATTCAATGGTATGCCATCTATCTGCGAGTTTGTCGGACCCTTGGAGTTTGAGAAGCTGGCCGGTCAAGTCCCTTAACGACCAGCGTGTAGCAACAATGATGATCGACCCGCGAGGCTGTAGCCTCTGGCGCGGCCCACCCATATACCAATCCAAAACCCGGTCATAAACTTCTGGATTGGACACTGCGGTAACAGCTTCCTGTTCCGAATGAGGATCATCGATTATTAAAATATCAGCGCCCTTACCGGCCAATTTACCGCCGACACCGATAGCAAAATATTCACCACCCTTGTTAGTGCTCCAGCGTCCTGCCGCCTTGCTATCTGCGGATAGAGTGACACCGGGGAATATTTCCTGAAACTCTTTACTGGCAATTATATTTCTGACACGACGACCAAAGCCAACGGCCAACTCTGATGTATGAGAAGTCTGAATTATTTTTTTATCTGGAAATTTACCCAGAAACCACGCCGGTAAATAAACCGATGCGAATTCACTTTTCGTGTGGCGTGGAGCCATGGAAACAATAATGCGGTTTTTTTCACCGGCAATGACACTTTCAAATGCTTCCGCAACGAGTGTGTGATGATGCCCCTGTATAAATCCCGGCCACATGTATTTGACAAAAGCAAGAAATTCGTCATGAGCCGCTTCAAGAAATCTCGCCCTCTCCAGCTTCTCGAACAATGCCAGCGTGGCAGCCTGCTCATCGACTGGTAGATTCTTTACGAGAGAACGAATGTCAAGCACATGGAACCTAAAAAAATGGGCTGCCGAAGCAGCCCTAGTTTGGGAGGAAGATCAATGCATCTTACTTATACCACAGGGTTGATCCTATTTCAACTCAGACCATGCCTTGATTTTATCATCAAGGAATTTGACTTCATTATGGGTGTAGTCACCATACTTGGAAGCCAAATCCTTGACACGGGACCAGTTCGGTTTTGTGTAGCATTTGTCCTCGATTTTCCTGTATGGCATTTCCCTCAAGAAGCCGTAAGCCAAATGAGCAGACCGGCTTTCCCTGCGAACATTTTGTGTTCGATGCCGGTGAAGTCCGAAGTATATAGGCTCTGGGTCATGGTCCGGTTCCCTTTTCCACTTCATCACCTTCCGCTCTTCGTGCCGGATAATTTTGGCTTCGGAAGAAAGGGACTTTATTTTAACTCGCAGATATTCTCTCACTATGCTCTCCATGTTCACTTTGTTCACATACGAAACGCTATGCGTTTCTTCTAGTGATCTTGTATTTTCTAGGTTAGGGAGGGCTACGTGCCTTGCATTCAATCGGCGTTGCCGACTTTCTATTTCGAACTTCATGTCATGATCAGTTCCTTCACATACAATCGCTAAAGCGATTTTCTGGTTTAATTTTTTTCCTTCATTTCCGCCACTACGTCTACTACTTTTGTTACAGTAGTAATCAACTGTCCTGTTATACCAATAATACCTCTACGAAAGTGTACGTCAAATACTGTATTTATGACAATCAAACCAAACAGGCCAAAAATAATTATATCTCTTAGTATCATGTTCAGTTCCTTAATTGGTGCTTGTGTCGGAATTCGAACCCGAACGGAGTAGGGATTGAAAGCCCTGCCGCAACCATTCACAAGCATGAAAAGATAGTCTTTCCGTCCCACGGACAATCCGGGCACTCTTCGGCATGGAGCCTCTTAAGTTCCTTGCTACTGGTAGCGATGGCTTCGTCATAGGCGTCCCATACCTTGTGATAAAGAGGCCCTGACCAAAGGCGAAAAAAGCTGTTCCATGTCTTGTCATAGGCGGTTCCTATCTTGTAATAGGCAGCCCATGCGTTAAGAACCTCCGGGGGTAATGTGCCTTTGATGGGCTTGAATAGTCTTAATCTAATTTCAATTTCATCCCATGATTTGTTGCCTGCAATATATTCAATCCGCTCATTAGGATTGGTCACGAATTCACACAGAAGGTCATGGTGGCAATGCCAGTACATTGTATTGTGTGGAAGAGCCATGCTATCCTTCTGTAATAAAAGCGACAACGACGATAAAATCTTCAGGCCGCAAACAAGTGAGACACCCCCACCGATTATCAATATATAAGCTAGATACATTCCCATCACCAATCAAATAGCCACAGAATGGTTCGACTTGCCCTGCATGACTTATCGCCACGCATAATGGCATCTGCACATAGCACAGCCAAAATGACCATGAGTATTGTCCAAACCCCGAGGATTATCAGAAATAAACTTATATCCATATGCCACTCCTTAAAGTAGAACCCCCGGCAGAGCCGGGGGCTTAAATTATTTGATCCGCTGGACGTGAACACCCTCGTCAATGGTACGAATGGTGATCTTGATGCCCGGTGCTACACGGCGTTGTGCCGAGTAGATGGACGACCTCGTATATTGAGGTTTTTTCGTCTTTACAACAAATGCATCATCTACATCTGTCATCTGTGCAAACGGATATTTTGATACAGGCTTGCGTCCCGGCAATTCTGCGTTTTTGATAATTGTGAAATTATCATCGCTTGCCGTGGTGGCTACAGCGGGTTCATTCCACCCACCTTCTGCGCTATTTTCTGGCACTTCGATATTCCTTTTTCAAAAATGACCGCATTCGCTACCCTACAACATCAAGCATGTTAATTCAAGAAGAATTATATTTATTTGTTATCTCACTGGTCAAATTGACCACGAACAAGATAGCCAAATATTATACCTATGAATAACGGTAGAAAGTAATATAGATATATCATTCCTCTCTGTCCTCCTCCTTGTCCTCCCACTCGCCGCACCATTGCGATCCGCGAGTTGTCACATTCTGAAATTTCGTGCCGTAGGTTACGGGTGGGTATCTCCGGCAGAAACCTCTACGCACTGGTAACGGTTGTTCCGAATTCATCGGGTCAGGTAGCCAGAAGTAGCAATTCAAACAAAGTTCTTTCATACTCAATTCCCTTGCATCCAGTTGCTTTCACCTATAATGAGTTTGGCAATGTTCGAGGCAGTCTTAAGTGATAGTGCGACTTTCTGTTCTGTCCTATATCCTACTTTATTTTTCCTATGTATATGATTAATGAAATAAAATATCCTGAACATCAAGTAGACATCTTCATTAGCGTCTCTCATGTTTCTCA
>Ga0255058_10000168_pt1 | contig 38772 bp, 39 predicted proteins | sample Cases_109_9_MG_FD_188637 | JGI IMG/M metagenome (GOLD analysis project Ga0255058, IMG submission 188637) | Seawater microbial communities from Amundsen Gulf, Northwest Territories, Canada - Cases_109_9 | ecosystem: Environmental > Aquatic > Marine > Gulf | place: Canada: Northwest Territories...
ACTTTCTCGGCTAGAGCCAACGCGCCTACGTAGGCGCAGGCACCGGCTGTTCGTCCACCGGGTGCGGTAGCCGCGACGCGAAGTAGAAGAGCACGAACGCGGTCGCAAGGGCAGCCGCAAGCATCGCGAGCGCGAGATCATACGATCCGGTACTGTCGAATATCAAGCCCGTCAGCGTTGGGCTCGCAATGATGCCGATCGTCTCGACAACTCCAAGCGTTCCCAGGATCGTGGCGAAGTGCTTCAAGCCGAACGAACGCGTGAGCAGCAGCGGTTCGAGCAACGGTCCGCCCCCGCTCCCGACGATCCAGAGCATGAGGAAGATCGTGATTCCGGGCGCCGTGGAGTTGATGAGCAGCACGACGAACGCCGTCGTCAGGAACGTCAACAACCCCATCGCGGCAATTTCGACACGCTCGAACCGGTCGACGAAAAAGCCAAAAGCCAGCCGCGCGAATATCCCTCCCGCGGCCATAATCGTGACGAGCATCGCAGCCACGCCGCGGTTCACGCCGACCGACTCGTAGAACGGCACCTGGTGCACGAGCCAGCCGAAGACGCCGAAGAAGAACAGCGTCATCGCCCCCGCCTGGAGCCAGAACAGCGGCGTCTTCAGCGCTTCACGCGCCGTCAGGCCTCGCACCGGACCTGCCCGGCTGCGCTCCGCCGCCTCCTCGTGTGATTCGCCGTCGATAAACGCGCCCACTTCCGAAGGATCGTTTCGCAGGACGAAGATGGTCAGCGGCAGGAAGAGCACCAGCACCGCCACGGAAGAGAAGATGAACGACCCGTCCCAGCCAACCTTGTCGATCACGAACGCCATGATTAGCACTACGAAGCCGCCAAGCGAGAACCCCGTGCCTAGGATCCCCAGCGCCATCCCCCGCCTCCGATCGAACCAGCGTGAGATCAGAGCCTGAAACGGAATGAAGAACATCAGCTGCCGAAAGACCGCGTTGATGGATAGATAGAGAAACCACTGCCAGAGCGAGCTTGTCGTTGCCAGCAGCAGATAAGTGACCGACGTCATGACGGCGCCAAACAGAATCGCGGACCGCGCGCCACGCGCGTCGACCCAGCGTCCTATCAGCGGCCCGGAGAGCCCACTGATCGCAAGAGATACCGAAAAACCGGCGGAGACCTCTGCACGAGACCACCCGAACTCCTGCTCCATCGGGTCGATGTACAGCCCGAACGCCCAGAATGAGACGCCGCTGCCCAATGCCATCGCCAGCACTGATCCACCCAGGACGATCCATCCATAGTAGAACCGTCGAGGTGTTGGTGACTTTGCCTTGTTCGTTTCTTGCACGCCGAATCGAATGGGAACGCGCCACCGATCGCGGCGGCGCTCTTGCTGATCATACTCGGGCAGTTTCCTAGCTGCTGGCCCGGAATCGCCGCTCCTCGTGACTGGCGTGCCCAGCGTCTGCAGGCTTAGTGCCGCTCGGCCTGTGGCGAATGGGCCGTTCGGGGCGGTCTCGTAAGGAGTCACCGGGATTATCGTTCCCTCCGAACGGTACGTGTGAATGAAACCAACTGAGCAGGCCGGATCACCGGACGGCATCTTGGATGCATTGGACTCGCTGCTAACCGCAGACGGGATGTTCTGCGTGGATTGGGATCAGCGGATCGTGCAGTGGTCAGAGTCCGCGGAGCGTGTCATCGGCCTGAAGGCGAACGACGTTGTCGGGCGGTCGTGTTATGAGGTCATCGGCGGGATTCGGCTCTTCGCGTACCCCTACTGTCAGCCGGACTGCCCCGTCCTGGCCAACGCCCGTCGCCGGCGGACCACTCGTGACTTCGATGTGCGGATCGAGTCGGGAGACGAACAGCGGTGGCTCAACGTCAGCATCGTGCTTACGGAGGGCAGCGAAAGAAAGCCGCCGTTGGTGATGCATCTGGTCAGAGATGTTACGGAACGAAGGAGCGTGGACTCGCTTTCGGCCGCCGCCATCCGTGATGAGAAGACGCCGAACGGTCGCGTGCCGAAGGAAGCTGGCGCCGTGTCGCCCCTCTCCCGGCGCGAGGAGCAAGTGATCCGCCTCCTTGCCCACGGATATTCAACTCCTTCCGTCGCGGAGGCTTTGGGGCTGAGCCCGGTGACTGTCAGGAACCACATCACCCGGGCGATGTCGAAACTCGGCGTGCACAGCCGCCTCGATGCCGTCATCCGTGCCGCGCGGTACGGAATCGTTTAGCTCATCGAGCCACCCGTCAATTGGTGCGAATGCACCTTGTTCTGGCATGCGTGCGCTGCGATCTTGGCAGTAATTTCTGGAACAGGTGCACTCATGACGAACACGGAGAACTAGATGCGTCGGGACTTGGCTGTGGTCGGCGTGCTCTGGGCTCTTCTCACCATCGTCGGCGAACTGCTCGCCGTCTTCGTCGACCCCTTCCCGCTCACTCGTTCTGACAAAGGGGAGGATATCGAGGGCGCCTTTCTAGTCCTCGTCTACATGGCGGTCCCCGTCTTCACGTTCGTGATCGCCGTGCTCGTCTACAGCGTGCTTCGGAGCAGCACCACGGAGTTCCCCGAGGAGGATGGACCGCCTATCCAGGGCCGTGGCGCGGCGCCGGTTGCCTGGCTGGCGGTCACAAGTGGCCTGGCGCTGATGACGATCATCTACCCCGGAATCGTGGGCATCAATGAACTCTTCTTCGATGACGACGAAACGGAACTGGTGGTCGAAGTGGAGGCGGTGCAGTGGGCTTGGATCTTCGACTACCCGGAGCAGGACGTGTCGACCGTCAACGACCTCGTGCTACCCCTCGATCGCAATGTGACGTTCGAGATAACGAGCACGGACGTGTTGCATTCGTTCTGGGTTCCGTCGTTCTTGATGAAGATCGACGCGGTCCCCGGTAAGACGACCGAGATCACGCTCAGACCCACCAGCGTCGGCTCGTTCGCGACGGACCCTCTAATGAGGGTTCAATGCGCGGAGCTCTGTGGGCTCGCGCATAGCAAGATGACAGCACGGGTCTCGGTGATGGAGGCCGACGAGTTCGACCTCTGGGCCGCCGAGAAGGCCTCCGTATCGACCTCTGAGCCGACGCCTGCGGCCGACTCGCAGCAGATCGACATCGTCGGCAAGGACATCCTGTTCGATCTCGACGCGATCACGGTGGAGTCCGGGCGTCAGGTCCTGGTTGCCTTCGACAATCAGGACGAAGCCGTCCCGCACAACTGGGCCTTGTATGAGAGTCGTGACGACGCGGAAGGCGGCGAGGAGGCGATCGCCGGCAGCCCTATTGAAGCTGGGCCGCTGATCCAGCAGATCGTCTTTGAGGCGCCGGAGCCTGGGACCTTTTTCTTCCGCTGCGACGTTCATCCCACAACCATGATCGGCGAATTCACGGTTCAGTAATGAGGATGCTAATAGTGTTGGTGGTCGCATGACCGTTGCAGGCGCCTGGCCGGCGGCTCGCCCTATCCTCAAGGGGTTCGTTGGTGCGGCCATTGGATTCGGAGTTGGAGCCGGAATCGCGGCGATCGGAAGGACTCTGGCAGGGGACGATGCCTGGTCGCTGGAGCTTAGCTTCTCCGTGGGCTACGTCTTCGCCTTGATCGGCTGGCTTGCTGGCGTCGGTGTCTGGGAGCGATGGGGTCTGGAGTGGATAGGGCGGGAGACCAGGCCGGCGACCGAGGGCTGGCAGCGGTTCTTCGCGTTCACGACTGACCACAAGGTCATCGGCGTTCAGTACCTGGTTACGTTCCTGCTCCTCTTCCTCGTTTCAGGGCTGTTCGCCATGCTCATCCGCGCACACCTCCTTGAGCCGGAGGGAGCGATCTTCGGCGACGATGGATATAACCGCGTGATGAGCCTCCACGGGATAATCATGATCGCCGTGGCCGTCGCTGCCATCATCGGCGGGTTCGGCAACTACTTCGTCCCGATCATGATCGGCGCGGATGACATGGCCTTCCCGCGGGTCAACGCTCTCAGCTTCTGGCTCATTCCACCGGTCGCCGTGCTTCTGTTGTCATCTCAGGCAGTAGGAGGGTGGGACTCCGGCTGGACCGCGTACCCTCCGCTTAGCGTCACGAACGCGAGCGGCCAGGTTTTCTTCACGTTAGCGATCATCACATTCGGCCTTTCTTCGATACTGGGTGGCTTGAACTTCCTGGTCACCGTGATCCTCATGCGCGCGCCGGGCATGAGCTGGGGGCGTCTGCCGATCTTCGTCTGGGCGATGTTCGCTGCCTCCATTCTCGCACTGACGTTCACGCAGTTCTTCGCGGCGGCGATGCTGATGGTCACTCTCGATCGGGTCGCGGACATGTCGTTCTTCAACGCAGAGCGCGGAGGGGCGCCGCTCCTCTACCAGCACGTCTTCTGGTTTTACTCGCACCCAGCCGTCTATATCTTCGTCCTTCCCGGACTGGGAATCACCCTGGAAATCCTTGCCCACTTCTCCCGCAAACCGCTCTTCGCCTATCGCTGGGCCGTGGCGGGCCTCCTCGGCATCGTTGGCCTCAGCGCCGTCGTCTGGGCGCATCACATGTTCATCGCCGGAATTAGTGAAGATCTGCTGGTCCCGTTCCTGGTTACGACGGAGATCATCTCGATCCCAACCGGCTTCGTATTCCTGTCGGCCCTGGGGACGATCTGGATGGCGCGCCTGTGGCTGCGCACACCGATGCTCTTTGCCCTCGGAGTGATCTTCAACTTCCTCATCGGCGGCATCACTGGCATCTTCCTGGCTGACGTCCCGACGGACATCACGCTGTCCGACACGTACTTCGTGGTGGCTCATTTCCACTACACGATCATCGGTGGGGAGATATTCGCTCTCTTCGCGGCTATCTACTACTGGTTCCCGAAGATGACTGGCCGCATGTATAACGAAACGCTGGGCAAGCTGCATTTCTGGCTAATGTTCATCGGCTTCAACGCAACGTTCATTCCCATGTTCTGGCTCGGGCTCAACGGCATGAACCGGCGCATCGCCAGCTACACGCCCGACCTGCAGGATGTCAACGTGCTTGTCAGCGTCATGGGCTTCACCATGGGCGCAAGCTTCCTGATCTTCGTTGCCAATATGATCTGGGCGTTCGCTCGAGGGCCCAAAGCGGCCGATGATCCCTGGCGAGCCAGGACGCTGGAGTGGCAGACATCCTCGCCGCCGATCGAGGAGAACTTCCCAAGCCCGCCCATCGTCACGGGCGGCCCATACGATTACGGGGTACCTGACGCACCAAAGCACGGCGTCTTCGCCCCTGCTGGCGCCTCTGATGAGGAGGGCTCATGACCGCACACGACACACCCCAGGAAAAGAGCGGCCGCGCCGGTCACGGCGGCGGACTGACCAGCGCTATTCAAACGGGGTGGGTCATATTCCTGGCGCTTGCCCTGCTCACGCTCATCGAGTTCATCATCGCTGTCAGCCTGGAGGCGAACTTGCCCATCATCATCGCGATAGCCGTGATGAAGGCTGGTCTCATCGGCTGGTACTTCATGCATATCGTTCGTGCCTGGTCGAGCGGAGAGGACGAGGCCTAGGTGGCTGTCGCGGCGATAACGGCGAAGGAAAGGCAGCGTGCCTCCATCAATCAGCTCGGCCTATGGCTGTTCTTCCTCTCCGAGTCGTTTCTCTTCGCCGCTCTGGCGACGGGCCGCTTCTACATCGATGGGCTCAACCGCCCGGAGGAGCTCAGTCAGGTGCTGGGCCTGGGGATCACCTCGATACTGCTGCTCAGCAGTCTCACAGCCTACCGGGCCGAAGCCGCCATCGCCAATGGGGACCGCACCGCCTTCTCGCGCTTCCTTCTCGCCACCATCGTTTTAGGTGTCATCTTCGTCGTGGGGGTGGGACTGGAGTGGACGATCGCCGAGTTCGACCCTTCCGATCCGTTTGGTACGGCCTTCTTCACGATGACGGGGATTCACGCCACGCACGTCATCAGCGGCATCGTCATGCTGGTGATGATCTACTTCCTGAGCAGGCGTGGCCACTTTTCCGCCGAGAAGCACTGGGGAGTGGAGGGCGTTGTCAAATACTGGCACTTCGTGGACGTCGTGTGGGTATTCTTCTATCCGATCCTCTACCTCGTCAGTTGGTAGGTGGCATGCGGAGCGTGATTCATCGGTTTTTCGGCTGGTTTATCGCCTTCGGGGTCGCCGCCGTCATCTGCGTCGTTTCCTTAGTCGCCGCGACCCCGTACGCTTACGCAGGGCACGAAACCCGCGCGATCGATGTGCAGGAGTCAGGTGTCGACCTCTGGATCATCGGCTTCACGCTCGGCCTGGTGGTTCTGGGCCTGATCCTATTCGCCGCGGTGATGCTCGCCTGGGAGCGAAGGGACACGGCCGCCGCCAGGAGCGGGGGTTCCGCGGCAGGGCGCCAACCGAAGCCCTGACTGGATCGGTGCGGCTGTAGTCATGTGCGCCGTGCATTCACATATGATGACAAGCATGGAAGAAGGATCCCCACGTGGTTGATCGGCCGAAAGTCGAAGGTGAGATGGGAAGTCGTGGCGACCGCCTGGAAAAGGAAACCCGGTTCGGGGCCTACTCTGTCGTGTTGAAGAGCACGAAGGGCCTCAATGAATCGCTCCGAAGGGGCCTTGGGATGGGGACTGATGATCTGTATCTTGAGGTTCACGTGCCTGACTCCGTTAAGGGGGGGCCGAGAGCAGTGCTGGAGACCTTTAAGACGGGGGCTCTCGAACTGGCTGACTTCCTTCGCGAAAAGCGAATAAAGCCGGGGTGGCTGATAGGTGTTACTCACCAGAATGTAGCAAGGCCAGCGGAGAGGTTCTTGAACTTCCAGGTTATATCAGGAATTCCCTCCGAAACCGTTAACCGCGAGAAGACGCAAAGGATCGCCGAGGGGTACAGGCAGACCAAAAGACGAGAGGGCGGGGCTCCACAGGGGCCGCTCTGCCTCTGTTACCAGAGCTACACTGCATTCATGGAATTCGCCGACCGCTTGCGGGGTAGACAGCAGGCTCAACGAGGGCTCGCCGGTTCCTGAGATCGCGCTCCCACGATTCAACGCCGCGCGTGCACTCGCTTGGATCGGACAAAGAGGCTAGACTCGCCAGTTTCCCGTACAGAGCGGCGACCGTATACTTCTCGCTTGGTGCGCTCAGCATAGCGGGCGCAGAAGCGAAAGGAGAGCCTCCGTTGCCTCACCCTTTGCCAGAACCGCAAGTCGAGCGATTCCTGCTCGGCCGGCACATCGGCGTGCTGACGACCATCGGCGCCAGCGGCATGCCGATGCAGACGCCGGTATGGTATCTGTACCGCGACGGGCGGCTCTACGTGCGAACGAACTCGCTCAGCGCGAAGGTGCGGAACATCCGCCGCGATTCTCGCGTGAGCATGTGCGTGCAGGACGAGTACCCGCCGTACCGGGGTGTGACGGTGACGGGGAGGGCCGAGGTGCGGGCGGATGAGCCCGAGATATCGGCGAAGATGTCGCGCAACTACCTGGGCGTGATCGCGGGGTTTTTCTACATGCGGCTGCGGACGCGAGCGCAGATAGAGGATGATCCGGATACGATCCTGGTGATCGAGCCTAACGGCAAGCGCGGATGGGATTACCGGCCGCAGACGCCGTTCGTCGGGCGTGTATGGCTCGCGCTCAAGCGCCTGCTGCCGCCCTGGCTATAGGCGAACAAGCGCGGCGATCCGGAAAGTGACAGGCGCTCTAGGACGAAGGGAGCGGCAGCGCTACGTTCACCGCGAGCGTGTCGGCTACGATCACTCCCCCTTCGACATTCGGGGTCCAGATAAAGCACCGGACGTTCACGGCGTCGACCAGCGAGAACGTGCCCACCTCCATATCTTCGATGATGAAAGTCGTGGTTATAGCGGCTGATCCTGGGCCTATCTGCTGAGTCTGGTTGATGTCGTCCTTTCCGAAGATGAACACCGTGCAAACGGCCTCAGCAGGTGAAACTGAGATCGCATATCCCATTGAGAACTCGAGATCGTAGTCGCAGCGGAACGACGTGCCCTGGCCGGAAAGATCGATGCAATCGAACGGGGTGGCCGAGGCGCCTGTGATCTCGACGGTCGGCGCGGTCGTCGGCACTGCCGTCTCCGTCGCCGCTGCGGGCTCCGTCTCTGCGGCGGGCTCCGTCTCTGCGGCGGGCTCCGTCTCTGCGGCGGGCTCCGTCTCTGCGGCGGGCTCCGTCTCTGCGGCGGGCTCCGTCTCTGTCGCCGCGCCCGTCTCCGTGGGCGTTGCCGTTGGGAAGCAATCTGTCAGGGATTGCGATTGGGTCACTCCCTCCAGCAAGACCGTTGCCAGGCAATCTCGGACGTCTGCCTTCGCATTGATGATGTCTACGTTGCTGGCCCCCGCCCGCTCAAGCTCGTCGGCGACCTCGTCGAGCACCCTGTTCACGAACGCCTGATTCTCGTCTGTGAGTAAGGGTGAGGGATCGGCGTCGAACGGGCCATCTTCGTCCTCGGTCGGGCTGATGCCGCACACTAACGCCGCGACATTCACGAGGGCGGGGTTCGCGAAATGTTCGCCTTCAGACGTAAAGGTGATGAACTTGACGCAATCCCAGAACGCCACGGAGGTTGTCGAGAAATGATCGATGCTGAAGCTCGCTGTGGTACCGGTCGAAACTGCCACCGTCTGCCACTCCCCGTCCAGCAGCTCAGCGACCACCACTTGATCAGCCTCTTGCGGCGCCTCCAGCACCACCGGCGAACCCAGAGGGCCGACGTCTTCCACCGTCGATAGGTGATATACGCGCAGCCCTTCCACCGGGTCTTCGACTTCCACATCGACGATGGAGACGGTCAGCTCCGTCGGCTCCGAAAAGGCGCCTTCCGGCACTTCGACCGTGGCGCCGTCAGCAAGCGACAACTCGCCGCCGTCCGGCCCGAACGTCTCGAACACCGGCTGTGAGCGAAGGGAGGCGAGATCGCCAAGGTCGGCGAGTTCCGGCGCGGCATCGGCGACGCTGGGGAGCGATTCTTCGCCGCCACCGCCGCAGGCGGCAAAGAGGAGGGCGAAGAGGGCCGCGGCGATGAGGGAGGCTGCGAACGCTGTGGTACGGAGGTGCTTTGACAGGCGGCTGGGCTGGCGTTGGTGTCCCATTGTCTCTGTGCCGTGGCTAAGTTTCGAACAGTATTGGCCACGAGCGGCAAGGAGTCAAGACGCAATCAGAGGTGAGAAGCGCGGGACCAGAGTCGGCCAGGAGCCCGGAGAGCGTCAGCTCGTCTAGTCGGTGTCGGTGAGCTCGAACGATTCGAGTCGGCGGACGGCGAGGAAAAGGGCGCCTGCGGCGACGACGGCGGCGAGTATGAAGGCCTCGGGCCTGTCGAGGTTGGCTTCGAAGTCCTGCTTGCTGACTGTCGCGATGAGGTCAGCGATGCCGAGGGAGTACTGGCGGATGCTGAGGTAGCGCGTGCCGGAGAAGAGCTCGGTGATGAGGCCCTCCCAGATGAAGACGTAGCCGAGGCCGAAAAGGAGGGCGCGGCTGGTGGCGACGCTTAGCAATATGAACACTGCGGTGTAGGCAAGAACGCCGATCAGTGTAGCGATCGCGAAACCAATGACGATGCCTTCCTCCGATACGCCCTGGAGACCGATGAGACCGGAGACCACGGTGGCGGGGACGACGAACGAGGCGGCGATCAGGGCGGATGCCGCGAACTTGGCGGCGATGATGTCGCGGCGGGGCACGGGCTTAGCCAGGACGTACACAGCGGTCCCGTCCTCGATCTCGGAGCCGAGTGCAGACGTGCCCAGGATGAGACAGGCGAGCGGGAGGATGGCAGTGACGATGATGTCAGCGAGGAAGTTCGCGGTCTCTTCGTGCTGGTCGGCGTGCTCGCCAAGTCGATAGATGATGGCGAGGCCTACTGGGATCAGCACGAGGCCAAACATGAGGAGAGAGCGGCGCTGCCCGGCGAACTGTCGCAGAGTGAGCGTGAAAACGGTCGTGTTCATCGCTTCACCAGGTAAGAGAAGACGCTCTCCAGCGACTCGTCGGTGGGTAGCAGCTCTTGAAGGGTGATGCCCTCCGCCTTCGCTATTCTGGGCGCGGCGCGGGCGAAGTCGGCGAACTGGGACGTGCGGACGGTAAGGTGCTCGTTGCCCAACTCCACTCCGAAAACAGACTCGTCCGCGACCAGGGCGACGGCGAGTCGGCGGTTGTTGCTCGATTGAACAGTGAAGGTATGCGGGCGGTCGGTCATCAGGCGGCGGATGGCACGAAAGTCGCCGGAGGCGACGAGGCGGCCGGCGACGATCACGAGGACGTTGCGGGCGAGGTGCTCGACCTCGTCCAGGATGTGGGAGGAGAAGACGATGGTGCGACCTTCATCGGCCATGCGGTGCAGGAGGGCGGTCATCTGTAGACGCTGCGCGGGATCGGTGCCGTTGAACGGCTCGTCCAGGAGGAGTATCCGCGGGTCGTGGACGATGGCCGCAGCGACCTTCAGGCGCTGCTTCATGCCTTTTGAGTAGCCGCCGAGCCGCCGGTCCTGGGCGGCCTCCATGTCGACGGCTTGGATGGCGCGACGCGATGCCCCGGCGGGATCGCTGAGTCCAAAGAGCTTAGCGCTCAGGAGAACGAACTGATAGCCGGTGAGGAACGGGTAGACGGCTTCCTTCTCCGGTACGAAGCCGACGTTGGCGTACATCTCATGGTTTCGCCACGCCGGCATAGAGTCGATCTGAACCGTGCCCTTGGACGGGCGGAGGAAGCCGGCGGCCATATGCAGAATCGTGCTCTTGCCAGCGCCGTTGGGGCCTAGCAGTCCGGTGATGCCCGGCCCGAGCGAAAACGACACGTCGTTCACGGCGACGACGTTGCCGTACCAGCGCGAGACGTTGACGGCTTCGATCGTGACTGCTGAGGATGCGGAACCCGCGGGCCCCGCCTCAGAGGCTGTCTTCATGGCGATATCTTCTCGTAGCGGCGAAGCAGCAGGGCGAGCAGGAGGAAAGTGACCGAGGCGGCATCGGTCGCGTAGACGGCACCGGAGGTGCGGGCCACAGCGAGCTGCGTTCCGGGATCGGGCGAGGCGCCGAAGATCCAAAGAGTAAACCCCTGGACGACATGGAACGGACTGAGAAGTAGCGCTATGCGTCCGATGCTCTGATCGGTCGTTTCGAAGACGCTCCCCGCGATTGTGGAGGTGAGGATGAACGCAGCGAGGATACCGACTGTGGAGAAAGTACGCCTGGGCATCTGCGCCGCGATGACGAGACCGATACCGGCGACGAGGCCTGACAACAGAATGGCGCTGCCGAGAATGGCCGGCAGGTCCGCCCAATGGTCCCGCAGGTAGTCGCCGAAGTCGTTGGCGGCGAGGCCGTTGCCGGCGAACATTATCACCTGCGGGATCACAGTGATCGAGAGCATGCCCGTCATGAGAGCCGCGAACTTCGCGAGGGCGTAATCCTGTCGCCTCAGCGCCCGCGAGAAGTACAACGACAACGTGTGTGTGCGCTGATCGCGGCCGACGAGTTCGGGCGCGACGACGGCGCAAAAGACGGCGAGCACGATCTGGATCACGTCGTAGTAGTCCTCCGGCCGGATGATTTCGACGTTCGTCGGGGCGATCGAGGCGATTCCGAGCTGGAAAATCGCTGGAACCAGCGCGATCACAGCGAGGCCCATGGGGCCCACCTTGCTCGAAAGTGAGCGGCCGATACCGAACACGCTGCGAAGGCTGTGGGCGTAGAGCGCCCAGATGGCGTGCCGCCGCCCGAGGCGGACGCCTTCGTACCGCTGATAGCCAACGTCGTAGATAGTGCCGGTCGTTGTGTCAGCCACGGGAGCCGGCCTCTTCTCCGGGGGAAGCTTGCGGCTGGAACAGCTCCTCGAGCCGTCGCCGGCCTTGCTCCAGTCGTACCAGCCCGAGCCCGAGGTCGACGACGCCGTCCCTGATGACGTCGAGCAGGGCGTCGTCTTCCTGCTGCAGGAGGAGGAATCGGCCGCTGCTACTCACCGTTACTCCCCGCTTCCTCAGGTGATCAGCGAGTCGGTCGCCGTCGCTGTCGACTTCGACGGTGAGGTCGCGGGTAGGGGCAGTGAGTACCGCCATGGGCACGGATCGGACGAGGCGCCCGTCTTCGATCTCGATGAGGTGGTCGCAGACACGTTCGATCTCGCTGAGGAGGTGAGAGGAGAGGATCATGGCGATCCCGAACTCGGTACCGATGCGGCGGATCAGGCGCAGCATCTCGTCGCGCCCCTCGGGGTCGAGTCCGTTGGTTGGTTCGTCAAGGAGCATGAGCCGGGGGTCGTGGACCAGCGCCTGCGCGAGCTTGACGCGCTGCTTCATGCCGGTGGAGTAGCCGCGCATCTCGCGGTACCGCTCCTCGAAAAGACCGACGTGGCGAAGCGTCTCAGCCGTGCGCTCGCGGGCGGCGGCACGCGGCAGGCCGCTGACCTGCGCCATATGAGCGACGAACTCGGTGGCGGAGACGTCCGTGGGCAGGCAGTCATGTTCCGGCATATAGCCGACGAACTGGCGCAGCTGCGGCCCCTGGCGAAAGACGTCTAGCCCCATGACTTCGCCGACGCCGCTGGTCGGCTCCAGCAGACCGAGGAGGAGCTTGATGAGGGTGCTCTTACCGGCGCCGTTGGCCCCCACGAGGCCGATGATGCCGGGCTCCAGCTCAAGGTCCAGCGCGTCGAGGGCAGTGACTTTGCCGTAGCGCTTCGTCAGGCCGGCCGTGCGGATTAGCGTCAAGCCGAGGGATCCGTTCTGTATCTCGCGGTAGGGCGTGCGGTCCGAATCTCGCCGCGCCCCAATTGTAGACGGGCGGCCTGTAGCTTGTCATCGCGTCCGGCCCCTCGGCAGCGCGACTGTCAACACTCCGCTCTCGATCCCTGTTTCTATGTTTTGGTCGAGGTCGAATGGCCTAATCTAAGCACGCGCCAGAGGAATGAGTGTAAGGGCCCCGGTGCTGGTGCGTACTGCGGATCGTTATCCAGCCCAGTTGCCGTACAACGCCCCGACGATCACGCCAAAGACCAGGTGCAGCATGAGGAATCCCATCACCGTCATCGGCGGGAAATTCAGAGCGTAGAAGCCGGGGGCATCGATCTCGCCGTCGCGGATGCCTCGATGCATCAGAGGGATCATTCCCAGGCCCATTCCGACGATCGCCCAGTGCACGAGGCCGAACAGTAGCCCCCAGAGAGCCTCAGACGAATCGATATCCGCTGCCGCGAAAACGGCGCCGTGTGCGAGTCCGAATACAGCGCTCATGCCCAGGTGCACCATGGCGCCCATTACAAACGCTGCCGCCCCTGCGGGCAGCACCATCGTGCCGAGCATGGAGAACAGATTCATCTTCATCTGTTGCGGCGCCATGAAGATCCCCATGTACAGCATCGCGGCCATCACCGTCCCGCCGATAAGGCCTGCGAGGATTGCATAGCCGGGTTCAAAGTCCATGTTCATCTCTCCCTTGCTGATTTGCGCTCGATGTTCGACATAGCGTACACACACAGTGCTCGCCGTACACGTCCCACTGCAACGTCCTGCGCAAAGTGGTGGTTTCTGTCCGTTGGTTGATGGTGCACATGATCATTAGCAGTCAGCGAGCCCGTATGAGGCGGATGAAGTTTGTCTGGCGAACGGGACCGTCTCGACCTAACGCAACGACTACGACATCCTCACCTGCTGCGACGAGGCGGCGCTTCACAAGCTGGCCTTGAATCAGAACGATGATGTCCTCTGCGTTTCCGAGTTTGTCCACAGACACGGGAATGACGCCTCGGAACAGCGAAAGGCCTCTCGCTACGGCGTCTCGCTCACATAGCGCAAAGATGGGGACGTCAGGGCGGAGCGCGGAGAGGATGCGTGCGGTCTTCCCAGATCGAGTGGGCGTCACTATCGCGGCGGCGGCAACCTCGTTCGCGAGTCCAACCGCAGCGTGGCAGATAGAGTGACCGCGCGACGTTCGTCTCGAGGTGTGGGGAGCATCAGGCGTCACTAACGATTCGGCCTCTCGCACGATCAGATCCATTACGCGGACCGATTCCTCTGGATAGCGGCCGGACGCTGTTTCTCCGCTGAGCATCACGGCGTCCGTTCCGTCCAGAACGGCGTTGGCAACGTCTGAGGCCTCTGCTCGGGTGGGCCTGGCGTTCTTCGTCATCGACTCCAGCATCTGCGTAGCCGTGATGACTGGTTTACCGAGGGCATTGGCCCTGTGAATGATTCGCTTCTGAGCGGCGGGTACCTTCTCGGGGCCTATCTCGACGCCCAGGTCACCGCGCGCGACCATCACGCCGTCGAACGCACGCAGCACGCGATCAAGGTTTCGAAGCGCCTGCGGCTTCTCGATCTTCGCCAGCAACGGCACGCTTCGGCCGACATCGCGCATGAACCTTCTCACTGGTTCCGCGTCACTTGCCGATCTTGTGAAGCTCAACGCCACGGAGTCTATGCCGCGCTCAAGCCCGAACCGCAGGTCGCCTCGGTCCTTCGCTGTGAACGCCGATGTTCGAATCGGAACCCCGGGGAGGTTCAGCCCTTTCCTCGACTTCAAAGTTCCTCCGCGTACAACAGCGCAATTGACCTCGCCGCGCGTCACCCTGTCGACGAGCAATTCGATAGATCCGTCGTCGAGCAGAATCCTGTCCCCTGGACCGACCTCCTCGGCGAGGTGATCGTATGTTGTTGAGATGCGCGTCGCAGTGCCCACGATCGGCTTCGATGTCAGGCGGACCTTTGCACCCGTACGCAGACGCACAGACCCGCCCACTAGATCGCCAACGCGGATCTTCGGACCTTGCAAGTCCTGAAGGATCGCGACGTCCTTACCAGCCGCGGCAGCCGATTGCCTGACGGCATCGATCAATCGACCGTGCGTCTCGTGGTCCCCGTAGGAGAAGTTGAGCCTCACGGCGTCGACGCCCGCATCGACCAACCTGCGGATCACCTTCGGGGATTCGCTGGCGGGGCCCAGGGTAGCTACGATCTTGGTGCGTCGGATCTGCGTCATGGGTTATGGCGTAAGTGTATGCGCCAGATCGTCGGACTTCTGGCCTACAACGTGTATCTGCTGCTCGCGGTCGTCGTCCTCCGCGCAGGGGACGTGAACCTCGCCATTGTCCTGTTCGAGCAGCCGGTCGATATCGCTCCGTTCCAGCGTCTCGGTCTGGAGTAGCGTCTCGGCGAAGCGAACCACTGTGCCCCAGTGCTCCTGGAGGACCAGCCGTGTTCGAGTCTGGGCCCGGTCCATGATCAACTTGATCTCGGCGTCGATCTTGAGAGCCGTGCCCTCCGCCCATTCGCGCTGCTGTAGAGCGGGCCAGCCGGGCAGTTGACCGGCGCCACTGCCAAAGATGCGCAAACCCAGATCATCGCTCATGCCGTACTGGGTGACCATGGCTTGAGCCAGGCCGCTGGCGCGTTGCAGGTCGTTTGCGGCGCCAGTCGTGACGCTGACGCACAGTAGATCCTCCGCAACACGCCCGCCGAGGAGTCCAGCGATCTCATCTTCCAGCACGTCCTTGGAACGGAGCACTCTATCCCGCTCCGGAATCGGCATAGTGTAGCCCAGTGCGGGCCCCCGCGAAACTATGCTGATCTTGTGTACCGGATCAGCGTTGGGCATGAACTCCATCGCAATTGCGTGTCCAGCCTCGTGGTAGGCCACCACGCGCCGCTCCTCTTCGCTCATCACCTTTGTACTGCGCTCTGGTCCGGCAACGACGCGCTCGAACGCCTCGCTGAAATCGGCCTGGCCGATCGTCAGCGCGTTTCGGCGAGCCGCCAGGATCGCAGCCTCGTTGACCAGGTTGGCCAGGTCGGCGCCGGCGAAGCCAGCGGTAAGGCGCGCAATGTCGTCGAGATCGACGCCTTCGGCCAGCGGCTTCCCGTGGGCGTGGACATCGAGGATCGCCCTGCGTCCGTCAGCATCCGGTCGGTCCACAGTCACCTGGCGATCGAAGCGGCCAGGCCTGAGGAGCGCGGGATCAAGGACGTCCGCTCGGTTGGTGGCTGCGATTACGATGACGTTCGTCTCATTCTCGAAGCCATCCATCTCGACGAGGATCTGGTTGAGCGTTTGTTCACGTTCGTCGTTCCCGCCTCCCAGGCCGACGCCCCTTCGGCGACCGACAGCGTCGACCTCGTCAACGAAGATGATTGAGGGGGCCGCAGCCCGCGCCTTCTGGAAGAGGTCTCGAACCCGGGAGGCGCCGGCGCCGACGAACATCTCAACGAACTCTGATGCCGAGATGCTGAAGAACGGCACTCCAGCCTCGCCGGCGACGGCCCGGGCGAGGAGCGTCTTGCCGGTGCCTGGTGGACCGATCATCAGGACACCCCTCGGAACGCGAGCGCCCAGGCGTAGGAATCTCCCGGGAGAGCGCAGGAACTCGACGACTTCTTCGAGTTCGCGTTTGGCCTCGTTTACGCCGGCAACGTCTGCGAACGTAACCGTCGGCTTGAGGCCGTCGACGCCGGTGACACGGGGCTTCGCTTTGCCGATGCTGAAGATTCCTCCGCCTGAGCCACGGAGCTGGCGGAACAGCATGAATCCGATGAAGACGAAAAACAGCAGCGGCGCGAAGGAGAGAAGAGTGACGAAGATGGCACCGAAGCCGGCGCTCTCTCCCTTGACTTCTATCTGTAGATCCCGAATAGCCGCCTCCGGTACGCCGAGCAGTTGAAGCGTCTCGATCGTGCTGGTACCTTCCTCCTTGCGGCTCTCAGCTTCGGTGCCGTCGGTGCGGACTATGGTGAGGTCTTCCCCTTCGACGACCACTCGTTCGACGTCGCCTGCTTCGACCTCGCGAGCTACTGCCTGTAGCGTGATCTCTTCCGACCCGCCGCCGTTGTTGCCGGCGATGAACGGAACCAGGAGGAGGAGCGTTAGAGCCGAGAGAACGAGGATCAGCCACAGCGGCACCCGCCGACCACGGTTCTTGTCTTGGTCGTCCAACTCTTAGCCCTTTCGAGGTCCGGGCTGATGTGCCGTCAGCACGTCGCGCAGTGCTCTTTGTTGAGGGTGGAGTGGGGGCTATCGGTTTGCTGTTCGCCGCCTTCTTGTTGAAGCACCTGGCTCTTGCGACCGCGGTTGCGGAGCGCACGGGCATGACCCGGGAAGTCCAGTGCCCTGGCGACGAATCGCGTGATGCGGCCCCAGATCCTGGGCTCGTTGCTGTGCCATAGCGTCTCGTAGTAGTCGTACCGATCGATCGCATACTGGAGATCGCGGTAGTCGGACGGACCCAGGGTCGTCCTCAACTCGCCCTCGTGGCTGGCGACGAAGGCCCGGAGCCGCGGAACGTCGACGTCGTCGAAGGCAGGCAGATGCCCGTCCCTCGCTGCTCCCCAGAGGCCTGAGATCGGCACCATGGGTGTCACGATGTTCGACTCGAGGTCGATGATCCTGTAGTCGCCATCTTCGGTCTCGATCAGGTTTCCTACAGAGCGGGGGTTACTTGGACTGACCTGCCAGGGCGGCAGGCCGGTCTCGATGAAGGCGTCGCTGATCTGTCCGAGAAACTGTCGAGCCTTTTTCGTATCGCGGGGTTTGGTGCCCTCCACGTACTCGGTCACAAACGCGAAGCCATCGCTGCCCTCGCGCACTTCAAGGACAGGCGCGACCACGTCTCTGCCCAGGAAGAACTTAGTGATCAGACCGGCAACGCGACGCCGGTACTCCGCGGCCTTGAGGGCCGCACGGTTGCATATGTATGGGAACGATGATTGGAACGCGATCCAGTAGAGAAGACGGACAAGGATGTGCCGCCTGTACTTCTTGGTTGCCGTACCGTTCTTGCGGTCCAGGACGACGCGACTGGCGATGCCCTTCATCGTCACCAGCGACGCCTCGTTGACGTCGGCAGTGATCGACGCTGGCGGCTGTGGCTGGGCATTGTATTGCTGTTTGGCTTCCGAGAGAATCGTCATCTGTCGCGTCCTTTTCCGCATCGGTGGCTCTACGCCGCCATGCGCTCCCCGTTGTCGCCGATGAGGGCGAACGCTGGCTGTGCCACTGGCTGCAGCGTGCGACCGCACTGAAGGCAGCGCCATTCGGGCTCGTACTCGCTCTGGTCGAGGTAAACATCTCCCTGGCAGCGAGTGCATGCCCGCATCCGGAACTGTCGGGCCTTCTGTGTCGTCAACATCGGATTTGTGCTCCCTTCCAACTCGTGTCTTGTTTTGAGTTTCGCTGGACAAGATCAACGAGCCATTAACGCGTCGTTACACGCGTATCGAAGGAGTGAGGGATTCGCCCACGCTGTAGCGACTGCCTTCGGGAGATGGGTTTCCTGGCGTCGACGAACGGAACCTTAGGCCGCGCGCCCGACGTATCTCACGAGACTGGCCCACAAAATCTCACGAATCGCAAGGTAGGTGTAGACAGAGTGCTGAAATTTAGAACTGCAATCAAGCAATTAGTTCGGCAGCGGCGCGTCCTCCTGGTTGGCGTCGCGTTGTCCGTGTCCGCTATTGTGATCGCCGCCTGCGGTGGCGGAGGCGATTCTGACGACCCCTCCCCAAGCGGGCCATCCGAGACGGTCGCACCGTCGGATCAGGCCGAGATCGAACTCACCGCTGCGGTCGCCGACGGTTGGTCAGCGATCCCGATCACCGAAGGAATTAAGCCGGCCCTGGCGCTGGGGCCTGACGAAGCCCCCGCCATCGCCTACCTTTTTGAGTCCCTGAGCGAGGGGTTCGTCGGATTCGCCAGCGCCAGCGAAGGCTGGGTTGCCGACAACTTCGTAGAGGGTTACTTCTACGGCCCGCTTGACCTCGTGATCGACGCCGCCGGCGAGCCCAACATCGTCTATCACGATCACCAGGATCTCCAGTTTGACCAGTCCAAGGGTGATCTGGCGTTCGCAGTTCGCGGCGGCGGGCAATGGCAGAGCGAAGCGGTTTCAGACGACGGACACGACGGATGGGACTCGGCGTTGGTCCTCGCTCCAGACGGCGTGAGGCACGCCTTCGGAGTCGACCCCTCCCAGTTCGGATCGACGGACGGCGTCGAGCACTACTCCTACGTCGACGGCTCCTGGACGGTTACAGCCATCGGCAGCGGCGCGATTAAGTACGAGTTCAACGTCAGCCCCGCGCTGGCCCCGGACGGGAATCCCGCCGTCTCGTACTTCAACGACCGCGAAGGCGATCTAATGTATGCCAAATACGATGGAACGACCTGGGCCATCGAGACCGTCGCGGCCGAAGGTGATGTTGGCAAGTTCTCATCGCTCCAGATCGACTCGCAGGGAACCCCTCACATCGCGTTTTACGAGGAGACTGGAGCGAGCACGGGCGTCGTCCAATACGCTTCGCGAATCGACGGAGAGTGGCAGATCGAGGAGATCGCCACTCTCGACGACGTCGAACTCGGAATGCTGGGTGCCCGACGCATCACCTCGTTGGCTCTCGGTAGCGACGGCGAGCCCCGCGTGGCGTTCTCCGATCGCTCCAGCCTCTTCTACGCTGTTCGTGATGCAGACGGCTGGACAGTCGAGGAGATCGTCTCTGCCGCCTCACTTTCGTTAGGACAGCTCGTATCCCTGAAAGTCGACGCTGCCAACGCCCCTCATATCGCCTACTACGAAGTGACGGGACTCTCACCCCTGAGCGGAGTGATCGGTTACCTGACAACGCGACTAGAATAGGTGAATGAGCAGGATCGGCGGCGGGTTCACGGCCAGTATCGTTGTGGCCGTCCTGTTGGTCGTGGGCTGGGCTTGCTCTGGCGGCGACGAGTTAGATCGCGAGCCTCAGCAACAGGTCGCCCCCCTCGCCGGGAATCCTCAGGACCGGCGACTCGCCGAAGTGCGCGACTGGCTTTACATGATCGATGTCGATCTCGATCAGCAAGCGGTCGACCTGGTGGCCGCTTCGGAGCACGACCTGGTTGTTCTCGATTTCATCCCATCGGAGCTGGGGCATGCTGACTATCCGATGGCTCAGGTGGTGGCTCAACTGCAGGACGCGCCACATTCGAAGCTCGTTCTCGCGTACATAAACATAGGAGAGGCTGAGGACTATCGCACGTACTGGCAGGATGGTTGGCGCGCTGGTGATCCCGGCTGGATTGTTGGTGTTGACCCGGACGGTTGGGAGGGGAACTTCCCGGTAGCCTTCTGGCACCCTGAGTGGCGCGAAATCTGGCTTGCCGATAGCGGATACATCGAAGCCATCGTCGCGGCCGGGTTCGATGGTGTCTACCTGGACTGGGTCGAAGCCTACTCTGACGAATTCGTCAACAGCATGGCAATCGACGCTGGCCTCGATGCTCGCCGGGAGATGGTCTCCTGGGTCACGGACCTTGCAGATGCTGCGCGCGGGCTCCGACCCGGCTTCATCGTCGTCGCGCAGAATGCGGCAGAACTAGCGGACGACGATGATTACCTCCGTGCCATCGACGCCATTGCTCAGGAGCAAGTTTGGTTCGACGGCGGCGCGAATAACGATCCACCCGGCGACTGTCCACTTCCTGCGACGGACGACGCTGTCGAGAGCGATGACTATGTACGGTCGCTCTCGGATAAATGCCGGCGACAGCACGACGAGTTTCCAGAGAGCACGCTCCATGTCAGCAGCGAGGAGTACCTCGCCAGTCTGATCTATGCCCAGCAACGGGGCGAGTTCATTTTCACCGTGGATTACGCTCTGGACCCGGTGAACGTGGCCAGGACACACGAGACCTCACGTGCGCTAGGCTTCGTGTCCTTCGTCGGCAGTCGAGGTCTGGATGCGTACGTGGCACCGTTTCCGAACTAGGTGTGGTTATCCTGACTCGTACCCACCAGAAAAGGGGGGAGAGGGGCGCCACCAGGCGCCCCTCTCAGCGTTGGCCCGAGGCGGTCATGCAGGCTCGGCCTTGGTCGATGTCTGGCGCGTCAGGCACGTCGGCCTTCAGTCTTCGTTCCTTGCTGCCGAATAAGGAGCCCTAGTCATCGTCGTCATCGCACTCCACGTCGACCTCCGCCGCGACGAACCCGCCGCCGGAAACAGCCCAGCCCTCCACCTCAACGGCATCCCCCGGCTGCGGGTCGTCCTTGATCTCTGCGCCGACAACCAGGGTTGCCGTGATGTCACCATCCGGGCCCGTCACGACCACTGTGTCGTTGCTGAGACTTACCAGTACGCCCGTGACCTCGAACCGGCCGTCGTTTTTTTGCTCGAACTCAAACCGTGCGCTACCGCCTGACGAACAGTCGATTTCTCCGCCCTTGATCTTGATTTCGAGAGGCTCCGGACTGCCTGACGGGCTCGCCTCTGGCGATTCCGTGGGGGACGGACCCTCCGTTTCGGTCGGCGTTGGCGTTGCCGTTTCGGTGGGTGTTGGCGATTCCGTGGGAGAGGGATCCTCCGTCTCGGTCGGCGTTGCGGTTGGCGTGTCGGTTGGCGCTGCCGTCGGCGTTGTCGTCACACTTCCCGTCGGTGTTGGCGTCGGAACGTCGGTCGCGGTCGGCGTTTCCGTTGTCGTAGATACGCCGAGCCCGCCGCCAGCGTCATCTCCGGCCACCACGGTTGCGGCCCCGACCACGGCGAGCACCGCAAATACGAGGAGCAGAATCATATTGATCGGTGTCATCACGCCTCCTTGAATAGCCGCCTCTATTGAGTAATATCCGTGAATCGAAGGGCAGCGTTATGGGCTGTTCGACGAAACTTAGATATCCGGGGTCGCCGGGCCTGCGCTCGCCGGCTTCCGCCCGGCACAGGCCCCAGCCTGCCGCCCGGTCAGGCGGTTATTCCTTGGGTGAGGATGCTTCGCCGAGGGGCTCTGGACTGGTCAAGGGCTCGGCTCTGGCGTTTCCGTGGGCGACGGGCCCTCGGTTTCGGTTGGCGACGGGCCCTCGGTTTCGGTTGGCGACGGGCCCTCGGTTTCGGTTGGCGTCGGGTCTTCGGTTTCGGTTGGCGTCGGGTCCTCGGTTTCGGTTGGCGTCGGGCCCTCGGTTTCGGTTGGCGTCGGGTCTTCGGTTTTGGTTGGCGTCGGGTCTTCGGTCTCGGTTGGCGTCGGGTCTTCGGTTTCGGTTGGCGTCGGGTCCTCTGTTTCGATTGGTGTCTCCGTCGGTGTCGGTGTCGGTGTCTCCGTCGGCGTCGGTGTCGGTGTCGGTGTCGGTGTCGGTGTCGCCGTCGAGCCACCACCGGGGCCGCTGTTAGAGCCGCCATCGTCGCCACCGGGGCCGCTATTAGGCCCGTCGTCATCGTCGCCACCGGGGCCGCTATTCGACCCGTCGTCATCGTCGCCACCGGGGCCGCCATTAGACCCGTCGTCATCGTCGCCACCGGGGCCGCTACTAGACCCGTCGTCGTCGCCACTGGGGCCGCCATTGGACCCGTCGTCATCGTCGCCACCCAGGCCGACGACTTTGATCTCTGACGCCGTAAACGTGCCATCTCCGTCGCCGGTGCCCTCGACTTCCACCAGCGAGCCGGCGACGATCGCCCCCTCCACTTCTGTCTCGAGCACGATCCTGACGAAAGCCGAGCCAAACGGCGCCTCGATGATTACGCTCGACTCCGTGACGGATCTGACGGAGCCAGAGAACTCAACTTCGACTATCTGTCCGCCTCCGACTGGCTCTACCAATTCAATCTTCAGAGCCGTCTGGACACCGTCCTCCGTTCCGACGAGGATGATCAGCGGCCCTCCCGGCACTATCCTGGAGGGGGGCAGCGTCCCGCCGGATAGGTCCAGCACAAGAGTGTCATCGGTTAGCTGTATGGTCACGAGTCCGTCATCTGTCGTTAGGACTATCTCGTCTTCATTAATCGCCGTGAGGAATCCCTCAACCTCAGCTTGTGTCGTGCTGGTTCCGGAGCGGAGAACGTCCGTCGTCAGGCCAATCAGAGCGATCAGCGCCAGTACAAACGCCACACCTACAGCCGCGGCAGCGCGCGGCAGCGACTGCGCGGGCCAGAACCACGCCCCGGATCGGCGAGGCCGGTTCCGTTCGGCTGCGACGGCGGCAGACATCCGGGACTTCCCCGCCTGGAACGCCAGCTCTGAGTGTGGTTCGATCGTCAGCTCTCTCACGGAAAGCGCCGCCTCAAGCAATGGGCGCAGCTCGCTGGCGTGCTCCTCCCAGCCGGCGAGGCTGGCCTCAACATCCGCCCCCGCCTCCATGCGAGCCGTGCAGTCGTTCAGTGCCTTCTGAAGATCCTTGTTCATCGTCTTACTTCGCTCCGCTGCTTCTGCTCAGGATCCGCCGCAGGGAATGCAGCGCTCTGAACTCCTGAGCCCTCACAGCGTTTTCCTTCTTCCCCATGATCTTGGCCGTGTGCGCAACGTTGTGGCCCTCCACGTGGCGGATCACCATCACCTGCTGCTGGTCCAACGTCAACTCTCGAAGCGCCCGCGACAGTTCGTCGCGCAACGCTATCGTGTTAGCAGCATCCTCAGTGGATCCGTGCTTGGAGGATTCCGGGTCGAGACTGCTCACCCTGGTTCGTCGGCTGCGCTTCACGAAGTCGACCATCAGGTTGCGCGCAATCTTGTAGAACCACGCCGCGATCGACACCCCACGATAGCGAAAGCGATGGATGCCCTTGCAAGCCTGCTCGAACACGTCCGCGGCCAGATCTTCGGCCGCGACGCGGTCGCCGAGGTTCATATAGAGGTACGTGTACATCTTCGGATAATAGGTGTCATAGAGCGCATCCCACGCCTCAGAGTCGAATTTCTTGGCGCGCTCGATTAGCTCCGCTTCCGCGTCGCCATCTTGATCTGGAGTTTGCGCTGCGGACATATGTGGTACCAACTACTTAATCCGCCTGGCGCGGCCCTGCGTTACGGGTTGTCGCCGAAAAGTGCCGATGGCAGCTCCACGTGCGCAGATGAAGAGAAGAGAGCGACCCAACGACGCGGCGGCAGAGAGGCAGTCTAGAACGGCAGGCCCTTCAGCCCCTGAGTTCCCTTGACGGCGCTGATCTCGCCGGCGTGCCCGATCGTGTGAGAGCCGACGAGCTGGAGCACCCAGGCCACGGTCTGCGTACCGGCGAAGCGGGTATCGATCTCCCGTTCGAGGTCCTCGTCGGACATCGAATCGATGTACGACAGGATCGGGTCCTTGATCGCCTTCGCGTACGCCTCTATCACGCTTGGCGAGATGGTGGCGTCGCTGCCCCAGATCTCCATCGCGTTGGCGGGCAGTCCTGTCTGCGAGGCGAACTCCGCCCACTTCGTCGGCTGTCTGGCAAGCACCGTCGTCACGAAGAAGTCCGCACCGGAGAGCGCATGGGCGTGCAACTTGGCGGCGGAGTTGCAGTTGCCAACTGGCTTGTGGTTGTATTGCGCCTCATCCATCCCCTGAGCGCAGGTCGCGAGGAAGTCCAGCGCTCCCTCCACCTGGCTTCGGGCGTAATCCTTCGCTTTCATGGCTCCTCCTCTGGTATGTCATGTGCCAGTATGGCCCAATAACTGCCGACATTCTAAGCCATGCCACGTGCCGTATACTGGCCACTACTTGGCACTCTCTGGCACCGCTGGCGCGGTTCGAAGCCGAGAGACCTTCACAGATTTCGTGAGAGCCAGAGCATCTGGGCCCGAAAGCGTAATGGTTTGAGGAAATGAACATTCAGCCTGACGTCGACGAGACGTTCGACTCGGACGGTGTACCGATTCGCTACCAGGTGTACGGCGAGGGCGAACCGATCGTCCTGGTCCACGGGTTCGCCAGCAGCATCCAGGGGAACTGGGCGAACACCGGATGGGTCGAGACTCTGGCGCCGCTGCGGCAGGTGATCGCGCTCGATTGCCGCGGCCACGGCGAGAGCGGCAAGCCACATGACCCTGAGTCGTACGGAACGGAGATGTCCGACGATGTCATGCGGTTGATGGATCACATTGGGGTGGAGACCGCCGACCTCATCGGCTATTCGATGGGAGCCATGATCTCGCTGCGGCTCTTGGTCGGTCATGCTGAGCGCTTCAGGTCGGTCGTGCTGGGCGGAATCGGCAACGCGATCGCGACGAGGACGCGGGGGCGCCCCGGAGTTGCCGAAGCGCTGCTGGCGGAGAAGACGAATGAAGTGAAGGACCCGGTTGGGCGCGCGTTCCGAGCGTTCGCCGAGGCTAGCGGAAACGACCTGAAGGCGCTGGCCGCGTGCCAGAGCGCCCGCAGTGAGCCGCTGGATCGGGAGCGGTTGGGTGAGGTCGCTATACCGGTGCTTGTAGTCGTCGGAGAGCGGGACGTGCTGATCGCGAATCCAAAGGAGCTCGCGTCGGCGATTCGGGGAGCGCGTCTTGTGACGGTTCCCGGCCGTGATCACCTGACGGCGGTGCCGGACGATCGGTTCAAGAAGGCTGTAGTGGAGTTCCTCGGCGGCTGAGGGCGCGCAATGGATCGCCGTCGAAGGACACGCGAGATATTGACGGCTGCAGTGCCATCAGCATAGATTGAGGCCCCGCAGGTCGGCCAACCCCATTGCCTGCCCGGTGCGTACGCGCGGCATGAGACGAGGAGAGACGTCGTGAACGAGAACCCAGTCTGCTCGCTATTCAAGATTCGATACCCGTTAGTGATGGGCGGGATCACGCCCCAGCCAGAGTTGGGCGCAGCGGTCTCCAACGCTGGAGGCCTCGGCTGTATCGAGGGCATCGCGCCCCTGGAGACCATGCGAGAGCAGATCCGGACGTTCCGGAACCTGTCTGACAAGCCGTTCTCCATCAACTTCCCTCTGGCGATGGGTGCACCCGAGCAGGTACAGGAGAGGGCGAAGATCGTCATCGAGGAGAAGGTGCCAGTGGTGATCACGTCCGCCGGTAGCCCGAAGATCCTCACCGGGATGCTGAAGGAACACGGCATCATCGTCGCCCATGTCGTCGCCGGCATCTCCCATGCGAAGAAGGCGGCCGAGGCTGGTGTCGACGCTCTCATCGCCGAGCCGACCGAATCCGGAGGCTACCGTGGCGCCAACGAGATCAGCATGATGGTGCTGATTCCCGCCGTCCGGCGCGCGCTGCCCGACCTCCCCCTTATCGCAGCGGGAACGGTCGCGGACCGTGCTGGAATGGTCGCGGTGATGGCACTGGGAGCTGATGGCGTTCAGCTTGGGACTCGCCTGGTCGCCACGCGGGAAGCGAAGAACGCGTACCCGGAGCACGTGAACAAGTTGATCCTGGCTGCTGACGACACGTCAACGATGTCCGCTGAGGGGCGCATCCGGCCGCGCATCTCGAAGCCAGAGTTCGCGGAAGCGGTCCTGGGCACCAACAGTAAGCGAACGCAGATGGGCCAGGTCGCGGCATTGATCGACGAGATCGTGACGGTCGATCAGGTATTCGCCGAGCTGTTCCGGGGTGGCGAGCAGCTGGCCGACGACGTGGCAGCGCGCATGAAGCAGCTATCACAGGTCGGCCAGACAACCTAGATGACGAGCGCCCAGGAGCGCGACGTAGCGCTCGCCGGGTACTGGCGTAGCCCCTGGCCGTGCGAGGACGGTGGCCCGCGACGCACCCAGGCGCCCGCCTCGGACTTTGCGCTCGACCTCAAGCCCGGCGAAAAGCTCACCGCCCACTCCCGCAACATGATGGTCGCTTGCATGACGATCTTGCGAGGGCGCGGCGAAGTCTACCTCCAGGGGCACCTGGGCGGCGTTGGGAGCGAGGCTACGTCGTGGGTCGAGCGCATCGACCCCGAATCGCTTGAGCCGCTCAAGAAGTCGCCACCGCTGCCGGCGGGGCCCTTCTGGCCGGGCGGTGTCGCTGCTCACGCCAACGGGTCGCTCTACGTTACGTTCGGGCGCTACTGCCACCGCCTCGACCCTGACTGCCAGCCGGTCGCCGCGCGCAAGCTGCCCAGAAACCGGGCGTACAACTCGCTGATTATCCTGCCCGACGGCCATCTCATCATGAAGGACTTTGCCGGCGGTGAGGGCATGCACGCCCTCCCGGACGGGGTGCGGGGCTCGGAGCTTCTCGTCCTTGAGCCAGAGGCGCTGGAGATAATCGCCCGATATGAGCTGCCGCAGGGATCGATCGCCAGACTCTCGGCGGACGTCGCCGAGGATGGCACGCCGCTCGTCTACGTTATCGGAGACCGACATGCCCTGCGCCTGCGCTGGGACGCACAGCGATCGAAGCTGCACCTCGACGACGACTGGATGCCCGAATATCTCCGCTACGACGGCCAGACGTTCGGCTGGGATGTTGTTCTCGCTGGCGGCTCGGCGTGGTTCCTCGACAACGGCGAGGGTACGGCCGCCTTCGGCCCCTCGTTTCGAGGCAAGGGGCAATCGTCGTCGCCTCTTCATCTCGTCCGTATCCCGCTGGATCGGCCCGAACCGACATATGTCGAGGTGTGCGGCAAGCCGGGAGGAATCATTGCCAACCCACCGTTGATCGACGCCGAGCGCGGCATCGCTGTGGGTTACGACAGCGGAAACGGAGTCGTCACTGCCTTTCGTTACGGCGAGCCCGGCGAAACGGAGCTTCTCTGGAGCCGAGATCAAGACCAGGCGGGGCACATGATCCGCTTTCCGCGCACAGGCGAGGTGGTCTCATACGACTACGATCACAAGAACAGCTCTGAGCGAGTAGTCGTCCTCGATATTGAGACCGGCGACGAGAAGGGCCGCGTCGCGATCAATAGCCCGATGCAGTGCGTAGTCTTCCCCAGCGTTGGCTGGGATCGCGACATCTACGCCACCACCTTCTCGACGATCGCCCGCGTGTACGTCGAGTAGACTCGCTCGCCGGTGGTGGCAGTTGCTTCGTCTCTCCTCCATGCGTGAGGACTGCGTAAGGCGGTATGATTCCGGCTAGGAGGAGTGCACATGGCTACAGAACAGGAACCTCAGCTCAACTTCAACTGGAGGTCTATCACTCCAGAAGACTCGCCGCGGACGCCGATAGACACCATGAAGGATCCGGCGTTGAGAGACCTGGCGACGCCGAAGCTGAGCGTTGGCGACCCGGCATTCGACATCGAGCTACCGACCTACGACTTCAGCGACGGCAGCGAGCATCTCACGGACGAGACATTCCACCTCTCGGCGATCGCCCGCAATCAACCCGTGGCCCTCATCTTCGGGTCGTACACCTGACCGCCATTCCGGATCCAGTTAGGATCCCTACACGAGCTGTGGGAACGATACAGGGATCGCGTGGCGTTCTGTGTCGTTTACATCCGCGAGGCCCATCCGGAGGAAGGTTGGGTGGTAAGCGCCAACCGGGATATGGACATCCGAGTGAACGATCCCACCACGGACGAGGAGCGCCGTGACGTCGCAGTGACCTGCGCCCTCCGCCTCAACATCCGGATGCCAGTGGTCATAGACGCGATAGACGACAGCATCGCCCGTGCGTACGGAGCCCTGCCCGATCGTCTCTACCTGATCGGCAAGGGTGGCCTCGTCGCATTCCAGGGGGCGCCGGGTCCGGTCGGGTTCCGCCCGAAGGAGCTTGAGCAGGCGATCGAAAGAGAGCTTGCCCTCCCGCGACAATCCGGATAGTCGTCAAGCGAGGCGAGCCAGGAAGATCTCAACTACGAGCCTGGAGCACGATCATGAACTTTGGCCTGCAGAAGAACAGCAGAAGAGCCGCATTCAGGTAGAATAGGGCTTCTATGGAACTGCGCATCCAGTACGCAAAGACCAGCGACGGGGTCAGCATCGCCTACAGCGATGCGGGCGACGGCATGCCCTACGTCACGCTTAACGATATTCCGTTCAGTCATATCCAGCTCGAACAACAGTACGGGGTGGGGTTTCAGCAGCTCCGTGAAATGATCGGTGGAAGATTCGTGCGTCTCGATCCGCGCGGTATGGGGATGTCGGACCGCGAGGTGGATCGGTTCACGATCGATGGCTGGGTCTCCGACTTGGAGGCAGTCGTCGACCGGCTGGAGCTAGAGCAGTTCTCCCTCGGTGCGAACGGATTCAGCGGCGTGATCGCGATCTCCTATGCAGCACGGCACCCGGAGCGTGTCTCCCGCCTCACACTACTGAACTCGCCCTCGCGACCGGCCGACGCTTTCGCAGCACCCGCGTCTCAATCCCTGGCCGAGATGCTGGTCCGTGACTGGGAGATGTTCTCCGAAAACGTTGGCGCACTCGCTTTCGGCTGGGGACGAGACCAGGCCAGGGTGTTCGGAGAGTACGTGAGGGCATGCTCGACCCAGGATCTAGCCCGGCGAGTCTACGCGGCCCTGGCGTCCATAGACGTCACTGACCTCCTTCCCAGCCTTGCAATGCCGGTTCTGGTAATGCATCACGACGGGGTCAAGTACGCGCCGCTCGATCTGGCCAGGCGCCTCATGTCGCACATCCCGGATGCACGCTTGGTCGTCATAGAAGGCGTGATGGATCTCGAGACGGTTTTCAAGCCTGCCGCTGAGTTCGTGATTGAGGGCCGAGAGCAGGAGCCGGAAGCAGATCACGTCGAGCCTGGCGGCTTCCGGACGATCTTCTTCACCGACATCGAGGGGTCGACAGAGCTAACGGAGCGCCTAGGTGATGCCAACGCGCGAGACCTTCTGCGCGAGCACGAAAGCATCACCCGCGATGCCCTGGCTTCTCACGGCGGCTCCGAGATCAAAACCATGGGTGACGGCTTCATGGCGTCGTTTTCGTCCACGACGAAGGCGCTGGAGTGTGGGATAGCGCTTCAGCGAGCTTTTGCTCAGTACAACGAGTCTGCATCCCAACCGATCAAGGTAAGAGTTGGCCTGAACGCCGGCGAGCCGATCGCTGAGGACGACCCGGACGGGCGCGGAGATCTGTTCGGAAGTGCCGTGAACCTTGCAGCCAGAATCTGCTCGCGCGCTGAAGGTGGCGAACTCCTTGCCTCAGAAGCCGTTCGGCAGATCGTCGCGGGGAAAGGCTTCCTGTTTTCGGACCTCGGCGAATCAGAGATGCGGGGGTTCGAGGACCCGGTGCGGGTCTACGCAGTGCGCTGGCAGGCGAGCTGACGCGAGAGGCGCCCAGAACGCCAGAAAGATCATAACCACGAGCCTAGAGCACGATTAAATGAACTTTGGCCTAACAGAAGAGCAGCAGATACTGAGCAACGTCGCGAGACGCTTCCTCGAAGAGCGCGCCCCAATGTCAACGGTGCGCGACGTCATGGAGTCTCCTGACGCCTTCGACGACAAGCTGTGGTCGGCGATGGCCGAACTCGGCTGGCTCGGCCTCATCGTCGACGAAGAGTACGGAGGGGTCGGTCTGGGCTTCGTCGACCTCGCCGTCCTGCTGGAGGAGACGGGGCGCGGGCTGCTCCCAGCTCCATTGATATCGACATCCCTGGCGGCGGCCGCGATCTCGGACTTCGGCAGCGACGAGCAAAAGAAGCGCTACCTCACATCGCTCGCCGACGGCAGCGCGATCGGCACGCTGGCCCTGCTTGAGGACAGCGATGTGCTCGGCCGGGACGGCGTTGCGCTGACCGGTGTCAAAGAGGGCGGCGGATATCGCCTGACTGGCGCCAAGCGGTTCGTCCATGACGTCGGCGTTGCGACCCTCTTCATCGTTCCCTTCCGGGCGGGCAGCGATATCGTTTTCGGAGTCGTGCAGTCGAGCACCGAAGGCGTCGGCTCCCGAAGCCACCGCACGATGGATGAGACGAAGCGCATGGGCGACCTGACGCTGGATAACGTTCTCGTAGCGGAGGATGATGTGCTCGCTGGAGCCGCAGACGGCGCTAGGGCGCTCGTGCGGCTGCTCGATCTCGCCGCGGTCGCTGTCACGGCCGAGATGATCGGAGCGATGGACCGCGCGCGCGAGATAACGACGCAGTACGCCAAGGACCGCATCCAGTTCGGCGCGCCGATCGGCAAATATCAGGGAGTGAAACATCCGCTTGCGGAGATGTACGTTGACGTCGAGACGAGCAGGTCGCTGCTCTACTACGCTGCGTGGTGCGTCCAGGAGAAGCCGGAGGCTCTGCCCCTGGCAGCAGCGCGCGCAAAGGCTTACGCGAGCGAAGCATTCACGCGCATCGGCACCGACGGCGTGCAGCTGCACGGAGCCATCGGCTTTACGGCCGAGTACGACATACAACTCTATCTTAAGCGCTCGAAGTGGGCGCTTCCAGCGTTCGGCGACGCCGAGTTTCACTACGAGCGAGTTGCTAGCCTGGGAGGCTACTAATGGACTTCAAACTGACCTCGGACGAAGCGGCGTTCCGCGATGAGGTTCGGGCCTTCGCAAAAGAGAACCTCTCTCCGGAGGCACGTAAGAGCCCTGGCTTCCTGGCGAACTGGCTCAAGGCTGTGCGCGAGAAGCGCTGGGTCGGGTTCAGCTGGCCGGAGGAGTATGGCGGCGGTGGCGGCGGGATCATGGAGCAGGTGATCCTCAAGGAGGAGATGGCGAAGGCCGGCGCGCCACCTCTGGGCCTATGCCTGATGGGGCTCCAGTGGGTCGGTCCCGCGATCATCGAGTACGGTACCGAGGAGCAGAAGAAGAGCTTCCTGCCAGACATTCTGGACAGCAAGTACCAGTGGTGCACCGGGTATTCGGAGCCCGGCTTCGGCAGCGACCTCGCGTCCCTCCAGTGCAAGGCCGTTCGTGACGGCGACGAGTACGTGATCAACGGCCAAAAGATATGGACATCGATTGCGTCCTGGTCGAAGTGGATGATTCTCCTGACCCGCACCGATTTCGACACCGAGGACAGGCACGATGGCATCACCTGCCTCCTCGTCGAGATGGACTCCCCCGGCATCGAAGTCCGGCCGATCAAGAACATGGCCGGTGGCTCCCTTTTCGCCGAGGTGTTCTTCGAGAACGTCCGCGTGCCCGTGGAGAACCTGCTGGGCGACGAGGGCAAGGGCTGGGCCGTCACGGTCTCAGCGCTGGCGCATGAGCGATCGGGCATCTCAGAGGTGGCCGGACTGGTCAAACAGCTCGCTGATGTCGTCGAGCTGGCGAAAAGCACTACGCATAACGGTCGTAAAGCGTCTGAGCAGCCGAGCATCCGCCGCCGCCTGGCCAGGGCTGACGCCATCATCGAAGGGATGCGCTTGAACGGCCAGCGTTTCCTGACGAAGCAGCTCAAGGGTGAGCCGCTCTCCAGCGAGACATCGATCAACAAGCTCCATCGCGCGTTCCTGGCGATCGAGCTTGGTGACCTCGCCCTTGAGATCCTGGGCAACGCCAGTCAGTACCTTGGCGGCGCGGAGATTTCAGGTGTCGACGCAAACTTGTGGCCGAACGGGGTCCTCGACTGGCCGACGGTCGTCATCGGTGGTGGCACACCCAACATCCAGCGCAACATCATCGCTGAACGCATCCTCGGCCTGCCCAAGGATTAGTGCACGCGGGGTCGGTGCTCTTAAGGTGGCACAACGGAGGCTGCCTGAGTGAACCTGATGTATATTGAGCCCCCACGGGAGCCAGAGTGATCGAGGAGATCGTAACCGAGAACGACCATGGGGCAGGCGTCGTCAAGTCCTGGGCGTCGATCATTGACGACAACACCCGAGAGCAGGCCGCTCTGATTTCGCGCTCGTCTATCGTGGAGGGCCATCTGGCGCTCATGCCTGACGCTCACTTTGGGTATGGCCCACCCGTGGGGACCGCGCTCAGGACGCGCGAAGGAGTCATGCCATACGCCGTCGGCGTTGACATTGGGTGCGGCATGATCGCGGCTGAGACCACCCTCAAGCGCGAGCAACTAATCGGACACGAGGGGGCAGTTCTGGAGGCTATCCGTGAGCTGATCCCGTCCGGAGTGGGACGGGGCCACGATAGGTTGAGCCTGAACGCTGCGGACGTCTTCGTCGAGGAGCACGGTTTCCCGAAGGGGTTGGAGTCAGGAGCCTTTGACGCGGGACGGGTCAAGCAGATGCGCAGGAAGATCAAGCCGCAGTTCGGGACGCTCGGTGCCGGCAACCACTTCGTTGAGGTGTGCGAGAACGACGAGGGTATTGTGTGGCTGCTACTGCATTCAGGGTCGCGCGGGATCGGAAACATGCTCGCCACGGGGCACCAGAAGCGGGCGCAGGCCTTCTGCGGCGAGAGGAAGCTTCCGCTTGAGCACCAGGACATGGCGTACTTCCCGATGGGGAGCGCAGAGGCAGACATCTACTTGCGGGACATGGTCTGGGCGCAGCAGTACGCGTTCAAGCAGCGTGAGGCCATGATGGACAACCTCATCGTGGCGGTGGAGATGAGCGTCGACAACTGGGACATCGTGGAGCGTATCAACTGCCACCACAACTACGCCGAACTTCAGGACGACGGCGCGTGGCTTACCCGCAAGGGTGCGATCGACGCGAGCGAGGGAGTGCCGGGCATTATTCCGGGCTCGATGGGCGCGGCCACGTACATCGTGCGGGGCAAAGGCAACGAGGAAGCGTACCGCACCAGTCCTCATGGGGCGGGGAGGGTGCTCTCAAGGAACGCGGCTCGTCGCACGCTCGACGAGGATGAGTTTCGCGTGCAGATGGAAGGACGTACTTGGCTGGACCGTGATGCCGGCAAGCTGCTTGACGAAGCCCCCAGTGCCTACAAACCCATCGAACAAGTGATGAAGGACTCAGAGGACCTGGTCGAGACGGTGGCGGTGCTCAGCCAGTTCATCAACTACAAGGGCCTGTGATGCCTGCGCATCCCTTGGTTCTTGGATAGGTAGCACACCTGGTCAAGTTAACGAGCGAGCACGCGCCTCGACCCGCCGCGAGGCGCGCCCTCAGTACGAGCGTGGCAGGCCGAGGACGTGCTCGCCGATGTAGTTCAGGATCATCTCGCGCGAGACCGGCACCGTGCGCAGCATGCGGATGTAAGGCCACAAGGTGATGAGGTCGATGTCGGTGCTGAAACCGCTTCCCCCGTGTACCTCGATCGCCACGTCACAGGCCTCGGTGGCCGCGTCGGCCGCGGCGAACTTCGCCATGTTGGCGTATTCGCCGGCCGTCAACTTGTCACCCTCGTCAGCCAGATACGCGGCGTATCGTGTCATTACCGCCGCCAGTTCGAGGTGCGTCTTCGCCTCCGCCAGCGGGTGCGCCAGCCCCTGGTGCGTACCGATCGGTTTGTCGAAGACGACGCGCTCCTTGGCGTAGCTCACGGCCTTGTCCAGCACGTGGCGGCCCAGCCCCACCGCGACCGCTGCGGCCGTGATGCGTTCCGGGTTGAGGGCGTCGAACAGGTACCGCGTGCCCTTCCCCTCTTCGCCGATGAGGTCGGAGCGCGGCACGCGGACGTCATCGAAATAGACTGCGAACTGCGTCTCGGGATGGAGTACGCCCATCTCCAACGGCTGCAGCGTGATGCCGGGCGCGTGGCGGTCGACGACTAACAGCGAGAGTCCCTCTCGTTTGTCCTCTACCTCTTCGAACGGCGTCGTTCGCACGACGACGAGCAGATGATCTGAGGCGTCGACGCCGGTGATGAACATCTTCTGTCCGTTGAGCACGTATTCGTCGCCGTCCAGCTTCGCCGAGGTCGTGATGCGGAAGCTGTTCGAGCCGGCCGTCGGCTCCGTCAGTGCGAAGCAGAAACGCAGGTCACCGCTGGCGAGCGGCGGCAGGTAGCGCTTCTGCATCTCCGCGCTCCCGTACCTGGCGATGAGGCCAGCGTCCATTACGTTGCCCACGACTAGGAGGAGGAGCGGGATGCCGTGTTGGCCCATCTCCTCGAGGAGCACCGCCATCTGCTGCAAGCCGAGCCCGCCGCCTCCGTGCTCCTCGGGGATCATCATCCCCAGGTAGCCGCCGGCTGCCATCTCTTGCCACAGCTCCTCCGGGAATGCGCCCTCCCGGGCTTTCGCCAGCCAGTATTCGCGATCGTACTGCTTGGAGACCTGCCGCACGAACTCGCGGATCATCTTCTCTTCGGGAATCGCTTCGAACACGCCAATCCTCTCTTCCGGTCTGTTTTGCCTGGGTCGCGCCCTATTCTAGCGAACGGATCCGCCTTTGGTTCGTCAAATACGTGCCGCCAGCTCTAGACCAGCAGACCGGCGGCGTCTTGCGTCTGGTCGCGTGCGGATGGGCTCGCAGCTAGCCCTCCCTTGCCAGGACGCCCGCGGCGCCCAGAAGGGCCAATCCCGATAAGCCTAGCGGCGCAAGCGGTGGTACTCCCTCATCATCGTCGTCATCGTCATCGTCCTCATCACCGTTGAGGGCTGGACCGTCTTCGATGGCGCTGGGCGCTTCACTGGCTTCCACCTCGCCTCCGGCATGTAGAAACACTCCAACGGGCCCGGAGATTGAAAGAAGGAGGAGTCCGATTGCCAGCGTTCTGAGTATGATCCGGGAACGCACCAATAACCCGATGAGGCAGAGGGCCGCGCCTATGCCGGCGGCGATGAGCCCGATCGCCTGTGTGCCTTCGCCATGATCCGACACAAGCAGCTCGACGAAGGTGATCGCGAAGCCGCCGCCGGCGCCAACCAGCACGAGTTCTGGCAGGTGTGAGCGGATGAGAGATTGGGTGTGCTTGAACGCATCTGAGTTCGTGGCCATGTCGATCTTCTCCTGCCTGTGCCGGGCGCTCAGCGCTTGAGGACCATCACGTTGACGCCGCCGATGCCGGCGTTGTGGAGCAGCGCGGTCTTCGCGTCGGAGACCTGGCGTTGACCGGCCTGCCCTCGTAGCTGCGTCGTGAGTTCGGCGATCATCGCCCCGCCGGTCGCGCCGATCGGGTGGCCGCGGGAGAGCAGACCGCCGTCCGTGTTGATGGGGATCCGGCCGTCGATTTCAGTGTTCCCTTCCCAGACGAACGGACCGCCCTCGCCCTCGGGGCAGAAGCCCAGCTCCTCGGCCAGAAACACCTCGCCGGGGCTGAACGCGTCATGTACCTGGCAGACGTCAACGTCCTCCGGAGCCAGTCCGGCGGCTTCGTAGGCTCGCTGCGCGAGGACGGCATTCGGCCCTTCCGCCTGCGCGGCCTCACCCCTGTGATACTCGGGCGTGCCGCCGACCCACGTGTCGAGGAAGACCGGCGCGTTCGTGTGCTTGCGCGCCGCCGCTTCCGAGGCGAGTATGACGGCGGATGCGCCGTCGGTCGTTGGCGAGCACTCGTAGAGGGTTAGCGGGTCGGCGATCATGCGCGACGCGAGAACGTCCTCCAGGCTGATCACTTTCTGGTACTGCGCGTTCGGGTTCAGGGCGCCGTTGCGGTGCGCCTTCTCGGAAACTTTCGCAAAGTGCTCGGGCTTCGTCCCGTAGAGGTGCATGTGCCTTTGCGCCCACATGGCGTAGATCGCCGGCATCAGGTTGATGCCCATCGCATCGTTGTAGCCGAACTCCTTGCCACCGACGCCTTCCAGGAGGCCCCGTTCCATCTTCTCGACCCCGATCACCATTGCTACATCGTAGAGACCGTTCGCGATCGCGTCCGCGGCGAGCATCGCTGCACGGGAGGAGCTCGCACAGGCGAGTTCGATGTTGGTTATAGGGATGCCGGTCATGCCGAGTTGGCCGAACGTGCGAAGGCCGGCGGCTACGCCCTGGTTGACGTGTGCGCAGAAGCCCGCCTGGACGTCCTTGTACTCGACGCCTGCGTCCTTGAGCGCCGCCAATCCTGCGACGCGCGCCATCTCGCCGATGCTCTTATCGGGGTGCCGGCCGAACGGGTGCAGCCCAACTCCGAGGACAACTACGCGACTGCTCACCCGGCGCCTCCCTTTAGCGGCCTGAACTTGAATGCCATCACATCGTTCCCTTCCGCATCGGACATCGCCTTTTCGATCACCAGCTCCAGCTCCATGCCGATCCGCACGCTCTCCGTGTCGACGTCATCGAGAACGGTCGGGACGATGACTCCTTCCGGCAGCTGAACCTGAGCGATGACGTAAGGTGCTTTGACGAACGCACCCGGCAACGCCAGGCGGGCTATCGTGAACGTATGAAGCGTGCCGCTGCGGCTCAGGGCGACGCGGTCGAGCCCTTCGTGGTAACAGCTCAGGCAGACCGTCCGTGGAGGGTAGAACGTGTCGCCGCAGTCGGGACAGCGGCTTCCTTCCAGCGCCTCTTCGCCCTCGCCGAGGCGCAGGGACGCGCCCTTGATGGCGACGCGCCGAGGCGGCTTCTCGACAGATGATCCGGTACTCACGGCGCTTCCTTCCGGCTAGCCTGCCTTGTTACCTGTGGCGGAATCAATAGTAATCCACTCGCCGCGGCTGGTACTGAACCCGCCCGGGTCGATCTCAGCGCGGATGGTGTTCAGCTCTTCTTCCGAAGGCACCTGCATCGTATCCAGCTTGTCGGCGATGAGCGGCTCGAACCCCATCTTTTCCAGCACTTCCTGCGTGGTCGTCCACGGTGCCACAGCGATCAGGCGCATCTGATGGCTTTCCTCATCGAAATCGAACGTGGCCTCCGCAGTGACGATGCGGTAGGGTCCGGTACCCGGTGGCATGCCGGCGCGCTCACGCGCTCCCGCCGTGCCATCGAGATAGCCCGGCGACGAGACGAAGTCTACTTTGTCGACGAACTTGCGCTTCTGGAGCTTGGTCATGATGATCGTCCGCCAGCACTGGGAGGCGATCTCGGTGGCGCCCCCCGGGCCGCCGAAACGGCGCTCCGGCTGGTCGAACGTGCCGCCGATGTGGGTGGAGTTGAAGTTGCCGAAGCGGTCGATCTGGAGCGCCGCCAGGAGGCCGTAGTCCATGAAGCCGAGCGCGGCGTGCGCGTCGACGACGTTCATACCTGTCCACTGAACGGCCCGATAGTGCGAGCGGCTGGCGCCGAGCATCATTCGCGGCAGCGGAAAGACGGGCTCCGGGCACACGGCGCCCTCTTCGACGATGTAGCCGACGCCGGGCGTGCGGAGGCGCTTGGCGAGCAGGAGCGCCATCAAGGGCGCGCCCGCCATCTGTACGAAGTAAAGCTTGTCTTCCTCAACGAGGTGCGCGATGTGACAGATCGTTGCCTCGACATCGGTGAGGCTGAGGGTGGCCTTGGCCGCTTCGGCTTCAGTCATAGTAGCCCTCCGTCACGGTCTCCAACTCGCGGAGTTGAGCCAGCTTTTTCTCGCCCAGGCGCTCATCGAGCAGCTCCTGGTGGGATGAGAGGCTGTGCACCCAGTGATCGAGGTACTCGTCGGTCTTGCCCTGGGCCTGCGCGGCGGCGAACGTAAGCCAGTGCTCGATATCGGCGCCGTAGAGGCCGGGCGTGCTGCCGGGATAAGAACCGAACGGAGCTTCCACGACTGCATCGACGAGGTAGTATGGGATCGTCGTTCGCTGCGGCTGTCGGCGGATCTCTTCGGGGTCGATGATTTCTTCAGTCGAGATGATCACTTTCTTCGACGCCATCGCCATTTCGGAGGGCGCAACGCCGGCACCGAAGACGCGGGCGTTGCCGTGGACGTCGCACTGGTGTACGTGGATCAACGCTACGTCCGGGTTGAGCGCCGGGACCACGCACAGAGGCATTCCCGTGTACGGGTCCTCGGTAAGGCGGGCGCCGGACTGCTTGAACGTGTCGGTACCGCCCATGTAGCGCATCGGCAGGTAGGGCACACCTAGGGAGCCGGCGAGTAGCCGGTAGGCAAGCGCGCCGTTCGTCCATTCGATCAGCTTCACGTCGCCTTCCTTCACCGCCTTGTTGAGAAGGGTCCCTGACTCCATCCAGCCAACGTCCACTTTGCTGACGCAGCCCCCCGCAATGAGAAGGCTGACATCGGTCCAGGTGAACTTAGCCGCCACCCAGAGGTTCTTCTTGTGCTGGCGGATGATCTCGCGATAGAGCGAAGTCGGGCCCCTGACGGCGATGTTCTGGTCGTACGCCAGATAGTCGCCGTCGCTCACGAAGCGGGAGACCGCTTCCTTTTCAGTGACGACTTTGTTGACGAGCTTGCGGTCCTTGTTCTGGCGGACGTACTCGCGAAATCCGTTCGGGTCCGGCGGCAGGAAGTCACCCTTTCCGGCGGCCGTTACCTGCAGTGTCTGCGTCAT
>Ga0255058_10000169_pt1 | contig 38767 bp, 38 predicted proteins | sample Cases_109_9_MG_FD_188637 | JGI IMG/M metagenome (GOLD analysis project Ga0255058, IMG submission 188637) | Seawater microbial communities from Amundsen Gulf, Northwest Territories, Canada - Cases_109_9 | ecosystem: Environmental > Aquatic > Marine > Gulf | place: Canada: Northwest Territories...
CCCAGCTTCTCCTCAAGCGGGCGGATCCCCACAGCGAGACCTATCACGACCTCAAGCTCATTGAAAAGCAATCCCGGGCGTGCCGGCAGATCGTGGAAGACCTTCGTCATCTCGCCCGCCCGCTCCCTCTAAAGCGGGAGCTGGTCAATCTCAATCAACTCATCCAAGAGACTCTCGAACCCCTTGAACATAACCTGGCCTCTCTGAAGGTGCAGGTGAGACTGATTCCGGACCCCCACCTACCCCCGCTCTCGGCCGATCGAAGGCTCCTCGGCCAGGTGCTTCTTAACCTGACGACAAATGCAGCCGATGCCATGCCGGAGGGAGGCACCCTTACGATTACAAGCCAGGTGAAGCAGAAGGACATCGTAGAGGTCGCCGTAACAGACACGGGGGGCGGGGTCGCCCCGGAGCACCTGCGGTGGATCTTCGACCCCTTCGTGACGACGAAACCGGCCGGCAAGGGGATGGGGCTAGGGCTGTCGCTCACCGCCAGGATCGTTGAAGATCACGGGGGCCGCATCGAGGTCGAGAGCGAAGTCGGGTGGGGGAGCACCTTCCGTATCCTCCTCCCGCAGCTCGAGACCCCGGAGTCCAATATCCAGACTGTCGAACGGTAAACCTTTTTCCCGGCGAGGTGCAGAACATGAAGGCGCACATCCTAGTGGTGGATGATGAAAGGGACTTCCTCACCCTCGTCCAGGGGAGCCTGGGCTCCGACCGGTATGAGGTGTGGACGGCCAAGAATGGCGAGGAGGCCCTCAAGCGGATCAGGCAGACGCCCTTGGATCTGGTCCTGAGCGATCTGGTCATGCCGGGGATGAATGGCCTGAGCCTCCTGCAACGGATCAAGGAGATCAACGCTGAGCTCTCGGTCATCATGATCACAGGCTTCGGAACCATCGAGACGGCCGTGGAGGCCATGCGCCACGGGGCCTACGATTACCTCACCAAACCCTTTGAGCAGGACGAGCTCCAGATGCGGGTCGAGCGGGCCCTGGAACGGGTCCGGCTTCTGGATGAGCGACAGTATCTGCACCGGGACCGGATCGAGCGAGAGGGTTTGGAGCAGCTTATCGGTCGGAGTCCGGCCATGGTGAAGGTACGAGAGCTCATCCGGCAGGTCGCCCCGGCCTCCGCCCCTATCCTCATCACGGGGGAGAGCGGAACGGGGAAGGAGTTGGTCGCCCGTGCACTTCATCTGCTGAGCCCTCGACGGGAGCGTCGATTCGTCGCCATCAACTGTACGGCACTCCCGGAAGCCCTTTTGGAGAGCGAGCTATTCGGCTACGTCAAAGGCGCCTTCACGGGGGCCATCAAGGACAAGCGGGGGCTCGTGGAGGAGGCGGATGGTGGAACCCTTTTCCTCGATGAGATTGGCGATGTCAGCCCGGCCTTTCAGGGGAAGCTACTCCGCGTGCTCCAGGAAGGGGAATTTATGGCAGTGGGATCGACGAAGGTGAAGCAGGTAGACGCCTGGGTTGTTGCCGCCTCCAATCGGGATCTCCGGGCGATGGTAAATGCGGGGGAATTTCGTGAGGACCTCTTCTACCGGCTGAACGTGATCCCGATCGTGCTTCCCCCCTTACGGGACCTGAAAGAGGATATTCTCTTGCTGGCTGATCATTTCCTCAAGAAGCATTCCCAGCGCCTGGGGAGAGGGGTTTCATCGATTTCTCCTGACGCCCTGGCGTGGTTGGTCCAACATGACTGGCCGGGGAACGTTCGCGAGCTCGAGCACGTGATCGAACGGGGATTGATTCTCAGTCAAAAGGGGACCCTCACGCCGGAAGACATCTTACCCCCCGAGCTTCCTCAGGCTAGCGCTCAAATTTCAGATCTTGCCCTTCCCTATCGGCACGCACGCCAAACGGCCTTGGACGCATTCAATAAAAAGTATGTGGCTGCCGCGCTTCTCAGAACCCAGGGCAACGTCACGAAAGCCGCCGATGAATGCCGGCTCGAACGGCAGTCTTTTCAGCGGCTCATGAAGCGGGCCGGGGTTCACTCGAAGAAGTATCGCTAGGGTGCCAGCAAAAAGCTGGCACTTATCTGCATTACCCTCCCTCAGCAAAACTCGCGATCTTTGGCCATTTTCACTCCTTCACCTGTTACACCTGCCATCGAATTGATGACACCCTCTTGCTTCCCCCTCTTGGCGTAACAGACCGGTCGCACGGTAAACTCTTCAAGAATTGATCATTTGAGAAATCCCTCGCCGATGGCACGTTCCGTGCTTCGGAACATGGTCGTGGCTCAGGAGATATTAAGACAAGTTGACACGACAAGTTGACACGACAAGTTGGCAGGACAAGTTGGCAGAGAACGGCGCCAAAAGGAGATGGGCCTGAATGGAAAAAAGGAAGGAAGATCGAGAGAGTGTCCAAGCAGCACGCGTAGAAGTCAGGAAGGAGGCTGTCAGTCTGGGGGTGAGGTTGATCGGACTCGAGCCGACCATCGTTCACTATCGTGAAGAGACATCCCCCTTCAACGCGTTTCCTCAAAGGATCGTATCACCTTCTTCTTGGAGCTCCTGTTGCCGGACACGGATGGAAAGACTCGGCGGTTGGAGGCGGGAGAAGGACTGGTTCTCCAAAAAGCGGTGAGCGGTGGCATGGGCGGAAGACACGGATACCCGGGACATATCCGTTATCGGGCCGCCGGCGAGGGAGGTCAAACTTTCCCAGCCCGGCATGCCTTGCCGTCCTGCTTCTTCTCCCGTTCTTGGCCGTTCACTCGAATTGGGCTGGTAAATCAGGACGTACCGCTGTTGGCGGTGTGGCATGATCGTTGCCTCTTTCAGGGGGCCGGGGCGTCGAAGTCCGAAGAAAAACCGTGCACCTCGAATTTGTCACTGTCAGCGTTGCACCTACTTTGGGGCCGAACATTGATCATTAACGATCCTGCCACTCGCCCCGGGGACGCTGGTCGCCTTTCGTCCCATCGAAAAGAGGCCTGTTCTCTCTCCATGAGACGCGTCTTAGAGACGAGCCAGGAGTTGAACAGTGCCTCCCTCCGCGGGAGAAAAAAATGACGCCCAAGATGCTCTCCGTACGCCACAATCTCGTGGACCAGCGTGGGGGCCAGGGTGAACGGGAGGGGGCGAGTGTTTTGTCGGCCCTCGGAGAGATGGCGATTACCCTTGCCCACGAGATGCGTAACCTTTTAGGGAGTGTCGAGCTGTGTGCCGACATCCTGGCAGTCGAGCTGAAGGACGACATGCAGCGGCGGGATCTGGCCCAAACTCTCATCGAGGGGGTCTACGCCCTTAATGGCATCGTAACAAACCTGTTGACCTTTGCACATCCTTGTCGGCCCCGCTTTGCCCAAGTCGCCCTCCACGCCGTTCTCGACGAAGCCATCGTCTGCGGTGGATATGCCCTAAAGGAAAAGCGGATCACGCTGGTGAAAAAGTATGCTCCCGCCGACCCAGTGACCTGTGCTGACAGGGAGCTCCTCAAGCATGTGTTTCTGAACCTTATTTTGAACGCGGTCCAGGCAATGCCCGAGGATCGGCACCTGACAATCTCCACCAGAGTGAGTGGTGGGAAATCAAGCACGAGAAGGACCGAGGTGCGTGTCGAAGATGCGGGGATGGGGATCCGACCAGAGCACCTAGATCGGATCTTTGAACCCTTCTTCACCACCAAGGCCCGGGGGACGGGGTTGGGTCTGGCCCTCGTTCGGCGGATTCTGGACCAGCACCGGGCGGCCATCCAGGTGGAAAGTGAGCTTGGCCGCGGGACGATATTTACGATCGTATTCCCCGATCCAACGAAGGTGATGAAAGTTCGATGAGACCTCTGGGCTCTTGACACTAGTCCCGGACGTTGAGGCGTACCCATCAGAGGTCAGATCCTGACACGGCATGAAACAGCAAGCGGTAGTTTCAGACAGGCCTAAAGGAGGAATCTAAGATGATACCTCACCAAGTCCTGGTGGTTGACGACGAGCCGTTGATGTGTCGATCCCTCTCGACGACGATCCAGCGTTTGGGCTACGAGGCCACCTCGGTCGGGAGCGGGAGGGAGGCCTTGCGCCAGCTTGAGCGGTCTCCAAGCCGGTTGATCTTTTCCGATATGCGGATGCCGGGAATGGACGGATTGGAATTCCTGAGGCGGGTGAAGGCCGTCCGGCCGGAGATCTTGGTCATCGTGATGACCGCCTATGGTTCGGTGGAGACCGCCATCCAAGCTATGAAGGAAGGGGCTACTGATTTCTTGATGAAGCCATTTTCAATGACCAAGGTGGAGGAGATCCTCGATCGTACCTTGGGCCCAGGTGGTCAGGGGGCGCTGGTGCGGCGGGAGGAAGGCCCCGTCCATTGGGTGGCGGGGGTCGTCAGCCGTGATCCCAAGGTCCAGGGAATCCTCATGATACTCGAGCGTGTGGCGGGGAGCTCTGCGACCGTGTTAATCCAGGGCGAGAGTGGGACAGGGAAAGAATTGGTGGCCCGGGCGATCCACTCTTGGAGTAAGCGCCCCGGTCATTTCGGTGTGGTGAACTGTGCCGCCATCCCGGAATCCCTCTTGGAATCTGAGCTCTTTGGCTTTGAGAAGGGGGCCTTCACAGGAGCCATTTCCCGCCGCGTTGGGAAGTTCGAGGCCGCCCATCGAGGCACCCTGCTCTTGGACGAGGCCGGGGAAACTCCCATGCCCCTTCAAGCCAAGCTCCTGCGCACCCTTCAGGAGGGGGAGGTTGATCGGGTCGGGGGGAACAGGCCGGTAAAGGTTGACGTGCGGGTGGTGGCCACCACCAACCGAAACCTCCAGGAGGAGGTTCGGGCAAGCCGCTTCCGGCAGGATCTCTATTTCCGCCTCAAAGTTGTGGCCGTAACGCTTCCTCCCTTGAGAGAACGCCCTGGCGACATCCCCATTCTCGTAGACCATTTCTTGGCGAAGTACTGCCGGGGCGGTCAGGTTCTGAAGGTCTCCAAGGCGGCAATGAGCAGGCTCGAGCGCTATTCGTGGCCAGGCAACATCCGCGAATTGGAGAACTGCCTCCATGCGGCGGTCCTGCTTACCCAGGGGGACACGATTCGGCCTGAGGGCCTTTCCCTCGACGAGAATACTCCCTCGATTGCGCCGGGCTCTTTCCGGGAAATGGAGAGGCAGCTCATCGTGGAGACCTTGGAGCGGGTAGGGGGGAATCGGACCCGAGCGGCCAAGCTGCTCGGGCTCTCGGTCAGGACCATCCGAAACAGGCTTCGTGAGTACCGGCGGGGCGTCGGGAAGCGGCGGTAGGGAAAGGGCAGACCCTCGGTTCTCACATGCGAAGAGCCACTGGAATCGCACGAGAAGGGAAGGAGGAGATCACGGCCCTCTGGCAGGGATATCGTCAGACCCAGAATCCCTGCCTGAAGGAGGCACTCATCAAGCGCTACGTTCACCTGGTACGATTTGTCGCCGGGCGGATGCGCATCTGTCTCCCCTCGCACCTCCGGATGGAGGAACTCGAAGGCGCGGGGATCGTGGGCCTCCTCCTGGCCGTCGACGGCTTTGATCCGAATTATGGGGTCGATTTCTCAACGTACGCCCAGCCCCGAATCAGGGGTGCCATCCTCGATGAGCTGCGAAAGCTGGATCCTCTGCCGCGTTCGGCCCGGCAAAAGGTGAAGGGGATCGAAAGGGCTTTAGTGGCTTTAGAGCAGCAGCTAGGCCGCCAGCCTGAGCATGAGGAGGTGGCCGCCTATCTCGGACTGAGTCTGGAAGCGTACTATGAGATGCTTGGCGAAGGGAACGGCTTCAGGGCGCTCTCCTTGGACAACCGGCGGACCGCCTGGGCTGAAGACGAGGCAGATTTAGTCCCCAATCCGATGGGGGATCCTGGGAGTGATGGTCTGCCACGGGACCTCCTGGTCAGGGAACGCCAAGCTCTGCTGGGGCAAATCATCGACACCCTCCCCTCGGATGAGAAGATGGTCATCGGGCTCTACTATCAGGAGGGTCTGACGATGAAGGAGGTCGGGGCGGTCTTGGATGTATCCGAATCCCGCGTGTCACAGCTCCACAGCTCGGCGGTTCTCCGGCTCCGGACGCGCCTTCGCCACCACGGGATCGGACGTCAGGATCTCATGTAAGGGCGATTGCCCCTCAGGGGTGAACCGCGGGGCGTCTGCTATCCTCGGCGCCCCGCGCCCGTTGGGGAGATGTCGAGCTCTGCGAACGGTTTCGGCAACGTCTCGGAGGAAGGGGTGTCCCACCCTTTGGGGAGACAGCCCCGATGCCTGGATGACAGGGCGTCGGGGGCGGACGTCTGATGGAGCCGCACGATTGGCGATCGACGGGGCGGCCGTGGACAGTGAGGCAAGCGGTATGCTTCGGGGGGATGGTCCCCCCGGGGGGGAAATAACCATGGTGGCGGATATCTCTTCGGAGGGTCCAGGGCAGATCCTCCCTTCCGAGAGAGTCCCCCTGGACCGCGAGTCGGGGGGCTCCCGTCGGGCCAGGCCCGCTCATGGCGAAGTGATCGCTCAGTTACAGCGTGAGAGGAACCTGTACGCCAAGACGCTGACTGAAATCTCCCGACGCTATGAGGAAAAGATCGAGGAGCTCACTCACATCCGTCGGACCTCAGATGTCCTCCGGGATGCATTGGACTTGGACAGCACATGTCGGGCCCTGGTGGAGAGTGTCCTGGAGCGGATCAGGGCAGAGGGATGCACGCTGATGCTCATGGACGATGCCTCCGGCTCGCTCGAGGTGAAAACCGCCGGGTGCTCAAGAGATGGGGGGGACACAGCTTCCGGAGACGAGCGTGACTTGTCTGTCACCTTCCCCTTCCAACAGGATGCAGTGCGTCGTGCCGTGTCCGAGAAGAGGCCGATCCTCGCCACGGATACGGGAGACGGGAAATTGCCGTCGCTATACCTCCCGATCGTCAGCCGTGATATGGTTATCGGCCTGTTCGCGCTGCACCACCTCGGCCCCGAAGTATTCAATGATAACACGATCCGGATCCTAACCATCCTCCTAAACCACGCCGCGGTAGCCGTCGAAAAAGCCCGACTCTATCAAGATCTCAAGGAGTATTCAGAGGATCTGGAGGCCAAGGTGGGGGAGCGAACCCAGGAGCTCCAGATGCTTATCGAACGATTGGAGGAAGCTTCCCGACATAAATCCCAATTCTTGGCCAACATGTCTCATGAACTCCGAACGCCATTGAATGCCGTCATTGGCTTCTCGGACTTGCTCCTGACCCAGGCCTTTGGCCCCTTGAACGAGAAGCAGGCTCGGTACGTGAACCACGTCCTTACGAGTGGTCAGGACCTGTTGGTCCTGATCAATGACATCCTGGATCTTTCCAAGATTGAAGCGGGCAGGATGGAGCTTTATCCCCAGGCGGTCCCTATCGAGGAAAGCCTGAAGGCCTATATCGATATGGTAAGGCCCCTCGCTGCGAAGAAGGACTTGGTTATGACCTTCAGCGTGGAGCCGGACACCGTCCACATTTGGTGCGACCATGTGCAACTGAGGCGGATCATGTACAATCTCCTCTCGAATGCCGTCAAGTTTACCCCAGCTGGCGGAACTGTAGCGGTCTCCGCCCGATGCGTTCAGGGTTCAGCGTTCAAGGTTCAGGAATCGAAGGAACCTGACCATGAACCATCGACCATGAACCATGAACCACGCGGAGATTTCGTAGAAATCCGCGTGCAGGATACCGGGATCGGGATTAGTCCAGAGGATCAGGCGCGGATCTTTCTGGAATTTGAGCAGGTGGCAGGCTCACACCAGCGCCAGCTGCAGGGGACTGGTTTAGGGTTGACCCTGACCAAAAAGCTGGTGGAGCTTCACGGGGGGAGAATCTGGGTCGAGAGCGAGGTGGGAAGGGGAAGCACCTTCACGTTTGCTCTTCCGAGGTAGAGTCAGGATTCCTGAATAAGCGGCCACCGCGGCTCTCGATGATTTGAGCCCCTCAGCCACGGTCGAGACCAAAACCAGAGAAATCCCCCCACCCAACTTTCTACTTGACATCCCGACCCTCCTACCCTAAACGTTTTGGATTGCGAAACGACCATGGCCGTCTCACCGGGGTCCACGTGCGTTGTCCGGGGCTTCCCTCGCAGAGGGCAGCCGTTATTGCGACAATCCTCCAACGAGAAGATCTCGGTCCGGGGTGGATTACGAGCGTCGTGACTACCCCTCATGGCCTGGTAGTTGCTGAAAATGGGTTGTGTAGGGTATACTAAGAGATACCAGCCGGTTCAGGCCCCTCGCGGTCTACGCACAATCATTGGGACTTTTCGAGAAATCTCGTGCTTCAGGCGCGAGGTAAGGCGAGAGTGGCGGAATAGGCAGACGCGCGGGATTTAGGATCCCGTGGGTAAAACCGTGGGGGTTCAACTCCCCCCTCTCGCACCAGAGAAGGAGCAATGAAGGTTAGCGTAGAAGAGCTATCGGGATGCAAGCGAGCCCTGACCGTGGAGGTCCCGCCCGACGCGGTCCGCCCCACGGTGGAGGGCGTGTATCGGAAGCTGAGTCAGCGCGTCGCGCTTCCGGGCTTTCGGCGCGGGAGAGTACCCCGGGGTATCCTCGAGCATCGGTTCAAGGACGAGATCCGGGAAGAGATCCTGCAGGAGGTGATTCCGTCCACCTATCGGCAGGCTCTTGAGGAGTCCCAACTGGCCCCGGTGGGTCTTCCCACCGTCGAGGAGGTCTCTTTTCAGCTGGGGGAGCCACTCCGGTACCGGGCCGTCGTGGAGGTCAAACCTCTCCTCGAGATCACAGACTATCAGGGGGTGACGGTCTCCCGGAAGAAGGTGGAGGCTACCGACCAGGAGGTGGAAGACCACCTTAAGGCCCTCCAGGAGCAAGCGGCAGAGTATGTCCCGATGGAGGGCTGGCCGGCCTTCAGGGAAGACCGGGTGATTGTCGATGCACAGGGTTTCTTTCATGGGAAGCCCGTGAAGGACCTTCAGGTGGAAAATTTTCCCTTGGAGTTGGGAGCGGGACAGTTGCTTCCAGGGGTGGACGAGCGGCTGGCGGGCGTCCAAAAAGGGGAGGTCCGAGATGTCCCGGTGAGTTTTCCCCCCGACGACCCCAGGAAAGACCTGCGGGGCAAGGAGATCCTGTTTCGGTTCACCGTGAAGGAGATCAAGAAGAAAAAGGTTCCGCCCCTCGATGACACTTTTGCCAAGGCTGTGGGTGAGTGCGAGACATTGGTAGAGCTCCGGGATAAGATTCGTCAAGAGCTTCTCAACAAAAAGGAGCGCGAGGAGGAACAACGACTCAAGTGGGAGGTGGTCGAGAAGATCGCGGCCGCCCACCCCTTCGACGTCCCTGAAGGTATGGTCCGCCGTGAGATGGAGGGGATTCTTCATGAATTTTCCCGCACGGTGGGGGCCCGTCCAGAGCGACTCGAGGGAGACGTCTCTTTCCGCTTGAAGGTAGAAGAGTCCGCCCGGAAGCGAGTCAAGCACACCCTGATCCTGGAGGCCGTCGTCCGGCAAGAAGGGATTGCGGTCGATCCCGAGGAAGTGGAGGCCGAGGTAGAACGGCTCGCCTCGGTAACGGGCCAGACGCCAGATGAGCTTAAAGCACACCTCGACCGCGAAGGGCGCATGGAAGCGCTCGGAGCGAGTCTCGTTGAGCGGAAGGCCCTCAATTTTCTCTTTGCTCGGGCGAAGGTTCTGGACAATCATGACCTCATTACCCTCCCGTAAAGGGAGGAGCCCCGGTTCCGGCCGGGGGGGGAGAGGGAATTCGACTATGTATCTCGTGCCCATGGTAGTGGAACAGACAAACCGGGGAGAGCGCGCCTACGACATTTTTTCCCGCCTGTTGAAGGATCGGATCGTCTTCCTGGGGGAGGGCATTGACGATGTCGATGCCAACCTGATCATCGCCCAGATGATCTTCCTGGAAGCTGAAGATCCGGAGAAAGACATCCACATGTACATCAATTGTCCGGGTGGTTCCGTCACGGCAGGCCTCGCCGTCTACGACACGATGCAGTATATCAAGCCGGACGTGGAGACCATCTGCATGGGGCAGGCAAGCAGCATGGGGGCCCTCCTCCTTTCGGCGGGAAAGAAGGGGAAACGCTACTCGCTGCCTCATGCCCGGATCATGATTCACCAGCCTCTAGGCGGGGTGCAGGGGCAAGCGACGGACATCGATATCCAGGCGCGGGAGATCCTCCGGGTCCGAGACGAGGTGAACAGCATCCTTGTCACACACACGGGCCAGACCCTTGAGAAAGTTCGGCAAGATACGGAACGAGATTTCTTCATGACCGCCGATCAGGCGAAGGAGTACGGCCTCCTCGATGAGGTGATCATCTCCCGGGACGCGGGGGGGGTTCCAACTGAGACGCGGGTGCGCGGGTAAAAACAACAGGAGAGGGAAATGGCCAAGCCGATCAAACAGGGCGGAAAGCTGACGTGCTCCTTCTGTGGCAAGAACCAGGATGATGTCCGCAAGCTGATTGCCGGCCCCACTGTCTACATTTGCGATGAGTGTATCGAGCTCTGCAACGACATTATCGCCGAGGAACTCGAGGAGGAGCGCGGCAAGGCCCTGGGTGATCTTCCCAAGCCGGCAGGCATCAAGGCCATCTTGGACCAGTACGTGATCGGGCAGGAGCGGGCCAAACGGACTTTGTCGGTAGCCGTGTATAACCATTACAAGCGCATCAGCGCCCGGGCCCGTTTTGACGATGTAGAGCTTGGCAAATCCAACATCCTCCTCATCGGCCCGACGGGCTCGGGGAAGACGTTGCTCGCCCAGACGTTTGCAAAGATCCTGGATGTTCCCTTCACCATCGCCGATGCCACGACGCTCACGGAAGCGGGATATGTGGGGGAAGATGTAGAGAACATCATTCTTCGTCTTCTTCAGGTGGCCGACTACGACATCGAGCGCGCGGAACGGGGGATCGTATATATCGACGAGATAGACAAGATCGCCCGGAAATCCGAAAATCCCTCTATCACCCGTGATGTGTCCGGGGAGGGAGTCCAGCAGGCCCTGCTGAAGATCCTCGAGGGGACCATCGCCAACGTTCCGCCCCAAGGGGGACGGAAACATCCCCAGCAGGAGTATCTCCAGGTTGATACCACCAATATCCTCTTCATCTCTGGAGGTGCCTTTGTGGGGTTGGAGAAGATGGTCGAGGCCCGGATTGGCCAAAAGGCCATGGGCTTCCGGGCTACCGTTCAAGGGCGGCGCGAAAGGAGGATCGGGGAAACCTTAGCCGAAGTCCAGCCTGAGGACCTTCTCAAGTACGGTCTGATCCCCGAGCTGGTCGGGCGGCTTCCGGTGGTGGCCGCGCTCCACGAGCTCGACGCAGCAGCCCTGATTCGGATCCTGGTCGAGCCGAAGAATGCCCTTCTCAAGCAGTACCAGAAGTTTTTCGGCTTCGAGGGGGTCAAGCTGACGTTCCTCGAGGAGGCGGTGCAGGCCGTGGCACACGAAGCGGTGCGCCGAGACACCGGAGCCCGAGGTCTTCGGTCTATCCTTGAGGATATCATGTTGGATGTCATGTACGAGATCCCCTCCCTGACCGGGGTGGCCGAAGTCATCGTCGGTCGGGAAGCAATCTTGGAGCGGAAACGGCCCATCCTGCTCTACCACAAAAAGAAGGCCGAAACGGCATAGCCTTTTCCTGGCGTGCATCGTTTTGGGCTTCCTTCCCCCTTTTTCCTTGACACTCTACGCTGTGTCCAGTAGGTTTTGTTGTGCATGTATATCCCTCCCCAGAGGGTGGTGCATGACCTCAAAGCAACCTATCTGGACTATTGCTCTGCTTCTTCTGGTGCCGTCGCTCGTCTTGGGGGCGTGTGCGAGTGGTCCCTCCCTGCAGCCTGCGGCCGACGCGGAAGGTCTGTTCTGGCGGGCCAACTACGATTTCATGCGGGGGCGGTATGAAGAGGCTCGGGAGAAGCTCCGCCTCTTTGTCACCCAGTTTCCCGACAACCCGGCCGTGCCTGAAGCCCGACTCGGGATTGCCAGGACCTACTTTGAAGAGGGCAATTACGGACAGGCACGGGTCGAGTATGAACGCTACCTGGCACTGCATCCTCGCCATGAGCGCCTGGATGAGGCCTTGTACTACATCGGTCTCAGTTACTTCCAGCAGATGGAAAAGGTGGGCCGGGATCAGACCGCCACCGGGCGGTCGGTCGTCGCCTTTCGAAGACTAATTACTGAAGTCCCCGGCACGCCATACGGAGAAGATGCAAAGGCAAAAATCTTCATCGCCCGCCGCCGCCTGGCGGCACAAGAATTCTATGTTGGCCTCTTTTACCTCAAGCGGGACAAGTACAAGGCGGCCATAGGCCGCTTCCAGTGGTGCCTGGACCAGTACCCCGGCACGGGCCTCGAGCCCAAGGCCCTCTACCATATTGGCGAGGCCTACACCCATTTTGAGGAGAATCAAAAGGCCGAAGCAGTCTACCGGCAGGTCCTGGAGAAATACCCCGACTCTCGTTGGGCGGTGGAGGCTGGAGACCGCCTCGGGGTCCAGGTGGTGGTCCAAGCGCAGAGCGAAGACGACAAGTACCCCGATGAATCCAGTGGGGGACTAGGGGGCTTTTTCGAGGAATCCTGGGATGAAATTAAGGCCGCCTTCCGGAACACCCTGAGATCCCCCACCATCGAGTAATCCCTTCGACATGGATCCCCCCCAGTTAAGGCAGCAAATCCAAAAGGCGACGGTCCTATTTCAGTCGGGGCGGTACGACGAGGCGGAGGCTTTGCTCCTCGAAATTGTCAAGCGGACTCCTCTGTATGCCAATATTTACAATATGTTGGGCTTCATCTATTCCCAGCGCAATGTCCCGGAGAAGGCTGTGGAACTGTTCCGCCAAGCCCTGAGCATTAACCCCGCGTACACCGAGGCGCGACTCAATCTCGCTATCACGTTGGCCGACATGGGGGCGTACACCGATGCCCTTCAGGAGTATGGGGTGGCCAAGGACCGAGAGCAGGCCAAGGCCCCTACACTCCCCACGCATGCCCAAGCACGACTGGCGAATGCCCATGCAGAACTTGCCAAGGCCTACCAGGAACTCAGTCTCTATCCTCAGTCGGTTCAGGAGTATGAAAAGGCCATCGCCTTAGCCCCCAATTTTCCTGATCTTCATTGTAACCTGGCGCGGTGTTACATGGAGGCAGGAGATCCGGACCGGGCACAGGCCGCCCTGGAAAGGGCATTGGAGCTTCATCCCGCGTATGCCGATGCCCTCGTCCAGCTGGGGGTTCTCCATTATCAGCGCCGTGAGACCTCCGAGGCTGTTTCCGTCTGGGAAAGGACCTTGACCTCCGATCCGGGCAACGTGTTAGCCCAGATCTACCTGCGCATGGCCCGGGAGGGGGGGGCGGGAGACTGACCCCGCTGCCCATGACCTCGATCCTGGCAGAGACTCGTCGGCTCCTCACCACCCATGGACTTCGGCCCAAGAAACGCTTGGGCCAGAGCTTCCTCGTTGACCGAAACATCCTGGGAAATATCCTGAAAGCGGGGGAGGTACACCGGGGGGATCGAGTCTTGGAGATTGGGGCTGGGGTCGGGACGCTGACCCATGCCTTAGGCGAGCGCTGTCGTCGGATCGTCGCAGTCGAAATCGACCCCAAGCTCTTTCAGATCCTTCGAGAGGTCCTTGGAGACAAAACGCAGGTGACCCTCGTGCATGGCGATGCGCTGCGTCTTGACTTCGGGCACCTCTTGGGGGAGGAGAGGCCCTGGAAAGTCATCGCGAATTTGCCTTACTCCATTGTGACTCCCCTCATCACGCGCCTGCTTAACCTCACTAATTGTTTTTCTCTCCTCCTCCTGATGGTGCAGGAGGAGGTGGCAAAGCGGTTAATAGCTTCCCCTGGGAAGAAGACCTACGGGTCACTCACCGTCCTGGCCCAGTATTACGCCGATATTCGGATGGTGGCTCGCGTCCCTCGGAGCGCCTTTTATCCCAGGCCCCGGGTCGACTCGGTGCTGTTAAGACTTGAGCCCCTCCCGGCACCCCGCGTAGCCCCAAGGGATCCCGCCCTATTCTTCCGTCTGGTCCGAACCGCCTTTACTCACCGGCGGAAGACCCTACAGAACTCCCTCATGCGATCAGGGTGGGTCTCTCTGGATCGGGAGGAAATTCAGGCGATCCTGAAGCGGACAGGCATTGACCCCCATCGCCGTGGAGAGACATTGACCTTGCAGGAGTTTCGGGTACTGGCAGATGAACTCCTCACGGAAATTAAGGGTGTGGCGGCCTAATGGCTCTCGCGGGCCATAGTTCACGGTTCAGGGTTCATGGTTCACAGCCAGCACGCTGGGACGCCAGGAGGCCAGGAGGCCAGGAGGCCAGGAGGCCAGGAGGCCAGGAGGCTAGGAGGCTAGGAGGCTGAGACGGCTTCCTAGGGGGGTTTGCTGATAGCGGATGGCTGACTGCGGACAGCTGACGGCTGACCGCTGACTGCTCCAGCGGTTGCTGATGGCTGATAGCTGATATAGGAGGCAGGGATGTTTCATTCGGCACGGGGAGAAGATATCAAGGCGGGACGGGTCACCGACGTCTATTTCCTGAGGACCCTCGAGATCCTCGAACAGAAAAAGATCAACGCCACCGCAGTCCTCGAGGTGACCTTAAAGGCCTTCCCCGATTCCCGGACGTGGGGCATTCTCGCCGGGATTGAGGAGGTAGCCAGCCTGCTGGAGGGGTTGCCCGTCGACGTCGACGCTTTCCTCGAAGGGGCGTCGTTTCGGACCGGAGAGCCGGTTCTTGTCATCGAAGGCGTCTATCGAGAGTGGGGGCAGTACGAAACGGCCATCCTCGGTCTTCTCTGTCAGGCCTCGGGGATTGCGACCAAGGCGGCCCGGTGTAAGAAGATCGCTGAGGGCCGCCCCGTGATCAGCTTTGGGGCCCGGCGGATGCACCCCGCACTCGCACCCATGATCGAGCGGAACGCGTTTATCGGAGGCTGCGATGGGGTCGCAGTCGTGAAATCGGCCGAGCTCATCAAGGAGGAGCCGGTCGGAACGATGCCGCATACCTTGGCCTTGATCCTGGGAGATACGGTGGAGGCGGCCAAGGCCTTTGATACGGTCATCGACCCGCGGGTAAAGCGGGTGGTGCTCATCGACACGTTTAACGATGAGAAATTCGAGGCGATCCGGGTGGCAGAAGCCCTCGGAGATCATCTGTTCGCTGTGCGGCTAGACACGCCCGCTTCCCGACGGGGCAATATGTTGGAGATCCTCAGGGAGGTCCGATGGGAGCTGGACTCTCGGGGGTTTCACTGGGTGAAAGTCTTCATCTCGGGGGGTCTGGATGAGGCAGAGATCCGACAGCTGAACCCGGTGGCGGATGCCTATGGGGTCGGAACATCTATCTCGAACGCATCGGTCATGAATTTCGCCCTGGATATCGTAGAAATCGATGGACAGGCCAGGGCGAAACGGGGTAAGCGTTCCGGGCGAAAGGCAGCATATCGGTGTCTCGGCTGCCGGGAGCGGTGGGTGCTCCCCGCCCAGACCCCTTCCCCTTCCTGCCCCTGCGGCGGTACTCTCGAATCGCTCCTCATTCCCCTCCTCCGGAAGGGGCGAATCATCCGAGAGCTTCCCAGCACCCAAGAGATCCGGTCCCGGGTCCTGGACGAACTCGAACACCTCCCCCTGTGATCGCTGAGATACCCCCATTTTCCAGTGTGTCCAGCCCTGCAGATCGGCTGGGGTTGGGCCAACGTTGATGGTGGTTTGGGCAGAAATAGGCCGCGGGCCAGTAGGGCAATAGGCCGCCAGCGTGGCGGCATTTCTCGGGAGAAACAGATTGACAAATGGCGTGTATCTAACTGAAAATACGGTTGTTTTCGTGCTTCATTGGGGACTCGTCTGCGGGTGATAGGCCGCCGAGAAAAACCGACGCCTCTGCGGCTCACTTAATAGTTATGAGCCATGAGATACCAAGTAAGTAAAATTGATGCGGCGGTAGATCAACTAGATTGGGCAATAAGGCTTTTTCTTGATCACCAGGCATATGTGCCAGCAATAACACTTGCCGGTGCTGCCGAAGAGATTGTGGGTGAGGCTGTTTCATCTGAGGCAGCATTCCGTATATTGAAAAAATCTCTTTCAGAGAAGACCGGAATAGAGGAAAAAGTTGTATCACAAGAGCATCTGAATAAAACAAAGAATTGGCTAAAGCATTGGAAGGAAATGAAAGACGAAGAGTTTGTAGAAATAGAGCTCGAAACTGAAGTAATTCAGTACTTAGTCAGAGCTATAACCAACCTTGTTACTCACAATAATTCACTTACGAGTGAAACGCCGAGATTCTTTGAATGGCTAAATGAGAACAGAAAGGATTTGATGAATGGCTTATAACAGGTCGCTCAAGCGGGCGCGATTCCGCGCCGCTTATCTCAATCGTTAGGCGACCGTTGCCATGACCGCTACCACTTCGGGAGGCAATCCTTGACGTCATTTCGCTTCGTTCACACCGCGGACATTCATCTCGACAGTCCACTCAAGGGGCTTGCTGGTCACGAAGGGCGCGCTGCGGAGCGGATTCGGACGGCGACGCGGGAGGCATTCGACAATCTCGTTGGTCAGGTGATCGACGAGGAAGCCTCCTTCTTCATCATCGCTGGCGATCTCTATGATGGGGATTGGCGCGACTATCAAACGGGGCTGTTCTTCGTCCGGCAGATGGGCCGACTCGCCAAGGCTCACATTCCCGCGTTTGTGCTATACGGCAACCATGACGCTGAGAGCCAGATCACACGCCGTCTGGCCCTGCCCGAGAATGTGAAGGCGTTCGCCACACGAAGGCCGGAAACATTCGAACTCAAGCAACTCGGCGTCGCCCTCCACGGCCACAGCTTCCGGCAGCGCGATATTGCGGACAACCTAGTGCCCGCGTACCCGGAGCCGATTGCGAAGATGTTCAACATCGGCGTTTTGCATACGGGTCTCGGTGGCATGGGGGGCCATGCCAACTACGCGCCCTGTACGCTTGATGACCTTGTGAACAAAGGCTACGACTATTGGGCCCTTGGCCACGTTCACCAGAGAAGCATCCTCCACGAGCGACCCCACGTGGTGTTCCCCGGCAATCTCCAGGGACGGCACATTCGTGAGACCGGACCGAAGGGGGCCAGCCTAATCACAGTCGATGAGGGGGAGGTCACAGACCTTGTGCCGCTTCATGCCGACGTCGTGCGCTGGGCCTTCGTTTCCATCTCTGTGGATGGCTGCGACCGAACAGTGGATGTCATAGATCGCGTGCGCGACGCCGTCGAAGAAACCGTTTCTCGTGACGCAGATGGTCGATTGCTTGCGTGTCGCATCGAAATCAATGGTCGGACCGAGATTCATGGCCAGCTGCTGGCGTCAAGGGAACATCTTCTTGCCGAAGCGCGGGCTGCGGCCCTCGGGCTTGGCGAAGAGGCTGCCTGGGTTGAGCGGGTTGTCGTCGCCACGGAACCTGTGCTTGACCCGGCGACACTGCGCGCGCGGGAGGATGCGCTGGGGGACCTTCAGCGCATGTTGGGGGATGCCAGCGAAGATGCGGCGCTACTGGAGCAATTGAACGCCGATATCGGTGAGCTTGTCCACAAGTTACCGTATGAGGTCCGTGCCGACGCCGAGGATGCCGTCCTGAAGGCTGCCATCAACGGCGATTACGCTGGCTTGATTAGGGAGGCAAGCGGATATCTCACGGCGCGGATCACGGCGGAAGGACAGTAGACCATGCGTATCTGCCGTCTTGATCTGCTCCGGTATGGCCGCTTCACCGACGCGGTGCTTGAGCTACCCGCCCACAAACCGGACATTCACATCGTGTTCGGGCTGAATGAGGCCGGCAAATCCACTGCGTTATCAGCCCTCGAAGACTTCCTATTCGGTATCCCCCACAACTCGCCGCTCAACTTCCTGCATGACTACGGCAGCATGCGGCTTGGGGCGGTCCTGCAAAAGGATGGTGAAAAGCTGGAGGCTCGCCGCCGCAAGGGCATCAAGGACACGCTGCTCACGCCCGAGGAGGTTCCCATCCCTGCGTCAAAAGAGGAAGGGGGATAAGTCCAATTATTGACACCCGGAAAGTTCTCGCTTAGCCTCGTTGCATGCCTCGCACTGCACGAACAACAACAGGGGACAGACCACGGTATCGTGCTAGACTGGCTGCTGTCACACTTTGAGGTCACCGTTGCGCTGGGGCGACGGGTGGTGCCGGGGAAGTCGGGGAGGCCGCGCAAGGAAACCGAGCGGGCCTCTGCCGATTTGGTCGCCTGACGCGGCAAAATTGTGGTCTGTCCCCGATTGTTCTCCCCGATTGTTCTCATTAGGCCAACCCGATGAAAAAGAATCGTGTCATCGAGTTTGAACCGAGAGAGCGTATTCTTGACAAGGCCAAGAAATATGTTGAATCCCTTGAATCATTCTCTGAGGAAGCTGATCAGGCCATCCCTCTGCTTCTGAAGGCCATGAAGTACGCCGACAGGGATCTGAAACACAGCATCATGTTCGTTCTCGGGAGCTTCGCCAAGGAGGAGATCGTTTGGCCTCTGTACGATATGATGACCGATCCTTCGGAAAACGAAGAGGTCCGCCACGATGCCGCCATCCAGTTGAGTGTGATCGGTCCGTTCTTAAAGGACCCTCAGCCACTCAGCGACAGATTGCTGAAAGAGATCGAAAGCTCAGATGCGGAACGGAGGCTTCATGCAACCTTCGCACTGGGATGGGAGGGAAATTTTCAGGCCGCGATTCCTTTGATCGAGCAGCTCTATGACAGCGAGGTTCGAATTCAGCAAACAGCCGTCAATGCCCTGTGCAATCTGAGGGACGAGAGAATCTTGGGACTGCTTTTGGACCGACTTGAACATGGTTCCCTAGAGCAAAAGAGGAGCATCCTCTTTAACCTCTGGCGATTTTATTCCAAGGGAGAAGAAGTCAGGGAGGTCTATCTCAACTACTTGGAGCACGAGGATCCCGAACTCCGCTTTGACGCTCTGGTCTGTTTGGGACCGATGGCCGAGGTCCAAAAGTACCTCGAGGTGTACCGGAGATGCCTGAAGGACAAAGACGGCCGGATTCGAGAACTGGCGCTCAAAAGACTGGCCGAGGAAGTCGGCGAGAGTGTTTTGGAATCATTGAGAGGCGAGATTGAACCCCTCCTCAAGGACTCGGACATCAAAGTTCAAAAGGCTGCCCTCACGATCCTAAAAAAGAAAAAGAATAGGGTCAGGCGGCTGGTTGCCTTTCCGCGTGAAGATAGATAAAGTTCTTACCCAGCCTTCCAGCATAATTGCCTGCAGAAATCTTGACAAGCCCCGAGGTCTCGACTGAAGCTGCAATGGCTGCCTGGGTGGCTTTGACAATGGTCGGCAAATCGCGGCCGTTGATGATGACCTCCATCACTGAGGCGACATCTTTGGGTAGGCCCGGTTTTTCGCCAAGCTTGTCTTGCAATGTGGGACAGAATTTCTCGTAGGTGCTGGCGATGCTGAAGGTATACCTGCTCCCGGCCTTGGATCCGCTGCTGGTAATGCCACCTGGAAAAGGCGTGATCACCCCAGGCACATCCTGAACGGCGTTCAGCGCCCGTTCCGCTGCCAAGAGCGCCGAGTCTTCATCCTGACCCATGAACCACAGGTTGCCCCCCATTAGGCCATCGGCGTAGCCAAAGCGGCGGTCGATGATGAATTCCCCACCAAGGATCGGGACCACCCATACGCGTCGACCCCAGCGTTCGTCACGGAACTGATGGCCATCGCCAAAATAGGCCACCTTGCGGCCCAGCTTGTAATAGGGAGCAGTCTCCAGCAAATTGAAGCAGGATGCCGTGGGGCAGGTCAGGACATTCTGGCTAATGCGCACCAACAGTGCCCGCTCAAGCGTGGCGATCCGGTCCTTGCGAAAGCGTGGAACATGCAGGTGCACGATGGCACCGGGACGTCCATCGGGCGTCGGGAAGGACTCGTCACCCCCCGGTCCCACGTAGCGGTCCATCCCCCCTTCACAGTCGCACAGGATTGCGCTCGAGGCGTTGCCCGTCGCCGCACAGACGGCGTGGTCAAGCCACTTGCGATTCCGGGCCGTGATTAGAAATTCAGCGTAGATACTCCGAAAAGCCTCGGCGTACGTGTCATCGATTTGCAGTTGTTTGTTCTTAAGCATGAGTCGTTCGTCCTTTCCCGGTATAGACCGCTTCCTCGGTGATGATTTTGTCCATGAAGATGTCGTGGGGGGCGGTCGGAATTTCGGGAAATATCTGGCACTCGAAGGCCAGCGCGACGAAGGGAGCAGACGGTCGTGCATTTTCGAGCAGCTTATCGTAGTAGCCTTTCCCGTGCCCCATCCGTGCTCCGCGGCGGTCAAAGGCGACGCCCGGGACCATGATCAGGTCGAGCTCACTGACATCGATCTTTTTTTCCGGAACCTGTCGCAGTTCCTCAAGCGGTTCCAGAATCTTCCACATACCGATGGCCAGCTCATCCATGCTCTCCAGCCAAAACAGATGCAAAACGTCCTCGACGCAGTAGGGGACGACAATGCGTTTGCCGCTGGTCAGGGCGGTTGGCATGTAATGTCGGGTGCGGACCTCAGACCGGGCGTCCAAGTAATACATGACTGTCTCGGCGGCGCTGTATTCCGGGAGGCTGACAAATTTCTCACAGATTTTTATGCTCAGATCATCTTTGCTTTCCTGGGCGTTGCGGTTGTCGAGGGCCTGCCTGCGGACCTTGGTCTTCTGTGCCTGAAAGGCGGTCAATTGGTCGACGAGCATAAGGCATCCCTCCGCGCTTTAGGTGAGTTAAGCGCAAACAGGCAGTTTGCTACACCCTCCTATCCACAATATTCAGTATGGGCGGTGTAAGCATCCTACAATATATTGTGGTTGTCAAGGGGAAACTGCGAAGAGGGGGATCCCTCATAATCAAATCTTTTCTTTCTTGAAAAGCTGGGAAACTGTGATAGATCGAATAGGGATGAGCTCTGTGATACTCCCCAGATGGATCCTAGGAAAGGAGACCATGAAACGCACAAGAGGTCCCACCCTCCGCACGCTGGGAGAGCTCGGCCTCCTCAGGAGGCTCCGAGCGAGGACTCCTCCCCTTCCCCCCGACGTCTTGGCAGGCATCGGCGATGATGCTTCCATCGTCCGAACTTCGCCCGGCTTAGCGGTAGTAGCCACTGTGGATGTCTTGGTGGAGGGAACGGATTTCCGCTGGGAGTGGTGCCCGCCTGAGGCGGTCGGGCAAAAGGGAATTACCGTCAGCTTGAGTGACGTGGGGGCCATGGGGGCTGTCCCCAAATACGCCCTGGTCGCTTTGGCCCTCCCCCCAGAGATGCCGCTTCAGCGCGTCGATGGGTTAAGCAGGGGAATATGGGAGACGGCCGAGGCAGCCAGGGTTACGGTCGTGGGGGGGGACATCTCGGAGGCCCCCTCCCTGGTCCTTAGTCTTACCGTGATCGGCGAGGGGGAGGCAGAGCGGCTCGTGCGTCGTTCAGGGGGCAAAGTCGGAGATACCATCTGGGTGACAGGTCCCCTGGGCAGGGCAGCAGCGGGGCTTCACGCCCTAAAGGCAGGGTACAGGATTACGCATTCCGGGGTGACGGGCAGGAGGCGAGGGAGAAAAGTCTCACTGCAGGCCCGGAAGGGCCTCTGGGAGACGATCCAGGCCCAGCTCTACCCCGTCGCCCGTTATCGCGAGGGGAGAATCCTTGCCGAGGCCAGATTCGCCTCGGCCATGATCGATTTGAGCGACGGACTAGCCTCTGATCTGAGTCGGCTGACGGAGGAGAGTGGGGTAGGAGCGCAGATTTACGCGAATCGGATTCCGGTGGACTCTCACACAAAGCAGGTATGTCGTCTTCTCGGGCTAGACCCCCTCACGTTGGCCGTGGGGGGCGGTGAGGACTTCGAACTCCTTTTCACCAGCGGGGCAGATCCGGTGAGCATCCAAGACATCCTGGTACGGAACGGCTTTGCCCGGCCCCACCCTATCGGGGAGGTCCTCCCCGCAGAGAATGGCCTGTTCCTCGTCGGCCCACGAGGAAAGCGGGAACCGCTCCTGGGGGGGTTTGAACATTTTCGTTAGGCCCGTTTTCTCTCCGCATCCTGGCGTTCGACCAGACGCACCCTGACCTTTACAATACTTCGCTTATCCGACTCCGTGACCAGGAATCGAATGCTTCGATACCGGATTTCCTCTCCCGGTTCGGGAATCTTCTGGAAAAGGGAAAGAAGAAACCCACCCAAGGTTTCGTATTCTCCTTCAGGAAGCTTGAGCCCGAGCTCTTCGTTGAGAAGGTCCACCTCCATGCGTGCGTCGACCATGTAGGAGCCATCGGGCAGACGCCTGAAGGGAGGAGGCTCCTCGTCGTATTCATCTGCGATCTCTCCCACGATCTCCTCCAGTAGGTCCTCGACCGTCACGATCCCCACCACCCCGCCGTACTCGTCCACCACGATGGCCATCTGGACCTGCCGCCGCTGCATCTCCTGAAGCAAATCGTCGACCAGTTTTGTCTCGGGAACATAGTAGGCGGGGCGCATCAGCGAGCCGAGCGACGCTTGGGGGTCGGCACTGAGGAGATCGAAGGCGTGGACGATTCCTACAATCTGGTCGATCCGCTCCTCGTACACAGGGATGCGAGAGAAGTGGTGCTCACTAACCGACGCCACAGCCTCGGCCACCGTCGCCCCGGATGGAAGCGCCCCCACCTCGATGAGAGGGATCATGGCCTCGTCGACGGTGGTCTCTCCGAAGTCAATGATCTTGTGGATCATCCGCCGCTCCTCGGTGTCGAGCTCGGCTTGGTGATTTCCCTCCTGAACCAGGAATTTGAGCTCCTCTCGGGTGATATAGGGATCTTGTTCCGCCGAAGAGAGCTGCAGAGGCGTGAGAAGGAAGTTGGACGCATGGCGGATGATACTGCTCAGGGGTGCGAAGAGTCGGAGGCAGAGAGAGAGCGGCGGCGCCAGCAGGGGGGCCAGGCGGTCCGCATGGTGGCGGAAGTAGGCCTTGGGCACCATCTCGCCGAGGAGGACAACGAGGGGACTCAGCAGCAGGGCTGCGTAGAGCTCACGGCCTTCTCCCAAGAGCAGCAGACAGAGGACGGCGGCAACCGTCGAGTTGGTTACCACACAAAGGTTGGTCCCGACCAATGTTGTCGCGAGGAATTGGTCCGGTCGGCTCAACAGTCGCTCCGCCACCTGGGCCCGCTTCACACCCGATTGGGCTTGATGTCTGAGCTTAATTCGGTCACAGGAGATGAGGGCCATCTCTGAGCCCGAAAAGAAGGCTTCGAGGAGGAGCAGGCATGGAATGGTCAGGAACAGGACAAGAATCATACCGTGCGCTCTTCCGCTGGGGAGGAGAGGGGCTGATCGAACTCGTCAGTAATCTCACCGACGAGTTCTTCCAGGAGGTCCTCGAGAGTGACGACTCCCGCGGTGCCACCGTACTCGTTCACCACGATCGCCATATGCCGCCGGCGCCGTTGGAACTCCTTGAGCAGGGTATCGATCCGTGTGGTCTCCGGGACGAAAAAAGGGGGGTGGAGCAGGGAGCCCAAGGTGGGTGGGGGCGATCCCTCCGCCTTGGCCACGAGGAGGTCTTTCGCATGGAGAATCCCTACGATGCGGTCGACGGTTTCATGGTAGATGGGAATTCGGGAAAAGGCGGCCTTCTTCGTCCCTTCGACCGCCTCACCAAAGGAGAGGTTGACATCCAGGGAGAACATGTCGCTGCGCGGTGTCATCACCTGGCGGACCCGTACTTCCGCAAACGCCAGGGCCCGCTCGATCATCTTGTGCTCAGTGGGTTCCACCACCCCCTCCTCACGTCCGACATCCAGGATCATCTTGAAGTCGTCTTCCGAAATCCCTGACGGGCCGAGGGCGGCCGGAACCCCAAGAACCCTTAGGCAGAAATCAACCACCCTCTTTATGATGCCCCGCACGGGGGTGATGAGCAGGGAGAAGAGGGAGAGTGGGTAGGCCAGGATGGGGGCGACCCGCTCCGCATAGGCCAAGGCGACCCGCTTGGGAGTGAGCTCCCCGAAGATCAGGAGCAGGGGGAGCATGAAGAGAACCGACAGCCACGCGTATTGCGCCCCCCAGAGGTACAAGACGAGGGAAGTCATGACAACCGAAGCGGTGACGTTGACCAATTCGTTCCCGATCTGGATGGTTACGATGGCCCGGGTGGGTCGTTCGAGGAGCTTGAGGACCCAACCTCCCCGCTTGGGATCGGTTTGAGAGAGGCGCTGAAGACGGAGGCGGCTAAGGGAAAAGAGGGCGGTCTCTGAGGCCGAGAAAAAAGCCGACAGGGAAAGGAGAAGAAGTAATCCGGTCAGATGAAAAAATGTTATTTCGTCCAAAGATCCAATCAGCTACTGGGGGTGTGGCCCCCGGCGTCCTTCACCCTCATATAGGTGGTGGTACGTTAATTGCAAAAATCGCAGCACCGATCCGGGCAAGTGTATTCGCTTTACCCCGGCGTACTTACATAGTATAACACGCCTACAAAACCCTGTAAAGATCGAGCCGAGAGGAAGACAATACGTCTCTCTGACAGAGGCTTCAACCGGTGGATCTTACCAAGTACCTGCATATCTTCCTGAACGACTCCCAAGAGCATCTGCAGCGGATGGATGAGAATTTACTCCAGTTGAAGGCCCAACCTGAGGATGCAGAGGCGATTGATGGCCTCTTTCGGTCAGCCCACTCCATCAAAGGGATGTCAACCACGATGGGCTTTGACAAGCTGACCCAGATCGCTCATTCGCTCGAGGATTTTCTCGATCCCTATCGCCTGGGAGGTCAGCGACTCGACCCGCACGCCATCGACCTTCTGCTCCGGGGGGTGGATCAGCTCCGACAGTCGATCGCACAGGTGGGCGGGAAAGGAGATGGGGGGTAACTCTTACGCCTCTTCCTCGTTGAGACGGGGCAACAGGGCGCCGGCCGCCTCGACCGCAGCCGCCATGATCTCGCCGGCTGCAGTCCCTGCTGCCTCGGCCAGCCGCCGACAATCTTCGTATTCGGGAGCGAGGTGGATTGGCCGACCGTGCAGTCGGCCCACCTTCACCCGCACTTCTCCAAAGCGGGTCTGGACTGCGAGGACCTCCCGCGGAAGCATCTGGCGGTGCATTCTCCTGGAGCGGACGCCGAAGGTGCTGCTGAAGCTGAGGAGGATCGGTCCGATGCTTCCCTCGAGTCCTGCCGGAACGATGGCCGAGACGACTGTAGCGGGCCGGGACTTCTTCATGATCACCGGGGTGAGAAAGACGTCGAGGGCCCCGGCGCGAAAAAGAGCCTCCATCAGTGGCTCGTAAAGCTGGGGGTTCATGTCGTCAATATTCGCCTCGACGAGCGCGATTTCGTCGCTTTCCAAGTCTTCGATCCTTTCGCCCACAATCAGCCGGAGCAGGTTCGCCCGGCCCGGAAGGTCCAGGCTTCCCGCCCCATAGCCGATCTGATCTACTTGGAGTGGAGGAAGTACCCCGAAGCCATTGGCAACCGTGGAAATGATGGCGGCCCCCGTCGGAGTCGTCAATTCCGCCTCGACCGGGCTCCCATAGACAGGCACGCCACGAAGGATGCCGGCGGTCCCCGGGGCCGGGACTGGTAGTTCACCATGGGCTGCGTGGATCTTTCCTCCGCCCAAATTCAGGGCCGAGGCATAAACCTCGCGGATCCCGAGGGCGTCGAGTCCGACGATCGCCCCCGTCACGTCCACGATCGTGTCTAATGCTCCGACCTCGTGGAAATGAATCCGCTCCACGGGGACTCCGTGGACCGCAGCCTCTGCCTCTCCCAGCTGTGTGAAAATCTGGCGGGCTCGTGCAAGGACTATCTCCGGCAGCTCGGCCTTTTCGAGGAGTGTGAGGATATCCGAAAGATGGCGGTGGGGATGGTGCTCCTGAGGCGTGATCACCTGGACCCGTGTTCCGACGAATCCGCCCCGTTTGACCTTCTCCGCTTTTAGATCGACACCGGTGAGCTTGAGCTTTGCGATCTCGGATCGGAGGGCCTCGAGGGACAGTCCGGCATCCACCAACGCCCCCAGGATCATATCTCCGCTAATTCCACTGTAGCAATCGAAATACGCAATTCGCATAATTAATCGCTTGAAAGCTAGGAGGCTGGGACGCTCGGACGCTGGAATTCGGGAGCGTGGGCGCTTAGAAAACCAAGGAGCACGATCTGTCTCTCCCGTTAATGAAGACTGCAGTTTCTAACTTCCGAGCTTGCAAACGTCCTAGCCTCCTAGCATTCCAGCATTCTAGCCGTGTTCTCCAAGGAGGTTGATCCGGTGGGCGAGCACCCCGGCGCCGAAGCCATTGTCAATGTTGACCACCCCCGTTCCGGCCGCACAGGAATTGAGCATGGTCAGGAGGGCGGAGAGTCCACCGAAACTGGCTCCATATCCGACGCTCGTAGGAACGGCGATGAGTGGCTTCGATGTCATTCCCCCCACAACGCTAGGGAGGGCCCCGTCCATTCCCGCTACCACGAGGAGGACCCGGGCCCTCTGAAGCTCCTCCCATTTGTGAAGTAACCGGTGCAGTCCCGCCACCCCCACATCGTAGACCTTTTCGACGTGGCTCCCCAGGAAATCGGCGGTCACCGCCGCCTCCTCGGCCACCGGGATATCGGAGGTCCCGGCACTCATCACCAGGACCATACCTGTCGTCGGTGGCCTTTGCTCTCGGCGGATGACGACGGTGCGGGCAAGCGTATTGAACTCGACCGACCCGTCGATTTTAGCAATGGCGTCAGAGATCTCTTCGCTCGCGCGCGTGGCCAGGAGGTTACCCTGCTGGCACAGCAGCCGGTCGGCGATGTGGACAATCTGGTCGATGGTCTTCCCGGGGCAGAAGAGGACTTCGGGAAAGCCCTGGCGGAGACTCCGGTGGCTGTCCAGCGTGGCGAAGCCCAGCTCCTCATACGGCAAAAGCTTCAACCGGTCTACCGCCTCTTCGGTGGAGAGCTTCCCCTCTCTTACCGCCTCCAGGACTTCTCGCACCTTTGTTCCATCCATGCACATGTCCCTTCGACTCTCATGGAAGGGTAGCATACGTCTCTATTCCCTCCAAAGGGTAATATCCTCTAATGCCGCATGCAATAAGGGCTCGGGCTGTGGTCATGAGGACCGATCCCTTGCAAGTTTCTTTTTCGGGGGGAAGTCTTATGGCATACTGACGATGTCATGGGAGGGAGAGATCTCTTGGGAACATGGCGAGCAGGAGGGCGTCTTTCGCGGCGGGTGAAGGAGCTCGCGCGTGAGGTCGGTTTTGACCTGGTGGGGATCTCGCCGGTCATTCAACCACCCCACGGCGCTTCTTTCGCCGAATGGTTGAGGCGAGGCTTTGCTGGAGAGATGGAGTACATGGAACGAGGGGCGGGGAAGCGCCTCCACCCAGGAGACTTTCTCCCCTGGGCGAAATCGATCATCTCGGTCGCCCTCAACTACTACGTTCCCCTTCACCGGGAGGACATGCCTGAAGACGGGCTCCGGGGTTGGCTCTCTCGCTACGCCTGGGGGGATGACTACCACGAGATCATGGAGGCTCGTCTAGGTGAGCTTCTGGCGAAGATCCGGGGCGAGATGGGGGAGTCGATCGAGGGGCGGGCATATGTGGATACTGGACCGGTGCTGGAGCGGGATTTTAGCGCGTTGGCTGGGATCGGCTGGATCGGAAAGAATACCACCATCATCCATCCCCGCCGGGGGTCCTGGTTCTTCCTGGGAGAGCTTTTCCTGAGCCTTGAATTGGAGTATGACCGGTCGATCCGTGATCGGTGCGGAGGGTGCGATCTGTGCATCCAAGCATGTCCTACCGGGGCGCTGGTCGGGCCCTATCTCCTGGACAGCCGACGGTGTATCTCGTATCTGACTATCGAGCTCAAGGGGAGCATTCCCCGGGATATGCGCCCCTTGGTCGGCGATCATATCTTCGGCTGTGACATTTGCCAGGATGTCTGTCCCTACAATAAAAAGGCGCGACCGAGTTCTGAGGAAGGATTCTGGCCACGGGAAGGGCAGCACGGTCCCGATCTGGTTCCTCTCCTGGCCTTGACCGAAGAGGAGTTCCGGCGTCGTTTTAAAGGAAGTCCCATTCGCCGGGCCAAGCGACGGGGACTGCTCCGAAACGTCGCTGTCGCGTTGGGGAATCTCCAGCGAGCGGAGGCGGTCCCGGCTCTGACGAGGGCGCTTTTGGAAGACCCGGAGCCGGTAGTGCGAGGTCATGCGGCCTGGGCGCTGGGGCAGATCAGGGGGGAATCCGCTCGTCACGGTCTTGAAAAGGCCCTCGCACAGGAGAAAGACGCCGACGTTCAGCAAGAGATCCGCCTCGCCCTGGGTCAGCTGGAAAGCTGTCAGCAGTCCGCAGCCATGTCCGATGACCGACGACCGTTGACCGGAGACGGGAGGCAGGAGGCAGAAGTAGATAACCCGATGAATCCAAAACCCCAACACCCAATACCTAAGACCTAACGAATGGGTCAAGAACTGTACGACGACTTCCTTCGCTACCTTTGTCCCACATCAGTTGAACCGCTCGGCCTGGTCATCGAGCGCGCGGAGGGCTGCTTCCTCTGGACGCCCGAGGGGCGGAGCATTCTCGATTTCATCTCTGGTATCGCAGTAAGTAATGTAGGCCATGGCTGTCCGGAGGTCCTGCGGGCGATTCGGGCCCAGGTGGAGCGGCACCTCCATGTCATGGTCTATGGCGAAATGGTGCAAGAAGTTCAGGTGGCAATGGCTCAGCGTCTGGCGGAGATCACTCCCGGCGATCTCACCACGGCCTTTTTATGCAACAGCGGAGCGGAGGCGATCGAGGGGGCGCTCAAGCTCTGCCGAAAGGTGACGGGTCGTCCCCGCATTATCGCTTTTGCTGGAGGATACCACGGAGATACCCTCGGGGCTTTGTCGCTTTCTGGCGAGCCACGATATCGAAAGCCCTTTGAGCCGCTGCTGCCCGAGGTCCACATCCTCCCTTTTGACGATCCCGACGCCTTGCGCACCATCGACGAACAGGTAGCGGGGGTCGTGGTGGAACCGATTCAGGGAGAGGCCGGGATTCGGGTTCCCGGTCCTGACTTTCTGCCCACGTTGAGTGCCCGTTGCCAGGAGGTCGGAGCCCTGTTGATCCTCGATGAGGTTCAGACGGCAGTCGGCCGCACCGGACGGTGGTTTGCGTGCGAGCATTGGGGGGTGATCCCGGATTGCCTTGTCCTAGCAAAGGCGGTGGGGGGTGGGATGCCTCTGGGCGCCTTCATCGGCCGCCCGGAGCTAATGCACACATTGTCAATCGATCCTCCCTTTGCCCATGTCACCACTTTTGGAGGACACCCTGTTTCCTGTGCTGCGGGGTTGGCCGCGCTTCGCGTCATTGAGCAGGACGGGCTTATGAAAAACGCGGAAGCCATGGGAGCGTATCTGCGGCACGCGATTTCTGCCCTTCCCGGTGTCGAGGGGGTGCGCGGCATGGGGGTTCTCTTGGGGGTGGTCTTAGAGGAGCCGTCCCTCACCAGGGCAGTTCTTCGCCTAACGTTAGAGCGTGGACTCTTACTGGGAGACTTCCTGAACGCTGATGGGGTAATCCGCGTTGCACCTCCCCTGGTCGTGTCGCAGGAACTCTGCGATCAAGCGGTAGAGGTCCTGGCGGAAAGCTTGAAGGTCGCACGAAAGAGATAACCGATGACTAAGGGCGTGGAGGGACCTCCCTCGGCGGCGCCATTATTCTCTGAGGACTCCCCTCCTTACCCTTAGGGACTTCGGACATCGGACTTTGGACATTCGTGTTGACAGATGACCGCTGACTGCTTGTAGCTGATGTGAAAGGATAGGGCGGATGAAAGAACCCGTGGTCCAGCGGGTCCTCGACTATATTCGGCAGCCGGCGGAGGAAGAATTCGGTCGGCTGGCACTCGAGGTCTTTGCCTTTCAGTATCAGCACAACGCGGCGTACAGACGTTTCTGTGACCGGCGAGGAATCACACCAGACGCGATTTCCACATGGGAAGAGATCCCCCCAGTCCCGACGAGTGCTTTCAAGGTCCTTGACCTCAGCTGCGCCACGCCTGAGCAGGTCTTTCTGACCAGTGGGACGAGTCAGGGTTCGGAGAAACGGGGTCGGCACGGGTTTCCCTGGCTCGAGGTCTACCACACCTCCCTCCTCACCAATTTCGCTGCCCATCTTCTTCCGGATGGGGCACGGCCTCGGATGCTCATCCTCGCGCCCTCTCCGGACCTTCTCCCGACCTCATCTCTCTCCCATATGCTGGAGGTGGTGCGCATGACTTTCGGAGCGGAAGGGAGCGTGTATTTCGTGGGGGATGAGGGGGTGGACACGTCCGGGTTGCTCCGGACATTGAGGGAGATCGAGGCGCGGCAAGAGCCAGTCTGCCTGCTCGGCACCTCTTTCGCCTTCGTCTATCTCCTCGATGCGTGCCTCGCGGATAGTTCGAGCTTTCGGCTTCCTGAAGGAAGCCGTCTCATGGATACCGGGGGCTTCAAAGGGCGGTCCCGCCAAGTCTCGCGTGAAGAGCTCTTGCGCCTTTATCAAAAGGTCTTGGCGATTCCCGAGGCGTGTTGCGTCAACGAGTACGGGATGACCGAGATGGGCTCCCAGTTCTATGACAACACGCTGAGTGATCAGGTGCTGGGGCGCTCGCGACCGCGGTTCAAGGCAATGCCCCCGTGGGTTCGGACGCGTATATTGGACCCGGCAACGCTTGAGGAGCTCCCGGAGGGAGAGGTAGGGCTTCTCGCCCACTACGATCTGGCCAATTGCGGCTCCGTCATGGCGGTGGAAACCGAGGACCTGGGCTACAGGGTCAATGAGGGGTTTGAGATCGTGGGTCGAGCGCCCGGGGTCGAATCACGAGGATGCTCCCTGACGGTAGAAGAGCTCCAGGAAAGCCGATGAGAGTTGCTGCCTATCATATCCCCTCCAAGATTTCAGGATTTGAAGTCGAGACCCGCTCTTATGGCGAGGTGACCTTGGATCTTGTCGTGGCGACTCCCGCCCTGCTTGCCGAGGTGATCGGTCATCTAGAAGTGGCCCACGAGCGCATCGCCAAACGGAAAGGGCGGGAGATCGCTGAGCTCTTAACGGATGTCTTCACCCGGTGGCAAGAGCGCACCGATCCATTCCGTCAGGCGGCTGAAGCAGCGCTACCGGCAATTACCCGATTTTCCCAAGCTATGGTGGTCCACGGTCTGGATCTGCTGCTGCAGGGATACACGGCGGAGGCTTTTCAGGCGCTTCTTCGGGAAGTCGACGCCGAAGAGAACCTGGGGGGATTTGCCCCTCTCAGGTCGCATGTGGGACGCGCCTACGGCCCAGGATTGACTACCCATGTTTTGGCGGGAAACATCCCGGGGGTCGGGTTACCGGGTCTTGTCGCGGCCAGCATACTCGGATCAGCGAGCCTCGTGAAGAGCGCATCGTCGGATCCGCTGTTCCCTGCGCTGTGGGCTGCCTCGGTGGCCAGACGAGATCCGGAGATCGGGGAGGCACTCGCCGTCGTCTGCTGGAGCGGGGGACGCAATGATCTGGAAGCGGTTGCTTTTGACCGTGCTGAGGTGGTTGTCGCGTACGGGAGCGAGCAGACGATCCGTGAGCTACAGGGGCGCGTTCGAGGCCGATTTCTTGGCCACGGTCACCGGTTGAGTTTCGGAGTGATCGGCCGCGAGGTCCTGCCGAATGCGGAAGAGGTGGCAGAGCGGGCTGCCTATGATGCTTCGCTCTTTGACCAGCAGGGATGCCTCTCGCCCCATCTCTTTTACGTGGAGGAGGAGGGCGGGGTAACCCCGAGGGATTTTGCCGGACTTCTTGCTTCGGCCATGGGGCGGTGGGCGAAGCGCCTCCCATCGGGTTCGCCCACCCGGGAAGAGGCTGTGGCGGTCCGGAGATTTCGGGCGGGCTATGAGGCACAAGAACTGGCGGGAAACGACGTTGCCCTCTTCATGAGTCCGGAGAGACTGGACTGGACCGTGATCTATGATGCCGACCCGACCTTCACCCCGTCATGCCTGCAACGCACGGTACTCGTCAAGCCGGTGGCAGATCTATCCGAGGTAAGCGGCCTCCTTGGCTCGTGGCGACCGTACCTTCAGGCCGTGGGGGTGGCCGTGGCACCCGAAAGGCTCGAGATGCTCACAACTCGCTTGGGCGAGGCGGGGGTCAACCGAATCTGCCCCGTTGGCAAAATGCAGGCGCCCCCCCTCACATGGCACCAAGAGGGAAGGAATCTCTTTCGCGACCTGCTGCGGTGGGTCGATCTCGAGATTTAGGGGAAAGTCAGTTGGGGAAATTGTGGGAGCGCCTCATCGCGGGCCTCAAAAGGCCCATGAAGGGCCCGGAGTCACCACCCCGCCGAAGTCCCTGGGTTATCGTTGGACATCTCCCCGCCGATCAGCGCATTAGCTGCACATTCTGTGGTCGGGAACAGGTGGACCTCGCGGGAGCCGCGGCGGATCAGGGTGATTTCGTCCTCGTCCATGCCCGCCACAATCCTCGTCTGCAACACATCGTGTGCGGTGAGTGCGTGAAGTGGAACCGGATCACCTCGGCCTGAGCGATTACGACTCGGATATAGGAACCGGCGTGTAGTCACGGGTCTCGCGAAATTACCCCCCGAGATAGGCTTTCTTGACTTGGGGGTTGGCGAGAAGTTCTTCAGATCGGCCGTCAAGCACGAGCCTGCCGTTCTCCAGTACATACCCTCGCCCGGCAAACTGAAGCGCCATTCGTGCATTTTGCTCGACGAGAAGAATGGTGGTGCCTTCCTGATTGATTTCCTTAAGTGAGTCGAACACGCTCATCATCAACAAGGGAGCCAACCCCATGGAGGGCTCATCCAGGAGCATGATTTTCCTGCCGCTCATAAAGGCCCGCCCGACCGCTAGCATCTGCTGCTCGCCGCCGCTCAGTGTTCCGGCTTTCTGATTTAGCCGCTCTTTCACCCGCGGGAAGATCGAGAATACCCGGTCCAGGTCTTGCTCGATCGCTCTGCGGTCCCTCCGTGCAAAGGTGGCGAGCCTGAGGTTCTCCATGACCGTCAGGTTGTCAAACAGACGTCTTCCTTCGGGGACATGGGAGATGCCGAGCTCGCTGACCACCTTGTCGGCAGGGTATGTGAGCAAGTCCCGTCCCAAGTAGGTCATTTTCGTCCCTGCTTCGACAGGGACGAGGCGGGAAATCGCTCGCAAGGTGGTGCTCTTCCCCGCTCCATTGGCACCGATGATGCACACGATCTCCCCCTCATCGATCTGGAAGCTTATACCATGAAGGGCCTTAATCTTGTCGTAGGAAACTCGCAGGTTTTCCACTGACAACAACATCAGATCGGCCTCTCCTTGCCTAAATAGGCGTCAATCACCTTGGGATCGTTTTGAATTTCTTTCGGTGTGCCCTCAGCGATGACCTCACCGAAGTCAAGGGTCTGAATGATCTCGCAGAGCTCCATGACCACCTTCATCCTGTGCTCGATGAGGAGAATAGCCAGCCCCAACTCACCATGGGCCCGACGGATGATATCCATTATCTGAACCAGCTCTTCCGGGTTCATCCCTGCCGTGGGCTCATCCAGCAACAATATTTTGGGTTCCGTAGCCAGCGCCCGGGCCATCTCCACCCTTCTCTGGGCACCGTATGGCAGGTTGAGGACAACCTGATCTGAGAGGTGGCGGATGCCCATCATTTCCAGCAGGGTATACGCTCTCTCTTCGATCTCTGCCTCTTCTCGTTGGCGCTTAGATGTACCGAAGAAGGCCCCGAACAATCCGTAGCTAATCTTCGAGTAGCGGGCCATCTTCACGTGCTCGACGACGGTCATGTGTCTCCACAAGAGAAGGTTCTGAAAGGTCCTGCTCACGCCCATGGAGGCGATCTGGTGAGGCTGAAGGCCGTTTATTTTCTTGCCATCCAAGAGGATTTCACCTTCGGTGGGCATGTAAATGCCCGTAATGAGGTTGAAGATGGTGGTCTTTCCTGCTCCATTCGGCCCGATCAACCCTCTGATCTGCCCTAATCCGATCTCCAGGTTGTAGTTGTGAACGGCGCGCAAACCACCGAAGTCGTGAGACATTTTTTGAATCCGAAGGTATGGCATGTTACACCTCTCCGTCCGGATTCTGTTTCGGTTTGACGAGGTTCGTGACGTTGAGTTCCTTGAACGCGATAAGGCCCGTTGGGCGGAAAATCATCACGAGGATGAGCAAGAGCGGAATGATGATCCACTTGAAAATCTCCAATGGCCGGAGGACTTCACCGAGGAGACTAATGCTTACGGCGCCAACAACGGCTCCGTACACGGAGTTCAGCCCTCCAAAGTACACCATTGCCAGGACCTCAGCGAGTTTTTGAATGCCAAAGGTTCCCGGATTCACGTATCCCAGCACATGAGCAAAAAGCCCACCCGCAACGCCGGCCCAGAAGGCTGAGAAAAGAAACGCCACGATCTTGGTACGTCTCGTGTTCACCGTCATGGCCTCGGCCGCCATTTCGTTATCACGCACCGCATTGAGGGCCTTTCCCATCGTACAGCGCACAAAATTGTTGATTATCCATACGCAGATAACAGTCCAGAGGAACACCGTGGGCAGGTTGGCCCAGTCCGGCTGCCCACTCAGCCCGCGTGGGCCTCGAACAAACTCAAGGTTCTCGATTAAACTCTTGACGATGAACATGAACGCCAGGGAGATAATGGCAAGATAATCGCCCCTCGTTCGAAAGGAAGGAATCGCGACTGCCAGGGCACCGAGGGATGCGACGAGTCCGCCGAGGATCAGGGCAATGGGGAACATGAACGGTCCCAGGGCCGGAGGGAGGATAGCCGCCCCAAAGAGTCGATCGTCGACGAACAGGACCACGGTGAACACTGAGGCGCCGTATGCGCCCAGGGCCATGAACCCCGGGTGGGAACACGAGAACTCGCCCATGTAGCCGTTAATCACGTTCAAGCTCAAGGTGACCATAATGGCGATCAAGGTGAGCTTCAGCACGAGGAGACGGTAGTCGTTAATTCCCGCCCACATGTGCAATATCGCGTAGAGCAGGGCAAGGTGAACGGCCACAGAGATCACGATCGGGGACCGGAAAAGTTCGGCTGCAAGTCTGTTCGTCCGGGAGATGCTCAACCGTGTGGTGACACCTATGGGTACCACGTATATACACAGCACATAAAGGATCGCGCTGGGAATCAGGATGGGCTTCTTGAGCATAATAACGAAACCGAACAGGACTGGTATTTTGGGCAATCCCAAGGCCAGGGCGAGAGGAGTGCCCACGAGGTGTTCAAGAGCGACCGCGATCAGGGCACCAAAAAGCCACCCGAGCAGGGGGACCTGGGAAAATGCGGAGGTAGATGTGCGGATCCAGGCACGCATTTAAAGCCTCAACCGTGCGCTATAGGGCTCACCGAAAAAGCCGTGAGGCCTGAACGTCAGGATAAGCAGGATGATGGAGTAAGCGATCAGGTCGCGCAGCGTCGAGGGGAAGATCATCACCACAAAGATTTCGGTAAACCCCAGCAAGAAGCCAGCGAGCGTGGCTCCCATGACAGAACCTCTTCCCCCCAGGATTGCAGCCACGAACGCCTTCCAGCCAATGAGAATGCCCATATACGGATCCAATACGGGGTAGGCAACGCCGAAGAGGATCCCTGCGGCGGCTGCCAGAGCTGAACCAATCGCGAACGTGACAGCGACCATGGTGTTGAGAGGCACCCCCATCAAGGGCACGGTGGCATAATCAAAGGCCATCGCCCGCATGGCCATCCCCCACTTCGTCCTGCGTACGAACTGGTGCAGGGCCAGGGCAAGGAGCAAGGACACGAGCACGATCATGATTTTCTTGTTCGTGACGAATACACCGCCCACGTTATAGGTCGTGGTCTCGATTAAGGAAGGGAAGCTTATCCGCCGTGCACCCAGTAGCGCCAAGGTGCTGGTTTGCAATATGATGCCTATCATTAAGCCCGTGATGGCGGCCGAGGCTCGAGGCGCGTCTCGCAAAGGCCGATATCCGACCCGTTCAACGATCATGCCCACGAAAGAAGTCAAGAACATGGAGAAGAGGATGGTCAACACCAGGATCAACCAGTTGGGCATGACGACGGCGCCCGAGGAGGCAAGCGCAATCAGGGCAGTTGAAACACCGAAGCCGATGTACGCTCCGACCATGAAGATATCGCCGTGTGCAAAGTTGAAGAGCATGAGGATGCTGTACACCATGGAATATCCCACTGCGACCAAGGCGTAAAAACTCCCCCACTGGAGGGCGTTGACAAGGTTTTGGAAGAAAAATGTCATCGCTTCGGTGTGTGTTCTTTCAACAAAGGCGGGCTCAGGACTCTCGTCTTGGCCCGCCTTTCTACAAAACGCATCTCAGCTCTGAGCGCCACCGATCTCGAAATCACCCTCCTTGGCTGCTACCCCGTCGGGCAGACGGATTTATAGAATTCGAACTCGCCGGCGTCACTGATCCTGACGATGACTGCGCACTTGATCGGGTCGCCTTCTTCCGTGAAGGTCATCTCGCCTGTTATACCTTTGAATTTCTCGATCCGGCCCATCGCATCGCGGACACGGTTCCGGTCTTTTTTCAGATCTCCCGTGAGCTCGCCGGTATCCTGAATAGCCTTTTGAACAATGCGCAGGGAGTCCCACGTGAGTGCGGCCACATCGTCGGGCACGTAGCCGAATTTTGCTTTGTACCTGTCGATAAATTCCTTTGTCGCCCCTGTTGCACCGGCGGCAGCGTAATGGGTGCTGAAGAAGAGCCCATAGCAGTCTTTGCCGCAGAGTTGGACCGTCTCTGCCGAGCCCCAACTGTCGCTCCCCACAATGGGTTTTTTCCACCCCAACTGGTGGGCCTGCTGCACGATGAGGGCCACCTCGTTATAGTACTGGGGAGTGAACAGCACCTGAGCGCCTGAATTGGTGATCTTCGTCAACTGGGAACTGAAGTCGGCATCCTTGGTGGTGAAGCTTTCGAAGGCCACGACGGAACCGGGGCCATGCAGGTTTTCCCAGGCCTTTTTGAAGAACTCGGCAAGTCCCTTGGGGTAGTCACTCGCCACATCGTAGAGCACCGCACTCTGAGTGAATTTGAATTCCTCTGTAATGAAATTGGCCAGCACTGGGCCCTGGAAGGGATCGAGGAAGGGAGTACGGAAAACGTAGGGTCGGTCCTTGGTGGTGTCGGGATTTGTGGACCACGGGCTAATCATTGGCGTCTTGTACTTGTTAGCTATCCCACCCGCAGGCACCGCCTGTTTGGAGGCCTGAGGTCCAACAATGACGAGCACCTCGTCCTCGGTAATCATCTTGGTGTTGACCTTCACCGCAGATTCCGCTTTGGACTCGTTATCCTCAATGACGAGCTCAACCGGATACTTCTTTCCCCCCACCTCAAGACCCCCGGCGGCTTGAATGTCTTCGAGCCACATCTGAGCCGCGAACTTTGTTCCTTCGCCTACCTTGGGGATGTCACCGGTGAGCGGGGCGTTAATGCCGATCTTGATCGTCCCGATCTTGATCGTCTCTCCGTTACCACAGCCGGAAGGTGAGAACGCTATAATGACCAGGAGGACATAAACACCACATAGGAATCCTTTTCGCATCGCTCCCTCCTCCTTTTTTGCTTGAGGTCCCGTTTGATCTCGATAAAACTAACACTTCGTCTGATGCGTAACGCACACTCTCTTGGCCTAGCCCCCTCTCGCACAGTTGGGGAAACCGTCAGATCGGCTCCACCGGGTACCCGGCCTGCTGCCAGGCCTGCAGACCTCCCAGGAGGACCGCAACCTCTTGGTATCCCCTCGCCTTCGCCGCGGCTGCCACCCGGGCGGCCGATTTCTCCTCTGGTCAGGTTCAGTAAAAGATGAACGATTTACGGGCCGGAAGGTCGTCGAGCTCGTCATCAAGATCGGTGATGGGAAGGCAAAGGGCCCCGGGGATATGGCCTCGGACGTAAACCGATTTCTTTCGCACATCCACCGCGATCAATGAGTCGCCTCGGTCGAGTCGTTCCTTTACCTCATTGGGTCTCAGGCGAGAAATGCCCACTTCCTTCATGCGCAGACCTTAACTTCCGACTAGCCGGTTGTCAACAACCTCTATGGGATAGTTTCTTCACGAGTCGAGAGCGTGGCCGTCGTGCTGCAGGTACCAGAGGCGGGCGTACAGACCCTCCCTTTCGAGAAGCTCCTGGTGTGACCCCTGTTCGATGAGCTCACCGTGATGGAGGACCAGGATACGATCGGCCTCTGCCGCGCTTTTCAGCCGATGGGCGATGATGAGGACGGTCTTGCCGGCGGTAAGCTGGCGCAGCCGGTGGGAGAAGTCCGCCTCGGTGGCCACATCGACGTTCGCGGTTGCCTCGTCGAGGATCAGGATGTCGGGGGCATACGCCAACGCCCGAGCAAGACCGATGAGCTGCCGTTCCCCCATAGAAAGGGACGCACCACGCTCGCTGAGACGGGACGCCAGCCCGGCGGGGAGACGCTCGATCATCGGGAGAGCGCCGACGAGTTCGAGGGCTCGGTTCGCGTCCTCCTGGCTCACCCCGTCTCCCACCCGGAGGTTGACGGCGAGGCTCTCCGAAAAGAGGAAGGGGTCCTGGGGGATCAGGCCGATTCGCCGCCGGAGCGACGTGAGGTCAAGGCCCCCGATTTCCCGTCCGTCCACCAGGATGGTGCCTCGCTCGATCTCGTACAGCCGGGTGAGCAGATTGACCACCGTGCTTTTTCCCGCCCCGGTGGCCCCGACCAGGGCCACCCGCTCCCCAGGCTGAATTGTGA
>Ga0255058_10000171_pt1 | contig 38484 bp, 35 predicted proteins | sample Cases_109_9_MG_FD_188637 | JGI IMG/M metagenome (GOLD analysis project Ga0255058, IMG submission 188637) | Seawater microbial communities from Amundsen Gulf, Northwest Territories, Canada - Cases_109_9 | ecosystem: Environmental > Aquatic > Marine > Gulf | place: Canada: Northwest Territories...
CACTGACGCTGACACTGACGCTGACACTGACGCCAGCAAACCTCCAGAACTCATGCTACACGGAGGGGATGAGCGAGCAGGCGGCGCGGGTGTGAGCAACACCAATGTAGCGTAGCGCAGTGTCAGCGGCGGAGTGCCTGTTGTGATTTCGCTCACAAAAATTCCCAAGTTACGACCTGTCCGGCGCAACAATTACGTATAGACACCGGAAGCCGTTTGGGTCGACCCTTGCCGGACGAGTGAAGCGTGCGACGTCAAAGTCGCGATGCTGCCTTTATCCACACTCGCGAAAGGAACGGATCATGAAGAACGGAATCTTTATCTCGATCCTTGCTCTGTCTCCGGCCGGCATCACACCCCGGATGAAAAAGCTTGCTTCTCTCCTTCTACTGGCCTTCCCCCTTGCCCTCGGCTGCGGCAGCAGTGGGACGGGTGCGGCTTCGGACGTTCAAGCCCTCCAACCACTAGAAGCTGAGTGCAACGCGATCGGCGCGGTTGCAGCCGGGGCCGCACACCAAGTAGTCGTACGGGGAGACGTCTCGCAATGCGGAGAGGTCATCAGCGCCTTCGTTGAGTTCGGCGTGGCGGGTTGCTTTGGCCTGATGCCTAATGGTCTATTTGGCACCGCGTCAACGTCGCCTGCAGGACCCAACGAGGGCGCTATCACGAATCTCGGGCAGGTGGTCTGCGACTCGGTGGAGGCTTGCGGACTTTGCCTGGCGGCTCTCATGCAGGGCGTTTGCGTACCGACTTGCACACTCTGATCAGCTCGGCACAGAAAACGACGCATCGTCGAGGGAAGCGCCCCAGCTTCGGTCGGGGCGCTTCCACTTACATAGGCGCTGTCAGTGACAGCGTTTGCTCTGTTCTACGCTGCGCTTTCGGCCCGATAGAGTAGGGCGCAGACCGAAAGGTCTTCGTCTAGTTGGGGCCAATGGATGCAGCATCGGTGCTGGCGCTCAGTGCCCGCGATCTCATTCCGATTACCTTGGGTGCAACTCGATGAAACGTCTCGAAGACCTGGCATACGCTGGGAACGAAGTTGCGGGACGTCGGAAGGAACTCTGCGGCGGGGATCGTCGCTATCACCGGGACCAGCTGGGGGGCGACCAGCGCAACTCTCGCAAGGCCCGCCCGGTCATAGGCCTTCGCATGGCTCTGAAACGCCGCTCTTCGGAGCTCCCGTTCGGTGAGCGCTCCGAGGGTTCCATCACGGACGCGGCCAACCACATAGTCGCGGAGCTCCCTCTGGAGCAAGACGGCTGTCCTCCACACCCACCGTTGCGTCAGCGGATCTCGATTTAGGGCTCTGTGGGTGGTGAACGCGCGGTTGTAGAACTTGCCGTAACCGATCGGGTAGCCGCGTGGCCCCCAGGGTCCGAGCCACGCATCGAGCTCCTCGTAGAATCGATAAGTAGTCGTCGCTCGTGGATTCCCGGCGATCACCGAGGTGAGCTCGTCGTGAACGAGCTGAGCGGTCTTCGCGTCGGCCGCAAGCGCCGACGGCGGAGGGAGTGCAAAAGACATCAACGAAACCCGGACCCATCCGCGTCTGCGACCGAGCCTCTGCGGTAAAAGAACGCTGCGACGCCACTAACATGGAAGACTTTCCAGCCGTCCGGACGCTGCTGTAGGCGGTCGGCGACCGCATGGAGCACGAACGGGTTGTGACCCAAGCCCAAATGGCTGCCGGGTACCTGGATGTTCTCCGCACGGTCGCCAGCGCTTTCCTGCGCCCAATACGGTGCAACGATTCCATCGGTGGTGCTGAAGATCGCTGTCGAGGGAACGGGCGGAGCCGGCCTCGTCCGCCGGTCCACCTGAATCGGACTCCCGAGGGTGATGACACATCGCACCGCGTCGGGGACTCTGCGCGCGATCTCGCGTGCGTAAACGCCTCCGAGACTCCAGCCGACGAGGCTGACGGGCTGACCACTGCGCCGGAACTCGTCTCGGGTCAGGGCGATCGTCGCTTCGAGGAGCTCAGTGCTGAACCCGGGGTTGCGACCGAGCCCCCATCCAAGTGCGTTATGGCCGCGCAAGCGAAGAAACGCGCGCAGGGTTATCGTAGATGTGTCGCTCGCATAGAGCCCGGGCAGGACGATGCTGGTGTGTCCGTCGCCGCGTGGCCCGCGGGCAAGGAAGGGAAACGCGACGAGCGTGGTGGCAAGTTCCAGCGGTGCGCGCATCTCGCCAATGGAACTCAAGAGAGATCTTTCTTTGCGGTAGCTGCTCATCTCGAGGCTCCTTCCTCGTCAGTCGAGACACCCTGGCGCGCGACCGCCGGGCGAGGATGAGCGGCAGGGTCCGCCGCGAATCCCCTGAGCAGCACTGACATCATCGCTTCGGAGACAGCATCGTGGCTTGTCCCGACGTGCAACTTGTCCGCCAGTTGGAGTGTGATGATGCCGTGCAGCCCAGCCCATAGAACGGCCGCAATAGTGTCGGGCTCTCCCACGATCAAACCGGCCTGCCCAGCACCTCGCACCGCGTCCACCATGGGCCGCCGGCTTCGCTTCAGCTGTTTGGCGAGCTCCGCGTACTGACCGGTGTCGGGGGTCTCCGGAAACGCGAACATCAGGCGGTACGCATCGGGCTCATCGGCGGCGAACCGTAGATAGGCTCGCCCGAGGGCGTCCAGCTGGTCGAGAGGGTCGGTTGCCCCCGCTGCCGCTGCTTCGGACGCTTCAGCGAGCCGGGCAAATGCGGACGCGCGCACTGCAGCGAGGATCGCCTCCTTGTCCGCGAAGTAGCGATAGGGCGTCATCCGACTGCAACCCAGCTCTTCCGTCAGCGCTCGAAGCGTGACACCCGGGTAGCCGAGCCTTGCGAATTGGCGCTCGGCGACCCGGCAGAGTCGCTCGCGGAACGCGCGTTCCGCTTCAGCGGTGAGGACTCGCGGCATGCGTCCAATTGACAGCATAAATTGACGATGTCAACCCAACGGTTCCGACGCCTCACTTCGCAGCTGTTTTCGGCGTTGCGTGAGGATCGCGCCCGCCACGCCCCCGAGGATCAGCGCAGTCGAGACGCCGAGCCGCATCGTCGGCTCCTCCGCGAGGAAAGCGATCCCGCCGGCGGCCGCAAGGACTGGCACCACTAGCTGTACAATGGCGGCCCGCGTCGCCGTGAGGCCCCGCAAGGCCATGTACCAGAGTACGTACCCAAGGCCGGAGGTCACCGCTCCCGACACCAGCGCCAAGCCGACGCCACGCCGCTCAGCGTGAAGCGAAGCCCACGCGATGGCGACGCCGAGGAGGGCCAGTGGCACGGCCCGGACGAAGTTTCCCGCGGTAGTCGCCACAGGCGTCACGCTTTCCTTTCCGCGCACCGAGTAGATCCCCCAACCGATCCCCGAAGCAAGCATCAGGGCCACACCGACCGGATCGGGCGCGGCCATCCCTGGGAGCACCAAGTACACGAGCCCGCCCATCGCGACGAGAAGCCCAAGCCATTCGCCGAGCTGTGGCCGCTCACCGGAGAGAAGGCCACCCCCAATCATGGTGGCTTGCACGGCGCCAAATAGAATCAAGGCACCAACGCCCGTCTCGAGCGAAACATAGGCAAGCGAGAAGCCGATGGCGTAAACGAATAACGCAAGGCTCGAGGACCAGGACGCAGCAGGCTTCTCTTTTCGTCGCGGTTCAGCGACGAACGCCGACAGCGGAACCAGCACCGCGGCCCCGCTCGCCAGTCGGATTGCGGTGAAGCCGACTGGGTCGATCAGATCCGGGGCAAGCGCCATCCGACAAAACAGAGAGTTCGCCGCGAAGGCTATGAGAGCAACTACAGTGAGAACCAGAATCATGCGTCCGCCACTGACACGGTCGCTGGCGCTGGCACGGTCCCTGGCACTGGCACGGACGCTGGCACTGACCCGCTCCCCCCCTTACGGGCAGCCCTCCAGGCAGATCCGGTATTCGCTCTCGCACGCCGCCTTGCAGGCCTTGTCCTTTAGCTCGCAGTAGCTCGTGCACTCGCGCCAGCGGTCGTCGCAAAGCGGATTGCAACCGGAGGTGTGGTACTTGCCGGGCGGAGCAGGCGGATACTCGTGCTCGAGCTTGGGGATCGGCTCCGCCAGTGCGTTCGGCAGCGGGCGGGTCGAGCCGTCGACCGCGAGCTGCTGTAGGCGCTGCTCAGCGAAAGTGATACGTTCCGGGGGCTGATCCTTCGAGTGGGTCTCGAGCCAACGGCTCCAGCACTCGCGACGGGTGTCGGGGCTCACCGAAGGGTCGTGGTCAGCAGCGTAACAGCGCTCGTAGTACTCTGTGTTTTCGTGGGCGTACTTTAGGCCGGGTCCGCACGCGATCGACGCGAACAAACAGCAAGAGATCAGCAGACGAACCATGACGGCGGAAGGTATCACCGTGGACGAAACCAACCAAGAGCCCATCACGGGTTGGGGCACCTTCGAGGCGCCCGGGCTCGGGACCCTTTGGCTCGTCTGGACCGACGTCGGATTGCTGCGGATTTCCTTTCGACGGCCCGACGAGGTGGACGCTCAGGAGCTCGATGTCCCCGCGAGGTTCGCCGAACCACTTAGGCGGTATTTCAAGGGCGAGCCGGAGGACTTCGCGGAGGTCGCGTTAGATTTGCGTGGGACCGATTTCCAGACGCGCGTGTGGAGTGCTCTACGGCGAATCCCGTGGGGTCGCGTTCGCACGTACGGCAGCATCGCGCAGGACATCGGCTCACCCCGCGCGATGCGTGCAGTTGGACAAGCCAATCACGTAAACGCCATTCCGATCGTCGTCCCGTGTCACCGAGTGGTCGAGGCGGGCCATCACCTGGGTGGCTATGGAGGCGGTGCCGAGCGCAAGCAGTTCCTTCTCGAGCTCGAGGGCGTCCGGTTCCACGAGGGGGTCGTGCAACCAGGCCAGATGGAGCTCTTTTAAACAGCATCACCTAGCTTCCGATCCGGCGCTGTTTAACCGTTCAGAGCTGGGCTGCGAGGAGGCACGCGAGAGTCAGGACTCCTGAAGCGAGGCTCATCTTGTCGCGAACCGCAAAGAGGACCGGGTCGTCGTGCATCTCTCCACGCGCGGCAAGAAACCAAATTCGGATGACCCAGTACATCAGGATCAAACAGATCCCCCAGAGCGCCTGTGGCGTCGAGTAGTAGGTCAGAATTGATGGGCTGTTGATGTACAGCGCGAACACGAGGACCGCCAAGAGCCCGGAAGCCGGCCCGATCGAAGTCACAACAGGAATGTCGGCCAGGACGTAGTTCCGGCCTCGAAGCACCTGCTCGTTGTTGTGCCGCAGTTGAATGAGCTCGGAGTACCGCTTCACGAACGCGAGGCTGGTGAAGAAGAAGATCGAAAACGCCAGCAACCAGAATGAGAGCTCGACCTGGACCGCCACGCTACCGGCCATCACCCGATACGTGAACAGCAACGCGAGCGCGAGCACGTCGACGATGAGCCGCTGCTTTAGGTAAAAAGTGTAAAACGTCGTGAGCGCGATGTATCCAAAGATGACCCACACGAATTCGGGATTCACGAATTTCGTCGCCAGGAAGAGCGACAACGCGAAGCTCGCGGCCATCAACACTATTCCCTCGGGAATGGCGAGCGCGCCTGAAGCCAAAGGACGCTCGCGTTTGGTGCGATGTCGGCGATCCGCGGGCAGGTCTATCAAATCGTTGAGGATGTAGATCGAAGAAGCGCAGAAACTGAACGCAAAAAACGCCATCACCGCGTTGAACACCAGTGCCCAGTCGTCGTACTCGTGCGCGAAGTACAGAGGAACGAAAAGCAAGAGGTTCTTGGCCCACTGATGAGGGCGAAGCTCCTTCAGGGCAGCCATCCACTTGTTCGGGCGCTCCGATACAACCCTCACTTTGGAGACGGCCTGCTCTGCGCTTCGTCGCGTGCGCGAGCTAGGCGCCACGATGATCGCCTCGCCAGCGGCCTTCCAGACCGGCACATCGGCAGCCGCGTCGCCGATATACTGAAAGCCCCCGCGACCGAACCGTGTTGAGAGAAGCTCGGCCTTCCGTTCGCCTTTCAGGTTCTGTTGACCGTCACTGCCTACCGCCTCGTTGAAGACGTCGACGTGCGCTGCGACCGCGGCTGCGGTGGCCTGATCCGAGGCGGTAACCAAGAGAACGGGACGCCCCGCCTGCCGCGCGTTTCGCGCCAACTCGAGGACCTCTTCCCGGTACGGAAGCGCCGCAGGATCGATCGGCGCATGCGTGGACAGATAGCGCTTGAGCCTGGGACGCCCGCCGAACAGCACGAAGATCAGGGCGAGCATCCGGTGAGGTGCGGTCTTCAAGAGCACCAGGAGCGACTCCCAAAGCGTATCGGTCGCCACCAGCGTGCCATCCAAGTCCACGCATAAGGGCCGTGTCACGTCGGCGGATTGGGATGGTGGCTTGTCCACTTGAATTCCACGGTGCCATCAGAGACGGCTCAGCGCCACTTCCAGTTGCTCCCTCTTCAGGCGGAGCTCGGAAGCATTCCGCTTGGACTTCTCAACCACCGCGGCCGGCGCGCGGTCGACGAAACTCGGATTGCCGAGCTTCTTTTCAACAGTAGTGAGCTCCTTGTCGATTTTCTTGAGCTCTCTCTGAAGGCGCTCTCGTTCCTTTTCAGTGTAGATGACGTTGGGAACAGCGGCCCGAACCCCCGGATTCACGAACACGGCAGCTTTCTCGAAATGCGAGCCAACGTCATCGAGCCTGCTGGCTTCGGTCTCGAAGTGCATCACGCATCCCGCCAGTGTTTCGATGGTTCTGCGTTCCTCTTGGAGTACCAATCGTTTCGCATCGTCCTCGGTGTACCAGTGGACCGCAACCTCTCGGCTCCTAGGGACGTCGTGCTCGGCGCGAATCGTCCGAGCACTACCGACGAACGCCTGGACAGCTTCGAAATCCCTCTCGGCTTCCCGATCGACACGCGCGTCGACGAGCGGGGAGGGATATCGCGAGATCATGATGCTGGCGCGCGCGCCGTCCCATTTGGGAACGCGCTGCCAAATTTCTTCCGTGATGTGGGGCATCATCGGATGCAAGGCACGGAGGACGGTCTCGAGCGTGTGCACGAGGGTGGCTTCCGTTTCGCGGACGAGCACCGCGTCGCCGCTGTCGAGAGCCGGTTTGCTCACTTCGAGGTACCAGTCGCAAAACTCGTCCCACAGGAAGTGATAGAGCGCACCCGAGGCGTCATCGAGACGATAGGCATCGAGGCCTGTCGAAGTCGCATCGAGCGCCTGGTAGAGCCGGGAAAGGATCCAACGGTTCGCGAGCGCTCTAGGCTGAGGACACTCCTGAGAGGCCACAGCATTCGAGTCGCCGAGTCGCATCAGGGCGTACCGCGACGCGTTCCAGAGCTTGTTTGCGAAGTTTCGGTAACCCTCGATACGCTTGATCGACAGCGCGATACGCCGCGATTGAGGCGAGTAGCTGAGCAGCGTCATTCGGAGGGCGTCTGCCCCGTAGGCCTCAAAGCCGTCGGGGTACGTTTTCTCGAGGTACTTCACGCCCGCTGGGGAGGCGCCAGATTTTCTCGATTTGTCGACAAGCTGATCGAGTGTTGCGCCCTGGATTACGTCGAGCGGGTCGATGACGTTACCCTTCAGCTTACTCATCTTTTCGCCACGCTCGTCGGTCACCAAACCCGCCAGCAGCACCCGGGTGAACGGCACGTCGCCCATGAAATGAAGGCCCATCATGACCATTCGGGCGACCCAGAAGAAAATGATGTCGTAGCCCGTCTCCATGTCCTGGGTCGGGTAGAAGCGCCGTAGAGCAAGGGTGTCGTCTGGCCAGCCGAGCGTCGAGAAAGGCCAGAGCGCAGAGCTGAACCACGTGTCGAGAACGTCTTCGTCTTGCCGCAGTGATTCGTGGCCGCACGCGCTGCACGAAGTCGGGTCCTCGCGGGACACGGTCGCCTCGTCGCACGAGTCGCAGTACCAAGCCGGGATGGGGTGCCCCCACCAAAGCTGGCGCGAGATACACCAGTCCTGGATGTTCCTGAGCCAGTGAAAGTACGTCTTGGTCCATTCCTCGGGCAGGATTTGAATCGCCCCATCCTCGACCGCTTGGATCGCGGGCCCCGCAAGCGGTTTCATCTTCACGAACCACTGCGTCGAGATGATCGGTTCCACGATGGTTCCGGACCGCTGGGAGCGTGGCAGCGTCATCAGGTGTTTCTTGCTGCCGCGGGCGAGGCCGAGATGCTCGAGCTCCTCCTTCACCCGTTTGCGGGCCGCGAACCTTTCGAGCCCCTGGAAGGCCCCGGCATTCTCGTTGAGCGTTCCGTCCAGGTTGAGGATGTTGATCTCCTCGAGCCCATGGCGCTTCCCAGTCGCGAAGTCGTTTGGGTCGTGTGCGGGCGTCACCTTCACGACGCCGGTCCCAAAATCGGGATCCACGAGCTCCGCGTCCAAGACAATGGGAATCAGTCGATCGACAAACGGGTGTCGCAGGTATTTACCGTGGAGGCGTCGATATCGCCCGTCGTCCGGATGAACGGCTACCGCGGTGTCGCCGAGCATGGTCTCGGGTCGCGTCGTCGAGACCACGACCTCGCCGTCCCCGTCCGCCAGTGGATACGCGAAGTCGAACATCTCGCCCTCGACGCCCTCTTCTTGGTCGACTTCGAGGTCCGACAAGACCGTCCGCGACTCCACGTCCCAGTTCACCAGACGCGTGTCGCGGTAGATCAATCCCTCTTCGTAGAGTCGAACGAACGACTCTCGGACAGCGCGGACCATGTCCGGATCCATGGTGAACTTCGTCCGCGGCCAGTCGCACGAAGCGCCCATCTTACGAAGCTGCTGAAGAATCCGGTCGCCGGACTGCTCCTTCCACTCCCACACGCGTTCGATGAAGGCTTCACGGCCGAGGTCGTGACGTGACAGGCCCTCTTCTTTGAGCTGCCGTTCGACGACAACTTGGGTCGCGATGCCAGCGTGATCGATACCGGGCACCCAAAGCGTGTTGTAGCCCTGCATGCGCTTGTGACGACAGAGCACGTCCTCGAACGTGGTGCGACACGCGTGGCCCATGTGGAGCGAGCCTGTGACGTTCGGTGGGGGAATCGCCAACGTATAGGTTTCACGCGGGTCATCGGGGTCTTCCGAAGCCGCGAAATACCCCGAATCTTCCCAGAATTCGTACCAGCGCGTCTCGGCCTCGGTGGGCGAGTACGTCTTGGGTATCTCGTCCGACTTGTCGCTCATCCGAGCGACCCTGTGCGGCGAAATCGCGAGGCAGTCAAGCCTCAGTCACCGACGAGGCGGTGCAATTCCTCACGGATCATCGCTTCGGCGAGCTCAGGCACGACCTCCCAGACGACTCGTTCAACGACCTCGGCGGAAAGCTTGAGGACTCCTTCGACTTGGTCGGACGTCAGGCCGAGCGCCTCTAGCCGCTGGACGACGGAATGTGAGAGCGCTCCGGACGCGGCAGCCGATTGCGATGGTCCCGCAGCTTGAGACTTCAACTTCGGCAGCGTGGCTGCAGGAGGAGCAAGAGGAGCAGGAGGAGCAGATGGAGCAGATGGAGCAGATGGAGCAGGAGGAGCAGATGGAGCAGACGAAGCCGTAGGAAGCGAGGATGCGGACGCCGGCACGACGGACACCGTGGCTCCCGAGAGCGGTGTTCGCGACATTGGTCGGGTGGACTGGATCGCAGGCGCAGGACCGCCGACCGGCAACGGCGGAGGCGTGGGGCGATATGCCGGGGTCGAGATCGGCTGCGGCATCGCGGGGCGCGCTACCGGAATTGAAGCGGCCTCGGAAAGGGCATCGGCCCGTCCGGCCAAACCGGTAGCTTTATCGATCGCCTCTTGCGTATCGAACGGTTTGAGGATGTGCTCATCGGCCCCGACCTCGGCGGCACGCGCTTCGTCGAGAGGTCGATGTTGGCTCGCCATCAAGATGACGGCGGTGCCTGCGAGCTGCGGATCGGCTTTGATCGCGCGCGTTACCTCGTATCCATCGATGCCTGGAAGCGACGCGTCGATGAACGCAACGTCCGGCACGAAGTCTCGGCCTTGCTGGAGCGCTCTCTCACCGCTTTCAACGGCTAGTAACTCCGCGTTCTCCCCCGCGAAAGTCATCTCGATGACCTTACGCATCGTCACGCTGTCTTCGACGATTAGAATCCTCATCAACCCCAAGCCCCGTTCACTTAGATGTATGCTCGGTGACATACGCGATCGGCACCTTGCCGGTCAAGAAGCGGTGTCACCTAGTTGACCGCTCGAACGCCCACCAGTAGGGAGCTCAGGTGTCGGACTGGCACCTACGCCGACAATACGTCGAGCGGGCCCCGAGAGCCCCCCAAGGGCGCTTTTCACTCGATGGCCTGGCCCCTGGAAACGGCCCTTTGGAGCTGGATATTGGGTTCGGGCGGGGGCAATCCCTCTTCGAGCGCGCGGAAGCCGCGCCAGGTAGCCGAATCGTCGGAATCGAGGTCAAGTCCAAATGGGTCTACAAGGTCCAGCAGCGACTCGAAAAGGACGGGGTGTCGAACGTTCAGGTGCTGTGCGGCGACGCTCGCGAGATCCTCGAACGGGCCGGACCGCGGGGAATAGTCGACAAGGTCGCGCTCCATTTTCCGGACCCTTGGTGGAAGAAGCGTCACCAGAAGCGCCGCGTCATCGGGGAGCCCTTGCTGGTTGAGCTCCGTCGCCTCATGCGCCCGGGGGGCGAGCTCTTCATCCAAACCGACGTGGAAGACCGCGCCGAACTGTACCTCCAGCAACTTCGGGAGGTCGAGGGGTTCACGCTCGTCGCCGACGACGGCTTCGTGGACGACAATCCTTTTTCCGCGCGATCGAACCGCGAGCACCGTGCCATCGAGGACGGGCTCCCGGTTTGGCGCATTCTGGCTACGCGCGACGCGGGCTAGCGGAGGGCGATGGCTGCGCAGTCGCGCCGTGTTCGAACCTCGAGCGCGACCTGACGGTCATCGAGCGACTCGGTGGGCTCGTGGCCAGGGACAAAGTATCCAAGGTCATCCACGATGTCGTAAAGCTCTTCGTTCCGTTCGAGAAGCTCGCAGTTGCGTCGCTTGAGGGCGTCGACCAGGCGCGGTATCGCGTCGAGGCTGTGGGGCTGGGTGTCGTGGAACAGCACGATGCCACCGCGGTCCCCAGTTTCGCGTTCACGGCGCTTCAAGACTCGAAAGAATGTTCGAACGACGTCATCGGCAGTGTCGACCTCCAGATCGCCTGTATAAACGCTCCAGAGCACGCTGGTGTAGCCGCGCGCGGCGAGCAACTCCTGGACCCTGGCGGAAAGCGCGCCTCCCGGGGGCCGAATCAAGCGGGGCCGCAAGCCGATCGCGTTTTCGATCTTGCTCTCGCTAAGGGCGAGCTCGGCCTCGATCTCGGCATTGCGCAGGAGGGGAAGCTGTCGGTGCGTCTCGGTGTGGTTCCCGATCATGTGACCGCGGCTGGCGATCTCTCGGACGATCTCGGTATGCTCGCGCTCCCACGGATTTCCCCGCCCGAAGCTCTCGGTCTTGACGAAAAACACCGCTCGAATGCCGAGCTGGTCGAGGAGATCGAGAAGCCTGGGCGTCGTGCGGCGCGAGGGGCCGTCGTCGAAGCTGAAAAGGATCGTTCGACGTTTGGTGGCGCCGTCGATCGTCAGACCGCTCGGATAATGTGCGCCAGTCACGTCGCGAGGCGGGGGGCCCGGCTCGTCCCCGTGCACCACTTCGAGCGAGAAAGGCTCGTTGACGGGCGACGGGGCGCCGCGCATCGCCGACAGGTGGGCCACGACCGGTAGCCGCTCCATCACCGGCTCGGAGGCACGCCTCGAGGCGCCCGCAAGGGAGCCACCGGCGATCAGCACCAGAACGAAGCAGCTCAGGCGCACCCTCCATGGAACCATCAGCATGGTCGTGCGATCGTACGGAAGTACACAGGCCGGACGCGAGAAAGTGGCGGCACCTGCACATGCCTACAGTTGCCTCTGCCGATCGTATCGACTACCCCGGTCGCCCAACGAGAGCTCCAGTGATCGAAGTCGACGCCCTCAGCAAACGTTACGGAAGCCGACTCGCGGTGAACGAGGTGTCCTTCCGCGTCGAACAGGGTGAGATCGTTGGGTTCTTGGGCCCCAATGGCGCTGGTAAGACCACCACTTTGCGGATGCTGACCGGTTACCTCGCCCCAACGGGTGGCAAGATCCAGATCGACGGCATCGACGCGGTCGGCAACTCGATCCAGGCGCGCGCCCGACTCGGCTACATGCCCGAAGGGGTGCCCCTCTATCGGGACATGCGTGTCTACGAGTATCTGCGTCACCGCGCGTCCCTCAAACGCGTCCCTGAGGTCGGCGCCGCGGTCGACCGCACCCTCGAGCTCGCGGGCGTGGCCGACGCCAAGAATCGGATCGTCGGTCAACTGTCGAAGGGGTACCGGCAACGCGTCGCTCTCGCTGAAGCCCTCATCGCCGATCCTCCGCTTCTCGTTCTCGACGAGCCAACGTCAGGCCTCGATCCAAACCAGGTGCGTCAGTTCCGAGAGCTGGTGCGTGGATTCGGTGGGGCCAAAACGGTGTTCTTGTCGACCCACATCCTCTCGGAAGTCCAAGCGGTGTGTGACCGGGTAATCATCATTCGTGAAGGCCGAAAAGTTGCCGACCTGACGCTCGATGAAACGACGGAGCTCGAGAACATGTTCGCAGAGCTCACCACGGGCAACGCTTCGGAGGGAGGCTCGTGAGGAGCGCCTGGGTCGTCATGAAGCGTGAGCTCGCCTCCTTCTTCGTGTCGCCGCTGGCGTATGTCGTCCTCACGTCGTGGCTGATCTTCAGCGGCATCACCTTCTGGATTCTCAGCGAGTTCTATGCGCGAAACGCGGTCGCATCAGGCGCCGACACGCCGTTGTCCGGGTTCTTCGGCGGGAGTGCGCTGTTCTTCATCCCGCTCCTCGTGTTCGTCCCCGTCCTCACCATGCGGCTGGTCGCGGGCGAGAGGCAGGCCGGAACGCTCGAGGGTCTCATGACGGCGCCTATCTCCGAGGCGTCGATCATCTGGGGCAAGTACGGCGCCGCACTCGTGATGTGGGCCACGCTTTGGGTCCCGACGATCGTCTACGCCTGGATCATGGGCCAATATGGCAGCGTCGATTGGGGGGCCGTCGCCTCTAGTTATTTCGGAGTATTTTGCCTCGGCGCCTATTTCATGGCCGTCGGCTTGCTGATGAGCACAGTCGCCCCAACGCAGATCATCGCTGCGGTGCTCTCCTTCGTGGCGCTTGGTGTGCTCTTTGCGATGGGCGTCGGCGAGTTCGTGCTCGACGGGACGCTCAGAGAAGTGTGCGCGTACCTAAGCATGTGGGGCCACATGCACAGCTTCTCGAAGGGCGTGGTCGATTCGCGCTATCTCGTGTTTGATTTCTCCGTGGCGCTCCTTGCCGTGGGGTTGAGCATTGCTGTGCTCAAGGCGGGGAGGCACGCGTGAACGACCAGTCGCGGACGCGCTTCAATCTCGTCGCCACCACCATCCTGGCGCTCGTGGTGGTCGTGCTCTTGAACTACATCTCTTCGCAGCACTACAAGCGCTGGGATTGGACGACGGAGCGGCTTTTCACGCTGTCAGATCAGAGCCAGCAGGTCCTGAGGGAGCTCGACCAGACCGTTCGAATCTACGTGTTCTTGGCGAGAGGTGAAACGGACTTCGCCGATGTGGAGACGCTGCTCGAAGAGTACAAAGCTGTCACGTCACGACTCGAGATCGAGTGGATCGACCCGGATCGCGACAAAGCTCGGTATCAGGTTCTGACGGACAAGTTCGGAGTCGATAGCTGGCTTGCGGGTGAGACGACGCTTTCGCAGGTGCCCATCGTAGTGACGAGCGGTGACCGCAAATGGAAGGTCGAGCGGCACCAGCTGATCGTCGAAGACTTCGACAGCTTCGAGGACGCCGACGGCCACAAGCTCGACCTGCAATCCGAGCGGGCGCTCACCGGCGCGATCGTGGAAGTCACGACCGGTCAGCCGACGAACATCTGCCTCGCCCAGGGCCACGGCGAATGGGAGCTCGGAGCCTTCGGGGACCGCAGCGTCGACGACGTAGCCCGCGAGCTCGACTGGGAGAAGATCGAGATCGTGCCCTTCGATCTCCGCGGCGGGGAAGATGTCCCGCCATCGTGCGTCGCGCTCTTCGTCTTGAGCCCGCAGCGTTTGTACTCCCCCGAAGAGGTCGCAACGGTCGACCGCTTTCTGGCTTCTGGCGGCAATGTCCTTCTGGCATTTGATCCTCTGCTCAAGAAAGAGAAGCTTCAGCCTACCGGGTTCGAGGAGAGCCTCGGGAAACGGGGAATCGTCGTCGGCAGCGACCTCGTGATCGAGAACGACGAAAGCCGACAGCTCCCCGGCAACCCCGGCGACCTGTTCATCTCGATCGACCTCGGCACTCATCGAGTCACCGATACCATTCGCAAGCGAGGAGGTGGCATCCTGGTGGCCGTCGTTCGCTCGGTAGATGCGGCGGAAGGCAGCGACGCCGAAGTCATCATGCAAACCAGCCCGAATGCCGTTGCCGAGTCCGACCTCGGGCGCGCGCTCGCGACCGATCCCAAGGCCGCAGGCGTCACGCTGAAAGTCGTTCCCCTCGCGGTGGCATGGGAGTACGTGCCGCCGCTTGGCAAAGACCTCAAACCGGTCGAGAGCGACGGTCCCGAGCCGGGACGCCTGCTGGTGCTCGGAGACAGCGATTGGATGAGCGGGGAGCTTCTCGACAACCCGCAACTGTCGAACATCGATTTGCTCTCGTCGACGGCGGGCTGGCTGACGCAGAGAGAAGCTCTGATCAACATCGCACCTCGAAAGACGAAGGCGCGCGCGGTGATCATGAGTGACGCCGACCTTGACAACCTCTTGTTCCGGGTTGTCTTCCTGCTGCCCGTAGCCGCATTCATCGCCGGGTTCGGCGTGTGGTGGTCGAGGCGCACATGACGGGGCGGACGCCGATCATTCTCGCGGTGAGCGTCGTGTTGCTGGCCGGCTATATCTTTTTCTTCGAACGCGACCGACCCGCGCGATCGGAAATCGAAGCCCGAGCAGGCTTTCTGGTCCAGTCGCTGGTGCACGAGCGGGTCTCTAGAATCCACATCTCCTCGGCGGACGAGCAGATAGTGATGTCCCGGGAGGGGGAGGGTTTCGACGAGAGCTGGACGATCGAGGAGCCAGTCGAGGAAGTCGCAGATCTCGGGCGCGTGGCAGACTTTCTCCAAAACTGGGAGTTCTCGATCGCCACGCGGACTCTCGAGAACCCGAGCGCGGAGGACGTTCAGAGCTTCGGCCTCGATACCCCAAGAGCTTTCGTGCGATTCGAGATGGGACGCGCGGAAGTCACCGTGTCGCTAGGGGCCGGTACGCCGGTCGACGGTGGTGGCTACGTTCGAATCGATGATCGCGACCAAACGATGGTCGTCCCGGAGTCGGTGGTCGAGCTCTTCGAGCTCGGCGCCGAACACTTTCGAATCAAGAACGACGGTGGTGCGCCTGATCTAGCGGACCTGCTCGATGCGGAAGTTAGCGAAGACGCAGCCGCGCCTTGACTACTTCTGAGCTAGAGCCTTTTCGATCGTCTCGTGGGACGCGTATTCGAGCAAACCATTGCTCGTGTTGAAGCCGCCTGACGAGATGAGCCTGAACTGGCCCTTCGCAAGGATCTTGTTCCCAACCTTGAGGTTGGTCGGCACGACGACCGAGCCGTCGATCGTGGTGGTCCTCCGTCCGCGTCGAGCGCGCGCGAGTTGCTCCTGATTGTCGGCGTAGCCCACGATGATCAGCTGGTCAGCGCGGTCGGTCTTGTCGGGCGCATCGGCGATGAACATGTGCGGCGCGTCGACGCGCGGGCAGTTCTCTTTCTTGCGCTCCTTGCATCGCGGCGGCTCGTAGATCTCCATGATGTAGCCAGTCACGCCCAGATCCGTGCCGAGCGTCTTGTGTAGCCCTCGGCGCAGGCCGTAGACGCTGTACGATTCATCCGCGTAGGTCGTCGGAAACGGCGGGGGCGGCAGCGTCGGAACCTCTGGAAGGCTCGGCACGATCTCCGGTAGCTTCTCGACCTGAGGCTCCGAAGAGGACAATTGATCACAGCCGACACTCAACAGTGCGGCAGCCAAAATCATGCCAATAAGACGAGTTCCCATGTTTCCCCCAAATGTCCCACACAAAGTAGCACGGGCGATTCCGGGGCGACAATCTAGGGGGCGACGGGGACGCAGCGTCGATGCCTTGGAAGGGACTCTTCCAGTGCCATTTGCAGGGTCGGCGGCAATCCCGCTGACCCGCGAATCTGCAGAATGGCTGCCCCCGCTTCGGGAGTGTCGAGGGCCCTGAGCGCTCCTACGGCTCGGGCCGCGTTGTTGATGTCGTCAGTCAGCGCACTCGGGGACGCCACTCGCCGAACCACGGCGAACAGTGCCTCGGTCGCGTCGGTACGGCAGTGCTCCACGGTGTACTCGATCGCGGCTGCGGTCACCGGGGGCCACTCGTTTCGGTTTCGAAGGCGCGCGTGAATCCTGGCCCAACCCTGATCGTGCGAGACCCCTGCAAGCACCTCGATCGCGGCCGCGCGTACCTCCGACATGGGGTCGTCGACCGCGGCCACGATCACGGCGGTCGCCACGGGCTCACTTCGGAGGCTCGTTACCGCTTCGGCGCGCACCATCGGCCATGGATCTTTTCGCGCCAACGTGGCCCGTGCCTTCATCGAACCGGGGTCTTTCGAGAGAACCCGAGCGGCGCGCGCGCGCACCCGAGGGTAGGGATCTTCCAGTGCGACCCTCGCTTCGGTTCGCCGGCCGCGCGCGGCAATGGCATCGACCCCCGCTTGTCTCAGCATCCAGGCTTTCGGCGTTTGTATCTGACTCGCAACCCAGCGATCGACGGATTGACTCGTTCCCCCCGCCCCCGCGCTCTCAAGCAAGCGCCAGGTCGTCGGGAAGTCATTGGAGTTCGGCGCGGCGTACTCGATGAAGGCCGCCAGAACCGGCGCGTACTCTTCGATCGAAGCGAGGGCGAGCGCAGCACTCGCCACCGCCGAAGCCGGTGGCTCCGTTTCGAGCCAGGCACGAAGTTTCGGCTCGGCGCTCTCATCCGCGCGCTGTACGGCAGTCGCGAACGCGCGTCGGAGTACGGGTCGCCGGTCGCCGCCCTCAGTCGTGAGCGCAGCCAACAATGGCACAAGCGCGGCGTTGGGGTCGGCGCGTGCTAGCAACACCGCCGCACGGTCGCCGGCATCGGGGTCTACGAGCAAGGTGACCAGTCCCTGCCACCCAGCCGGCCTCGCGCGTCGCAGCGCGTTGAAGGCCCCCTCTCGTATTCGCTCGTCGGGCGAGTGTACCGCCTCGGCGAGACACTGCACCGCCGGCCGGTGATCCCCCGCAAGAGATGCCAAGGCAACTAGCGCGCGGCGTTGCGCACGGCGCGAAAGGGCAGGCCACACGTCACGGATGGCGACGGCGGCGGATTCTCCGCCGGCTTGAAGTTCCTGTACGGCAGTGACGGAGCGATCATGGTCGCCATCGAGCTCTTGCAAGGCGCCTGCGAAGCTCGCAGGCTCTTGGGCCGCCGCGGTCATCGAGGAAGCCCCAAACACCAAGAGGCCGATCAATGCAACACGCGATTTGTGGCCTGTTCGTCCCACTCGATCACCTCAGCGTTTCGTAGCTCTAGCACGCGGTCCTCCGCGCAGGCCTAGCGCTAACCGCGATGGCGGCGACGGCAAAAGGGAGCACGACCAGGCCCGGGATGGCTAGCGCAGTATCCACCCGGAGGGCTACGATGGCTAGAGCAGTAGCCACTAGTATGCTCTGAATGCCCTGGGAGAAACCCAAATGGTGCAACGTCCGCACCCCGTGAACCTCGACCTGAACCCGCGATGCGTACCCGGCCGTGGCCGCCGCGGAGCAGGCCATAAAGGTGAGGGAGCCCACGAGCAGTGGTAGCCGGCTCCTCACCGATTCCATCATGTCACGACGAGCAGGACTGTCACTGGAATTTCGGCGCCAAAACACGTCGAATTGCTCTTCTCAAAGCCTCTGCTGGACCCATATACTCATAGTTGCCCCCACTAGGAAGCGACACGCTAGAGGGCGGGATCTACGTTCGGTGCGATTTCCGGCACGGCGCGTGCATCTCGTTTCAGCCGAGACAACGGTTTCGAGCCCGAGGAACACTTGGGTGAGTTCTGGTGTTTAGCGCACATACGGGGTGCCACTGCTCACAAGGGGCGCCACCGGAAGGCAAGAGGGAAAATGGCACGACAGGCAGCGACGCGACAGTCAACCAGTAAGGCCACCAGGAAGAGTCAGGTGCAGGCCAAGGCATCCAAAGTGACGGAGCCAAAGGTCGAAAACCAGGCGCGGGCGGTGAAGAAAGCCGATTTGGGTACCCCCCAGTCCACCGAGCCGTCCAAGGAGCAGCTGGAAAAAGCAAGGCTCGAGAGCGAAAAGGCGCTCAAGGAATTCGAGCGCCAGGGCGCCGGGGATTCGACCCTCACGCGGTACTTCCGCGAGATGATCGGGCATCGGGTGCTCACGCCACAGGAAGAGATCGAGGCTGCCAAGCGGGTCGAACGTCTCGAGATTGCGTACTGGGAGGCTCTCCTCAGCTACCCACCTTGCTTCGAAACCGTCGGAACCATCATCGAGTTGCGAGTCGAAGACCGACAGCTCCCCGAGATCGCCGCCCTTCGCAAGCTCTGTCGAAGCGCAAAGTCCGACAAGCTCGGCAAGCGCCAAGAAACGCGCTGGAACGACCTCTGTCTCCAGCTTTCAACCAAGATGCGAGCGCTCGATAGTGATCGACTCTACGTGCAGGAGTCAGACCGTGCGGCTCACCGCCTCGCTGGTGATTTCGCGGACGAGCGCGACATCGTGGGGGACCACGTTCGGATGACGCCGGCGTTCAAGAAATACCTGCAGGAAGTGCGTGGGGCGCAAAAGGCGCAGCAGCGTGCGAAGAATCGCTTCGTCGCCGCCAACCTCCGTCTCGTCGTTTCGATCGCGCGTCGCTACAACCGCGGTCGCCTTCCGCTCATCGACCTCATTCAAGAGGGCAACATCGGCCTGATGAAAGCGGTCGAGCGTTTCGATCACAATCGCGGCTACCGTTTCAGCACTTACGCCTCATGGTGGATTCGGCACGCGATCAGCCGTGCGCTGGCCGATAAGGGCCGCGCGGTGCGCATCCCGGTGCACATGCTCGACACGTACAACCGGGTCGCGCGTGCAACTCAGGCCATCGCTACCCGCACCGGCAGGCAGCCGACACCGGAAGAGCTCGAAAAAGAGACGGGTATCGCTGCCGAGAAGCTCGAGAAGATCAAGGGCTACTGGGCCGAGACCCCGTTCTCGCTCGACCGTCCCGTCAACGACGAGGACGGCCGCAAGTTCATCGACTTCCTCGAAGAGGAAAACGTGCCGACGCCATACGAGCAGCTCGTATCCCGCAAGTGGAGTGACGAGGTGCGACGGCTCCTCGACACGCTGACGCCGATGGAGGCACGCATCCTCCGGTGGCGCTTCGGCCTCGACGACGAAGACGAGCTCACGCTCAAGGAGATCGGCGACAAGTACAACTTGTCGCGCGAACGCATCCGCCAGCTTCAAGAGCAAGCGCTCGGGAAGATCCGACGACAGATCAAAGAGTAGTGGGCGGCCCGTTGCCCACGACTCCAGCGCCGGCGAGGCACCCCCTCCGCCGGCGCAACTAATTCAACTCGGTCGCGCGCCCGTACCCCGACCGTACCCGACGTTGGGGGGAGTTGCGGAAGGAGGGATAGGGATTGGAGGAGTTGTAGTTGTAGGAGCAGGGACCCGTCGCGACCAGCCGCGGGATCGTGGTACACCCGCCGTCATGACGCTGAACGGGATTGGCGAGCTCATGACCACTGTAGGCCTCGCGGGGCTGCTCTGGGGGGAGTGGAAGGACAACACCGGCGTGCGGGCTGTCAGTAAGCCGCTTGCATCCCTCGGCTTCATCGTCGCGGCGATCGGCTTCGGGGCGCTCGAATCGCGCTACGGACGAATCGTGCTGCTCGGATTGATCCTCGGCGCCATCGGCGACGTTTGCCTCCTCGGCAAGCAGAAGCAGTATTTCATTGCAGGACTCGTTTCGTTCCTACTAGGCCACGTGGCGTATGTCGTCGCGTTCGCTTCGCTCGACATCAGCATGCCGCACGCGTTCATTGCAGCGGTCGCAATGGCTGCGGTCATGGCCTTCGTGGCCAACTGGGTGTTCCCGCACGCGTCCGACATGCGCGTCCCCATCGGCGTCTACATGCTGGTCATTGCGGCGATGTGTGCCGTGGCGATCGGCGCTGGAGGAGCCGGCGCCCCATGGATGATCCCGGTCGGCGCCATCATGTTCACCGCGTCCGACATGGCCGTCGTACGGGACCGATTCGTGACGCCCGGCTTCGTGAACCGGCTCTGGGGGCTGCCTCTCTACTATGCCGCCCAACTGATCATCGCCTGGAGCATCATGGCAGTGAACGCCTGAGCGCGCTCACCAACTTGACCGGGGGAGCCTAAACGCCATGAAAAACGCCGCATACGCGATGCCGGCGCAGATGAGGAACGTACCGACGCCGATGTAAGCCACATTTGATAGCGAAATCCAAAAGGACCTGGCCGCTCGTATAGCTTGTGTGCTCGCAATCCCGCGAGCCCCTAGCTCGGAGCCAATATCATGACGCGCATCGTCTTCGCGGTGCTCGCCGCGACGCTGCTACTCGGCACGTCCACGGAGAGCACGGCCCTTTCCCCGCAGTTCCAATCGAAGATCCTCGGAAACAGTCTCGACCCCGAAACGGGAGCCCCCCAGGAGATCGCCGGCTTCCAGTCGTCCTTCTCGGCGTGGACGATTCGAAAAGGCACCGTCCAGATCTTTCCATTCGGCAAGAGTGACTCCATATTGATCGCGCGGGTGAAGGGCCTCGTCCTGGATCCGGCTGGATTCAATCCGTCGCCGGACTTCGAGGCCCGGGTCGTTTGCCACGACGACGCGGGAAGCTCCTTCCTCGCAGTCACGACGAACGCGGCCCCCCTCACGCCGGGCACACCCGGGGGCTCGCCCGGAGGCGACGGCATACTGATCGACGTGATCCGGTTGCCCGAAGAATGCTTCGCGCCCATCATTCTATTTGGTGGCGATTCGGATGGACCGGGGCCGCCAGGATTCTTCGCTGTTTCGAGCTTCTAGCCCACGACCGGCTCGTGGCCACAGCACCTCGACGGCCTTTGGGACGGACGCTACTCGCCGGTTGGCGGGTGGTGTGGACCCAGGCTCGGCTGTGGGTTTGGCACTGGCCTCGGATGAAGTGGGGGCAATGGCGTGTTCGACGTTTCGGTCGAAAGCTTGACCGCGAAGCCGAACGCGACAGCATCGAGCAGGCGCGCTACCACGAAGCCAGCCGACGTGCCGGCCTCGACGGCATGACCGATGAAGAGCTCGCCGCGCTGGGCATAGAAGAGCTGGTCAGACGGTACCAAAAGGCGTTCACAGAAATGGAGGCCGAGCGTAGCATCCGCACCAGCCCCCACTAGAGCGCGCTCGCCAACTTGATCCGGGGGAGCCTCAGCGCCAGCACGAACGCCGCATACGCGATGCCGGCGCAGATGAGGAACGTACCGACGCCGATGGCGCTGTAAGCCACACCGCCCATCACCAAACCGACGATGCTGGCGAGGCTGCCCGCGCTCCCGGCAATGCCCTGGATAGCGCCTTGGAAGCGGTCGGCGGCGACTTTCGAAATCATGGAGACGACTGAAGGCCACATGATCCCGTTCCCGATCGCGAAGAGGGCGGCTCCCATGTAGAGGACCGCGACGTCGGTGGATTGCATCAAGACGAAGTTGGTGCCGAGGATGGGGAGGCCCGCCATGATCAGGGCCGGCTCGCTGAAACGTCGCGAGAGCCTTGCGAGCACGGGCCCTTCGACGACGACGATCATCAAGCTGAGGATCGCGAAGAAGGCGCCGATATCGGTGACATCCCAGCCAAGGCCGCGGGACGCATGCATTGGGAACGCCGTGTAGTAGAAGTTGAACGAAAGAAGGATGGTGAAATACAGCGCCATCATGAACCGAACGTTCGGTTCGGCGAGGACGTCGCGGACCGATGTCTCTTGTGCCTTCGCGGCAAGGACGCAGTCACGGATCTCTTGGCCGAGGACTTTACCCTTCTCTTTGCGCGGACACTCGGGAAGCCCCTGGAAGCGCTTCGACTCGGGGAGGCGGAAGGCGATGACGCCCACGGCCACCAATGCGATGGTCGCCGCGGCGAATACCGGAAGCACCTCACCGTATGCGGTGACGCCAAGCACACTCGCGAGGGTCGGGCCCATGATCATGCCGAGGTTGGCGGCGACGCCCATGCGCCCGAAGTTGCGATTGCGCTCTTCGGGCGGGGACACGTCGGCGACATATGCGTTCGCGACCGAGACATTTCCACCGGTCAGACCGTCGAGCGCTCGCGCGGCAAAGATGATGACCAAGGGAACCGTCATGGTGAATTGCCCGAAGGTTGGAGAGTCGACAGTGAAGAGCTCCGTTGGCGGGAGGAAGAGCGCCAGGGCAAACACGAGCCAGGAGACAAAGGTGCCGATCTCGCTGAGTAGGAGGATGCGTCGGCGGCCGTAGCGGTCGGACCAGCGCCCGAGAACCGGCGCGGCCACGAACTGGAAGGCCGGGTAGGTAGCGGCTACGAGGCCGTATACCAACGCGTTCCCGCCGAACCGTGTCACCAGGAACACCAGGAACGGGATGACGATGGTGAATCCCATCGTGCCGATGAAGTTCACGAGGAGCACGGGCGCCAGGGGAACGGATTTGCTGATTTGGGTCATGCCGTCAGTCGGCGACGCCCAGCTGCGTTAGCACGAACGCATAATCGAACGCCGTTTCCTTCAAGTAGTCGTATCGGCCGGAGGCGCCGCCGTGGCCGGCTTCCATATTGATTCGGAAGAGGAGGGGGTTTGGGTCGGTCTTGTGGGCCCGGAGCTTGGCGATGTATTTGGCGGGCTCCCAATACATGACTTGGCTGTCGTTGAGCGAGGTGCGGACGAGCATCGTCGGGTAGTCGTGCGCACCGATGTTCGTGTAGGGGCAGTAGCCCTTCATCCTGAAGTAGGCCTCGCGTTCCTTGGGATTGCCCCATTCCTCGTACTCCCCAACCGTCAGTGGGAGGGTGTCGTCGAGCATGGTGTTGAGTACGTCGACGAAGGGAACCAGCGACACCACGACGCCGAAGAGGTCGGGACGCATGTTGACGACGGCGCCCATCAGGAGGCCACCGGCGCTGCCGCCCATGATGGCGAGTCGGTCGCTCGAGGTGTAGCCGTTGGCCACCAAGTGCTCTCCCACCGCGATGAAGTCGGCAAAGGTGTTCTCCTTGTGCTCCATCCGCCCTTGATCGTGCCATGGCTTTCCGAGCTCGCCTCCACCGCGGACGTGAGCGATCGCGTATACGACGCCTCGGTCGATTAGACTGACGCGGGCATGTGAAAAGCCGGTCGGATAAGGATAGCCGTATGAGCCGTACCCCGCCAACAACATCGGGGCTGAGCCGTCGCGCGCCGTGCCTTTTCGGTAGACCACAGACACCGGGACCTTGGTGCCATCCTTGGCGGCAGCCCAAATTCGCTCGGACTGATAGTTGGCGGGGTCGTATCCGCCGAGTACCTCGATCTGCTTGACGAGCCTGCGCTTTCGGGTGGCCACGTCGTAGTCGAAGACCGAATCAGGCGTCGTGAGTGACTCATATCCGAATCGAAACGTGTCGGCCGAAAACTCCTCGTTCGCGCCCGGGTAAACCGAGTAGACGGGCTCGTTCATGGCAACGCGATGAGATGTGTCGTCGCCGAAACGATCTACGCGAATGTAGGGGAGCCCCTGTTCGCGCTCCGACAGCACGTAGAAGTCTTCGAAAACGTCGAGACCCTCGACCATGACATCATCGCGGTGAGCGACGACCTCCTTCCAAGATGACTGCCCTGGCTCGTCAACCGGCGCACGCACGATGCGGAAGTTCCGGCCCTGGTCGTTCGTCCGGATCAGAAACTCGTCGCCTCGGTGGGCTACGTCATACTCGTGGTCCTGCTTTCGTTCCGCCACAAGTCGCCACGCCCCGGTCGGGTCGTCTGCCTCGAGGAATCCGATTTCGGTCGTGGTGTGGCTAAACGCGCCGCGAAACACGTACTTCCCGCTTCGCGAGCGCCACACCGCCACCCTGAACCGTTCGTCGTCTTCCTCGTGTAAAAGTGGGTCGTCGCCAAGATCGCCCAAACGATGCCGCAGGATCCGGTATGACCGCTTGGTGTCGTCGTCCACCGTATAGAAGAAGGTCTGGCTGTCGCTTGCCCACGCGAATGACTTCACCTTCTCGATGCGTTCGGGCAGCACGTCACCGGACCGGAGGTCCTTGACCTGAAGCGTGTAGTCTCGGAACCCTGTCTCATCCAGCGAGAGCGCGAGGTAGTGTCCGTCCGGCGAAACTTCGTAAACTCCGAGGCCGAGGAACGGTCGATTCTCGGCGAGCTCGTTCATGTCGACCAACACAGTTTCGGTCGCCGGCTTGCCGGGCTTGCGTCGGCAGTAGACCCGGTATTGCTTCCCTTGCTCGGTTCGGTGGTAGTACTCGAAGGCGCCTTTGCGATACGGCGCGCTTTGGTCGGTCTCCTGGATGCGACCGACGATCTCTTCGTAAAGGGCCTTCCGAAGGCCTTCTGTCGGCTCCATGAAGGCCCCGGTATACGCGTTTTCCGCTTCGAGGTAGGCGTTGACTTCGTCCGCACCTTTCTCACGAAGCCAGTAGTAGTCGTCGACGCGTGTGTCGTCGTTGAGAGTGACGGAGTGGGGATGGATGGGGGCAACGGGTGGAGTCATGATCGATGTCGCGTGCACGGATGAGTTCTTGGAAGTCCTTGCGCAAGCTGGCAAGACGAGGATCACCAGGACCAAGGAGAGGAGTCCTTGCATATCAGTGGGCCGCTGGCTCTGGCTTTGGCTGGGTCGCGTACTCGGCCAACACCGTGACGATCTTGTCTGCGAGATCGCGGGCTTCGGCTTGTTTTCCAGCGATTCCGTTTGCCAAGAAGCTGAATGCAATCGACCTGTCGGGCTCTCCGAACACGTATCCCGACAACGCGATCGCGTCGCGAAGGGTCCCCGTCTTGGCGCGCACCATCCTCGAGCGCGGCAAGTTCTTCAGGCGTGACTGGAGCGTGCCATCCACCCCTCCCACTGCAAGCTGGGAGACGTACTCTGCACGGATTGCGGGATCGCGGTACGCCGCGACGAGGGTCTGGGTGATGTGGTGCGGCGACACTTGGTTACCGTCGAAAAGGCCCGAGCCGTTGACCATGATCAGCCCTTCGACATCAACCCCCCGGGACGCCAACTCTTCGCGCACGACTGCAACCCCTCGCTCCGAGGTGCCAGGAGTTTGCGCCTCCGCGCCCATGATCTTGAGCAACATCTCGGCGGTGAAGTTGTCGCTCCACTTCCCAACCGGGTAGAGGAGCGCGCTCAGCTCGCCCGAGGGCATGTCGACGAGCACGGGCAACCTTTCGGTCGTGTTGGCGTATTCAACGGCGAGAGCACCGCGCACCCCCGCCTGACGAAGCGCACGCACCCACAAGCTCGCTGCGTGCGCCCGGGGATCGGGTACGCGACGACGGTAGTAAAGGGTTCGAGTCGTTGCGGGCACTTCCCCGCGAACGTTGACCACGAGGTGGCCGTCGTCGGTCGATGTGTGGTCGATTCGGATCTTCGGCGGCCCGCTTGCCTTCGTAATGGTCTTGTTCTCAACGACGATGTATCCGTCCGCAAGGACACGCACGCGTCCAGGAGCGCCGACCTCAGGCCCGGGACCGACGTGGACGACGTAGCTATTGTGGTCCACCGAAAACGCCGCGATCGGCGCACGGAACGCGGCGGTCTCGCTGGGCTGTTGATCGAAAGCTGGGGGCAACATTTCTCGATCGAAGTAACTGTCGTCGATGACGATCTGTTCCACCTGGTCCACGCCTCGCAGGCGCAGCGCCTGAGCCAATGCGAACAAGGTACGATACCCGAGGCTCGGGTCCCCCGCGGTCCGCAGAATGAGTCGCTTCACGTTGCCGCTTTCGAGGAGGCCTTCCGCCTTGGTGGAGGCTCGGAAAGTAGGGCCGAGGTTCCAGAGGGCGGCTGCCGCCGTGAGCAGCTTCTGATTGGATGCCGGATTCAGGGGCCGCTTGGCGTGTTTTTGGTAGAGTTGGGCTCCATCGTGCAATCGAACGACCTCGATCCCGATCCGGTCTCCAAGCCTTGCCTGCCGTACGAGGTGGGAGAGCGTTTGTGCCAGGGGCTCCGGGCCCTTGGCAAGCGCGCCAGGGCTCGCGACCAGCAGGCCGAACAGAATCAGGCAAAGAAGCGCGCGGTGCGCCATCGCGCGCACACTAGCAGCGTGATCGCGATGCTCCTAGTGATCGGCGTGGGGTGCTCCAACAAAGCCGAGCACGACCCTGAAGCACTCGTCGTGGTCCTTCCGCGAGACGCCGAGCAGCTCGATCCCCGGTTCGTCGCTGATCCGTACGGCCTTCGTGTGTCCCGGCTTCTGTTTGCCTCCCTCGTCACCATCGACCCGAGAACTCTCGAAGTGGTCCCCGACCTCGCCGAATCGGTCGTGGTGCTGAGCCCAACCGAGTACGAGGTCAGGCTCAAAGGAGGGCTTCGCTTCAGCGACGGGAGCCCGCTCGACGCCGAGGACGTAGCGGCCACCTTCCGCGGCATCGTCGATCCCGAGCTCAAGAGCAGGTACGCGCACACCTATCGGCGGATCCAAGACATCGAGATCCTCGATCCGGAGACCCTCCGCTTTGTCCTCCGTGAACCGCATGCGACGTTCCTCACCGACCTGGAGTTGCCGATCGTCCGGCGCCAAGACGCGCGCCGTCGGATCGCCACCGAGGAAGACCCGTTTCCCATTGGCGCGGGTCCCTATCGTCTGGTGAAGCGCGTACCGGGTGTCCTCGAGCTCCGCGCCAATCCACATTGGTACCGCGGTGCGCCAAGAGTGCCGAGCCTTCGGTTGGTCGTGATCCGCGACGACAACACACGAGCGCTGCGAATGCTCGCGGGACAGGGCGACCTCGCGATAGGCTCGATCCCGCCGCTACTACTCCCGATGTTCGAGGACGACCCGCGTTTCGAAACGCGGAAGGCACCCGGGGTCTCGACGATGTACCTCGGCTTCCACACCGAGTCGCCCAAGCTGAAAACCGTCAGGGTACGGCACGCCATCGGGGCCGCCATCGATCGACAGCTGCTGATCGATACCAAATACGATGGGCTCGCACGCATCACCGACAGCTGGATTCCGTTCGGGCACTGGGCGCATCTCGACTTGCTTGCAACGCAACGGTACGATCCAGACGAGGCGCGTGCCCTCCTTGACGAGGCGGGGTTCGTGGACCCGCCAGGGCCGGAGCCGCGAATGCGCTTGGTTCTCCGAACGACCTCGGATCGATTTCGTCAGTCGGTCGCGAGGGCGATCGCAGGGATGCTCCGGGACGTAGGGATCGAGGTCGACGTGCGGCCGTCGGAGACCGCCACCCTGATTTCCGATCTGAACAAAGGTCGGTTCGAGCTCACGCTCCTGCAAGTCCCCGAAGTGTTCGAGCCCCACGTGCTGAGCTGGTTCTTCGACTCGTCCCGGATTCCAGGCCCCGACAATGAGGGCGCGAATCGCTGGCGCTACCGGAACCAAGAGCTCGATGCACTCTTCGAGCTCGGAAGGACCCGAGTCGACCGTGACGAGCGACGCGCGGCGTACGAACGGGTTCAGCGGATCCTCGCACGAGACATCCCCGTCCTGCCGCTGTGGCAGCCAGAAACCGTCGCCGTGGTGCGCCGAGGAGTCGACTTCGATGTCCCGCGCGACGGTCGCTTCGGAACGCTGGCGTTCTGACCCCCTGGTGGTACCTTGCAGGGTGATCCTCAGGGACCCGGTCCACGGTTTGATCGCCTTCGAGGGCGCTGCGGAGCGGGTGATTCGACCCATCCTCGACACCCGCGAGGTGCAGCGCCTGCGACGCGTGAGGCAGCTCGGACTTGCGTCGTTGGTCTTTCCGGGAGCTGAGCACACACGCTTTTCCCATGCGATCGGTGCAGCTCACGTCATGCAGTCCTTGCTGCAACGCATCGACGCGTGCAGTGACGAGCTCCCGCCCGAGCAGCGTCTCGACGAAGAGGCAAGAGCCGAGGCCCTAGCGGCAGCGCTGCTCCACGATGCGGGCCACGGCCCATTCTCCCATCTATTCGAAGAGGTGCTTCCCCACGCGAAACACCACGAGCTGTGGACACAAGACATCCTGCTGGACTCATCGACAGAGGTGCATCAAACGCTCGAAAGGATCTCGAGCGGCATGGCGGAGCGCGTCGCGGGGCTGTTGAATGGGAACTATCGCCTCGGCTACCTCTGCGAAAGCATCGCCGGCACCATCGACGTCGACCGAGCCGACTATCTGCTGCGAGACAGCCACATGACCGGCGTGCGCTACGGGCTCTACGACCTCGACTGGTTGCTCCAGGCACTGACGTTCGCGTGCGTCGATGGACGATGGGTCCTGGCGGTGCAAGGTCGCAAGGGACTGCCACCCGCGGAAAGCTTTTTCCTCGGACGGCACTTCATGTACGAGCAAGTTTATCACCACAAAGCCACACGCGCCGCTGAGGCGTTGGTGCGCGCGATCTTCTTGCGCGTGAGGGAGTTGATCTTCGACGGCAATCCGCCTGACCCCTTGCTTCCCGCATTTCGCGCCGCAGCCTTCGGCGAGTCGCTTTCGCTCGGGGAGTATCTTCGAATGGACGACGCGGAACTGCTTACGTGTCTGGCGGCGTGGGAGCACGGCACGGACTCGACCCTGGCCGGCCTCAGCCAACGACTACGCTCACGAGTCCTTCCAAAGACCGTTCCTCTACCGGAAAACCAACCTACACAGTGGCGAGCCGCGCTTGACGCCGCGAAGGAAATCGTCGAGGCCCACGGCCATCGCTCCGACCTGTCCGTTTGGCTCGATATCGCCGAAGACGTCCCGTACCAAGAACCAACCGACGGAAGCTCCGATGGCCTGTGGGTCACGTTTCGACATCAGCCCTTGCAGCGCCTCGGGGACGCTTCGTTCCTGCTTGGGCAGCTCCGGAACAAACGCATCCAGAGGCCGCGACTGATCTTCCCCGCTGAGTTTCGCGAGGACGTGCTGGCGGCGCTGCATCAGGTGCTCGATTGAGGGCCGAGCATTAACCGCTCGTTTGGGGTAAGGTTCTACAAGCGCGGAGCCGTCTTGGGGGGGCCGCGGACCGATGGCCAGGATTTTAATCGTCGACGACCAGGACACTGCGCGAAGCATGCTCGCCGAGATGCTGCGCGGGGAAGGGTACGATGTCGACCAGGCGGAAAGCGGCGAGTCTGCCTGTTCGCTGGTCGGGCAGAACAGCTACGACTTGGTGATCACCGACCTTCGTATGGGCGACATCGGCGGGTTGGAGGTGCTGAGACGTACGCGCGAAGCCTCGCCGCGAACTGAGGTCATCGTCATGACCGCGTTCGGCACGATCGAAGACGCAGTCGAAGCGATGCGATTCGGCGCACACGATTTCGTGCAGAAGCCGTTTGTCGAGGAAGAGCTGCTGATCAAGGTCTCACGTGCCGCGCGCGCGCGCCAAACGTCTGGCGATCTCAATACCACGGCTCATGAGTTTCGCGAGCGATACAACTTCGGAAATATCATAGGGCAGTCGGCGGAAATCCGAGACATCCTCGGCCGAATCGTCCGGATCGCACCGACCGACGCGACTGTCTTGATCACCGGGGAGAGCGGCACCGGTAAAGAACTGGTCGCGAGGGCCATTCATGCCAACTCGCTTCGCGCCGAACGACCCTTTGTGACGATCAACTGCGCGGCCCTGACCGAGACCTTGCTCGAGAGCGAGCTGTTCGGTCACATGCGGGGCGCCTTCACCGGCGCGGTGCAAACCCGCAAGGGCCTGTTCGAAGAAGCCAATGGCGGCACGTTCTTCTTCGATGAAATCGCGGAGACACTACCATCGCTTCAGGCAAAGCTGTTGCGCGCGATTCAAGAAGGCGAAATACGGCGGCTCGGTGACAACGCCTCCATCAACGTCGATGCGAGAATCATTGCGGCGACCAATCAGAACCTCCAACAGCTCATCCAAGACAAGCGATTCCGCGAAGATCTCTACTACCGACTGAACGTCGCGCGATTCGAGCTCCCCCCGCTGCGCGAACGCAAGGAAGACATTCCCCCGATCGTCGAGACGTTTCTCAAGAAGTACGGGCAGAAGATGGGGCGAGAAGCGTCGATCGGCCCCGGCGTCTTGGAATACCTCCTGAGTTACGACTTCCCCGGTAACATCCGAGAGCTCGAGAACCTGATCGAGCAAGGTGTGGCGCTCGCCCAGGACGGACAGGTGCAGCTCCAGGATATGGTGCCCAACTCGAGCAACGGGGGCTCGCACTTGGGGCAGCGGTCACTTGCCGACGTCGTGCAAGATGCCGAACGCGACGCCATCGTGCGCACGCTCCGAGCGTCGGGGGGGGACAAGGAACGCGCCGCAGAGCTATTGGGGTTCAGCCCGACAACCCTCTGGCGAAAAATGAAGCGCCTCCACCTCGAGTGGCCGTGATCAGCGGGCCTGCTCCGCCCGAGCCGCCTCGATGTGCTGCTCCCGGCGGTACGCGTGGCCCGTGACCCCTTGAAACTGGTCGGCAACCTTCTCGGGCACTTGGGACGCGCCCGCGTCGACCTCGGGTGGTTGCGTCGCGTCATAGACCTGCGCGCCGACGCGCTTGGTGATCTTCTTGGTGGCGACGCCGACTTCGTAGCCGAGCTCCTGGGCTTCTTGGGTGCTGATGACGCGCATCATGTGTTGGAATGGCGTTCGATCTCCGAGGCGCGTGAAAAAGAAGGCGTAGGTCAAGAAACCGATGACGGCCCCCCTCCACAACAGCCTAATCGTCCGACGTATCATCCCTCTGCTCTACGGATACCATAGGTCCGCATTTTCTTGTGAAGATTGGTGCGTTCGACTCCCAGGATGGTGGCTGCCCGGGAGATGTTCCAGCCCACCTCGTCGAGGGTTTGAAGGATGTACTCCTTTTCGACCCGGCTTCGGTACTCCCGCAGGGTCAGACGCCCACCCGACCCGTCGAGGGTCGGTGGAAGGTCGCTTGGCGGCCCGGATTCACGGCGTCCCACGCTGAGCACGCCTTCCTCTGGAAGGTCGTCCACGGTAATGCGATCGCCGCTCAAGATCGCCATCCGCTCGACGACATTACGAAGCTCACGCACGTTCCCCGGCCAGTGCCGATCGGCCAGCTCCTCGAGGACATCGTCATCGATCGGTTTCTCGCGGAGCCCATTCTCCAGCGAGAACTCGCGGAGAAACCCCTTTGCAAGCAGTGGAATGTCACCCTTTCTCTCACGAAGGGGTGGCGTCAGTATCGGGACGACGTTGAGCCGGAAGAAAAGATCCTCTCGGAAGCGGCCTTCCTGGACCTCCACCTCGAGGTCTTTGTTCGTGGCCGCCAGCACACGGACGTCCACCGCGATCGCCTTCTCGCTACCCACGCGCGAGATCTCGCCGCTTTGCAGAGCCCGAAGCACTTTCGCCTGGGCACTGGCACTCATGTCCCCGATCTCGTCCAGAAACAATGTGCCTTCGTTCGCCAGTTCGAACATCCCCTTCTTCCGACCTTGCGCGCCGGTGAACGCGCCTCGCTCGTAGCCGAAAAGCTCACTCTCGATCAGCTCAGCGGGAATCGCCGCGCAGTTGACCTTGATAAACGGACCCTCCGCTCGCGGGCTGAGGCGGTGGATGGCACGCGCGACCAGCTCCTTGCCCGTTCCGCTCTCGCCCGCGATGAGAACGCGTCCGGTAGTAGGTGCGATCTTCTCGAGCTGCGCAAAGAGCTCGCGTATCGCTGCGCTCTCCCCAATCATTTCGTAGCGATGCTCGGCGTCCGCGCGAAGCTGCTCGACCTCACGCTGAAGCTGCCAAGTCTTCAGCGCGTTGCGCACTGTCACCAGAACGCGATCACGGTCGAGCGGCTTTTCGAAGAAATCGGTCGCGCCGAGCTGGACGGCCTCGACGGCCTCGGCAACTGAGGCATGGCCCGAGACCATCAGTACCGGTAGTCGTCGGGTCGCAGGCTTCTTGCGAATCCTCGAAAGCGCTTCGATGCCGCTCATCTTCGGCAGCCGCACGTCGAGAATTACGAGGTCGACTTCGTTGCTGTCGAGCGTCTCGATGCAGTCCTCCGCCGATCCTGCCTCGAGGGTATGGAACCCCGAACCTTCGAGCACCATCCGAAGAGCGCGTCGGATGTTTTTTTCGTCATCAACGACGAGAATTGTGGCAGCCATACAGTGGACATATATCACGGGCTCCAATCACCGCCCCAAAGACGACCACGTCTACGAAAACGCGACAGGGGGGACTAGTCGGAGGCCAATCCCTCGAGGGCCTCTCCGGCGCGGGTCTTGGTTTTGGCGTGCGCAGCGGCGCGTTCCAACCATGTACGAGCGCTCTTGGCATCCCCCGACTTGGCGTAGCAGCGGCCGAGGGCGAGCTGTTGCTCGGGGTCGAGCTTGTAGTCCTCGTCTCGCCGGCTGCGCTTCTCAAAATCTGCGACGGTCTTTCGACAGGCCTCGTCCGCTTTATCGTCTCGATCTTCCTTGGCCTCCTCGAGCATCCCTGACCCCGCGACCGCGTCGGCGGCGAAGGACTCCGTGGGCGCGGTCTCGGGAGCGTTGGCTTTCTGCACTGGGGCAGAAAGCACCTTGCGCTTTGCCTGTCCGCGCTCCCGTCGCGCGACCGGAGACTTCGCTGGAGCCTCGGCACGGGGTTTGACTGGTTCTCGTTGGTCGAGCAGCACTCTTGCTTCGGCCTTCTCGCTAGAGGCCTGTACAGTCTCTCCCCGAGCGCCTACCGGCTTCTGCTCCGCCACGAAGTCTTCTTCAGTTTCGACGACGGTTGTGCCGAGCGCGTCTTCGGTTGCCACGTTGCCGTTGGGTGGAATCGACCACACGCCAATCCCTACAGCCAGAACGGCAATGGCTGCCATCGCCCACGGTGGAGCTTGAAGGCGCCACTTGCGAACAGGCGTCACGTTCGCGCGTCGCATCGCGGCGGCGCGCAGAACTTCAGCATCCACGCGCGACGGCGGGTCCTCGAGGGGTAGTTGATCCGCAGCAACAAGCGCGGCCTTCATATCGTCGAACAACGTTCGGCAGTCCGGGCAGCGGTCGAGGATCTCCTGCACCCCGGCTGGGTCGATGGCCGCGCGTTCGATCAGCTCGAGGACATCCTCTTTGCATTGCTCACAGTTCATGCTTATGCGGCTCCACTTCCCGTACGTGCTCCTCGAGGTCGCTCAAGCCATGCTGCAGGCGTTCGAGCGCGTACCGCATGCGGCTCTTGACCGTGTTGGCCGACACCCCAACGACCTCCGCGATCTCTTTGAAAGCAAGGCCCTGGACCTGCCGCATGAGAAAGACCTCCCGTTGTTCCTCGGGAAGTTCTTCCACGGCCTCTGCGATTCGCGCCTGAAGGGTCCCCCGCATCGCCAGGCGGTCCGTTGGAGGCCCGGGGTTGGGCACCCGCTCGCCCAGGCTCTGCGAGGAGCCCGGAGCCGTGGCATCCAGCGATGCATGCCGGCGAAAGGCCATCTTCCGCTGATGGTCGACGCAACGGTTCCGAGCGATGGTGTACAGCCATGTCGAGAACTTGGCGTCCCCTCGGAACTCGTCGCAGCGCTCGATGACGCGCATCCAGACATCTTGGTAGAGCTCTTCCGCCTGGCCGCGATCGCGCGCCGAGCGCAAAAGGAAGTTGAAGAGGGGCCGTCGGTATCGATCGAGCAACAGCTCGAACGCCTGGTCTTCGCCTGCCTGGTAGGCGCGAAGCAGTGCTTCGTCCTCGGGATCGCTCACGACGAGCTCCCTTGTCGCACAAGCTGCTGATGCATGCTCCGGTCACACATGGATCGACGGTTGACGGTGCCTGAGGATCTACCCGATCGTCCCCCCGCAAGTGAAGGACAATTCAGCGATTCTTGCCGATCGCTCTTCCTCAAGACACCCCCCGACCTTCATTGACCCACGTGCCGACGCTTTGGTATAAGCGCGAGGACCACCGAGAGGTAATTTCGCTTCAGATGGGGGTCACTTAGAGGGGAATCGCGATGCGCTGGAGAGTTGCGCTTTCAGTCGTGGTGGCGTGCCTTTGGGCGGGCGGTACCGTAGCGGTGGCCCAGACCCAAGAAGCGTCTCCACCGGACACGTCGACCGAGACGCCGCGCGAAGCTGCGACCACGCCGGCGACGCCTGCCGCGGGCGCGCCGATCGATGCCGGCACCTACGCGGTCCGACTCCGCGATCTGGAACAGCGGATCAATGAGCTAAAAGAGCAGATCTTCCGCTCGAAGGCCCGCCTTTCGCTGCTCGCCGAAACAGTCCTCGAGGGCGTTGTCGGTGGCGGCCAGGCCGTGATCATTCACGAAAACCGAATGTCCGAGGGCTTCAAGCTCGTGCGCGTCGTGTACGCGCTCGACGGCGCGCCGATCTTCACCAAAGCCGATGAAGAAGGAAGCCTCGGAGAACAAAAAGAGTTCGAAGTGTACAACGGCAGCATCGTCCCGGGCGAGCATACGTTGACGGTGAGCCTCGAGTACCGTGGACATGGCTACGGGGTCTTCTCTTATTTGAAGGGCTACCGGTTCAAAGTTCGATCGACGTATACCTTTGCGGTCCCCGAAGGGCGCGTCGCGACGGTGGTCGTCGTGGGGTACGAGAAGGGCGGTCCGACGACTCCGCTCGAAGAGCGCCCGGCCGTGCGTTACATCGAACGGATCGAGCGTCAGGCGCGACCCGACCCAGAGGGTGAGGGCGATCGGTAATGCGACGCCGTGGGGCGACTCTATCGTCGCCCTCACCGAAACTTGGCAGGGGGCGAGCGTGGCAAGGCCGTTTGGGGATGGCCCTAGCGATGGGCCTTCTTGCGTCCGGTGCTTCCGCTCAGGACCTCAACCAACTCGACCGCGACTTGGCCGACATCGAGTCCGACACGCAGCGTCTAATGAGCAGGCCCGTGCGCGTCAACACCTTGAAGAGTGACACGTTCGTCGAGGAGCGCCTCACCGACGGAGAGCTCTACCTTCGCCTCGAAGACTATCTACGTGCCGCGATCTTGTTCACCGACATCGTCGAGCACTACCAGAGGCATCGGGCCTATCCGGAAGCGCTTTTCCTTCTAGGTGAGTCCCTTTTTCGCGCTGGCGACAATTTAGGCGCAAGGCGTCGTTACGAAGAAATCATCGATAACGGGAGTGATCCGGCGTTCTCACCCTATGTGGAACGGTCCCTCGGTCGGCTCATCGAGATCGCGATAGACACCCAGGACTTTCGGGGTGTCGATGTCTATTTCACTCAACTGGAGGCCATACCGTCCGCTGCATTGTCGGTGACGACCGCGTACTTCCGCGCGAAGTACCTCTACAACCGCGCCGTCCCGGTCAACCAAGTGCTCAACGCGCCAGCCGACCGGGCTATTCGCGGCATCGACCAGGCCCGCCTCGAGCAAGCCCGGCTAGGCTTTCTCCGGATTTCGAGCGGAACCGCGTACTCGCTGCGCGCGAAATACTTCGTCGGAACCATCTACATTCTTCGCGCCGAATATGTGGATGCGATTGCCGCCTTGCGCACGGTTCTCGGCCACGAGCCTGCCAACGAGGCGGAAACCGAGGCCCTTGAGCTCACGTATCTCGCGTTGGCGAGGCTCTACTACGAGACAGGCCAACTCGAACAGGCGGTGGACGCATACCGCGCCGTACCTCAAACATCCGATAAGTTCGACTCCGCCCTGTACGAGCTCGCGTGGACGTACATCGCGATGGGTGACGCGGTCCAGGCGGAGCGGGCGCTCGAGGTCCTCTCGGTTGCGGCGCCTGAGAGCCCACTCAACGCGGATGGCAAGGTGCTGCGGGGAGAGCTTCTGGCCCGTGCCGCGCGTTACAACGAGGCCGAAGCGGTCTTCGACGAGGTGCGAGAACAGTTCGGGCCGATCAGCGCGGAGCTCGCTCGAACACAGATCGAGCATCCGGATTTACCGGCGTATTTCCGGGAACTTGTTCGCCAAAACCTCGTCGACTTCGACATTGATGACTTCCTCCCAGAGACCGCGCGGCAGTGGGTGCGTGTCGAGGGCAACTATGAGCGCGCCCTCGGCGTTCTGGCGGACCTGAGCGAAGCGACGCAGCTCGTGGAGGAAACCGACGAGCTCGCAGCTCGGATCACCGCTGCCCTGAGCGCACCCAACCGCCTTGCTGTATTCTCTGACCTTCGACGGCAACGCGAAAGGACGACCGGACTTCGCAATCGGCTCGCCCAGCTACGCGGAGCGTACATCGACGGTGAAGAGCGTGCCCTCGGAGGTGCTCGTCGGTTGACGCAGGCAAACCGGATTCGAGTCAGGCGCAAAGAGCTCCAGGCCAAAGTCATGAAAATGCCGGTCGACACCGAGGACTTCGTCGACCGAGATCTAGAGAAGCTCGACGAGTACCGCGCCCTCGAGGGCGCGCTGCAGGGGCTCCGGGTCGAGATGCTTGGCCTCGAAGCGCGCATCGTCGCCTCGAAGACCGCGATGGCATCGGTCGATCCCGAGAAAGTCGATAGGGCCACACTCGAGGCAGAGCTCGTCGGTCACGAGGCCGAGATCGTGGACTATGAGACACAGCTGGTTTGGATCCGACGGCAGCTCGAGGTCGGGCGCCTGCACGTGGGCGTAGGCGACAAGCGATACCGATCCGATGCTCTCGAGCGTTCGAAATTCAACGATGCGGTGCGCCGAGAGCGAGAGATCACCGGCTCAGGGGGGGCGGCCTTCGACATCGCCTACGAGCGTATCGCCGCGACGGAGCGGCTGCTTGACCGGCGCGACGCCGAGGTCGCTGCCGTGGTCAAGAAGAGGGTTTCCCAAATGATGGTCGTGGTCGACGAAGAGACCCGAAATCTCTCCCGCTACCGCAGCGCGCTAAGGTCCCTCGAAGGCGAGACCGAGGATGTGGTCGGCACGATCACGTATCTGAACTTCGAACGCATCCGACGCCGTTTCCACGATTTGGTCATGCGGGCTGATGTCGGCAAGATCGATGTCGCTTGGGCGAAGCGCGAAGACCATCGGCTCCGCATCGACGCTCTGACCAGGGAGCGGGCGCGTGAAATACAAGCACTGGACGACGAGTTCCGTGATGTGATGGACCAAACCGACGGCTCCGGAGGGGGTCCATGAGTCGAGCATGGCTCATGGGATTTGCCTTTTGCGCGGCCTTGCTCCCGATGACGCGGTCCGTCGGCGCGCAGGACACCGAGCCCCAACCGGACCGGGACTCAGCAAGAACGGAAGGAACGGAAGGGACCGAGACAACCCCGTGGGAGGGCACTGCCGACACTACCTTGCCGCCGTTCTTGCAGGACACCGAAAAGCGAGTGGTGGACGAACGGCCGCCACCCACGGAGCAACAGCTCGAGGACTTGCGGCAGCTGGAAGAAGAAGTCGATCGGTTCACCGAGAGCGGGGGCGCATACCGGGACACCGTGACCTCGTTGGTGCGCCGCGAGTACCTCCAGCAACGACGCGCACGCGATCGATGGTATGGCACGCAGATCGAGGCGGAAGACCAAGCCTTCAACGACGCGCGGGAAGCGGCGATTCGGATTTTCGAGGAGTTCATCCGTCGCTATCCCGCACATGCAAAGTACACACCCGACGCGATGTTTCGACTGGGAGAGCTCTACTTCGAACGGAGTGCGGTCGAGTTCCAACAGCTCTACGATCGCGCCCAGGTGGCTCGCGAGGCCGGGGACCTGACGGCAGAGGACAGTCTTCCGGCCTCGCCCGACTTCGTCCCTACGATCGAGCTCTACAGAGACCTAGCTCTTCGATTCCCGAGGTACGAGCGTTCCGACGGCGTCTACTACCTGATCGGATACACGCTCAACGAGACGGGTCGCCCAGAAGAAGCAATCGCCGCGTGGCTTGCTCTGGTGTGCGCTAACAAGTACGACTACGACCCGAGCTGGCGCTCTCCGCCTCCAACCGCTTCGGCGGTAGCACGAGCCCAGTACCCGGCGCTGACCCTCGGCGGGCGGCGGCTCGGCGCCTCGGTTGGCGGGATTTTCATCGATCCGTACAAAGACTGCGAACCGATTTCACCGAATGCCCGGTTTATGAGTGAAACCTGGTTTCGAATCGGTGAGTACCACTTCGACGACTTCGGTGGCGAGAACGCGCTCGACCTCTCCATCGCCGCATACGACCGAATCCTCGAGCAGCCCGACGACCGCAACTACAATCTCGCGCTCTACAAAGTCGCCTGGGCCTACTACCGCGCGAGCCGCTATCCAGAAGCGATCCAGAACTTCGCCAAGTTGGTACAATG